>Ga0315279_10003643_pt1 | contig 21274 bp, 16 predicted proteins | sample YL17G06_20_MG_FD_203694 | JGI IMG/M metagenome (GOLD analysis project Ga0315279, IMG submission 203694) | Sediment microbial communities from Yellowstone Lake, YNP, Wyoming, USA - YL17G06_20 | ecosystem: Environmental > Aquatic > Freshwater > Lake > Sediment | place: USA: Wyoming | collected... | reverse complement strand
TCGGTGGGGTTTCATCTTTCCGATGCAATTTTGGAAGAGATTCTAAATCAACCTACCCCTCTCTATTTCCATCACTATCAGAGGGTCAATATTCTTCTGGACACTGTCGGGCTGATTGTGACCTCAGCCATTCAAGACCTCGGGTATCAGGCAATGTCCATCCCTGCCTCTCAAATTGTGGATTGGAAAACCCAAAAAGGCCATCTCTCCCATAAACATGTGGCCTCGGCTGCGGGATTGGGATGGATAGGCCGAAACAACCTTCTCGTCAATGAAAAATTTGGATCACGGATTCGCCTGGTCACTGTTCTCACTGATCTTCCCCTTGTGATCAGTCCCCCTTCAATAGAAGACTGTGGTTCCTGTCTGAATTGCTTATCGGTTTGCCCTGCGGGAGCGATTAAGGTACGCCAGGAAGAATTCGACCACCTTCTATGTTACGAACAACTGAGAACCTTTGCCAAAACCCTCCATTTCAGCCATAATATCTGTGGCATCTGTGTGAAGGCCTGTAAAGGATTCAAGGGGTCAAGTGGCCAAGAGGTCCAGTGAAAACCTCGAATATGAACCTTTGAATCCCTGCCTGCCGGCAGGCAGGCTTGAACCCTTTTAACGGCGCTCTGAGAAAAAGCCAAGGTTAATTGTTCTATGCAATCCCCAAAGCACTATGATGTGATCGTGGTGGGTGGAGGGCATGCTGGGATTGAAGCCTCTCTGGCCTGCGCCCGAATAGGCCATCCTACGCTTCTCATCACTCAAAAAATAGAACAGATTGGTTATATGTCCTGTAACCCTGCTGTGGGTGGATTGGCCAAAGGCCACCTGGTAAAGGAGATCGATGCACTGGGTGGAGAGATGGCGAAGGCGACTGATGAAACAGGAATACAGTTCCGCCAACTCAATACTGGAAAAGGACCTGCCGTTCGTTCTTCAAGGGCCCAGGTGGATCGCCAGGGATACCGACTTCGGATGAAAAGGACTGTCGAGGGTCAACAAAATCTCACGATCAAAGAGGCAACGGTAGAGGAAATATTAGTGGATGGAAATCAGATCATCGGTGTAAAGACAGATTTAAATGAAACCATTCAGACCAAAGCTTTGATCCTTGCTCCAGGGACATTTTTAAACGGTCTTATCCATATCGGTCTCACCCGATTTTCTGCTGGCAGGATGGGTGATCCACCCTCCATCGGTTTATCAGAATCGCTCAAAAAACTGGGGTTTCAGATAGGAAGGCTTAAGACCGGAACCACTCCAAGGCTCGATAGCAATACCATTGATTTCTCTCAACTGCCCCCTCAATACGGAGATGAACCACCCATTCCATTTTCTTTCGTAACAAAAAAGATTGAAACAGACCAGGTCCCCTGCTATATCACTTATACAAATCCTACCACTCACGAAATTATTAAGAACGGCCTCGACCAATCCCCTCTCTACTGTGGAATCATTAAAGGCATCGGTCCCCGATATTGTCCCTCAATTGAGGATAAAGTAGTTCGTTTTGCAGATAAGAAAAGACATCCAATCTTTTTAGAGCCCGAAGGCCGAAAGTCCAATGAGGTTTACCCGAACGGGATCTCCACCAGCCTTCCTCCGGATATCCAGAACCGAATGCTTAGGTCGATCAAGGGGCTTGAAGAAGTGGAAATGATCCGTCCAGGTTATGCCATTGAATATGATTATGTCGATCCTACGGAGCTCAAACCTTCTCTTGAAACAAAAAATATCAGAGGACTCTTTCATGCCGGGCAGATCAATGGGACCTCTGGCTATGAAGAGGCAGCGGCACAAGGATTGATGGCAGGGATCAATGCCTCTCTTTCTATTAGAGGTGAGGAACCTCTTATCTTAAAACGCTCCGATGCCTATATCGGTGTGTTGATCGATGACCTGGTCACCAAAGGGACTGCCGAACCCTATCGAATGTTCACCTCCAGAGCTGAATACCGCCTTTATTTGAGAGAAGACAATGCCGACTTGAGGCTGAGAGAAAAGGGATATAAGGTTGGATTGGTGAAGGAAGAGGATTACAAGATCTTTCTTAAGAAAAAAGTGGCCATTGAAAATAGTCTCTCCCAAATCTCAAATCTAAGAGTCAATCCAACAAAGGAAAATAATGAAATCCTCCAACAATGGGGGAGTGCCCCTCTTAAAAAAGACTCTTCTCTTCAAGAAATATTGAAGAGGCCCGAAGTCCATTTCAAACATCTCTTTGTCTTTGATCGAAGTCTTGAAAGTTTACCCGAAGCGGTACAGGAGCAGGTCGAGATTCAGGTGAAATATGATGGTTATATCAAGAGGCAGATGGAGCAGATTGAAAGGTTTAAAAGATTGGAGGAGGTAAGCTTCCCTGAAGGATTTGATTTCAGTTCTGTGATCGGACTCTCCACAGAGGTGATGGAGAAACTGAAGAAGATTAAACCCTACTCCCTCGGCCAGGCCTCAAGAATCTCTGGTATCACTCCAGCTGCTATTTCTATCCTGATGGTCAACCTAAAAAAACAAGGCTATCTATAGCCAAAATAACATCTTCTAAACAATTGCCAATGAGGAAACATTCCTTCCTGAAATCCACGGCCCAGGATTTTGACAAAGTATGCATGATTTGAATTGGTAATCACCAGTGTTCTATTTTCTTGACAAACTATTCCCTTTTTTGTATGTTTAATCCATCCACACAGGATCAGGCTGTTGGTTACGACTTGCAGCAGCGAATGATTAAAGCCAATGGCACTGTGAAAAAAGTGCACACTATGAATACCTTGCATCTTACCTTTGTGGTAGACCCCGGGAAATTCCTGGAAATCATAAGGGAAATTAATTAATCAAATGAAACACCTGAAGAGTCTGAGAGAATTTATTCGGGAATTAGCCTCCATTGGCGAGATTCAGGAGATCAACATGGAAGTTGACAGGAATCTTGAAATGAGCGGCATTACCCGTCGTTCTATGGATTTGAGAGCACCGGCTCCCTTGTTCAACAACATTAGGGGGTCGAAGGGATTCCGGGCACTGGGAGCTCCGGGCGGCTTGAGTGCACAAAAGAAATTCAAATTCAGTCGGGTGAACCTTGCACTCGGCATGCCTGCTGGAGCTTCACCGTTAGAGTTGATTGAGAGGCTTGTGGAGGCCCGAAGCAAGCCGTTGATGCCACCTGTATTGATTAGTGCGAACAACTCACCTTGTAAAGAGAACATTCTGGTCGGTGACGATACTGATTTGTTGAAACTCCCCACACCGAAAATTCACATGAAAGATGGCGGGAGATACTTGCAGACGTTCGGGCTGAATATTGTGAAAATGCCTGATGGCAGCTGGACTAACTGGTCAATCAATCGTATGATGCTGGTTGATAAGAATCGTTTGGGTTGTTTGATACCACCTAACCAGCATCTCGGTATCATTCATGCAGCCTGGAAAGAAAAAGGAGAACCCACACCGGTTGTTGTGGCATTGGGAGTAGAACCAGGCCTTCCTTATGTGGGTGGAATGCCTATCCCAAAAGGAATGGATGAAGCTGCTTACCTCGGTGCGTATTTTAATGAACCACTTGAATTAGTGAACGCTGAGACAGTTGATATCAATGTTCCTGCAACGGCTGAGATTATCATCGAAGGCCACATTTCACATACAGATTTGATTGAAGAAGGCCCGATGGATGAATATCCCGGTTATGTAGGCGATGCTTCCTCATTGAAACCAGTGTTGTACGTAGGCGCCATGACATACAGAAACGATGCAATACTGCCATTCTCTGTTGCAGGAGCGCCGGTTGATGAGAATCATACTGGGTGGGGTTTACCTCACTCGGCGGAAACACTTTATCTGCTCCGGTCTGAAGGACTACCAGTGGCAATGTGCTGGATGGTAATGGAAAGTGCAAACCACTGGATGGTCGTCTCGGTACATAAGGAATGGCACGAAGAGACAAGGATCAATTCAAAAGAGTTAGCCAATCGGATTGGCGAGGTCATATTCTCTTCAAAAGCCGGATTTGGTGTTGCCAAAATAATCCTCATTGAGAATGACATTGACATAACCAACCCGGAGGAAGTTATCTGGGCCTTTGCGAGTCGTGCACATCCTTCTCACGGCGAGGTCTATTTTAGTGAAGAGGCACAAAATATTTTACCTGTCTTTCTGGAGCAAACGGAAAAGCAAAACTCTAAAGCGACGAAGGTGATCTACAATTGCCTGTTAGCCGACCGCTTTGATATCGATAAACGACCGGTTCGTTCTGATTTTATAAACAGCTGGCCTGCGGATCTTCGGGAAAAGATTCAGAACAACTGGAGATTGTACGGCTACCAATAGTCCAATACTTCTCAAATAAAAATGAACGATCAACTTTTGCTCATCGTATTCGCCCTAATTGCATGTAAAAGTCGAAGCCTTTAGCGATGGGGTGTTAGCCATCGTCATTACCCTGCTTGTCTTGGAAATCAAGATTCCAGAGCTTCACGACTCTTTGAGTAGTCAGGAGACCCGGACCGCCTTAGTTCATCTTGCCCCCAATTTCGCCAGCTTTACACCTAGCTTCGTCCTTGTCGCAGTATTCTGGGTGAATCAAGCTCGCCAGCGGGTGAACCGCACTGTTATCCTCAATTTCAGCTCGTAATCCTCAGTTCTCCAATATCGGCGCTACCAATTATTTGTAGGTGGAACATTTAGTAAAGATTTTCCTCCTTCTCTCTAACACTATTCCTTTTTGACCAATTCGATAATCTTTTTGGCCGCGTATTCAGCCGTATCCGCCAGTCCGGCTACGGGTAGGAAGCTCATCGCATTGGAGGGAAAGAGGCAGGTGGCCGAGGCAGGAAACTCCTCATCGGATAAATTAAAAATATAATAAAGGGCAACTCAGGGTAGCGGATAAAGGGTTAAAGAAAAATCACATCTTCTCGCATCCGGGTTGAAGTGACCAGAAAATCGGTCTATGAGTTCTTGTTGATGTTGCCGGATGGCCGTAACCAAACCTTTTGTAAATATTCTTTTTGAATTTCAAGAAAATTTTGAGGTATAGATACGATGACTCCCTTATTTAAATATCTCTCTGAAGAAGGTCTTCATTGCCTTCCAGGAGCGCCTGTCAGCTTTTTCATTGTATGCGGCACCTCGGGATGGATCATGACCAGCATCGGGATTAGTAAAGCTATGGACTGCACCACCATAAATAACGATCTGCCAGTCCACGCCCGCCTTTCTCATCTCTTCTTCGAATTTAACCACTTGATCGTCCTTCACAAAGGGATCATCGCCACCGTGAAGGACGAGAACTTTTCCTTTAATGTTTTTTGCATCAGCAGGATTGGGAGTATCGAGATTTCCATGAAAGCTGACCACCCCAGCCACTTCCGCTCCACCCCGCGCTAATTCAAGAACGGTTCCACCTCCAAAACAATAACCCATAGCAGCAACACGCTTCACATCTGTGAGAGGATGTTTCTTTAAAACCTCCAACCCGGCATTGGCACGCGCTCGCATCAGGGGGCGATCTGCCATGTAAAGGCCTGCCAGGAAAGCAGCTTCCTTTGAATCCTTTGCTCGGACTCCTTTACCATACATATCGATCGCCAACGCAATATAGCCCATCTTTGCAAGCTGGTCCGCTCGCATTCTGACATAAGGATTATGACCCATCCATTCATGGACGACAATGACACCAGGACGCTTCCCTTTCACCCCATCATCATAAGCCAGATAACCCTCAAGCACGATATCGCCATGTTTGTATTCAACGACTTCTGTTCGCAAAGCTGCCTGAACGTTTACCGATGATAACGAAACGAGAATGACAAATAGGAATAAAAAATATTTCATGATAACCTCCTTAACCCTTACTTCTTCCTTAGGGTGACACGGAAAAGCCTCTTGGGAAGTGTCCCTTCTTCAAATTCGTCAAGCCTCACTATCTCAAATCCTTTTGCTAAGTGTCCCACTTTCTCCTTACTGAAAAAGTGTATCACAAAACCTCCAATTTCATATATCTCTTCACCTTGGTGGAGGCCTGTTTGGAAATGTGGATCCTTTGTGTTTCGAACGGTATAAATATTTAGCCCATTTGGTTTTAATACCCGCCTGATTTCATCAGAAAGAAATTCAAGTTCGGCCGTCGTAAGCGCCATACAATAAAGCATATGGGAATAGGTAGCATCGAAAGTTTCATCATCGAACGGAAGAGGCTTTCTTGCATCGTGACATGCAGCAGTAATAGACTTTGATACACCCAAGCCTTTTGATTTTTGTGTGATGGCCTCAATCCCACTCTCACAATAATCTAACACGGTTACTTGGAAACCATTTTGAGCAAAGAAGATCGTATCTCGACCCTGCCCTCCCCCGAGCTCAAGAATCTTAACCCTGCCTTCTTTCTTAAATAGCTCCGCCGCCTTCTGAGCAGGATCACTTGGCTCAGTGCCAAACATGTCGGGCTTATTTGAAAGCATATTCTCCCAATGTCGATGCTGATTGTTCAAAACCTCCTCCACTTTCCTTTTATCTTCTTTCATTTTCGATTAACCCTTTCTCATGGAAACTCCATTTTAAATATAACATTATTCCAGGATTTCAAAAAAACTTCGTGAGCTTTAAGTGTATTAACGTTGGAGAGTACCTGCTTCAGCAGGTCACCGGTGGGGTTCGATGATTACTTTTATCGAATCTTTTGCCTCAGCCACCAATTGAAATCCAAGACCTGTCTCTTTAAGGGGTAGCCGATGGGTGATCATTTCACGAAGGGGAAGGCGTTGAGCCCTTATCAATTCAATGGCAGTGGTGATATCAAAAGGGCTCCCCCCGTAAGTGGACAAGAGGCTGATTCCATCGTTCCAAAAATCAAAAAATGGAAAAACAAAATTGAGACCTGGTTCTAAGGGAGCAAAACATAAGACTGTTCCTCCCCGGTCGACAGATTGCAGAGCTTGGATGTAGGCAGAAATCGCCCCTGCACATACGATGACCAGGTCAGCCAATCGTCCTTGATTGATCTCTCGAATCTCCAAAGGGTTAACATCTTTTGCGAGAATGGTCTCGTCTGCCCCAAATTTCTTTGCTGCCTTAAGACGATACTCATCGACATCTGATGCAATGATCCATCTTGCTCCTGAAGCACTGGCCAGTGCAATATGAAGAACTCCAGAAATTCCGCTTCCGATGACAAAAACACTTTGCCCAGGTCTAAGTCTTGCTATTCTCTGGCCCCGAAGGACGCAGGCCAATGGCTCAATAAAAACGCCATCTTCAAAGGAGATTTCGTCTGGCAATACGAATACCCCTTGATCTACATTGATCCTAGGAACACGAAGATATTCGGAAAAACCCCCTGGGTCGAAATTAGTCCTTCGCAAAGTGTCGCAAAGGGTATGAAAACCGTTCAGACAGTATTGGCAGGTATTACAGGGGACATGATGGGAAACGAAGACACGATCACCCACCTTGTATTGATCCACCCCTTTACCAACCTCCACAATCTCTCCTGCGATCTCATGACCGAGCACCCGAGGAGCCTTCTTAATCCGATACCATTCCATGACATCGCTACCGCAGATACCACTGGTTACCACCTTGACCAATAACTCGCCCGGTCCAATTTGAGGGGTTGGTACCTCCTCCAACCTCACATCCCTGTTGTTATAATACATGGCCACTCGCATCTCTGTTTTTACCAATCTGTTTCTTCTTCAACCTTTAAATGGATAAAAATATACATTACCTGAATTGATATGACAACAGGTAATTTCTGAAGCAATTCTGATTGGATTTTACCTCCTTTTGTGATATATTTTAGTTATGATCCGTTTTAAAAAGATTCCGGAAGACATCTATCAAAAAATTAATCTCTTAACCGATCTCTTCATGGAAGACTCCAATATTGTCTTCGCTTATCTTTTTGGGGGTCTGGTAAGAGACAAAAGGAAACCCTTGAGCGATGTCGATTTGGGGATATACGTGAAGAATATAAAAGGATTAAATTATCTCTCGTTATTCAGCAAAATTTCACAAATTCTCTGTACCGATGAGATCGACTTAGTGGTTCTAAATTCCGCACCCATTAGCTTCGCTGGTAGGAGCTTGCAGAAGAGAAAAATCTTGATCGATAAAGACCCTTTTCTGAGACACAAATACGAATCCCGGATACTGAGAGAATTTTTTGATTTTACAATAAAAGAAAAAGAGATTCTGCATAGGAGGTACGGCATTGGTTGATAAGCTCTTAGTAGGGAGGAAGCTTGCTCAGATAGATACCTATCTTAAACAGATTGGGGATTTCTCCAAGATTTCTCTGATTCAATACAAGAACAATTGGAAAACCCAGAGGATTGTTGAGAGGACATTACATATTCTTATTGAGGTTTGTATCGATATTGCGAATCACATTATTTCTGATCAAGGGATGAGGCTACCAACTGGATATGCCGATACGTTTAAGGTTTTGATGGAAAATAAGGTGATTGGCAAAACGTTATGCGGAACCCTGGAAAAGATGGCGAAATTCAGAAATGTCGTTGTCCATCAATATGAGACTATCGATCCTATGATTGTTGTTTCCATCCTTCACAGGAATTTAGGTAACTTTGAAAAATACAAAAAAGCGCTCATCAAATACTTGTCCTCCCAACAGAATGGGAAATAACCCACCCACTGTTCCTAATCTCTCACGTCAAGACACCATTTACCCTATTCGTTGACAAGCCATCTTAATTACTCCGAACTAACTTTTGATTTCTTGATTTTCTCCTGTTCAAAGATGTCGTTCGCTTCTTTCACTGTTCCTTTTTCATGGATGATCGCACGTAAGGCTTTGATCATGGGCACAGGGAAGTCATTCTGCCAGATGTTTCTTCCAAGATTTACTCCGATGGCGCCCTTTTCCATCCCATCATGGACAAATTCAAATACCTCTAAATCTGTATCTACTTTAGGCCCTCCAGCCATGACCACAGGAACCGGGCAACCATTGACCACTTTATCGAAATTCTCACACCAGTAAGTCTTGACAATCCTTGCTCCTAATTCAGCAGCGATCCGTGAACTTAAGGAAAGGTATCGGGCATCTCTTTTCTCCAACTCCTTCCCCACGGCGGTCACAGCCATAACAGGAATGCCGTACTTCTCCCCTTCGTCCACTAATTTTGAAAGATTTAATAATGACTCCTTCTCATGTTCACTTCCGACAAATACTGAAATGCCGACCGCGGCAGCATTTAAACGAATGGCCTCCTCCATGGATGTGGTTATTCCTTCATCTGAAAGGTCTTTCCCAACCATGCTCGTACCACCAGAAACGCGAAGAATAATGGGCTTCGTGTTTTCAGGATCGATAGATGCACGCAATACCCCCCTCGTCACAAAGAGGGCATCACAATAGCGAAGGAGCGGCCGAATCGTTTCCCCGGGTTTCTCAAGTTTTCGGGTGGGCCCTTGAAAATAGCCATGATCAATGGGCAGAAAGAGACAATGCCCATCCGATTTAACCAATTGTGCCAAACGGTTTTTCATTCCCCATTCCATCGTTTACCTCCTTAATAGTTCGGAGTAATCAGTTCGGGGTTCGGAGAGATCCTTCGCTTCGCTCAGGATGACACTCCGAACTCTGAACTCCGAACTCTTAACTTTTTAGGATATATTTCACTACCAGATCCCCAACCTCAGAGGTGCTATATCCCATCTTGCCAGCACTGAGACTTTTCACATCCTGCTTCACCACCTTCATGATGGCCTCTTCAATGCCTCGAGCAGCCTTTTCTTCTCCAAGATGCTCAAGCATCATCTGACATGCAGAAATCGCTGCCAGAGGACTTACAACCCCCATCCCAGTATATTTAGGAGCAGAACCCCCAATGGGTTCAAACATCGAAACGCCATTAGGATTAATATTCCCTCCAGCAGCAATGCCCAGTCCTCCCTGAATGATTGCTCCCAGGTCAGTGATGATATCTCCGAATATGTTATCAGTAACGATCACATCAAACCACTCGGGATTCTTCACCATCCACATACAGATTGCATCCACATGCGCATAGTCCGTCCCAATGCCTTCAAACTCCTTTGCCACTTCACGAAATGTCCTCTCCCAGAGATCAAAGGCATAGGTGAGAACATTTGTTTTCCCACAGAGGGTGACCTTATTTTTCTGATTCCTTTTGCGGCAATACTCAAAGGCATAACGGATGCAACGCTCCACACCTTTCCGAGTATGGATCGCCTCCTGGATGGCAATCTCATCGGGCGTTCCCTTTTTGATAAATCCTCCCACACCCGAATAGGCTCCCTCTGTATTTTCCCTGACAACGACGAAGTTAATATCTTCAGGGCCCTTATCCTTTAGAGGAGTTTCCACACCTGAATAGAGTTTGATAGGTCTCAGGTTGATATATTGGTCCAGTTGAAATCGAATCTTCAACAAAATTCCCTGTTCCAGAATTCCAGGCTTAACATCCGGATGACCGATCGCACCTAGATAGATGGCATCCATTTGTTTCAATTCATCCAAAACAGAGTCTGGCAATATCTCCTTTGTTTTCAGGTAACATTCCCCACCCAGGCGGTAATATTCCAGTTGATATTTGAACTTAAATTCTTCAGAGACAGCTTTCAGAACCTTCAATCCTTCAGCTACGACTTCGGGTCCAGTCCTATCTCCAGGAATCACTGCGATTTTATACATGCTTTTTTGTTAATCCTCCTTGCTATGAAATAAACAAGCTCCCAGATAGGGCGGCCACGGTGGGCCGCCCCTACAAATCTTTCCGTCTTTTCCTACAGCCAACACAGTGCCTTTTGACCGATATCGGTTCGATAATGTACTCCGTCCCAAGAAATCTTTTTAACTGCCTGGTAAGTTTTTTTAATGGCTCCCGGAATATCTTCTCCCAATCCAGTCACCCCTAATACTCTTCCACCATGGGTGATCATCTGCCCATCTTTAAGAGCTGTCCCCGAATGGAAAACGAAGACCCCTTCCATTTGAGAAATTTCTTTCAGACCTCCAATCATTTTCCCTTTCTCATAATCTCCAGGATATCCCTTTGAAGCCATCACCACACATACAGAAGGACGGTTGTCCCATTCGATTCGATGTTGGGACAAAGTCCCTTTCATGCAAGCTTCCAGGATGGGAACGATATCCCCTTTCATCCGCATCAAAACAGGTTGGGTTTCCGGATCTCCGAATCGAGCATTGAACTCCAATGCCTTGGGATAACCATCATGAATCATCAGACCAGCATAGAGAACCCCCTTATAGGGTCTTCCCTCTTCTCCCATACCATAGATAATCGGTCTTAATATCTTCTCGATGATCTTTTCATGTACCTCACCTGTTACAATAGGTGCGGGCGAGTAGGCTCCCATTCCGCCTGTGTTGGGACCTTGGTCTCCATCAAAGATCGGCTTATGATCTTGGGAGGATGCCATAGGAAGAATTGCTTTTCCATCGGTGAATGCAATGTACGATGCTTCTTCTCCTATAAGATATTCTTCAATGACCACTCGATTGCCCGCCTCACCGAATATTTTCTCCACCATGATTTTGTCAACAGACTGGATGGCTTCTTCTAAAGTTTTACAGACAATCACTCCCTTTCCTGCTGCTAAGCCATCGGCCTTGACCACAACTGGAGCACCCTGTTTTCGGATATATTTCACTGCTTCATTCCGGTTATCAAAAATCTCGTAAAAGGCTGTTGGAATGTGATACTTCTTCATCATCTCCTTGGCAAAGGCTTTGCTTCCCTCGATCTCTGCCGCCTTCCTGTTTGCTCCAAAAATGAAAAGGCCCTTCGATTCGAAGAGATCGACAATGCCCTGGGTCAAAGGATCCTCAGGCCCAACGACTGTCAAATCAATCCTCTCTCTTAGGGCAAACTCAAGAAGACTATTTAAGTCATTGGCCTTGATAGGGACAATCGTGGCCTGTTCGGAGATTCCTGCATTTCCCGGAGCACAATAGATTTTTGTTACTTTTGGACTCTGTGCAATCTTCCAAACTAAGGCGTGCTCCCTGCCACCACTGCCCACCACTAAGATTTTCATATAAACCTCGTGTTTCGTGGTTCGTTGTTCATGACTCGTGAGCCGTATGGTTTAATTTATGATTCACGATTCACGAATCACGAATCACGATTAATGTCGGAAGTGCCTCATTCCTGTAAAAACCATCGCGATGTTATACTCATCCGCAGCGGCGATCACCTCATCGTCTCGAATCGAGCCCCCGGGTTGAATGATGGCTGAAGCACCTGCTTCAGCTCCTGTATCCACTCCATCTCTGAATGGAAACATCGCATCCGATGCCAAGACCGTTCCTTTTGTAGAGGATTTTGCCTTCAGTACCGCCAAACGGGTGGAATCCACACGGCTCATCTGTCCAGCACCGATCCCAATGGTCCGATCCTCCCGGACGAGAATGATGGCATTTGATTTGACATGCTTGGCAACCTTCCAACCAAAAGCCATGGCTCTTTTCTCTTCCTCGGTCGGTTTCCTCTTTGTCACCACTTTCCACTGATCCATTGGCACTCTGCCAAGATCTCGATCCTGGATTAAGAGTCCACCCACCACTTTTCTGAGATCCAATCCTATTTGCGGATAAGAACCAGTGAGAGGCGGAGTTTTAAGGATCCGGAGATCTTTTTTTGTCTTAAGAATCTCCAAAGCTTCCGGATCAAAATCTGGGGCAATGATGGCTTCAAGAAAGATTTCAGCCATCTCTTTTGCCGTCTCTTTATCTACGACCCGATTGAAACCCACCACCCCGCCAAATGCAGAGACCGGATCACAATCTCTCGCTTTTCTGTAAGCATCTGCTAAATTTTTAGAAGAGATCGCCACACCGCAGGGGTTATTATGTTTGATGATGACCGTGGCGGCTTCTTCAAACTCTTTGACCGTCTCATAGGCGGAATCAATATCGAGTATATTGTTGTATGATAATTCTTTACCCTGAAGTTGAACGGCATTCGAAACAGAAGGCTCGGGCAACAAATACTCCCGGTAAAAGGCTGCCTTTTGGTGAGGGTTTTCCCCATAACGTAACTCCTGAGCTTTTTTCACCTGGAAGGTGAAGGTCTCTGGAAATTCATAGACCTTTTTGCCCTTCTCGATCTGGCCGAGGTAATTGGAGATGGCACCATCATAACGTGCCGTGTGCTGAAAAACCTTCTTGGCTAAACGGAAATTGGTTTCTAAAGAAATCTCTCCCTTCTCCTTCAATTCAGAGAGGATTGGTTCGTAATCGCTCGGATCCACCACAACCGTCACATCGGGGTAATTTTTTGCTGATGAACGGATCATGGTTGGACCACCGATATCTATATTTTCAATCGCATCCTCAAGGGTACAATCCTTCTTTGCTATAGTCGCTTCAAAGGGATAGAGATTGACGGCGACGAGATCGATGGGAAGAATTCCGTGTTCCTCCATCTTCTTCACATGCTCTTTTTTAGATCGCTGACCCAAAAGCCCTCCATGAACTTTTGGGTGGAGGGTCTTTACCCGTCCATCCAGCATCTCTGGGAATCCGGTGTAATCAGAGATATCGATGACAGAGATGTCCTGCTCCCTCAACGTTTTTGCCGTCCCACCCGTTGATAGGATTTCTACACCCATCTGTGCCAAACCTTTTGCAAATGAAACCACTCCGGTTTTATCCGAAACACTGACAATCGCTCTCCTGATTTTGCCCATAGCCCCTCCTTATTATAAATGTAGATTTCGGAATTCGGATTGCGGATTCCTGAACCTATTAGGAACAGAACTCCGCACTCCGCATTCTGCATTCCGCAATGAATCAGAATCCCAGTTCTTCTCCGACCAGTATGATGAGGATATCTGTCAAGGAGGGTTTTCGTTCATGGATGACGATCACCCTGCAGATCCGGTTGGGAGAATTACAATCCACGCACTTCCCCGCCTTAGCGCAGGGGACATCAATATTGAGTCGCCTTGCATTAAGGGGGGCAGCTACATTCTTTATCCTTTTGATCGCTTCTTGAACATCTTCAACGATCTTATTGTAACCAACAACGAGGATTACTTTTCCAGGGCCAAAATTGGTGGAATTAACACGGTTCCCGATCCCATCGATATTGACCAGTTCTCCATTCAGAGTAATGGCATTGGCACTACTTAAGAAGAGATCGGAGGTCATTTGTGACTTCCTGATCTCAAGGATATTTTCTTTAGAAAGCCCTGGCTTCCAATGATCATAAATAGCATGACCTTGTGCTTCTAATTTTTCTAAAATTCCTAATCCTCTTATGGTCAGGGACCCCCCTACCCCTATACTCTGCTTTGGGGTGATGTGTTTCCAAACTTCTTGAACCACTTCTTCTTTTGTTTTCAAATAAATAGCTTTAAACTCATGGGCTACCAGTTTTTCAATGGCCTTCTTCGCCTTCTCTTCAACCCACCACTGTTTGATCGGATCCATTTTGACCTCCCTTTTAATCCTCCCCACCCCCCTTTATTAAAGGGGGGAGAGGGGGGATTACAAGATTGAAAAATACTGATCTAACTCGTAATCGGTCACCCTTGCCCGGTAGCGTTCCCATTCAATCCTTTTGTTCCCAATGAATTGATGGAAGACATGATCTCCCAGTGCTCGTCTCACCAAATCGCTCTTCTCTGTAATCTTAATGGCTTCATAGAGATCCTCTGGCAGAGAGTCAATCTTATATTTCTTCCTCTCTTCTTCGGTCATCTCATAGACATTTCGCTCTACCGGATCTCTTAAGGGATACCTTTTCTCAATCCCTTCTAATCCAGCTGCCAGCATTACCGAAAAGGCGAAATAGGGATTGCAGGCGGGGTCAGGAGATCGGTACTCTACCCTTGTGGCCAACTCTTTCCCAGGTTTATAGGTAGGGATGCGAATAAGGTCTGATCGGTTTCGTTGTGCCCAGGAAATATAAACCGGTGCTTCATAACCTGGCACCAGCCTCTTATAAGAATTCACCCATTGATTCGTGACCAGGGTAATCTCTCTCGCATGTTTCATGAGCCCAGCAATATATTTTTTGGCGATATCGGAAAGATGGTATTTGTCCTTTGGATCGAAAAAGGCGTTCTTCTTTCCTTTAAAAAGGGATTGATGGGTATGCATCCCGCTTCCGTTCACCCCAAAAATGGGTTTGGGCATAAAGCTAGCATAAACATTGTTTTTCAAAGCCACCTCTTTTACGACCAGTCGATAGATCATGGTACTATCGGCCATGGTCAAGGCATCTCTATATTTAAGATCGATTTCATGCTGGCTGGGGGCCACTTCATGGTGGCTATATTCCACAGGAACACCCATTTCTTCTAAAACCGTCACTGTCTGTTTTCGAAGTTCGCTTGCCACATCAAGAGGGGTGAGATCGAAATATCCCCCTTGGTCAAGGGCTTCAGGTTTTCCGGTTGATTTTTGAAAATAAAAGTATTCCAACTCGGGCCCCACATTGAAGGTGTATCCCATTTTGGCTGCCCTCTCCAGATTCTTTTTCAATACCCACCGGGGGTCTCCTTGATGAGGATTGCCATTGGGCTCTAAGATGTCACAAAACATGACCGCAACTACCTGATCGCTCGCCTTCCAGGGAAGGATTCTAAAAGTGGAAGGATCTGGCATGGCCACCATGTCACTCTCATCGATTCGGACAAAGCCAGCAATGGAGGAGCCATCAAAACCCATTCCATCTTCTAAGGCCCCTTCTAATTCACGGATGGTGATGGCAAAACTCTTCAAAAAACCGAGGATATCCGTAAACCAGAGTCGGACGAACTTCACGTTTTTCCCCTTTGCAATCCGAAGCACATTCTTTTTACCAAAACTGGGCATACTGTATCACCCCCTTCACGGTGGCGTTAAAAAAGATACTTCAGATTTACCATAATCTCCCTACTCGGGTCAACTCTATGAGAAATTGCCTGGAAACTACTTCTGTTGACAACCCTCTATCTTTTGTGTAAATTTACCCCGTAGTTGCCCCCCACCCCTACCCTCCCCCTCAAGGGGGGAGGGCGAGGGTGGGGGGAACGGGGTGAACCATCACAAAAGGGGAAAGGAGGTATCTTATTGCTTTATAAAAAGACACCCTACAAAAAACAGATTCAAGCCCTTTCAGAAATCAGCCAAGCCATCTCCTCCGATCGATACTTAGACGATATATTAAAGCTGATTGTAACAGTCACAGCCAATGTGATGGGCTCGAAGATCTGTTCCCTTTGGATCTTGGATGAGAAAGAGAAGGTTCTCAAAATCAGAGCCACCCAAACGATGAGTGAGGCATACCTCAAGGAACGGACTCTAAAATTAGGAGAGGGGGTAGTAGGTTATGTGGCGCAGCAGAACAAACCCTTAGCCATCCTCGATGTCCAGAAAGAGCCTCGCTATAAAGAGAAAGAATTGGCAAAAAAAGAAGGACTGGTTTCCATGCTCAGTGTCCCATTGACGGTGAAAGATAAGGTGATCGGGGTGATCAATTGCTATACTTCTTATTCCCATGAATTTAATGAGACAGAAAGAGCAGTTCTCACAGCCGTCGCCAGCCAAGCAGCCATCTGTATTGAAAATACCGAATTAATGGTGAAGACCAAGGTGATCCAGGAGGAACTGGAGACTCGAAAATTGGTGGAAAGGGCTAAAGGGACTTTAATGAAACATCACGACTTAAGTGAAGAAGAGGCCTTTAAAAGGATTCGTAAGGCCAGCATGGACAGCCGGAAGACGATGCGAGAGATTGCGGAAGCCATCCTCCTTACAGAAAAAATGGCAGGGTAGTCCCTCTTAAAATATTCTTGACAAGAATATTTTTTTATATTATCTACTTACCGGTCAATACGAAGATGTATTGAAGACGAGGGCGTCCATATAGATCGATGCCCTTTTTCCATTTCATATGACGAAGGCGTCAAAGAAATTTGGCGCCTTTTTTGTTAATCACCTTAAAAAGGAGGAGAAAATGACTTTCACCAAACCGAACCGTAGTCCGGCAACTTTTACTCGAAATCGGGTGGAACCCGCCCCCATATCAGGAATCTGTGTGACCTGTCTGGATGGCTGTCCAGGCCCTTGTGAAATAGGCCGTTCCGCCTTAAGAGGAAGAGAAATTCTCTATCCCCAGCCTTTTTCCAAAGTCACGGCAGGAGCTGAAAAAGATTATCCCATTGATTATTCCCATTTTAATATTCAGGGGACCTGTGTGGGTGCGGTCGGTGTTCCCGCCGATTCAGACCGTGCGACCTTCCCGGCTGTAGATGTCTCTACTCAAGTTGGGTCAAAGGAAAAAATCAAATTAAAAGTACCCTACTTCACAGGCGCTTTAGGTTCAACCGAAATCGCACGCATCCATTGGGAAGCGATGGCGATTGCAGCAGCCATCTCTGGAACCTTAGTCGTTGTTGGTGAAAATGTCTGTGGTATGGACCCCAATGCTGAAATTAAAAACAGCCATGTGGTCAGGTCTCCGGAGATGGAACGCCGTGTAAAAACATTTCAACAATGGTATGACGGGTATGGTGGAATCGTTGTCCAATATAATGTAGAAGATGGACGTCTTGGTGTTCCGGAATATGTGGTAGAGAAGCTGGGCGTTCAGATCATCGAACCGAAGTGGGGACAGGGTGCCAAAGACATTGGTGGTGAAGTCAAACTTCCCTCCTTAGAAAGAGCCCTCCAACTGAAGAGCCGGGGTTATCTCGTCTTTCCTGATCCAGAAGACCATGCGATACAGGAGGCATTCAACCAAGGGGATTTTAAGGAATTTGAGCGCCATTCCAGGCTGGGCATGGTGGATGAACAAGGTTTCCATAAAGAAGTGGAACGTCTGAATAAGATTGGAGCCAAACATATCTCCCTTAAAACCGGAGCCTATCGGCCTGCGGATCTGGCACGAGCCGTTAAATATGCCTCGGATGCCAAGATTGACCTTCTCACTGTGGATGGCGCCGGAGGAGGAACAGGGATGAGCCCCTGGCGAATGATGAACGAATGGGGAATTCCCACTGTTTACCTTGAAAGCCTCCTCTACCAATTCCTGAAACGCTTAGATCAAAAAGGTGCCTATATTCCCGCTTGTGCTATGGCAGGAGGTTTTGCTCTGGAAGATCATATCTTCAAAGCAATTGCTCTGGCTGCTCCCTATATTAAAGCCATCTGTCTGGGTCGAGCTTCTATGACCGCTACCATGGTGGGAAATACGATTGGTGAGATGATCAAAAAAGGAAAGGTTCCTGCTGATGTTGCCAAATTCGGGAACAATGTGGAGCACGTGTTTGTTTTAGCCGCTAAACTGAAAGATAAATATGGAAAGGATTTCGAACGCATTCCCGCAGGGACCATTGGAATGGTCACTTATTTTGATCGACTGAACGCAGGACTTCAACAGTTAATGGCCGGAGCCAGAAAATTTGCCTTAAATTATATATCGAGAGACGATCTTGTTGCCTTGACTACGGAGTCCGCAGAAATGTCGGGAATCCCTTATGTGATGGATTGCGACAGAGAAGAAGTGGATAAGATCCTTGGTTGATTTGGATGATCGATCAAAAGGGGATACCGGGAATGCCCGTTATCCCCTTTTTTATTTGTAAGGGGTAGTAATTTACTTTCCAAATTAAAAGTTTTCGTTTATGATAGAAAAAATTAGGAGGATAGTTTTGATCAAAGTGGGAAAAAATACAAAATCCAAAGAGATCAACGCTCTACTGGAAATCAGCAAAGCCATTGCCTCCGATCTCTATCTGGAAGATGTCTTGCGGCTGATCGTGACGGTCACCGCCAATTTGATGGACTCAAAGATCTGTTCCCTTTGGATTCTCGATGAGAAGGATCAAAAGTTGAAATTGAAAGCCACCCAGAGCATCAGCGAAGAATATCTCAAGGAGCGAAGTCTTGCCATGGGAGAAGGAGTAGTCGGCCATGTAGCCCTACGTAATCAACCCATGGCCATCCTCAATGTCATCAAAGAACCCCTTTATAAAGAAAAAGAGTTGGCCAAAAAGGAAGGACTGGTTTCGATGCTCAGTGTACCCATGTGTATTAAGGACAGGGTCATAGGAGTGATCAATTGCTATACTTCCTACCCCCATTCCTTTTCGAAAAGTGAAGAGGAGATACTGACCACCGTTGCCAATCAGGCAGCCATCTGCATTGAAAATTCTGGTCTGATGGAGACCCTTGACGTCGATGAAATTCTCAGACTGGTCTTGGAAGGGGTGACAAAAAATATCGGATTTGATCGCGCCCGTCTCTATCTGGTCAATGAAAAGAGGAATGTCCTTGAATGTAAAATGGCGGTGGGGATTGATGAGGAAAGGATCAGGGGAATTACGCTGCGTTTAAATCCAGAGGACAGCATCGTGGCCCGATCAATTTTTGAGAAGCAACCCTTCATTATTCCAGATGCCAGTAAAGACCCGAGAGTCAATCCCATTATAAAAGAGAAATTCAACCTCCACTCCTTGGTGGCAATTCCTCTTCTAGTTAAGGAAAAGGCCTTGGGGGCGATTGCTGCAGACTTCATTGATCCCAATAAGAACATCACGAAAGAGGCTCTCGAATCGGTGATGGCTTTTGCACAACAAGCTGGCTTGGCCATTCACAATGCCTTCATGTATCAGGAACTTAAAACCTTCAGTCAGCAGATGGAAGAGAAGATTCAAAAAACGACTGCCGATCTCAAAAAAACGGAAGCTCAATTGATCCGATCCGAAAAATTAGCTGCCTTAGGGCAATTGGCCGCAGGCATTGCCCATGAAATCCGCAACCCTTTGACCAGCATTAACATCCTTATCCATTCCATGACAGAGAATCTTCCATCCGGAGATTCCCATAAAGAAGACCTCAAGGTCATTGAAGAGGAAATCCACCGGATGAATGAGATTTTGGATCAATTTCTCCGATTTGCCAAGCCGGCAACTCCCCTCTTAGAAAAAGCGGATGTGTCTTCTATTTTTGAAGAGACCCTTCAATTGCTCAGACCTCACATCGAGAAGCAAATCATTGTCGTTGAAAAAGAGTTCCAATCCTTGCCCATTATCCTGATGGACCGTGAACAGATAAAACAGGTGTTTCTTAATCTTCTGCTCAATGCCATTCAGGCAATGCCCGGGGGCGGTCACCTGACATTAAGGGGCCAGAATTCAGAAGATGGTCAATGGATCCATATCTCCATCCAAGACTCTGGAATAGGTATCTCCAGCGAAAATATAAATAAACTCTTCGACCCTTTCTTCTCCACAAAAGAAGGAGGGATTGGTCTCGGTCTCTCCATCACCCATCGCATCATTGACCAACACCATGGGAAAATTGAGGTGGAAAGTGCCCCGGGAAAGGGGACCCTCTTTACCATTTGGCTCCCCATTTCCTGAAAGGAAGAAGATGCAGACCATTCTGATCGTTGATGATGACAAATCCATCCGATATTCCTTGAAGCGGATGCTTGAAGAAAAATATTCCATCCTCACTGCCCAAAATGGCGAGGAAGCATTGGGTCGAGTCAAGGAAAACTTTCCTGACCTCATCATCATGGATATCAAGATGCCGGGTCAAAACGGAATTGATGTACTAAAAGAAATTAAATTGGTCGACCCCAAATCTCTAGTGATCATCATGACCGCCTACGGCACGACAGAAACAGCTATCGAAGCCATGAAGTATGGGGCTTTCGACTATATCCTAAAACCCTTTCCCATTCCCGGGATGAAAGGACTGGTTGAAAAGGCTCTCGCATTGCGAAAATTGATGAAAGAGGAAGTCACCTATGCTCCGCTGGCAGCTCCAGAAGGAGAAGAGGAACGAATTATCGGGACTTCTCCCAAGATGCAGGAGATCTACAAACTGATTGGCCAGGTTGCCCCGAGCGATGTCACCGTGCTCCTCAGAGGAGAAAGTGGAACAGGTAAAGAACTGATTGCGAGGGCCATCTATCATCATAGTCTTCGCTCGAAACAACCCTTCCTCCCCGTTAACTGTGCAGCCATACCAGATACCCTTCTTGAGAGCGAACTCTTTGGCCATGAGAAAGGAGCTTTCACCGGCGCTTCGTCCCGCCGCATTGGAAAACTGGAACAGTGCCAGGGGGGAACGGTCTTTTTGGATGAGATTGGCGATATGTCTCTTTCCACTCAAGCCAAGCTATTGAGGGTCCTCCAGGAGAGGAGCTTTGAAAGGCTGGGAGGAAGGGAAACGATCAAGGTGGATATTCGGTTCATTGTTGCTACGAATCAAGATTTAGAGGAAGCCATTTCAAATGGAAAGTTCAGGGAAGACCTCTATTACCGACTCAAC
>Ga0315279_10003642_pt1 | contig 21276 bp, 15 predicted proteins | sample YL17G06_20_MG_FD_203694 | JGI IMG/M metagenome (GOLD analysis project Ga0315279, IMG submission 203694) | Sediment microbial communities from Yellowstone Lake, YNP, Wyoming, USA - YL17G06_20 | ecosystem: Environmental > Aquatic > Freshwater > Lake > Sediment | place: USA: Wyoming | collected... | reverse complement strand
GGGGGAGCCATGGCCCGGTCGCCGCTCGACGCCACGTACGCTGTCATCCTCGCCGGAGGCCGAGGTACGCGCTTCTGGCCACTCAGTCGGCGCGACCGACCGAAGCAGTTCCTTCGCCTCGCCGGGCTGGAGAGCATGCTTCAGGCGACGGTGACTCGCGTCGCGCCCATGCTGCCGCCGGACCGCATCCTCGTCGTGGCTGCGGCGGAGCACGTGCCGCTCGTGCGGGAGCATCTGCCCGACGTGCCGCCGGAGAACATCCTCGGCGAACCGACGGGGCGCAGCACCGCCGCCCCGGTCGCCTGGGCCGCCGCCGAGATCACCTCGCGCGACTCGGGCGGCATCATGCTCGTCCTCTCGGCGGATCATCACATCCGCAACCCGCAGGTGTTCCGTCGTGCGGCCGCGCGCGCCGTCGAGGCCGCGGATCGCGATCCGGCGCTCGTGCTCTTGGGCCTCGTGCCCGACGGCCCGAAGACGCAGTACGGCTACATCATCACGACCGGCGGACCCGTGAGCCCGGGCGGCCCGCCGGACGTCTACCGCGTCGCGCGATTCCACGAGAAGCCGCCGGAGGAGCAGGCGCGGGAGTACCTGGCGGCCGGCGGCTCTTGCTTCTGGAACAGCGGGATGTTCGCATGGCGGGCCGACGTCGTGCGGGAGGAGCTCGCGCGGCACGCGCCCGACGTGTTCGATGCCGTGGAGGCGGCGCTCCGCGTGCGGCGCGATCCGATGGCGTTCGCGGCGGCGTACGGGGCGATCCCGTCCATCTCGATCGATCACGCGCTCCTCGAGCGCTCGGGCCGGCTCCTCGTCGTGGCGAGCGGCATCGACCGCGTCGACCTCGGCACGTGGGAGACGATCGGCGCGCTCTGGCCGGACGACGCGGACGGCAACATCGCCATCGGCGACGTGCTCGCCCTCGACACGCGCCACACGATCCACTACGCGGAGGGCGTGCTCGTCGTGAGCGTCGGCGCGGAGGACCTCGTCATCGTCGCCACCGACCGCGTGGTGCTGGTCTGCGACCGCAGCCGCGCCGCCGAGGTGAGCCGCATCGTGAAGGACCTGGAACAGCGGGGCATGACGGACTGGATGTGACCGATGTGCGGGATATGGGGAGTCTACTGGCGCGGCGGCGCGCGCGAGGTGCCGCAGGACCTCCTGGACCGGATGGGCGACGTCATGCCGTACCGCGGACCGGACGACCGGGGCTCGTTCCGTGAACCCGGCATTGGCCTGGGCCACCTGCGGCTCAGCATCCTCGACCTTTCTTCCGCCGGACACCAGCCGATGGCGACCGACGACGGCCGCTACGTCATCGTCTACAACGGGGAGATCTACAACTACATAGAGCTGCGCGCCGATCTCGAGGCGAAGGGCCACCGCTTCCGCTCGCACACCGATACCGAGGTCATCCTCCACCTCTACGCCGAGATGGGCCCGCGCTGCCTCGACCGGTTCAACGGCATGTTCGCCATCGCCATCTGGGATCGACGGGAGCGCACGCTGTGGCTCGCCCGCGACCGGCTCGGCGTCAAGCCGCTCTACTACCTCCTCGACCGCGACCGCGTCGTCTTCGCGAGCGAGATCAAGGCGATCATCGCCTCGGGCCTCCACAGGGCGGAGGTGAACCGGCGGGCGATCTACCAGTTCGTCAGCCACATGTACACGACCGGGCGCGAGACGTTCTTCTCAGGCATCGACCGCCTCCTGCCGGGGCAAATGCTCCTCGTGACGCCGGGCGAGCAGCGCCTCGTCCGCTGGTGGGACGTGCCCCTTGAGTCGGAGCCGAAGCTCGCCGCCCCTATCGCCACGTACGCGGCGCGGCTCCACGAGATCGTGGATGACGCGGTGCGCCTGCGCCTGCGGAGCGACGTGCCGGTGGGCGCGTTCCTGAGCGGCGGGATCGACTCGAGCTCCATCGTCTCCCTCGCGCAGCCGCGGCTCGGGGCGATGAACTCGTTCTCCCTCGCCTTCGACGAAGGGCCCGAGTACGACGAGCGACAGTTCATCGCCCGCGTCCGGGAGCGCTACCCGACGGAGCACTGCGAGATCACCCCGTCGAGCCGGGAGTGCTGGGAGGCGCTTCCGCGGATCGTGTGGTGGCTGGACGAGCCCACGGTCGGCGCACCGACGGTATCGCAGTACTTCCTCAGCAGGCTCGCGAGCGGCCGGGTGAAGGTCGCCCTCGGCGGCCAGGGCGGCGACGAGCTTTTCGGGGGCTACTATCGGTTTTTCCCGCAGTACTTGCGAGGCATGCTGCGGGAGGCCGCACTGGGCCGCCGGTCGCTCGGCGAGCTCGCGGTCACGGCGCGCAACCTCGCGCGGCACATCCGGATCGTCGGCGGGATCGGGCGCGTGCGGCAGAAGATGGCCAGGCATGGGACGATGCTCGCGATGATCGGTCCCGACCTTGCCGCCGCGGCGCACGACACCGAGGCCGAGCTCATGGACGATCTGCCGCTCGTCGATCCGATGAACCGCATGTTCTACTGGGAGATCAAGAACTACCTGCCCGGCCTGCTCCATGCCGACGACCGCACGAGCATGGCCGTCTCCCTCGAATCGCGCGTGCCGCTTCTCGACTACCGGGTCGTCGAGTTCGCCGCGACGATTCCGCCCGAGCTCAAGATGCGGCACCTCGTCACGAAGTTCATCCTGCGCGAGTCGATGCGCGGAACGGTGCCGGACGCGATCCTCGACCGCAAGGACAAGCGCGGCACGCCCTCGCCGCTGCCGAAGTGGTTCGGCGGCGCGTTGAGCGGCCCGGTGCGCGACGTGCTCACCGACCGACGGACGCGCGAGCGCGGGCTGTTCCTTCCCGACGCGGTCGACCGGGCGCTCGCGCGTCACGCGGCGGGACGGGCGAACTACGGCCAGCAGATCTGGATGATGTTGAAGGTCGAGCTCTGGCACCGGACGTTCATCGACGCACCATGTCCGACCGGGCCGGTCGCGCTGTAGGAGGCGATCCATGTCGCGGCGCTCGGCGGCGGCCCTCATTCTCTGCGCGGCGCTCGCCGCCCTGGCGCGCGCCCAGTACCTCCTGCCCGACGACCGCGCCTACCGCGATCTCGAGGCGCTCCAGGTGCGCGGCCACCTCGTCGTGCTGGCGACGACGAACAAGCCGTACACGCGGGCGCAGGTGGCGGCCGGGCTCGTGCGCCTCGCCGCCCGGCGGGAATCCCTCAGCCCATACGAGCGACAGCTTCTCGATCGTCTTCTCCTCGCGTTCGCCGCCAACCTGCCCGATAGCCTTGTGCCGCGGGGCACGCGGCGCGAGCGATGGGTGTGCGCCGACGTCAACCCGCGCCTCGTCGGGCAGTACCACCCCATGCGCGTCGAGGAGCCGCGCGCACATCGGCTCCCGGCGGTGGTGCTCACGCTGGGCGACACGCTGGTCCCGCGCGGCCCGGTGCGCGCGATCAACACGGTGGATCTGGCGGTTCGCGTCGCGCCGCGGCTGAGCGTCGGACAGCGGTTGGAGCTTGACACCGATGGCACGGGGGACAACAACTACAGCGGGCGGCTGACGACGTACCGTGCCGGCGCGACGGGTGAGGTGTCGGTCGCGTACGTGCTCTACGAGCCACCGTGGGGCGCGGTGGCCTTCGGCCGGCAACCCCTCGTGTGGGGGCCGGGCCGAGAGGGCGACCTGATGCTCTCGGAGAACGCGCCGGCGCCCGTCTCGCTCATGGCGCGCGCCGACGTGGGCTGGCTGCACTTCACCGGGTTCACCGGCGAGCTGGAAAGCGAATGGGCGGGCACGCCGCCGCAGGTCGCCCGGCGCTTCGTCGCGGGGCACCACCTCGTCCTCGCGCCGGCGCCGTGGGTCGAGCTCGGCGTGGCGGAGACGGTCGTCTACGGCGGGCCCGATCGCGGCATCTCGCTCAAGTGGTCGAATCCGCTCGTGTGGTACTACCCGGAGGAGGCGAACGCTCGCCCCGCCGACGAGAACCTTTTCGCCGCGGCGGACGTCGTCCTGCGCCCGGTCCGCGGCGCGGAGACGTACGTCTCGTTCCTGGCGGACGACATCGCCCTCGACCGCAAGTCGCCCGACCGCATCGCCTGGACCGTCGGCCTCCGGCTGGAGGCGCCGTTCGGCTGGGATCGCGCGGGCTTCGGGGCGGAGTACACGCGCCTCACGCGTTGGATCTACAACTACGCCAACAACGTCGCCTACGAGCGCTACTCGAACCGACGGGCCGTCCTCGGTCACTTCCTCGGCCCCGACGACGACGCCGTCTTCGCCGACGCGCACTGGGAGGGCCCTCAGGGCGTGCGGCTCACGCTGCTCGGGACTCATCGCCGCCTCGGCGAGACGCGGTTCACGAGCCGGTTCCCCGTCGATGTCCCCGGGACGAACTTCGGGCACCGCCACGAGAAGTTCCCGTCCGGCATCGTCGAGACGACGACGTCCGGCGAGCTCATGGTCGCGGCGCCGCCGGTGCACGGCGCGTGGCTGACCGTGGGGCTCGTCGCTCGGGCCCTGGAGAACGCCGACAACAAGGTGGCGCCGCGGCGATGGGATCTCGGCGCCCGGGTCGACCTCGACTGGCATATCCCCGTCCGCTTCTAGGCACGTCGGCGCGGGCGCGCGCCTGGCCCCACCGCTGTGGGTTCAACTCACTCGGGGGAGCGATCATCCGGCGTCGCTGGCCGCGGCGCTGGCACCGGGTCGGTGTGGACGAAGACGACGTGCACGTCGCTCAACTGCTCGAGCCGTTGCCCGACGGCCTTCGCGATATCGTGCGCCTTCCGGATGGGGAGATTCTCGTCGACCTCGATGTGGACCTCGACGTGGAGGTAGTTGCCGACGTAGTGTGCGCGGATGTTGTTCGTGTCGATCACGCCGGGGACGGTGCGCGCAATCTCGCCGAGCCCGGCGAGCACCTCAGCCGATGGAGCGCGGCCCATGAGGAAGCCGATGTTCTCGAGGCCGATGCGGGCGCCGCTGACGATGATCCACACGCCGATCGCCATGCCGGCGATGCTATCCCACGTGCCGCCGGCGAGGAGACCGAAGAGCGCGACGCCGCTCGCGAAGGCGTCGTTGCGGGAGTCCACCGCGGCGGCCTGGAGCGCCGGGCTTCTGCTCGCGCCGCGAGCGCGCCGGTAGAGGATGCTCATGCAGACCTTGCTCGCGATGGCGAAGACGACGACGCCCGTGGCGAGAGGGCTCGACTCGACGAGGGTCGGGCTGATGAGCTTCAGGGTGGCGTCGCGCAGCACGATGCCGCCGAGGACCGCGGCGAGGATCGCGATGAGCAGCCCTGCCATCGGCTCGGCGCGATGGTGGCCGTAGTGGTGCGTCAGGTCGGCGGGCTTGCTCTGAAAGCGCACGCTGACGAAGAGCGCCGTGTAGGAGAAGATGTCGAGCGTGCTGTTGAGCGCGTCGGAGATCACGGCCGTGCTGCCGGAGCGAACGCCGGCGTAGCCTTTGAGCGCCACGAGGACGACGCTCAGGGCGATGCCGACGCCGGTCAACCGCCGCTTGCCGCGCTCGACGGCGCCGGTCGTCTCAGGTACCAGCGACCGCCAGGGGATCACCTCGCGACGGCGTCCGCGGCGTGACGGATGGGGGGCGCTCATGGGCTGTCTCCCGGTGTTCCGGCGAGGCGACGCGCATCGGTGGCATGAACCGGTTGGACGCTGAGGAGTATACGATACTCCGGCGGCCACGCGACGGGACGGTCGTTTCGCCGGGTCTCACGCGAAGTTGCCACAGCCCCGAGGGCTGCCGTATCTTTGTCCAGGTTCGGCGTTCACTGGCGAGGAGGGGTGTCCAATGTCCGCAGGAGAGTCCGTCCAGGCACCTTTGCCAGCGGCCGGCGCGGCGGCGATCAGCGCGCGCGGTCGCTCGAAGGTCGTCGTCATCCGCACGACGCCGGAGACGGTGCTCGACGATATCCGCGCGATGATGCGGCGCGCCGGATACGAGCAGGCGCTGCCGAAAGGCCCGACGACCATCATCAAGGATAACATATCCTGGCACCTGCACTATCCCGGTGCGAACACGACTCCCTGGCAGCTCGAAGGCGTCCTCCGCACCATGCGCCAGGACGGCTACCGAGACATCATCGGCGTCCACAACCGCACCGTCGTCACCGACGCCTCCCTCGGCGACCGGAACAACAAGTTCCGCGGCGTCTACCGGCGCTACGAGGTGCCGACGTACGACAACTTCGCCCCCGACTTCCCGTGGACCTGCTACGAGCCGAAGGGTCGGATGCTGATCCTCGACCGCGTCTTTCCGAAGGGGATCATGATCCCCGCTCCGTTCATCGGCAAGAACGTCGTGCACCTGCCGACGGTGAAGACGCACATCTACACCACGACGACCGGTGCGATGAAGAACGCGTTCGGCGGCCTGCTGAAGCACAACCGACACTATTGCCATCGGGATATCCACGCGACGCTTGTGGACCTCCTGACAATCCAGCGGGAGATTCATCCAGGCCTCTTCGCCGTGATGGACGGCACCATCTGCGGCGACGGCGCCGGCCCGCGCGCCATGGTGCCGGTGGTGAAGGACTACCTCCTCGCCTCGTCGGACATGGTCGCCATCGACGCCGTAGCGGCGAAGATGATGGGGTTCGACCCGATGTCCATCGACTTCATCCGCCTGGCGCACGAGAACGGCCTCGGCACCGGCCGAGTGGAGGAGATCGAGGTGCTCGGCGAGGACGTCTCGGAGGTGGACTTCGGCTTCCGGGTGTCGTACCACTTCGCCGCGAAGGTGGGCCGCGCGCTCTGGTATGGGAAGCATCGCTGGCTGGAGTACCTCGCCTTCCGCACGCCCGCGGTGTGGGCGTTCATCATCGCCTCGGCGCTATTCCACGACTACTACTGGTACCCGTTCCACGGGAGGAAGCGGCGCGCCGAGGCCATGCGGAGCCCGTGGGGCCGGCTGTTCGAGCGGTACGAGTAGGTTCGCGCCGTGGCGGAGGAAGGTGCGCGCGGCATGCCTGCGCTCGTCATCGGCTACAACGTCGAGTGGGTGAAGGATAGGACGGCCACCGAGGCCTTCCTCGCCCGAGTGCGCCGCCTCCATGAGAGGCTCGGCGCGCCCTGCACGCTCTTCCTGCTCGGCGAGGTGATCAGGAACCATCACGATGAGTTGCGCAGGCTCGCGGGCAACCCGCTCTTCGACCTGCAGATGACGCTCGGGCGGCCGCTGAAGACGGTCTGCCAGGTGGCCGAAGGCCAGACGACCCTATGGCGCGGGGCGACGTTGGAGGAGATCGACGAAGAGGTCGGCGAGACGAAGCGTCTCTTCTCGGAGGAGCTCGAGGTCCAGGCAGTCGGCATCAGCGACCCGCTCGGCTACTACCGCGGCCTCGCGGACCGGCCCGACATCCTCGACGTGCTCGACCGGCACGGCCTGCGCTTCTGCCGCACGTACGCCCGCAACCAGCACGATTGGCAGCCCGTGGACTTCTCCGTCGAGCCGTTCGCGTACGCCCTCCAGGGATTCCCGCACATCATCGAGTTTCCCGCCCAGGGTTGGCAGGACGCGATCATCCGCACAATCTACGGCTGGGACGACCGCGAGGGCTACGTCGAGTACTTGAAGGGCGACGTGGACGAGGTCGCGCGGCGCGAAGAGCTGATCTGGTCGTACTGGGCCCAGGACTGGTCGGTCGTGCGCGGCGACCCCTCCCTGGAGATCATCGAGCGGCTGATCGCGTACGCCGGCGAGACCGGCGTGGAGCTCATGTCGCAGCGGCAGGCGGACGAGGAGTTTCGGCGGCGTCCGACGGAGAAGAAGGCGACGGTCCGCCGCGCGTCGGCGCGCAGATCGCCGCGAGAGTGAACGCCCATCGCCCTGGTAGCGGCGGCGCATGACGGGAGAGCGCACGTGGGACGACGGATCGGACTCGGCGGGCATCATGCGGTCGCGGCCAGCCGCGTGCTCTCGGCGGCGCTCGCGATCGCAATCGCCGCCCTGGGCGGCTCCGCCTTGGGCGGTTGCTCGACCGGTGGCACGACCGGGCCCGGCCAGGGCGACCGGACGCCGGGCACGCTGTTCGCCGCCGATACGACCGCCTCCGTCGGCGTCGCCCCGTGGGCGCTCGCCATCGCCGACTTCGATACCGACGGCACGCCTGACATCGCCGTGGCGAGCATCGGCAGCCGCTCGCTCCGCCTCTTCTACAACGGCCCTGGCGGCGCCATCTTCCACCGCAAGGCCACGAGTCCCGCGTGGGACACCACCTTCGCGTTCCGGCCGCGTGCGCTCGCGGCGGCCGACGTGAACTCGGACGGCCTGCCCGACCTGGTCGTCTCCCTCCTCGACTCCTCCATCGCCGGGGCCACCGGCCGTCTCGTCGTGCTGCTCAACCGCGGCAGGCCGGGTGTGCGGCCGCCGTCGTACACGGTCGGGCTCGACACTGCGGCGGGCGTCCAGGTGCGCGATCTGTTCATCGGCGACCTCGACGCGGCGGATGACGGCGTGGAGATCGTCGCGGCGTCATCGAAGGGCGTGTCGGTGGTGGTCCTTTCCCGCCCGGCAAGCGCGGCGCGCCCGGCGGGCGCGAGGGACAACACGATCAACTTCGTCGGCAGCCTGCCTGCGACCGGCGCGGTCGGCGTCGGCCTGAGCGCGCCGATCGTGGTCTGGTTCGACGTGGACGTGCGCGACACGACGAAGCTCAAGCGGCCCGGCTGGGTCGAGGTCCTGGGCCAGATCGCGGGAGAGGCGGAGCCGCGGCAGATCGCGATCCGCCGGGTCATCCGGCGCACGACCTACATCGACAACGTCTCGTACACGCAGTACCACCTCGTGCCGAACGGCCTCTTCCGGCCGAACGAGGCGGTGACGGTGACGCTGACCGACAGCATCGAGGGGAACCTGACGCCGCCGGTCCGGCTCGCCGCGCCGAAGACGATCTCGTTCGTGGCGGAAGGCCTACGCGTCGCGGCGAGCTACCCGGCCGACGGCGCGACGGACATCCCGGCGGAGGCGAGCATCCGGCTCGCGTTCAACTGGTGGCTGAGCCCGCCGAGCGTCGCGGCGGCGTTCGAACTGCGGTACGAGGACGGCACCACCATCACCGCGGATCGGCTCACGACGCGGTACGATGCGGCGGCGCGCGAGGTCACCATCGTGCCGCCGGAGCCTTTCCCGTCGTACGAGCGCGTCCAGGTGATCATGAAGGGCGTGCTGCGGGATTCCCTCGGCCAGGCGTCGTTCGCGGGAGACACGTTGGCCTTCGAGGCGACCGGGCCGCAGGTCGTGGCGACGCTGCCGCCGAACGGCGTCATCGCGCGGCTCGACGAGGGGATGCCCGCGGGATACGGGCGCGTCGTGCTGCGGTTCAACGCGCCGATGGCCGTCCCGACCGGCGGCAATCCTCTCCGGGTGGTCGGCAGCCAGAGCGGCGGGCACGGCGTCGGTCCCTTCGCGCCGGTCGGCACCGACGGACGGACGATCAGCGCCGCCGTCAGCGGGGCGTTCGTCGCCGGCGAGTGGGTGACGCTGACTGCGACGAGCGGGTTCATCTCGACGCGCGGCTTCCCGCTCGCGAAGCCATGCGTCTGGCGGTTCATCGTCCGGCCGCGCGCGGCGGCGACGTTGCGGCCGAGCGGCGGGACCGTCGGCGCGACGCTCGCCGGCGGCACGGTGGCGGGCGGCCGGTTCACGGTCGCCGATCGCGGGATCGTGCTGGCGGATACCTCCGGCGCGCTCGGCCTCTTCACCCGCGGCGCCGCCGGCTGGACGGAGACCGCGACGCTCTCGGCCGACCACGGCAGGCGGATCATCCGCGCCGCCGACCTTGACGGCGACGGGCTGCTCGACCTTGTCGCCGCGCGCCCCGACTCGTCAATCGTCGAGGTGTTCATGAACCACAGCGGCGGAGGCAGCACGCCGTTGTTCGCGTCGCCGGTCACCTACTCCGTCGGGATGTTCCCGGCCTCCCTCTTCCTCGGCGATCTCGACGGCGATGGGTCGGTCGACATCGCCACCGCGAACATGGGCACGAACGACGTCTCCGTCCTCCTCAACGACGGCGCGGGCCTCTTCGGCAGGGAGACGTACTACGTCGTCGGCGACCATCCCCAGGCCATCGACGGCGCCGACCTCGACGGCGACGGCGACATCGACCTCGTCGTGGCGAACTCCACCGGCAACAGCATGACGCTCCTGCGAAACCGGACGGCGACGAAGCCGCGTCCCGCGAAGTAGGCGACGCTCCGCGCGGCGTGGCCGTTTACACCGATTTAACCTCGGCGCAATGGGGTTGAAACATCGTGGCGCCATACTTAGGGGCGTGGACCGAGGCGGTGCGGGCGGTGCGCCGTCAGAGGAGGGTCGCCGGCACGGAAGGCGTATGCGCGGCGACGCGGAGCACACCGGCATAGCAGAAGGAGTGGCAAGGCATGGGCATGACACCTGATGATGTCATGAGGCTGGCCCGCGAGAACGGGGCGGAGGTCCTCGACCTCAAGTTCATCGACTTCCCGGGGCTGTGGCAGCACTTCTCGGTGCCGATCTCCCAGCTCAACGTGGAGTTGTTCGAGGACGGGCTCGGCTTCGACGGGTCGTCGATCCGCGGGTGGCAGGCGATCAACGAGAGCGACATGCTGGTGATCCCCGATCCGACCACGGCGATCATGGACCCGTTCCCGGCGGTGCCGACGCTCAGCATGATCTGCGACATCCATGACCCGATCACCCGCGAGCGGTACACGCGCAACCCGCGGAACGTCGCGCAGAAAGCGGAAGCGTACATGAAGTCCACCGGGCTTGCCGACACGGCGTTTGTGGGGCCGGAAGCCGAGTTCTTCATCTTCGACGACATTCGCTTCGGTCAGGACATCAACCAGGCCTTCTACCACATCGACTCGGTGGAAGGGAACTGGAACAGCGGGCGCGAGGAGAACCCGAACACCGGGTACAAGCCGCGGGTGAAGGAAGGGTACTTCCCCGTGCCGCCGACCGACCATCTCATGGACATGCGCAGCGAGATGATGCTGACGATGATCCGCTGCGGGCTGGAGGTCGAGGCGCAGCACCACGAGGTGGCGACCGCCGGTCAGGGGGAGATCGACCTGCGGTTCGCGCCGCTCGTCGAGATGGCCGACAAGCTCATGCTCTTCAAGTACATCATCAAGAACGTCGCCAAGCGCCACGGCAAGGCCGCGACGTTCATGCCCAAGCCGCTCTTCGGCGACAACGGTTCCGGCATGCACACCCACATCAGCCTGTGGAAGGGCGGCGTGCCGCTGTTCGCCGGCGATCGGTACGCCGGGCTGAGCGAGATGGCGCTCTACTTCATCGGCGGCCTTCTCAAGCACGCGCCGTCGCTGCTTTCGCTCTGCGCCCCGACGACGAACTCGTACAAGCGGCTGGTGCCGGGCTACGAGGCGCCGGTGAACCTGGCGTACTCGCAGCGCAACCGCTCGGCGTGCTGCCGAATCCCGATGTACTCGCCATCGCCGAAGGCCAAGCGCATCGAGTTCCGCTGCCCGGACCCGTCGTGCAACCCGTACCTGGCGTTCTCCGCGATCCTCATGGCGGGCATCGACGGCATTCAGAGCAAGATCGACCCGGGCGAACCGCTCGACAAGGACCTCTACGACCTGCCTCCGGAGGAGGCCGCGGCCATCCCGAAGACTCCGCCCGATCTGGCGGCGGTCCTGGATGCGCTGGAGGCGGATCATGAGTATCTTCTGAAAGGCGATGTGTTCACCGCTGACGTCATCGAGACGTGGATCAACTGGAAGCGGAAGAACGACGTCGACGCGCTGCGGCTGCGGCCGCACCCCTGGGAGTTCGCGCTCTATTTCGACGCGTGACCCGTCGGCAACGGGAAGGCTGACGGCGGCGGGTCTCCGGGTCTGCCACCGTTCCCGTTTCTGTGGTCACCGGAAAGGTGGTGGGTGCCCTCATGAAGAAGATCGAGGCCTTCATCAAGCCCTACGTTCTGGAGGAGGTCAAGCAGGCGCTCACCGAGGCGGGGGTGAAAGGGATGTCTGTGGGCGAGGTGCGCGGGTTCGGCCGGCAGAAGGGCCACACGGAGCTCTACCGTGGCAGTGAGTACCAGGTGGATTTCCTGCCCAAGGTCAAGCTGGAACTCGTCGTGCCGGACACGCTCGTGGACGCCGCAGTCGAGGCCATCGCGCGGTCGGCGCGGACCGGCAAGATCGGCGACGGCAAGCTCTTCGTCATGCCGGTCGAGCGCGCGCTACGTATCCGCACGGGCGAGACGGGGGAGGACATCCTGTAGCGTGGCGTGTCGCCGAGCGCGGACGGGATTCATCCGCGCGGAGGGGTTGCCTTCACATGCCGTTCCACTATCTTTACTAAATGCTTGGCGCGCGGGCCGTGGCCCCCATAGCTCAGTCGGTTAGAGCCACCGGCTCATAACCGGTTGGTCCCAGGTTCGAGTCCTGGTGGGGGCATTCTCCGTGCAACGTGGGCATGGGCGGCTAGCTCAGCTGGTTAGAGCGCCGGTCTCACATACCGGAGGTCACAGGTTCAAGTCCTGTGCTGCCCACCATACCTCGCTCTGGATGACGTTTTGTGAGGAAGTCACCGCACCAGATATGGTATCCGCCGCGGCTGATGGCGGGTGGGCCGCGGCGGACGCAGACTGCAGTGGACCATTGCGACACGGCATCGAGTTGATGGCAGGGGTGGTATGCGGCGCTGGCATACCACCCCGCTTTTTTTCGATGCGGATGGAGATCGTGCCAGCGGAGGAACGGGATGAGAGAGAGCCTCTACGACCTGTTAGCCCTCCAGGAAGTCGACAATGACATTGACAAGCTACGCCGCCACAAGCGGGACTACCCGATCCGCATCAAGGAGCTCAGGGACCAGATCGCGGCGCTGAAGGAAGATCGGCGGAGCAAGGAAGAGCGCCTGGCGGAGCGCGAGGGAGCCTTCCGGCATTTCCAGCAGCAGCTTCAGGCGGCGAAGGACGACCTGGCGAAGCATCAGGAGCGGCTGTTGCAGATCAAGACCAACCGCGAGTACGACGCGGTCCAGCAGGAGATCGTCGCCTTGCAGCACGCCGCCGACGAGTACGAGGTGGAGATGCTGAAGGTGGACGAGGAGGCGAACAACCTGCGTCGGGAGCTCCAGGACGAGGAAGCCGCCTACCGCGAGAAGAACGAGGAGCACGAGCGAGAGATCGCCGATCTCGAGGAGAAGACTCGGGTCATCGACGACGAAGTGGCGAAGACGATGGAGCGCCGCAGAGGTGCCGCCGAGAAGCTTTCCCCGCGAATGTTGACGGTGTACGATCGGGTGCGTCGCGGCCGGCCGGTCGCGGTGGTGCGCGTCATGCGGCGCGCATGCAGCGGCTGCTGGCGCAGCCTCCCTCCGCAGCGCATCAACGAGCTGCGAATGAGCAACCACATGGTCGTCTGCGAAGGATGCGGCCGCATCCTCGTCTGGGATGACCGGGACGAGACCGGCTCGACCTGATCGCCTTCCGCTCATCGCCCTCTCTCCGCCCGCTGACCTCGCACGTGGGCCGGCCACGCGGGCAAGGCGCCGCGGCGCCACCGCCAACGGCAGGACGGCCATCGTGCACGAGCGCCCGCCGACCATCGACGAATTCCGGGAGATCATCTACGCCCACGCTCGGGAGCACCGGCGCGCGCTCCCCTGGCGCGGCACGACCGATCCGTACCGCATCCTCGTCTCCGAGGTGATGCTCCAGCAGACGCAGGCTGGACGCGTCGCCGCGAAGTACGAGGAGTTCCTCGCCGCGTTCCCCGACATTGGCGCGCTCGCCGCCGCGTCGGTCGGCGACATCCTCCGCGTCTGGCAGGGCATGGGGTACAGCCGGCGCGCCGTGGCGCTCAAGCGGGCGGCCCAGCGCATCGTCGCCGAGTTCGGCGGCGAGGTGCCCGCGTCGGTGGAGGCGCTCCGCACGCTGCCCGGGATCGGCCCGTACACCGCCGGCGCCATCGCGACGTTCGCCTACGACCGTCCGATCGCCTTCATCGAGACGAACATCCGCCGCGTGTTCATCCACTTCTTCTTTCCCGGGCGCGACGACGTCCGAGACCGCGAGATCCTGCCACTCGTCGAACGCACCCTCGACCGCGCCGACCTGCGAGGCTGGTACCACGCGCTCATGGACTACGGCGTCATGCTGAAACGGTCTGGCCGCGATGCGAACCGACGGAGCGCGCACCATCGGCCGCAGGGCCCATTCACGGGGTCGAACCGGCAGCTCCGCGGGCAGATCGTCCGCGCGCTGACCGCCCGGCCGGGGACGACGCAGGAGCTGGCCGCCTCGCTCGGGCGGGAGCCGGAGCGTTTGGAGGCAACGCTGGCTCGCCTCGAAGCCGACGGCCTCGTGCGCTTCGATGGCGAGCGGTGGGGCATCGCATGAGGCATGAGCCAGGAGGGCCGCGGCGAGCGTATATTCAGAGCAGGCCAAGAGGGTCAGGCAGCCGCCGGCGGGGCGGCGCGTCCGGGCGCTGCGCGTCGGGACGGCACCCCGCCGGAGGAAAGTCCGAACACCGCAGGGCAGGATGCTGGGCAACACCCAGGCGGCGCGAGCCGACGGAAAGTGCCACAGAAAACATACCGCCGCGTGCTTTGGCGAGCGCGCGGTAAGGGTGAAAAGGCGGGGTAAGAGCCCACCGCGTCGCTGGTGACAGCGGCGGCACGGAAAACCCCATCCGGTGCAAGGCCAAATAGGGGCGGAATCGAGGTGGCCCGCCTCGTCACGACGCCCGGGTAGGCCGCTCCAGGGGCCCGGCAACGGGTCTCGCAGAGGGATGGCTGCCAGGGAGACCGAGTCTCCCCACAGAATTCGGCTTATCGACCCTCTTGGCCGCTTCCTTCCAGCACGATATCCGCCGCGACCGGAAAGTGGTCGGACGGATACTTCCCATCCCGATTGTACGTCACCGTCTCAACCCGTCCGACCCGTATCGGCCCGCGGACGAGGATCCAGTCGATCCTCGCGTCCGCACGGGCGCCCGCGTCTCCGCGCATGCCGGCGCTGGTGGGCGTGCCGACGTTGGCGCGCGTAGGCGGGGCGTACTCGCCGCCGGGCGTGAGGCGGAAGCCGTGGCTCGTCCGCGTCGGGCCGGACGTGCTCGAGGCGACCCTCCACGCGTCGCGGAAGTCGGCGCGCGTGCCGTCCGACATCGGGTCCTCCCCGGTGAGCAGGCGGTACGTCGCGCCGTCGGGCCGGTTGTTGAAGTCGCCGAGGAGGATCGCCGGCAGGTCCTCCTGCTGCCGGAGGCGGCGCCATATGAGCGCCGCGGCGCGGACTCGCACGGAATCCACCGCCTCGCCGGTCGGGAAGTGCGTGTTGAACACGAGCAGTCGCCGCGCCGTCGGCACGTGGATGAGCCGCGCCCAGGTCACGACCCGCGGGTGGCTGCGCGGCCACCACGTGCGGGAGCCCGGCGCGTCGGGCGTGCCGGAGAGCCAGAACGTCCCCGCCTCTTCGATCATGAACCGGTCGGCGCGGACAAGGATCGCGGCGTGTTCCTCCTCGATCGCCCCGTATCGCTCGCGGCCGACGCAGGCGTACCCGGGCAGGTTCGTCAGCAGATAGTCGAGCTGCGTCCGGTACGCCTCCTGAACGCCCAGGATGTCGGGGCCGTACGCCTTGAACATGGCGACGGCCACGGCGCGTCGTTCGTCCTGGACCCACAGGTTGCCCGTATCGTTCCGCGATGGATAGCGGAGGTTGCACGTCATGACGCGGAGCCCAAGCGTGTCGGCCGGCGCCCGCTGCGCCGTCGCAGCCCGCTGCGTGGTCGCAGCCCGCTGCGCGGCTACGCCGTTCGGCGCGAGCATCATGCCGGCGACCACGATCAGGGCAACGCGCAGGCAGGGAGAGGTTCCACGGGCATGCATGACCGTCTCCTCCTCGTGAGAGCCTATGCCTCGCCGATGGTCAGATCGGCGATGACGGGGAAGTGATCGGAAGGATACCGTCCATCCTCGTTGAACGCCACCGTCTCCGCGCGGGTCACTCGCACGGGTCCCCGGACGAGGACCCAGTCGATCCGTGCGTCGTCGCGGACGGGTTGGCCGGTGAAGCGATGGAAGGTGGCCGCCGAGCCGACGCGCACGTCCGCGATCTCCCATGCATCGCGGAAGTCCGCCCGTGCGCCGTCGGGCATCGGCTCGCGTCCCGTGAGCAGCAGGTGCGCGAGGCTGTCGGGGCGCGCGTTGAAGTCCCCCATGAGGACCGTCGGGAACTCGGCATGCGCCGCGTGGCGCCCCCAGATGAGCGCCGCGCTCCGCCCGCGGACGGCGTCGTCCCCCAGATGGAAGTGCGTGTCGAGGCAACCAAGGCGGCTCGCCGTCGGCAGGTGGACGAGCCTCGCCCACGTCACGATCCGGGGATGATCGTCCGGCTTCCACGTGCGGCTGCCGGGCTCGTCGGGCGCGTCGGAGAGCCAGTACGTGCCGCAGGCCTCGACCATGAATCGGTCGCACCGCACGAGGATCGCCGCGTGCTCCTCGTCGCTCGCCCCGTAGCGCTCGCGCCCGACGCACGCGTAGCCCGGGAGGCTCTCCGCGAGGTACGCGAGTTGGACGCGGTAGGCCTCCTGGAGCCCGACGACGTCGGGCGCCGATTCGGCGATCATCCGGGCGAGGAGCCCGCGCCGTTCCTCCCAGAGATTGCCGGCATCCCCCGGCGAAGGGAAGCGCACGTTGCACGTCATGACGCGGGCGCGGAAGGTCGCCATCGGTCGCCTCGTCAGAAGATCAGGAGCCCCACCAGCCCGACGGCCCAGCAGTAGTACGCGAACCACGTGAGCCCGCGGCGCTGCACGAAGCCGATGAGCAGCCGGACCGCGACGTACCCGGTCATTCCTGAGACCACGCAGCCGACCGCGAGCGGCACGGCGTTGGCCGCCTGGAACCTGGCGACGATCTCCCCGATCGTGAGGAGCGACGGTCCCAGGATGATGGGGATCGACAGGAGGAAGGAGAACTCCACCGCCTTCCGCCGGTCGATGCCGCAGAACAGACCCGTCGCGATGGTCGAACCGGATCGCGAGATCCCCGGCAGGATGGCGACGGCCTGCGCAAGCCCGACCGCGAGCGCGCTCCACCAGCGCAGGTCGCGGCCAGGCTGCGGCGCGAACCTCGTGGTGAAGAGAAGCGTCCCGGTGACGAGCAGCAAGCCACTCACCATCCGAGGATCGCCGAACGCGGCGGAGACCTGTCTCTCGAACATGACGCCGACGACGGCGGCAGGGATGGTTGCCAGGACGATGAACGCGCCCCAGCGGAAGTGCTCGTCATCCCACGGCGAGGCGCCGTGCGTGAGCTTCACGACGCCGCCGAGCGTGCCTTGCACGATGGGGACGATGCGGTACCACATGGCGACAACCACGGCTACGAGCGTGCCGAAATGGACGATGACGGTGAGTTCCAGCCCCTGCCCGTTCAGGTGGAGCAGGCGTTCGGCGAAGACGATATGGGCGCTGCTCGACACGGGCAGGAACTCGGTGAGGCCCTGCACGATGCCGACTACGGCCGTCTTCCACGGTTCCACGGATACATGTTCCTCAGCATATGGAGCGCACGATAGCGGCCATCATGCGGCCGGTCTGCCCGCCGCTGCCTCGGTGCGAGAAGCAGAGGCCTTCGTGGCAGCAGGTGCAGAGAGAGGTGCTGTCGATATGCGGTGGCGGAATGCCCGCCTCTTCGAGCTGGCGCGCGACGGCGCCGGGAAGATCGAGATGGAGCTTCCCGCCCCGGCGATGGACCATCTCCGCGGAGAACCCGGCGGCGACGTCCTCGCCGACCTCGTAGCAGCACGGCCCGATCGCCGAACCGATGGCCGCGCGGAGCGCCTCCGGTGGGACATCGTGTCGCTCGCGCAGCGTACGGATGGCCGCAGGGACGACTCCCGACGCGGCGCCGCGCCACCCGGCATGTACCGCCGCGACGACGCGGCCGTCCTGCGAGGCCAGGAGCACCGGCGCGCAGTCGGCGATGCCGACGATGGCGGGCATCCCCGGCGCGGTCGCGATGAACGCGTCGCCGACGAGGGTTTCCTCCGGGAGACTGTCGCCGAGGTCCACCACGGTGACGCCGTGGACCTGCGCCTGGAGCCGGAGGAGCAAGGGGTCGATGCCGGCAGCTCGCGCGACGAGCGCCCGGTTGGCGCGCACGGCCGCCGGATCGTCTCCCACGCGCATCGAGAGGTTCAGGCTCGCGAATGGGCCCGCGCTCGTGCCACCGAGCCGCGTGGTGAACGCGTGCCACACGCCGGGGACCCCGGCCAGGACGGCGGATTGCCAGAGAGGTACGCCTGACCGCTCGACGAGACGCACGCGCGGCTCACTCCTCTTCATCGTCATCGAGACGGAGCGGCCGGCCGGCAATCATCGCGTGCAACTCGTCCTCGTCGTCGGTCGAGGCGAGGCGGTAGACTTCCGTCACGCCGGGGACACGTCGGAGCTTCGCCATCGTCCGCTTGAGCTGCCGCAGGTTCTTCACTTCCAGAAGGAACGCGCTGTGTCCGCCGTCGTCGACGGTGCGGATCTCGGCATGACGGATGTTCGCGCCGGTGCTGGAGATCATGCTCGTCACGTCGCTCAGGAGGCCGATGCGGTCGTTCGACTTGACGACGATGGCGGTCTTGAAGGGACCTGGGCCGCCGACGAGCGCGGGCTCCTCCCAGCGGACCGGCACGACGCGGTCGGGCTCCAGCATCAGCGATTCGACGTTGGGGCAGTCGCGATGGTGGACCGAGATGCCCCGGCCGCGGGTGATGAAGCCGATCACCGGGTCGCCCGGCACCGGGTTGCAGCAGCGAGAGAACCGCACCATCGGGTCATCGACGCCCGACAGCGCGATGCCGCCGGAGACGTCGACGTCGGTCTCCTCGCCCTCCGCCTCCTTCTCCAGCTCCTCGTGCGGCCGGAGGTAGTCGGAGACCCGGTCGATCGAGATGTCGCCGCCGCCGATGGCCGCGTAGAGACGGTCCCGGTCCCTCATGTTGAAGGCCTCCACCATCTCGGCCCACTGTTCGTCCGTCAGGTGGACGTTCATCTTCCGGAGTCGCTTGTCGAGTAGGTCACGGCCGACGGCGAGGTTGAAGGTGTACTCCTGCTCGCGCAGGACGCGGCGGATGCGCGATCGGGCCCTGGAAGTCTTGACGAGGCCGAGCCAGTCGCGCCGCGGCTTCTGCGTCGCCGAGGTGATGATCTTCACCCGATCGCACGACGTGAGCTCGTGGCCGAGCGGGACGACGGCGCCGTTCACCTGCGCGGTCGTGCAGTGCAGGCCGACCTCGGTGTGGACGGCGAACGCGAAATCGAGCGCCGTGGCGCCCCTCGGGAGGATGATGACGTCGCCCTTGGGCGTGAGGATGAACACCTCGTCGGGGAACAGGTCGATCTTGAGCTGCTCGACGAACTCCTGAGGGTCTTGCACGTCCTCGGACCACTCGAGGAACTGGCGCACCCAGCGCGTCTGGCTGTCGATGTCCTCGGTGGGATGCCCCTCCTTGTAGAGCCAGTGCCGGGCGATGCCTTCCTCGGCGATCTGGTGCATCTTCTTCGTGCGAATCTGCACCTCGACGACCATGCCGTGGTCGGCGATCACCGTGGTGTGGAGCGACTGGTATCCGTTCGGCTTCGGATTGCCGATGTAGTCCTTGAACCTGCCCTCGAGGGGCCGGTAGGTCTGGTGAAGGTAGGCGAGAACGTCGTAGCACTGGTTCGGCGTGTCGACGATGACGCGGATGGCGACGAGGTCGTAGATCTCGCCGAATGCCTTGCCCTGCGTTCGCATCTTGCGGTAGGTGCTGTAGAGGTGCTTGATCCGCCCGTTGACCTCCGCGGGGATGCTCCGCTCCCGGAGCGCCGCCTCGATGCTCGCCTGCATTCGGTCGATGTGATCCCTCAGCTCGTCGCGCTTCTGCTCGACCCGCGCCTTGAGCTGCGTGAACGCGTCGGGGTCGACGTACTTGAACGCGAGGTCCTCCAGCTCGCGGCGGATGCGGCCCATGCCGAAGCGGTGGGCGAGCGGCGCGTGAACATCGAGCGTCTCGCGGGCGATGCGCTCGCGCTTGTCCGCCGGCAGGAATTCCAGCGTGCGCATGTTGTGGAGGCGGTCGGCGAACTTCACGAGCAGGACGCGCACGTCCTTGGCGATGGAGAGGAGCATCTTGCGGAAGTTGTCGATCTGCCGCTCCTCGCGGTTGTGCAGCTTGATCCCGGAGATCTTCGTGACGCCGTCCACGATGAGCGCCACGTCCTCGCCGAAGTGCAGGCGCACCTCTTCGAGCGAGGTGCCCGTATCCTCGACGACGTCGTGGAGAAGCCCGGCGGCGAGGGTCTGCGTATCGAGCCGCAGGTCGGTGAGGATGCGCATCACTTCGAGGGAATGGGTGATGAACGGGTCACCGGAGAGACGCATGTGCCCTTCGTGCTTGCGCGCGGCGAAGAGGTACGCGCGGCGGAGAGTCGGCAGGTCGATGTTCGGGTTCAACTCCGCGGCGCGACGGAGGATCTCGGCGAAGATCACGTCGGGGTTCCTCCGCGCGGCGTCCTGCGGCCCGGCGGCGGGTGTCTCGATGTTGCGCAGGGAGATCGCCACCAGGGGATCGTGAGGGAGGCCCGAGTTCGACATGACCATACCACCTTGTTCCGCGTCCTACCGCAGGCGCCAGAACCTGCCGGTGGAGCGGGTCATCCCATGCGCCGCGCCGGCCGACGCGGCGCGACCGTCAGCCAGCCGAAGCGGTCCCGCGCCGGCAACCGAAGCCGCACCTCAATGATAGCACCGGACGTGCCCGCGCTGGTATCCCCATAGTCCGCCGGCGACGGGCATCGTGACGCGGCATTCGCCCGCGTCCGAACCCGGCGGGGGCACGCCGACGTCTTCGAGGCCGGCGCTTGTGGGACTGTAACGCGCGAGCTGCGCGTCTGGTCCCATCCAGCCGAGGTGGAGCGCGCCGTCGGCGCCGATGGCCGGTGAGGACCTCGGAGCGCCGCGGATCGGTCGCCGCAGATGCACGGGAGGGTGCGGCGAGCGCCCGATCGCCGCGCTTAGAAGCCGTGGATCTGATGTCCCGCGCCGGGGAACCACATCCAGTCCACGACGAACGAGAGCGCCACGCCGAGCGCGTAGCCGGCCACGACGCCGAGGAACGCTGGCCGCGCCCGCTCGTACGTCTCCACGCCGCCGACGCGGAGGAGAATGCTCTTGATGATCCAGGCGAAGAAGATGGAGGAGACCATCGTGCCGGTGTTGTTCGCCGCGGCGATGGGGAAGCCGATCGGATGGATGGGCCACGTCGGGAAACGGTATTG
>Ga0315279_10003640_pt1 | contig 21284 bp, 11 predicted proteins | sample YL17G06_20_MG_FD_203694 | JGI IMG/M metagenome (GOLD analysis project Ga0315279, IMG submission 203694) | Sediment microbial communities from Yellowstone Lake, YNP, Wyoming, USA - YL17G06_20 | ecosystem: Environmental > Aquatic > Freshwater > Lake > Sediment | place: USA: Wyoming | collected... | reverse complement strand
CTTGCTATGATCAAGGAGATGATTATGCCTAGGACTCCGAAGAGTACGCCGAGAAATGGAGATAGCAAACACAGCAGTATGAAGGTTATGCTGGCGATCATAAGAGTGGTTCGTGTTTCGCCTAGTCCGTTGAAGAAGCTTGAAAGGGTGAGGTAGCCTATTCCGACGAGTAGGTAGAGTAGGGAGTAGGTTGCGAGGTAGGTTGCGGCTGTTTGGAAGGTTATGCCGTAGACTGTTTGGACCATGTCAGTTGAGTGTATGATGATTAGTTTTGTGAAGGGGACTATGAGGAGGGAGGTGTATTTGTTTGAGAGTCGGAAGAAGGATTTGACGTCTTTGGTGTTTGAGGCGTCAATTTTGGCAAAACCTGGCAATAAGGCTGTGGTTATTGGGACTGAGAGAATTGCGATGAGTTGAATAAAGTTTTGGGCTGCCTTGTAGTTTCCTATTTCGGCGTCTGTCGCATAGAATGCCAGCATGAAGTTTTGAAATAGTGGAATTATTCCTATTAGCACGACGGAAAAGAAAAGGGGGGCTCCATAACGGATGAGGGCGTTGAAGTCTTCTCGTCCTGTCGATGCTGCAATTTTCTGAGACCTACTGCGAATCACGAGATAAAGAAGAAGAGCCGTTGCCAGGGCGGCTACCACATAGCTTGCTACATGACCCAGTATTGCTCCCGCTAGACCGAAGCCGGTTAGAACGAGGGTGATGGAGAGTATGGTTTTGGAGAGTGCCTGGACGTTGGTTGCTATGGCGTTGTATTCTGTTTTGTCTAGGCCGACGAAGATGGATAGGGCTGTGGAGACTACTACTTGGAAGATGATTGATGTTGCGGCGATTCTGATGTAGAAGACGAGGTCGGGTCTTTGAAGGAGGCCTGCTAATTGTTCGGCTAATGTGTAGTTGAGGGTGAAGAGGAGTATACCGACGAATGTTTTGAGCAGGATCGAGCGTTTGATGAGGGCTACTGTTCTGCTGGTTTCGCCTTTTGCTTTGAATTCTGCTGCGTACTTGATTAATCCTTGGTTCATTCCAAGGTCGGCTATGAGATAGAGCAGTTGTGGCACGACGAGTGCGAGGGTGTATAGGCCGTATTGTTCGGGGCCGAGGAGTCTGCCGATGAGTATTGAGGCGACTGCTAGTATTACAGTTGAGACGGCTGTGCCAGATATGAGGAAAAAGCTACCACGGGCTGAGTCTTCGATGATTGTGTTGAGATGTTCTGTCAAGCGTTGTCGCCGTATGTTGTTGTGAGGGTTATGTTTTGGTGACTCTTTCTAGAGGGAATGCTTCTCTTGCTCTTAAAGTCTGAGGATTCCCTTGGCGGACCGGTTGATGGATGGATTCAAAGCTGTTTTGCTCTGTGTTGAGGCGTCTACACGTAGAACATTTTAACAGAAGACCTTATTAGAGCCGCTGAAAGGAAAAATGTTATTCGCTTAGGCGACATATATAGTTGTTAAGGCGGACATGGTGGTCGGTTGAAGTACTTAGCGGGCATGGGTCTGCGGAAGACTGCTGTTGTGCTGGTTTTGCTGCTTTTGTTACCTGCAGGGATAGCCTTTAGCCTGACGGGGTCACAGTCGCTCGTGAACAGTGGCACGATTTATTATCCGCCAGAAGCTCAGGTTTTGTTGTCAGACGAATTTGACGCTGGTGATTTCAGCGTCTGGAATGGGCTTTCTGTGGCAACGGGTGACATTGCGTCGGTTTCGTCGACGATGGCCTATGAGGGAACGTTTGGAGCCTATTTTGCGACGGGTGATGCGTCGTCCGCAACGAAGTATGCTTATTGTTATCGTGACGTTTCACCTGTGGTCAGCGAGATTTACGCCCGAGCATATTTTCTTATTTCTGAGGGTCTGCCGCTAGACGATGCTGACGACCGTTTTGGGTTGCTTGCTTTCGAGGTCGGTGGCCAGCTGCAATGCACGTTTCGGATTGTTCGTTCAGGCGGAGTTGACAAGTTCAATGTGATTGGTTTTGACGGGGCGTCTTCGGTTTCGGTGAGTACGGACAGCATTTATCCTGTTGAAGGAAAGTGGTATTGTATAGAGTTTTATGTAAAAGTGGACAGCACTGCGGGGGCGTATCGTGCTTGGATTAACGGTGTTGAGCAGATCAGTGTGGTTGGGGTTAACACGGCGAGTTATGGTTCTGGAGTGACTCGGGTTCGGTGTGGGCTTACGTCGACGATTGGCGTTCAGCATGGCGTGCGGGTGCGGTGTGATTCGGTTGTTATCAGTACGGGTTATGTTGGGCAGTTGAGGTATCGATTCGGCATCATTGGGTCGGTGTCGAAGAAGGCGGCTGTCAACAATTTCATTTGGCTGTTTGGGAATGAGAGCATAAGTTACAGGGTGATAGATCCGTCTGAGGTTACGCGTTTTGAGGATGCGGACAGGTTTGACGGATTAGTTGTTTGGACAGCCGAGTGCGGAGTTTACGATGCTTCGGCGATCAGAGAGTTTGCCGACAGCCGAGTGGTGATTGCTGATGTGAAGGATTTCTGTTTGGCGATGTATCCGACAGTGAGCAAGAGTATGCAGGTTGTTTCGACTAGCACTGTGAATTATGTTGTGAGTTGGGGTCCTTTCAGTTCTGGCGATGTTGTAGATATGAGGAATGAGACGGGTAATGTTGATCAGTTGACGGTGGTTCAGGCTTCCGCCTTGGGGACGCTTCCAAACGTTGTGGCGATTGCCAAGTACGATAGCACCAGGACGGCGTTTTTCAGGATGAAAGGCACCGAGACTAACAGCGGTTTCTATGTTATGGACTTGGATGCCACAACGCCTGAAACCAAATGGACCGGGATCTGGCACATCTTCACGGCAGTTAAACGGGTTCAGGACTTTCCAACAGGCGAATATGCCAGGTGGATGGCTAACGGGACGAAGTGGTACGATTTGGCATGGGTCTACAATCGGATAAACGAGATTGTGAATGCAAACGGTGACATTGCCAGAAAGATCAGTGCCGGCAAGAGTGTTCAGGGGCGGGATATTCCTGCGATCTTGATCGGTTCAGGAAGTAAATATGCGATTGTGGACGGTGACTTGCATGGCAACGAGAAGACTGGGACGTTTTCTTGTTTGCGCCTGGCTGAACTGTTGACCGCGTACTATCGTTCGAGCGCGTATTGGAAGTCGAAGATGTTGGAATACACGTTTGTTATTGTTCCAGTGGTGAATCCTGACGGGTTTGTTCTTAACATACGAGAGAATGCAAACGATGTTGATTTGAATGGGCAGTTTCCGCCGGATGGAAGCCCGACGGAGCCTGAGGCTTTGGCGCTGATGAGTTTGATGAGCAAGTATCCTCCGACGATCTATGTGAATTGTCATGAGGGCTGGTATTGGTACACGTTGGATATGCTGTGTGGTAATTATGAGACGAGTGCAAACAAGGCGTTGACTTTTGAGGCGATGCGGAGTGCGAACGACAGTTTTGTGGGTTTGAATCATTATGGGTGGTTTACTGACAACGGCTGGAATGTGCCAATTGGAAAGGTAAGGGCAATCTATCCTGGTGGCAAACAAGGTATGTCTGTTGCTTATGCGAGTTATCAGTATCATGCATCTTGCATGTTACTGGAGACTTTTGTTTGGAGCCAAACGTATGGAGCCAGACAGAGCCTCTGGGGACTCGACTACTATCCTGCAGTGATCCTTTCTTTCATTCAAAACCTGCAAAGATAGCCAACCATTGCCTCACGAGAATGCCAGTTAGAAGTGAAGACAAACTTTTGTATTTGACAACTGAAAACAATATAGATTTTGCCGACCGTGCTATTGAATCGATTCTTGGTCAATAGCGCCTACGCCCTTATCCCTTGTCGAGAGTCTTTTTCTCGCGCATGCGTTCAGGTTGATGGTTCAATCAAGCAGGTCGTCGAATGTGAAATCAGCTCTTACGAGAGAGTGATAATTAAGAACTTGGAAGGTATGATTTATACCCCAAACCCAAACTACTCTCCCTCAATCGTTCACTCTTGCACTCACTCTCACACGCTCACTCAGCGCGCGCACGTGACACCCTTAAATATGACTTAAAGCTAATCTGAAGTGATGATATATGTTATCTCAGGGAATTGAAACCCTGAAACAACAGAATCATTGGCTTTTGCTTCTTGACAAATGGAACTACATTCTGTACTATCGAGACCATCACTTGAACAAACACATTTTCAGAGGGAATATTCTTGAAGTCGGATGTGGACGCAGAGGATGGCTTTCCTTGCTGCTAAAATCACATTTCTCTGTCAAAGTCACCACAACGGATATCGACCCGCAAAAGGTTAGAGATGCACGCAACATCGCGGAAAATCTTGGAGTCCTAAGCGATGAGTACAGAACTGCTGACTGTGTTTGCTTGCCTTTCCATGACGAATCTTTCGATATGATAGTTGGCAATGCCGTGATGCATCATGTCTTGCCGTCCATTGATAACGCCGCGTGCGAATTCCAAAGGGTTCTCACACACGGTGGACAAGGTATTTTTACAGGTGAGATTGCGGGGTCGCGGTTTGCCTGCTGGCTCATGCGTAAAACCACCCTGCGCAAGACCAAGGACGAGTACGTTGCCACTTGTCGAACATGGGTTAAAGCTTTTGAAAAAGCGGGCTTCAAGGATATTCAGGTGATGAAAGAAAAAAGGTTCGGGTACAATAAGTCAGTCCTTAGAGACTTGTATTATTTGGTTTTGTCAAGAATGCCCCGTTATATTTGCCTTAGCCTTTTTGCTTCAAGTTGCACGATAACTTTCAAGAAGTATTAATCGACTAATCTGAGCACATAGACGATTCTATTCTCGTTCGGGTTTGTAGTATGATTTATACCCAGCCGATTGGCACTTTTTCGTTAAGTAATTAATATTGAGAACGGATCTGCAATCTGTACGGAAGTGCACATTCTGCAAAAGCGTCTGTCGACCGCGGCGTCGCAGTATTCGATTTAGTCTATGGTGTTATTGTGACTTGTGGGGATTTCTGGAGTTGGCCAAAGGCTGTTCCGTCTTTAGGAAGAACTGTAAAGTACCATATTTCGCCTGTTGTGGTCAAGCTTGCGGGAACAATGAGTTGGTCGTTGAGAGCGGGTTGAAGGACGGTGTTCTTGTACCAGCGTATTTGTGTGCCGCTTTCTGGGCTACCTTCCACGTCGAAGTACACGTAGCTGCCGACTAAGTCGTTGGATGTGTTCGGTGCGGTGGGGGTTATCCTCAAGTTTTTCGCTATGGGCAAGTTATTTGAGCCGATAATGGCGGCATTTGAGACGAGTGTTGTGCCGTCTTGATGCGAATCGTTGGGCGTCACCGCGCACGTCCATACGTCGCCGTTCTGAGTTTCCTGAGACACTATTTTTGATTGGCGGGTTAAGCCGTTTTTTGTTTCCAAGTACCTTTGGTATATTTGTTGTGGAGACAAGGCTTTGGGGTATATTCGCACTTCGTCGATCATGCCTTTGAAATAATCAAACCATCCAATGTACATTGGATTTGAGCCGCTTGCCTGAATCATTCCTGAAATCGATGTGGGTTCGCTGACGACTAATGTACCGTTAAGGTAGAGGCTAAGGGTTGAGCCGTTAAACGTCGCAGCGACGTGGTACCATGTGTTTATCAACAAAGGAGTGCCGTAAGTTATTCGATTGTAACCGCTTGCAGAAGCGCTTCCTGGTTTGATCCATATGCTTACAAAGATTTTGTTTCCGCTGATGCCAATTTCGTAGCTGGGTATACGGGCGATTGTTCGTGTGTTGCTTTGGCTGGCAGTGAGATAGATCCACTCTTCTATCGTGATCTGCGACCAAGCTCCGCCACCGTCGAGTGCACTGCTTCCGGGGATCTCTATGAAACCTCTGTCAAACCTGTAAGCTCCACCAACTATTCCGTTCGTCACCCATGTCGCCTGTCTTGTCACTATTCCATTGTTGTTGCCGGCGTAGTCTTTCGCGATAGTAGAACTGTTGGTTTCGAAAGGCATGTAAAGATTGGTGGTGGAAATGCCGTTTCTGTACCAGTTGTAGATGTTTGTTACTCGGTCGCCTTCAGGGTCATAGGTCGTTTGGTTATTGCAGATCAAGTTTCCGCTTGCATCCAATGAAAGTGTCGGGTAGTCTTGTGTTGGTTTTCCGCTGGGCAGGGTCGTGAACGTGTATGTGACGTTTGTCCAGTGTGTGCCGTCGTTGACGCTCACGGTCCATGTGTATTCGATCGAGTACTGAAGGTTTGATACGGTGATGCTGTATCTGCCGTTTGTTACACCTGTACCGCTGCCGCTGCCTATGTTTGGAGAGGTTTTGACGATGTAGGTCATCGGGTTATTTTGCGAGTCTGTTATGTTGAAAGAGAGCTGAGACAACGAAGGTGAGATATCCACTGACTTGTCTTTGGGTGATGGGGCAAAGACTATTGGCACTTGAGGTATTGTTTCCTCGCTACCTGTTGTGAAGAATGAGGATGGATTTGCTTGGTTGTTGTAGCTGGTCTTTATCCAACCGATCGATCGAGCTATCTTGGAAATGCGGACTTCGTCGATCGCTCCGTTGAACAGTTCACTGCCGCCGTAGTTTGAAGCAAGGTTTAGAGCTCTCCCGATCCAGTCAGGGGTTCCAGATATGGTAGCCTCATTGATTTTGGCGCCGTTGAGGAAGGCATAGCAGTAAGCTCCGTCCCAAGTGATTGCCAGGTGATTCCAGTTTAGACCGGAGGTGAAGCTTCCCGTGTTGAAGGTCTTTGCTCCTGAATCCCAGGTCAACATCATGTACCATAGATCTGATGTTTTGGATGACTGTCCGCCTGATATTCCTCTGGTAGTTGTTGGACCAGTGTTGACGAATTTCGTCCAGATTGTTGAGGAGTAAGCCGTAGGTCTTAACCACAGTTCGACGGTTATCGATGAAGTCGGCAGGAAGCTTCCGGCTACTCGCTCGTAACCGCTTCCAGTAAAGACATCAGCTCCGTCAATTTTGCCAGCTACATATTTGTTCACAGTTCCAGATGGTACGGCGTTGTTGCCATTGATTGTTGAATCATAACGTATTCCAGTTGTCTCTTCTAAGTGTTGCACCAATACAAAGTTGGAGTCCCAGACATTGACAGGATTCTGTTGGCTAGGTGCAAGCGGATTGTGATAATACATGTAGAGTTGAAAATCTGACCCGGCTCTCAGCGAGGGTATTTTCACCCAGGCGACGAGGCGACCGATGGTGTTGTCGTAAAGTTCAATTTCGTGGCTGAGTTTGTTGCCTTCGAAGTCAGTAAAAACTATGTCGTAGGCGTTTGACATTACCTTGCCTATCAGACTGCTGTCTGTGAAGCTTACAAGTACTGGAAAGTCAGTGAGATCTTGGGTGATTTGGGTGCCTTGGATCGCTATTTTTCTGCGGTACATCCAATCTTGGTTCCACCAAGGCGCGAGACTTTCGGTGGTGAATGTGAAGATGCGACTACTCACATGGACACCGTCCGTGCAGGTTATGGTCCATCTGTAGGTTGTGTATGGTGTCAAACCGCCAAGCGTGACATTATACCTGCCATTTCCGACGTTTGTTCCGGAGGCGGATCCTACTGCAGGAGTGATGACGACAGTGTAGTTCATTGGGTCTCTTTGGTAGTCGGTTAGAGTGAACTCGAGTTTGGAAAGAGATAGCGATACTTCGGCCGTGTGGTCTACTGGGTTTGGCAACGATATGACAGGTGCGGCTCCACCTTGAGGCTGCACGTACTCGGCGGCGCCGCGTCTGTATTCGCTGTAGAACTGAACTTCGCTCCTGGGTCTCGGATCTGGGCGTCGACTCGGCGTATCAAAGCAATATACAGAACGGGATTGAGTGGTAACCAACAGTTCATTGTAACCGTCACCATCGACGTCCTGAACTACAGCATAGTTCAAAGTCCCCGCAAGGACTGTTAGTTCGCCGACGAAAGGAGTTTCGCCTTGGGAGCTACTGTCGCCAGATAAGCCGACGATGCCGTCTATAACCCGATATTTGTTGTCTATGATGAAAATACTGCGATAGTTGCATGCGACAATTTCCATGAGGCCGTCCCCAGTCACGTCAGCAACCATGGGACCATAGAAGCTCTTTCCCAAATAGATGCGAGCATCGATTTGCCATTTCACCAAGTCCCAAACGACTATGTCGTCAGACGTAGTGTCGTGAGGGTCCGCCATTAGCATTTCCAGATTTCCGTCACGGTCAATGTCATAAACGGACGGTTGGTAATGGGTAGGCGCGTTTAACGGAATGCCTTGGCTCATTCTTATTGTGCTGCCGTCAGTTGCGTTGAGAACTGCAATGCCTCCGTTGAGATCGCCAATTATGACATCGAGTATTCCGTCGTCGTTTACGTCTGCAATCATTGGTTTTTGACTGCTGCAGAAGATTTCAGGGCGATACCAACGCAGTGTAAGATTTCTTGCCCAATATGATGACAACCCCTTTCCGTAGTCGTTGTCACCATACTCAGTACTATTTAGGTACATGTTGCGATCACCCATGTACAACTCGAATTCTCCGTCGAAATCTGTGTCAGCAATTGAAAGACCTCCGCCACATGGTCGCCAAGCAAATGTCTGATTCAAGATTCGTCCATCATAGCTGAGCGCAGTTATTCTGCCTGTACCCTCCAAACCTTTCGCAGTATCTGTCGACCCAACGAATATTATCGGGTGCCCGTCTCCAAAGATGTCGAAAATCACTGGACCAGAGTAGGTCTCTCTACCGAGTCCACTTACGTTCCAGTATTTTGTGCCATCTGATCGCAGAGTCATTATTCCAGCGGGCCTTTCGATGGGTACAATTATCTCGAGGCGTCCGTCATTGTCGAGGTCTGCCATCTGTGGCTGCGAAAAATCGCCAATAACGTTGATTGGATCAGTATAATTCCATAACTTCGTTCCATCGGAGCCATTGAGGGCAACCACGCCGTTTCCTCCAACACGAATTACATCGTCTATTCCGTCATTGTTGATGTCCGCACACAGGACACTCGACGCACCGCTTGGCAAACCATCTGATGACCACTTTTGCTGAAGTATTTTGTCTGTAGTGGTGAGACTGTATGTTTTGCTTGTACTCTGCGATCCGTCGGTCACATGGACCCCCCAATAGTATGTAGTGGCCAAGTTGAGCATCATCGTCGCATTCACATAATACGCGCCATCAGGAACATTCTCGAAATGTCCTATCGTTACCCATTGGTTCGCGATTCTTTCTGTGAAGGTGATGTTCATGCTGCTGAAACTCGGATTGAAGACTCTGACCGACACTGTGGGATTCGTATAGATGTCCGACGCTTCATTTTGAGGCGTCTCGAAGATCAAGATTGATGGCGCAGAGATTTCGGTTTCCTCCGAACCAACCCACCAATACGAGCTTGGACTTCTCTGAGCATTGTAACAAGCCATTATCCATTGTGATGATCTCCCGATCTTTGAGATTCTTACCTCATCAATCGCTCCATTAATGATCTCTCCACCTGCGTAGTTTGAACCAAGATAGAGAGGTTTCCCAGACCAGTCAGGAGTGCCGCTGATAGCGGCATGGTTAACCTGCGTTTGATTCAAAAAGGCAATACTGTAGGTTCCATTCCAAGTCACAGCGACATAGTTCCACGCGTAGTTAGATACGATGTTGCCTGTGTTAAGGATCTGAGCTCCCTCGTCCCACGTGAGACTCATGTACCATCTATCCGCTGCTTTTGATGTCTGGCCGCCAGATATACCTCGGGTCGTTGTTGGACCCGTGTTTATGAATTTGGTCCAGATTGTTGAGGAGTAAGATGTAGGTCTGAGCCAGAACTCAACAGTAATCGAGGAAGCTGGCAAAAAATCCTGTGAGATCTCTTCGTAGCCGATACCTCCGAAATTGTCCGCACCATCTATTTGCCCACTTATGCTTTTGGTGACCGTGCCTGAAGTCGCCGCATCATTTCCGTTTGAAGTGGAGTCGAAGCGGGTGCCTGATGTTTCATCAAGATGTTGCACCATGACGTAGTCGGAATCCCACGTTTGGGCAACGTTTTCCTGATTGGTCGCGCTGGGGTTGCCATAGTACATACATATCTCTGTGTCCGTTGTTGCTAACAGTAGAGGAATGTTTACCCATGCAACCAAGTGTCCAGTTGAATAGTCATAACTTTCGATCTCGTGATTGAGTTGAGTCTCGAGATATACAAAAACAATGTCGTCCCCATCTGCTTGGGCCTTGTTCTTCAAATCTATATCTAAAATATCAATGAGCATAGGAAAATTCGTCAGGTCCGCAGTCGTTACGGAATGATCAATCAACAACAGCTTTCGGAAATTCCAACTGCTGTTCCACCATGGAGGTGGAGCATAGGTTGTACCGATTAAAGAAAACAGCGGGGCAACAATCAGTGGCACTATTAACAACAAAGCAAAAATCGTACCTTTCGGTTTCCGACCTGGTAGTAAGCTAATCATATTAGTGTCTCTCCAATCGATCCACTAATTAGTTCCGTTGGATAAAAACAGCACTGGATTTTTCTTCTATATTTTGTCGACATCTTGTTTTGAACAAACGCAAACAATGTTTGCTCAGAACGGGCACATTCTGCTTCTGTAGTTCCGAAGAACACAATATGGACAAGGTTTATTACGTCTTGTGATACACTATGGTTAATTTCGACGCACGTAAAGAGAACTGATAGAGATGAAACACCCGACGTGGTTGGCATTTTCAATGCTGATCGTCATGCTTGCTGTATTAGGTATTTCCCCTACAGATACACCTTCTCACGCGCGGGCGGAAGAAGTCCAGAGAGTCATTGGCGACAGAATATTCGATGAGAACGGTACAGAGATTATGTGGAGGGGAGCCGGCGCAAGCTATCTTTTCCATGCCGACGACTATCAAACTGCTTGGGAAATCTATCTTCGCGAAATTCTCGAGATGAGAATGAACACGATGAGGTTGGCGTTCGCTTTTCCTGACAGCACACCAAACCCTTCTTCTGGAATGACCTCAGCGGATATTCTCGACATCAAGAAACTAGACTGGGTCATCGATTTCCTTTCGCAACACAATATCAAAGTGATTTTAGACTGCCATAACTACCTTGACATGTACGGAGACTTTGGCTCTCAAAAACTCTTCGCAGATTGGAGTACTCTGGCTCGTCATTACGCGGACGACCCAAGAGTGGCGGCGTATGAACTTTTCAATGAGCCATACTGCACAACATGGGCTCCAGGTGTGGCATCAACGATCGATGTGGCCCGTGTCTACGCAGAACTGACCGACACAATCCGACGGGTAGATCCGAATCGTATTGTGATCTGGGAGGCACAACCGCACCTGCCCCCGCTGTCAGAAGTTATTCAATATTTCCGCCCAAACATTGTGTTAACTTTTCATCGATGGTGGACAGACAGATCAGACGATTTTCTGTATCTTGGCCCCAAGGAACTTTCGTATTCTGCTTTGTCTTACGCCGTAGAGATGAGAAAGAAGTACGGTATTCCATTTTGGTTTGGAGAATTCGGCTGTTTAGACTGGCCCTTCAACGCCACCAATCCCAAATGGTTGTTGGTTGAACAAAATCTATGGAGATGCGAAGAGCAAGCTGTCGGATGGAATCTGTGGATGGGAAAGGCAGATGAAGTCAAATCTTTGACGCGATATCTCCAGTTTTTCCCTCTGAAAACGTCAAATGAGGATCTTGCAAGAGCCCCTTGGAATCCGTTGGGAGAGACTCTCACTGCGCATACTGTCGACTCACGTGATTTGGAGTTGCAAGAATGCTATCGAGTGCATATGTGGCATGATGGAGATTACATTGTTCTGAGCCCTTCGTTAATACTTCAAGTAATTGTTTACAAAAAGCTTCTAAACGGAGAAGAGCAAGTCGTGTCCAATTCAGTCATAAACGTGACTCAGCAACTCACAATATGCAACGAAGAAGGAACACAAGAGCACCCAGGAGATTGGGATACAGAAATCTTTGTCACTCTCTAGAGTATATCACTAGAAAAAATCTTTTCCCTTAGAAGCACGACTTTCTGGGCGTCAAAAGATTGCCGGTCTGGGCTTGCATAATGTTGAAAGGCTTTTCTTGGCTCTCTGCACCAATCAGTTGTTGATAACTAGATAGCAATTAAGGCCAACACTAAAAGAGAACATCCCGAGAAAGAGAGAAACGCTAACATCCTCAACGATTTCTGGATGTGAAGTTTTGTAGGATGTACGATTGCCCATTTGTGTAAAGCAGGTCATCTATTTCGACTGCTACATCGATATATTCGTGGTATCGAATTGCATCTTTTCCCGACGCGATGATGTGAGCAGTCGTTCCTGGTGAAACAAAAACCAGAGGAGCGTTGACTGACTCATCCAAGACAGGGTTATCCCATGTCAAAAGACGTTGGAATTGGATGTCAGTCAGACCATATATCTGCCATCGCATCGGATTGTCAGTTGCGATTGATCGGTTCGTGATATGTCCACTCGCAAAAGCGATCAGCGAACGGTCATAGATAGTATTCACCTGTCTCCAGTCGACAACGGCATATCTGCCATACTCTGAGGTAATCAAAGGAAATAGGGGTTGTGGCGGGTAGCGCTGAAAAGAGGTTATCAAGATCAAGCTGAGGACTGCCAAGGATAAGAAGACATTATTCAAGCGGTGTGACCTTGAATATACCGTCTTATAGAAAGTGAGACCCGCGAAGAAGGGCACAAACGCAAGAAAGTAGTAGAAGAATCTGTCATTGAAAGCTCTCACGAATAACGACAACAAAAGCACAAAAAGTGGAAAGAGCAAAGGAAATACCAAGAGGTTGTAGAACTTTCGCGTTTCATTTTGTTTCATTCTGAACCTCACGAACACCAAAGCAGAGACTGTTAACGCTACGGCCACTGTATACATTCCCCACTTTGCGACGTAGACTAGAAGCTGATCTTTCAGTGACAGAATGTAGAAGCCTTGATAATACGACACAGCGAGTGGTGTACTTCCTTGAAATAGAGATTGTATGGAGTTAAAGATCAGGTTCAGAAAAGTATCGAAATTCGCGTCAGACGAAAAAAGAAGGTGTGAAAGTGCGATAATGACAAATCCTAGTGCAACCGTATAAGGAAAAAGATCTAGAGATCGTCCAGCGACAACTTTCCTCACGGTTGACACTATCAATGCCGATAAGAAAAACCCCAACAAAAGAAAGGTCGTTACGTCATGAGAAATCACTATCGAGAGCGCCAACAAAGTGTCCAGTATCAGAAATGCTCGGACATTCGGCAAACTGTTGCGAGCCGCGATAAGAAGAATGCCTATGTAGAGAAATGGTACGTAAAGAAAGAACACTGCGCTTGTTCCAGTATATGGATATATAACAGGTGATATTACTGCGACTGAAATCAACGTTGCTTTGGACAGAAGAGTTGGCGCCTTTATCCTTTTGGTGACGAAATACAGCAACAGAGGGAATGTAGAAGGGTATAAGGTCAGAAAGAGCTTGAAGGCATAGACGGCGCTCCCTCCGGAAACGATTGCTAGCGACGACAGAAAAATATGGAGACCGGGAGCTGCTCCATACTGTATTGAATAGAAAGCAGTCGCAGGTATGTGCCCGACATTCATTATTCCTTGGACGAAACCATAATGCGGCAAAGAATCATAGTAACCGTAGATAAAAGTATACTTTAGATTGGGGACACAATTGACCGCCACCATAAACAATGCTGTAATAAAGGCAACTAGTTTCAGATCAGTCACAGAACATGCAACCACCGAGTACAGAACCACGAATAGCAGGAAGTAAGGAAGAATTCCGCCAAGAAGCCAATCATCGTTTATGTCCACAAAGCTGAAAGCTGTTCTTCCTAGCAAGAGTACAAAAGACAGAAGGAATAATGATATCATGATCTTTGGGTGGGATGAAGTTATTTCTTCAAACTTCTTACAGACTTGAATCATATCGTACACCCGAATTCTTCAATGTCTCTAACTCGGAATTGACCCGAATGCTACCGTTTGACCTAATAACATGAGGATTCACGGTCATGAACAAGATCGCATCTTTGAAGTTTACGTGCACATTTCTGGCTACTTCTTATGATGAGGATTCCTCCTCAAAGCTATTCTTATTGCTTGAATCATCGCCTGAGCCCCGCAATCGTAATCAAATCGAGTCACCATTTTTTTTGAAGCTTTGCCCATATTGTTTCTGAGATTTCGATCCTCGACCAGACTTTTGATAGCCTTATAAAGCGAATCTGAGTCTTTCTCAGGAACAATATAGCCATTCACTCCATCCTCGACGAGGTCAAGCGAGTTTCCAGTCGCGTTAGTAACTACTACAGGTTTTCCGACCGACATGGCCTCTGTCACCACCATTCCCCATTCCTCGGGCGTACGCAAGTTTATACAAGGACAAACGTATATGTCTGACATCACAAAAAAAGCAGGTTTATCTTCTGGGTTTAGAGCACCAAAAAACTCAATTTCACGGATACCGAGTGATGCTGATAATCTTTGAAGATTGCTTCTTTCCGGTCCATCACCTCCAATAGCAAGTGCGGTGAACGGAAACTCGCTCTCGATCTTTGCAAAAGCCCGAATGAGATACTCAACGCCTTTTTTCTTCAGTAGACGTCCAAAATAAGCGACTATCACTTTGTTTTCAAATCGGCCCCGGAGCGTTTGGGCCAGATTGATCATATTAGGATTCGTTTTAAGCAAGCTGGAGTAAAAGGGGACTATTTTGATCTTGCCAGAAGAGATGCCTACCTGTCTCCAGTATTCATAGACTCTCTTTCCTGGAACAATGATCAACGTTGCTCTGTTGACCAGCCACATGTTAATTGCCCATGCCACTTTCGCTCTAAACGAGTCTGGCCAATACCAGTGCGTCTCCTTCAGAATTATCGGTCTTCGCTTCAATACACTCAGAAAATATGGAATCAAACCTTCCATGTTGGGCATGTCAATTGTGACTAGCAGGTCATAATCGTGAGAGATCATATAATAAGCATTTCGAATTGAGAACTCCAGCAGTTGTGGAAGATAATGTATATAGTTAATGTATCTAGGAATGCTAGAGTGTCTCAGAAAAGTCACATTGAAGACTCCTGACACTTTATCCTCTATTGGATGAGGACCTGCGTCAGCAGCGTAGATCAGACCGCCAGAGCTTAGGGTTTTAATGTTCTCTACCCATATTATTCTGCAACAAGAGCCGCGCTCTCTTTCAACTTTGGAGTATGAAGATGCATACTCAGCCTTTTCCACTTCACTCTTGCTTTTCTGGGCAAAATGCGCATTCTCACACTTCGCGCAAGCTCTGTTGTATGTTCTGTTCATTGCCACTTGAGAAATTGTCAAATATTGCCACCCTCCAACCGCTTTCTAGAGGTGCCTAGGCAGGATGGCTTCATAGGTAGCTATCCCCACTGATTAAGAGCCGACAAGTTCATATGCATTCCCTTCCACTCATTATCTTTCTTGACTTTGCATAAATAAGACCTGTCCTATGAAACTCCCAATACGATCGCCGCGCATGCTTAAATGCAAGGCAAAGATACTAGCCTCTTGACAAACTTGGATCTGACGCGAGAACTACTGAGACAAATAGGATCTCCATTCGTAGATGTAAAAGAAAGTCTGTCGAATCGTAGTTCACCTGCCAAGTTGCATCAGTACTCTGTCAAAAACCGCATGTCTTATCTATACCTCCAGACTGCGGACTCTCTAGGTATCAAGGAAATGCATACTCTGTTTGAAAAGGACGATGTTCGACGAAGCATAATTGATGAGGCAATAACAAAAGCCTCAACCGTTCTGACTGATGCGGGGATTGACCACGTGCTTTTCAAAACGATAAGGCCATATCCATCGACAACTGTCGACATCGATACTCTCATAATGAACGCCGCATCATACGAGAAGTCGATAGACTCAATGAGAAAATCTGGGTACACGCTCGTGGCAAGGGGACCAAAATCCACAACGATGTGGGATGAGAAAGCAGACATAGGAATAGATCTCTACGAAGAGATTGCCGTGAGCTATACTGTTTACCTCGATAAACAGACCTTGGCACATTTCAAGACCTCCAGACAAATGACAAACGACAGAAAAGTAAGAATGCTGAAGCCTGAAGCCGATCTAGTCTGCATAATTGCGCATTCTGTAATAAAAGAGCAAATGTACACGTTAGCAGAATATTTTTCTTACATTCACTATTTGAAACATCTGGACGTAAGTGATTTCGTCCGAATAATCGAAGAAAACCATATCACAAATGCCGCAAAAACACATACGGCGATTACGGCAATGCTACATAGAGTAGCCCATCAAAGCGTCCCAAAGCAGCTCTCAAAAATAATCACTAGCATTGGAAAAGAGGACCTAGAAATCTCAAGAATCGCCAAGAGTGGATATGAAACACCTCACAAATATCATCCGATCACCATTGCGAGATCCTTAACAGAAATTATGAAGGGGACGAAATCAAGAAACAGCATCGCCTCACAATTGATACACATGCTCTCTCCACAGATCTCCCAGGATTTTTTGAGGAAACTCACGAACCATTTTCTGCGGGAAACCTACTGAAGGATCTAACGTAATTCAAAATCGCCTGTGAAGTCTTGTCAATTGAAGATTCGACCGTATTTATCGTGAATGCATTAAATGAACGAGCCAAAGTTTGGTAGGCTCTTCTCTGAAAATTGATGAATTCTTCCGGTTCAACAGCGCTCCTAGGAACCATTCCATATGTTCTACCTTTTTCCTTAAAGCCTGAGGCATATATGTTCGCGCGCCGTCCGTAAACAGTCTTAAAATCCGAGTCCAAGAAGATGAAAACTGTATCTCTGGGCATAAATAGGAGAAGCAATCGAGCGACTCTACTATTTAAGAACTTGATGTCATTTATGAAAAAGGCTATCGTCGTTATCGTATCGAATATGTATCGTTCTGCAATAAACCTCCGACCTCTTTTTATGGCCAGATTGATACGCAAGATCAAAGGCAGAACGCTAAAGAATTCCGCCAATACCCAAAAATCGGTCAACACCCTGCTACGATCTACCGCAGGAAGCTTGATCTCGATACCCATAGGATTCTTGGTTACTCGATAAAATCCTATTCGTACAAAAACTCGCCAAAGGAGGAAAGCCAATGTGTGCGGTGAACGAATCCAACATTTTCTCACGTTTGGTTCATCAGATTTCACTCTTCTTATGAGAATATGTACCTGTGTAGTCTTGCCAGCCCCATCTGGACCAAAAAAGTGAATCATACTAGGAATGTGACCAGCACCCTTCATCTCGCTTCTTCTCGCTCTTAAAAAGGTCAATCTGTAACCTCTATGATGACTTTCTGAAAGTCAACGAGTATTCTGTCATTGTTGAACTTTTTTGAAACGAATTCGCGATTATTAATTCCCAACTCAATTAGGTCGTCGGTTTCTGCATTCACTATAAACGAGAGTTTTTCAGCTAGCTGATCATGATCTCCCGGGTCAAACAGGAAAGCTCCTTTACATCCGTCGGCTTGTTCAGGTATGCCGCCGATTCTCGAAGCAATAACAATTCTTTCAGTCTGCAATGCCTCAGTGACGACATATGGCAGAGGTTCTTCCCAAACAGAAGGCACAATCACAGTTCTCACGCGACGACGCACAGCTGAATAGTCTGTGCTATTCAGCTTTCCATATGTTTGAACCCCCAGACGGCCGAAACGATCTCTTAGATGAAGATCTAGACCTTCAAACTTGGTTGCATGTACATGCAGCTTTCGTCGCGTAGTCTCGGTGAGATGGAACAAAGAACTGAGTAATACGTGGAAACCTTTGATATAATTGAAACCGCCGAAATATCCAAAATCGCAGCCATCGACATCCAGACGCGCTTCTGGCAACGGGTTGTAAACGACGTTTAGCTTACTGGACAGATCCCTTCGGGCGTCTGCGATTATTTTAGCTTGAGCTTTTGAAACGCAGATGATGGCATCGCTTAAAGCAAGTATTCTTTGCAAATTTGGGCCAAAGACAGAATTTAGGAAAGCGGAACCGATCAGAGAAGCTGTTCCTCTCTCTCCGGTTTTCTCGTATGCATATATGCAGTTCATCGGGCAGACAGGACTTTTTTTTGTGCAGTTGACCTTCTTTAACACGTCAAAGTAATTCGCCAGAGGACAAATCGGAATATAATCATGAAAATGAGTTACCACAGGAACACGACACTGCTTCGCCAGCAAAATAGCCGAAAACCAAAAACGAGGCACATACACGACATCTGCCCATTTCATCATCTTTCTCATGAAAGGGGAAAGCAGAGCATCGATCCTCAACAACACTGAATACTTCACACTCTCAGTTGTTCTGAATAGAGGCAAGCGATAAACGGTAAATCCCTCATCGCTGGAAGATCCCTGCTCATCAGCGAACCTATTCGTGATCACGACAATCTTGTTCCCAGATCTACTCATCAATTTTGCATATAGATAGGTGGCAAGTTCTGCACCGCCTCCGTGAGGATAGAAAAGTTCACTCAAGAAAAGAATTTTCAACAATGGACCTCACTTGGATGCCTGACAAACTACTTTGTGTGGATATGCAAAATGGTTCAGATGCTCACATTCTATTGGCTTGACTTGCATCTATATAGTCCTGTTGACCATGGCATGTGCGGTTTGAGATGTACAGCGTTTCTAGTTTCTCAGCTACTTGGTCCCAGTCAAGTATTTTTCTATCGTACCATTTTCTAAAGTCTGTGTCAACACTACCTGCACTCAACACGTAGTTAATCTGTTCGACAAGTTTATCAAGGTTAATAGGGAAGTCTACGCCAAAACATGTTGAGTCATCCTCCCACTCCGTAAGGGCCGACGTCCTTGCTACAATACACGGTGTCCGCGCGGCTAGTGCCTCGGCAACAACCATAGAATATGCTTCGTAACGCGAAAGCAGGGCAAAAACATCTGCATCGGCATACATCTGAATGAGAACTTTCTTCGGTACATTGCTATAAAACTGCACCCGATCAGAAACACTCAACTGCGAAGCTCTTTTCTCCAGAAGAGGTTTTATTGGTCCGTTTCCAACAATTTTCAAAATCACGTCCTTGGGCAATTTCGGCAGAACCTCGACCAAATACTGCGGACCCTTGTAAGCAGCAAGATAGCCGACATACAGAATTGTCGAGCTTTCATGATTCTGCTTTCTCAAACCTTCAAATTCTGAAAAATCAACCCCGTTCGGTATGACGCGCACCTTTTCCTCTTGGAAATCAAAATCATGACAGATCAAAGCTTTCTCAAAATCTGAAACCGCAACAATCGCATCTGCTTTGTTTAACGTGTCTCTGCCAAATGGTTTCAGAAGTCGTATCAAAGCGTTTCTGAATGAAGAGTGTCCAGCACCATGAAAATGGGTAGTCGCCACAAAACAGTCGCCTTTGGCAAACCGCGCAAGATGAAGCGGGATGGCATGATAGCCGTGTGCATGAACGACATCGAATCTTTCCTTGCGCATCCGCAACGGCATGTCTACTGTGAACATGTACGCGTTGGTCGGAGCATAAGCCCTGAAACGCTCAACCTTGACCCCGTTAACGATTTCACGCCACGGCAACAACCCTCTGGCATTCGTCGCAAAAACCGTGACATCATGGCGCTTTGCTAGTCTTTCAGATATGCTCTTGACATGAAACGAGATGCCTCCTATCTCACTGTACGAATCAGGACAAACTTGAAGAATTCTCAAATCACAGTGCTCCGTCGAACGTTAGAAACCACTTTCCGAATCTTGCCGCTGGTATCGGCAGGAATCTCATCCACAAACTCCACATATATGTCAGCATCTTCCTCGCCTAGTCGCAACATTCCACGCAAATGCGACAACAACTCTTTCTCCATCACCTCAGCCGCAACGCCTTCCTTCTTCTTCGCAACCAAAACCCTGAACACGCTCGTCTTCTCCTGTATAAAACGATACTGAACAATATGATCAAACCTAGAATAGGCACACATGCAATCGCCGATAGCCAAAGGAGACAGAACCCTCCCGTCAGGCAACAGAATCATCTCCTCCTTCCGCCCTTCAATAACGCTCATCAAAGGAAACTCCCTTCCACACCTGCAGACTGTTTCTCTCGACGGTCGACCGATGTCACCGACAGCATATCTTATGAAAGGCATAGCATAATTGAAAAGACTCGTACAAACAATTTCCCCAGTCTCGCCAGGAGCCACCTCATCCCCATTCTTGTCAACAAACTGCATAACAACCGTATCCGCATCGATATGATGATCCGTCTTCTCCTCACACTGCCACGCAAGCCGCTCAAGCTCCACACAAGCATACTCATCATAAAACGGAGCCCCCAACACCTGCTCAACATAACGCCGCGAAGAAGCATCAATCAACTCCGCCCCGCCTATCGCCATTCTCGGCCTGATCGTTCCAGGCCTTCTGCCCTCCAACTCCCTCGCCAAAAGCAAAATCGAACTCGAATACCCATCAAGAACATCAGGATCCAACCTCTCTATCTTCGAAACCTGCTCCGCCGGACTGTCAAACACCGAAATCGGAACCGGAGAAAAAACCCCCAAAAACCTCTGAAAAGCAAGAGCATGAGCCTCATGCTGAGGAGCCGTAATAACAATCCACTTGTCCCTCAACCGCTGCCCACAAATCATGTTCGCCCTCATCAACTTCACCTTCCTAAAAATGTCCTCATCTGAAGTCAAGTGGGTAAAGAACGGGCGACCAGTCGAACCGCTCGTCGACACCGTCTTCAACTTAGAAGCATCAAAATCACACGAAACCAGTTGATCACTTTTCTCCTGAAGCTCGTTCCTCCTCACGATAGGTATTCTGTTAAGATCCTTGACACCTGTAATGTCTTGTGGCTTCAATCCAAGTTCATCGAATTTTCGATGATAAAAAGGAACATGATCATATGCGTACGATACAACCTCGCGCACCTTCCGGTTTTGATGCCTCTCCAACCGCGCCCGGCTCCAGTGAGTATGCCGCAAAAGAGAAGCAGTATAGTAAGCGATCCGCAAGTACCTGTCCAACAATGCCACCTAGCCTTCAAAAAGCCTCGTATCTATCACGGTTCTTCGAGTTCTGAGACGACTATCCTGAATTTTCCGGTCTTGTCCAAGGGAATCTCGTCGACGAATTCCACTTCGATATCTACATCTTGTTGCCCGAGGTTGAGAATGCCTCTGATATGCTTTTCAAGTTCTTTCCTGATCAAGCCTTCATCCCCAACGCCTTCCTTCAATCTCAGCCTGAAAAT
>Ga0315279_10003637_pt1 | contig 21292 bp, 18 predicted proteins | sample YL17G06_20_MG_FD_203694 | JGI IMG/M metagenome (GOLD analysis project Ga0315279, IMG submission 203694) | Sediment microbial communities from Yellowstone Lake, YNP, Wyoming, USA - YL17G06_20 | ecosystem: Environmental > Aquatic > Freshwater > Lake > Sediment | place: USA: Wyoming | collected... | reverse complement strand
CGTATTAATCACGATAACCACGGCTAGAATCACCCAAATACCCTGAAGGCCCCAAAGAGATCCCGCGCTTTCGACACCCCCAAACATAAAAATAAAGACCAAAACGTTTGCAGGAAACATGATTATAAGACGAACAGCTATAGATGCGAGTGTAAGAGGGATAATTTTTTTCCCTTTTAATTCTATACTCGAATAATTCCAACTTTTCTTCAATTTTAAGATGATGAATGGAATTAGAATCATTGGAAGGGTAGCAAGCAATTTCATAACTGGACCAACGGGAGTAAATGGATCTACAAACATTAATGCGACAGTCCCTATAAAACAGCATAAAATTCCTGCGGCAGCTCCAAAGATTAAAAAACAGGCAACCCATATAATACTCACGGGATCAATCCAAGCAATGCCCCATGCCAGTCTTGGTAAATATGGAGCTGTCATAAAAGCAACTACCGCACCTAGAGCGCCAAAAATGGCGGCACCAACCATTCCAGTAACCGAAAGTAAGGGCTTCTCTCCTGAACTCATTAAAATCACCTATCTTACAAAATGAAGAATTTACTCAAAAATGAGTAAAACTCTTTTTTCCAATTTTTTAATGAATTTAGGTTCTGTTAAACCTTAATTTTACAAAAAATGGTTTCTAATTAAAAAAGATTTTTACCTAAAAATGAGTAGATAAAGATTTTATTGAGAATCAAAAGAGATAAAACTGTAACGGAATAAATTAAAAGAGCTAATAATAAAATAAGTATTTTTCAATGAAAAAAAAGGTAATTAAACTGTCAATTCAAAGGTAATGGCTTGATGGGGTATGATGAAAGAATATTGCTTCCGAACAACCACAGTATGATAATAATCAGCAAGCCCAAGAAATCCCTTAATGACTGACTCATCACCATCGTATTTAAAGAGTATTTCAATACTGGATTTTCCCTTTATAATAATACATCTATTATAGACACGATCATCGATAAGCGGTATTTTCATTTCATTTACTATCTCGTAGACTCTTTTGATAAACGCCTCTTTATCTATTTTCGGCATTTGAAAATCATTCCTCCAATTTTATTTAAGCTCAGTCTCCAATTTTTTAATCTTAACTCTTTCAATTGTGAATTAAATATTTAATGATTGTGTTTAGTATTTGTTCATTCATTTTTAAAGATACTAAAAAAAATTTGAAAATAATAGACATTTGATTCAAATCAAAAGAAAAGAAAGAAAATTTGTTATATACTCCCAAAAATTGATTCTATTTCTCACCTTTCATTATGCCTTTTAATCGTTTCAATTCTTTCAGCATCTCATCTCGCAGTCCTGAAATTGTGGGAGCCCCTCCTGCAGGTGATTGCCCTCCTGCGGATGGCCCCGCCGCTGGTCCTGCCGCGGGTGTTCCTCGGGGTGGCCCTGCTGCGGGTGGTCCTCGGGGTGGCCCTGCTGCGGGTGGTCCTGCTGCTGGCGGTCCTCGGGGTGGCCCTGCTGCGGGTGCTGCTGCCGCTGGCGGTCCGCGAGGTGGCCCTGCTGCGGGTGCTGCTGCCGCTGGCGGTCCGCGAGGTGGCCCTGCCGCGGGCGGTCCTGCTGCAGGTGGTCCTCTAGCCGCAGGGGCTGCTACGGCAGCAGGTGCTGCTCTAGGAGGAGGTGTAACTGGTTTTCCTGAAAGTAAAGCAATTAATTTTTCTCGGGAACCCGCAGAATCTTGAGGGCCCCGAGCTAATACAGCACTTCTATCAACGGTGGTTCGTTGAACGCCGGTACCTGAAAGATCACTCTGCGCTTTCTTCAAACCAGCCATGAGAGAGGAAATCGACTGATTCAAGTCTTTTACCGTATCTTGGAAGCGATCCAGCGCATCATAGAGAAAATTTATTATACGCTGAATTATGGTCTCTCTATCTTCACCCATTCTTGTTACCTTCTATATTCATTTGAGAGGTAATCCTAATTACATTCATTACAGATTTTAATTAGCCAGCTATATTTAAATTATAAAATATTACGAGAACGTAATTATATAAATGACTATCTGTTATAAATTTTTTTTTCCCTATCATCTTTAATTATCATCTAGAGGAATTTGTATCAAGGTCGGGAAGAATTTTTTTAACCCATTTAAATGAAATTAACGTTCCCTATTCGAGTTTTATTTTCATGCGATCATTGCTGGAAATCGATTGTATGCGAATGTCATATAACATGCTTAGAAAAATAGGAATCAGAGAAATCAGAGGGGTTCTCAATTTTAATAAATTTGATAAATAATTATGATTCAATTTTAATATGGATTGTTGGTGGTCGTTGTATTTTATGTTACATAAAATAAATTTTTAAATTGAAAGCGTTACTGTTAAAATGAATTTAACTTTTCACAACTAATAGAAAGATGAGTTGAACAGAAAATGAGCGATGACCATGATGTAAGCAAGGAAATGAAAATGTTAGATACGCTTCAGGATCATTTAAGGTATGTTCTTGATTCAATTAAAGAATTGCAAGATTTAATTGAGAATTGGCTGAATGGGAACATAGAGAGTATTCAGGAACATATTGAAAAGTTACAGGATATCGAAGATCAAGCGAATAAAATTAAATGGAAACTTTTGGATGAAATATCTGAAGCGGAAACAATGTTACATCAGCAAGATTATATGCGATTAATTTTAACAATTGATGAGATCGTTGATTATGCAGAAGGTACTGGGCATAGAGTTGCGATGCTACAGTCTTGGGAGCCAGATCCGACATCTGCCTCCTTTATACGCAGTATGACGGATGCGCTTTTTAAAATGATCAGCACCTTAAGAGAAACTATTTTTGTTTTTACTCAAAATATTGAAAAATCGCAAAAAATTGCGCGTGCTATTTATGATATAGAGCGAGATATTGATAGATTGCATCGAGAAATGTTAAAACACGTCTTTTCTTTAGATCTCGATTATAAAACGTTATACATTGCCGCCAATTTTACCGATCATTTAGAACAAATGGCAGATATTGTGGAAAATGTCACGGATGCTATCAGAATTATCGCAGTCGCTCGTACAGGAGGCTGGTGAACCCCTTTTATTCGAAAAACTATTAAATTTTCATTTTTAAATCAGAATTTCCGGCTATAGAGGATTGTAAGATTGACCACCGCCATTTTTCATGCAGAATTATTACGTAATCGGGTTATTGTCTGGAATCATGAGGAAGGCTCACTATTGTACAAGGACGGCTTTTATGGCAAGCCGTTAGGCATTAGAAAACCAAAAACCTTTGACTTTGACCGTCCTTTAGAACTTTCCTTATTTGAATCGCTTTACCTTTTAACGAAAAATAAAATTGAAGTCGTCGATACAATCAATGAAATTCAATTAGATCCCACGAGTTTCTTAGAAATTGCAAAGCAAAATTTTACAGAATTCGAAGAAAAATATCGAGTTTATTTTGATTTGCGTGAAAGGGGATATATAGTAAGACCAGGGTTAAAATTCGGCGCGGATTTCGCCGTTTATCAACATGGTCCTGGAATCGACCATGCCCCCTTCATTGTGCATGTCTTACAGAATAACACCGCTATTTCAAGCATTGAGATGGTCCGTGCCGGTCGATTAGCTACCACTGTGCGGAAAAGATTCATCATTGCTACTATTTCAAAAGAAAAGGTAGTGTATTATATGTTCACTTGGTTCAAACCGTAAATCCTAAAATCTAAAGAGCTAGTTTTAAATCATAAAATTTAGAAAGCTACCTTTATATTTTCGATTCAAATTCTGAATTGAGTATTAAGTTAATTGATATTCTAATTCATTGGGCGAAATAAAAACAATAAAAGTTAACGTGATGGTAAAAATGAGCGAAGAAATAACCAAAGAAGTGAAAGAATTAGCTTTAAATTTAGGGGCTGATAAAGTCGGAATAGCGGATGCAACTTTAGCGGAAGATCCCCCCCATGGTCATGCAAATCCTCAAAATATCCTAAAAGGGGCGAAGGCCGCTATCTCAATTGTGCTTGCATACCCTGATGGTTCAATGGATTGTGATCACACGGATGATTTAATTCATGCAGGGGCGTTTGTGGCAGTTCAAATGCAAATGAATGCGGAATTGACGCGAATTGCCTTAGGTATTGCAAAATTTCTTGAAAAGAAGGGCTATAATGCAACCCCAATCGCTCCAGATGTCCCCGGGCGAGATGAAAAGCGTTGGGCAGGGACAATTTCACATCGTTATGTAGCACAGTTAGCGGGAGTTGGAGAAATAGGTCAGAACAACCTGCTACTAACTCCTGAATGGGGTCCGAGAGTTCAGCTCGCTACTATTTTAACGGACGCACCTCTCGTCGAAGATGGTCCGCAATTAATTGATAAGGTATGTAAGAAGTGCTACGATTGCTGCGAGAAATGTCCTCCCCGCGCCCTTGCACGCGAGAATTATCCGCCCTACAACTTCAATTTGAACCGCTGCTTCTGGGCCAGCCAAGGATGGTGCAGATTGACGAAAGTGGAAGAACCGCCAAAGGATTGGGTCGATGCCAGACCAACTGCTTTAATCATGGTTTCAAAATATGCTCAGAAATATCCGCAGATTCAAGAATATCAGGATTTAGAAACTCGGATGGGCTACTATCCATTCTGCAATGAGTGCCAACGCGTCTGCAAAATTGGACTTAACGCTAAAGAGAAAAAAGAAGAGAAACGGTAAAATTAATTAAATTTTTTTTTCCCTTCACTTTTTGTAAAATAGCAGTTTTCTTTTATTTCTTTAGTTCTTTTCTCAATTCTTTAAAATCCACGGGTTTTTTACAGCTGGGGCAAACTTTCGACATTTTGACATAAGAAATGTAATGGTCCTTATGGGAAAGACTAGCACACTTAGGGCATTTAATCAAATTCTCAATCTTTTCAGTGCTCTTTATTTCGAGCCCACAAACCGCGCAGGTGACCTTAGCAACCTCCTGTTCATATAACTTGTTCTGGCATACAGGGCAAGCCCCTGTCTTCTTCACCCATTCTAGGAAGTGTTGCTCGTGGGCAGTGGTATTGCATTTCGGGCACCGGACGAGTTCACTCGGCTTAATAAAGCGAAAACAAATTGCACACTTAAAAATATCATTTAAGCATTTCGAACAAAAGGTTGCGTCTTTTTTGACTTCAACACCACAATTAGGACAAAGAAATAGAGCCCCAGGAGGTTCATAAGCAAAAACTTGGGTGGTATAGTCCAACTTTCCCAAGACTTCTCGGTTCTTAGTCATCAGATCCAGAACCTTAATAATAACTTCAAGGCTGGTGCCTATTGCGCTTAAAATATCGACGAACGGGATGTAAGTGGTGTTCAACTGTGAGTAGTAATTTTCAATGTAGGTTTTAATGCCCAGTTTCAATTGGGCAGTGACCGCATTATATGGTTCTCGAATATACATCTGAGCATTATTCATATTCATCTCTAAAATTGGGTCATTGGTACCCTCTGTAAGAACCAGATAAGGCAATAATGGGTTAAGGATATCGGGATTTGTTTTGGCCAGATCCAAGATTAATTCAGATGCCATACTTTTGTCTGCGGTTGCTTTTGGATCTCGAAGAATATTGATGAGTGTATCAACTGCCTTATCGTAATCACGAAGGTCCATATAGAATTTTGCTCCCTGATAATCGGGATACGCGTTTGGATCGCTCATATTCGGGGCAAACGGGAATAAAGTCTGTGATTCAGGCTCCTGTGCAGAAGGACCTGCTGTTTGAGTCAATATTTCTTTATCTTTTGGGGTTGAATCCATGGCATCCAAAAGATTTGTGAAGATGGAGTCCCCTTCTTCATCTTTTTCTTCTTTATCTGATCGCTTTTCATCGCTCGTTAGAGATCCGCTCCTTTGTTTAAATTTTTGTTTTAACCTTCTATTGTTTTATTTTGTTTTTATTTATTTAACGTTTTGGAAATCATAAGAAAACACTAGATTGAGCAAGGCAAACGGGACATTTTCGGGTAAGTTTTATTGCCTCATTCCAACAGTCTCTATGAAAAATTGTATGGCAGGAATTACATTGCTGCTTGCATTCATTTTGGCTTGAGATTCCTTTGATTGTGGTTTCTAATAATGGTTTTTTACATTTAGGACATTTATATTCGTGACAGATTGGGCAAATGTTTTTGGATTTTCGTTTTAAGAAATTTTTCACATCATCCAGCACTTCAATTATGGTATCGGCATGCTGCCACTCATTATAGATGGTCAAAAGAAATTCGTTGAGATCATCCCGAAGAAGATCATTGCTTACATTTTTTAATTCGATATCAGGGGGAGCCAAGGGAAATTCTTCAGTTAATTTTATTTCAAGTTCACAGATTTCGCCCGTTTCTATTTCAACAGGGACTGTAATTATTAATTCTTGATTCTGTTTCGAAATAGTTTTTTTATATTCTTTTTTTAGGTCGAGTTGTTTCAATTCATCGAGAATTCTGGTTCGGTGGTCAATTTTTTGGGAAAGCTCGCGGCATATCTCAATAAGGCGACTTTGCGGCCAATCCTGTAACGTCAAAAGTTCTTGGGGCTTAATTATTTGCTCCAGGTCTTTATTTAACTGAAAGGAGGGGGGATTGGGTTTTTTATGTACTAATTGGAATTCATAGACCTTCATTTTATAGGAATATAGACTCACTTGAAGGCGATAGGGTCCGATCATATGAGCGTTAAATTCCCTCATCAATTCTTCCATCTCATCGTTAGGATAAATTATGCGTTGGAGAAGGTCTTCTAATTCATGAATAATTTCTACGATATGAGGGGGGGTATGACTATCCCATTCGCGTAGATTAAATAGAAATTTGGAGGGATCACCTAATTCGTCGAATAACTCCGATGGGAGGAGCAGTTCTGGTTTTTTTTCGGGGTAATTAGAAAAATTAATTTGAAGAGCATAATGAATTTCTGGAGTTATTGATAAATAAAGAGTAATTTTCCCGGGATTTTCTTCTGAGTCATCAACACTGTATTCCCTCTGAACCAAGTCCAGTTCTTTTTCAATAATATTGCCCATTGAAATCGCCTCTTTGAAAGTTACGCTAAAATGTGAGGATTGCGTGTTCAAATTGGTTTTTTACTCATTTTTGAAATGGAAAAAAGCAAAACAATATAATATACAAAGCAAATCAATATAATATAAAAAGACTCTCGGATAGAAAAGAATATAGAATAAGAATAAACGCATCTGCGGGGAGTTCTCTTTGCCAAGACCACTTGATCAAATTGCTGGAGAAATAATGAACGATATGGAGAAGCTTCTTCTCGAAAGAGTTTATATTGCTATAGTTAAAAATGGCGCTGTACTTTATGCGAGCACCGCGTTAGATAATCACTTGGAATTGATAAAATTATTTAGTATGACAGAATTCCAACAAATGAAAGAGTTCGATCATCATTTTCCGCTTCCTGGGACCAATTTAGCACTTTTTAAAGCAAAGGAGATTTTAATTGCCTTATATACTAAGAAGGGATATCAAGGTCAATTACTCTCTTTCAAGACAAAATTGGCTAATTATGTTGATGAACTGAATGGCGCGTCAGAACTATCTTTAACATCACCTATTGAGATTGAAGCGAAAGGGCAAATACTACCAAAATTAGTAGAAACAATCTCCCTGACGGTTGGTTTATCTGAGGATGAATCTTCGGTTTTAAAATTATGTGATGGGAATCATTCTATTGGAGAGATTCAGGTCAAATCTCGCCTTCCTCGAAAAAATGTAGTAGATATTATTCGGCATTTTGAGAATAAGGGATGGTTAAAACTCGAATCCAAAGGGGAAGTAGAGGTTCTCCCCATATCTATTAAAAAGTTTCCTGAGACTGCTGTGCGATTAGGAATGATTTCAAAGAAGACTTATGATATAAATGAACTATGTGATGGAAACAATACAATTAACCAGATTTGTAAAAAATTAAACATATCAGATCGAGAAATCAGAAAAATTTTAGAAAAGATGGAAGAAAACAAGATAGTAAAGATGACTATTAGAATTCCAGAGGAAGAATCAAGAATTTTAAAAAAGATTAAAGAGAAAGAACAAGTTAAGGAATCCAAAGCTGGTGAATATCCAGAATTAAATTTAAAACCATCGTTATTAGTAAATATCTCATTCACGATGGGCTTTGATGAGAGGGAAAGAAGGGTATTACAATTATTGGATGGATCTCATAATATTCAGGATATATATACCGTTTGTCAAATACCCATTGTTGAAATTTTTAAAATTATTATCAAATATGAAGAAAAGGGTTGGATTCGCGTTCCAATTCAAGAATTTAAGTACGTTCTTGCAATAAAAAATAAATTTAAGTCAGAAGTTCAGATGAAAGAATTAGAGAGAAAATACAAGGGAATAATGGAGGAGAAAGTAAGTGTGCTCGAGAGAAAGGAGGTCAGTATTACCGATAAGGCAGTTGAACCTCCAGGTTTGATCCAAGAGCAAGTTTCGACTCCTGAGCTAAATGAGCAGAGGAAATATTTGCTTAAACGAATTCAAGATGAATTGCCGTTGATGCCTTCGAATATTCAAACGCAAATGGTTGAAAAATTAGTTAACCTTTCAAAAGATGCCCGAGTAACCATGCTTGAAAAACTATTAACTTCTGACTCCTCCAAAAAATTTAAAAAGAAACTGGTGAAGGGCCCATCGATTCCCCCGCCGGTTCCAAAACCATCTAAATTGGTGTCTAGAGGGAGAATAAAACCAGTTGAACAGCCAATAATTGAGGAAGAGTCACTTGTGCGGCCCTCAGAACTCTTTAAAGAAAGCTCGTCTCCTGAATTGGAGGCGCCGGAATCGGCTGAACCAGACCTGATCCAACCACCTTCAGAACCTGTTAAACAGGTAAAACAAGCAGCAGATGAACTAACAAAGATCGATGAATCGATTAATATAAAACAGCCTTCCGAAACTGGTATCTTAACAAAAGGAATACCCGTAGAAGAAGAAAAAGTTACAGAAGCTTTGAATTTTATCGACAGCTTATTAGGAATTCCTGAGATCCTTTATCTGGCTTTAATCGATTTTAGGGGTTCTATTTTGTATCAAACCACCAAGGAATCTGAGTTATGGGATATTAGCAAAGATACATTGAAGTTAGTTCAGAATTGGCAGTCACAAGCCCCTTCAGTCTTTTTAGGAGACAATCTTAAATATGCAACCATAAAAGCAACGCCAGAAATGCTTATTGCAACTAATATAAAAGGATTTGGGCATATTGTTTCAATCACGATAAATGAATCTCTCTTTATTTTGACGAAAATTTCTAAGGAAGGCGACGCGTTGCTCATATCTGATGATATTGCAATTGTTGCCAAACAAATTAATCAAATGTTTCAAAAGGGTCTTTAATAAAGACTTTACTATTTTTAGAGGATCTTTTGGGGTTTCTTGATGATTTATGGAGTTTGGATCATTCATAAGGACGGGAAATGCCTTTTATTTCGGGAATATGAAGGTTTAAATATTAATGAACAGTTATTTTCTGGATTTCTTGTTGCAATTTTAGCATTTTCAAAAGAAATAAGCAATCGGCAGCTAAAAAGCATTAATCTTGAGGATTTAACTCTATTTTACAAGAATCTTGAAGATAGTAAATTAATTTTTGTAATTGCGGCTGATTCAAAAGAACGAGAATCGGAAATTCGTGAAAAAATAGATAGGATTGAAGAGGCATTTCTCCGAAAATATGGGGAAATCTTACCTGAATGGAATGGAGAAATTTCTATTTTTAATGAATTTGAACCAGAGTTGGACTCCCTTTTAAATACGCACGGAATTCAACTTCCGTTTGACCTTAATTTTCTTAATAAAACCTCCTTCGATACTTTAATTAAAAAATTCTCTCTAATAATGGGAAAGAAGGGAAAGAAAGAAATAGAAAAAGGACAATCAGAAAAAGTAATTCATACGTTAGGAATTTTAGAAAATATTTTCTCTTTAATGGATGATATTCCTCAAAAATTCACGAATGCTTGGAAGCGAATGGTTAAGAAAAAGGATGAAAAAGAGGAATAATTATGTCACCAGATGAAAAAGAAGACAAAACGGTCTATGTAACGATAAATATTCATGAGGAAAAGCCAGATTCTAAAGCAAAAAATAACGTTATATCCAATAGCGGAATAATACGTGTGAGAGGATTTCTTACAAAACAGAAGAAAGATGCAATTGATAAGGATAAGAAAGAAAAGACATTAACGACTTTAGCCTACAAAATTCCCATTAAAAATCTTGGTTTAGAGGAGAATGCTGATAAAAAGGCGATTCTTGATAAAATACTTCATCCTGATACAATTCTTAACAAAGACGCCAAAAGTATTTTGATGAAGTTATTGGATCAATATGGATCGATTAAGGAAAAAGGCAGAGATCGACTTGAATATAAAACTGAACGCTTTAAAAAGAAGTGGAAAATGAAAGTTCGGCGCGTAGGGGGCGTTTAAGACTTTTTCCCTTTCAAGAAGTTAAAGCTCCGTGAGATATTTTTATATTATAATTTTGTATGACTATAAGAGATAGATTTATGCCCCGATTGTATCGCGTCTGCAAAGATGTTTATACACTGTTACCTCGAAGAAATACCTTCTCAAATGCGAATGTGAACATAATAAAATCAAAGGAAAATATCTTAATTGATACTGGTTCGGTAAATGAGCCTAGCGTCAACTATCTTACTAAAATATTGAATAATTTAAAAATTACTACTATAGATAAGATAATTATTACGCATTCTCATGTAGATCATTGCCAGAATTTAAGGCAGCTTGCAGACCTGTTCGGCGCAGAAGTATTTGCACATAAGAATGCAATATCAATTTTGAAACATGAAAGATCGATTGAGGGATTTGATTTTTGGGAATTGATTAAAGAAACATATCCGAGAATTCATCATAGCCGTTTAATTCGGCGATTAATAACAATGGGGTACAATTATTTCGTGCAGGGACGAGGAAAAAGAATTGGAGAAATCACATCTTTAGAGGATGGGGATATAATAAATGATTTTGAGGTTCTTTTTGTCCCTGGACATAGTAATGACAGTATTGCTCTTCTCGATAAAGAGCGAAAAATCTTTTTTACCGGGGACATGATTCCTTGGACACCTTATATTCATACCACTATTGAGGATTTCCGTGAATCTATTAAGAAAATCTTGGAGTATTCAGAGCAATACGATATTAAAATGATGATACGCGGGCACCAAAGACCCATCCGTGCCGAAATTGAGAAGGCTAATTATCGTTTATTTTTAAAAGATATGGACAAAGCTGAAAAAAGAATTCTTCTCTTACTTAAGGAGAATGAGTCGTTAACTGCGCGTCATATGCTTCCGTATGTTTTTCAGCGTACACACTTTATTCATAACCTATTATATCGTGTTCTTATGCGCACTCAGCTCTTTTGGGTTATCAAATACCTCCAAAATTTAGAGAATAAAAATTTTATAAAATCTTATGAGAAAGAGAATAAGAAATGGTACTATTTGGTAAAATAACGAAAAGGGCTTTTATAATGAGATTTTAAGTCTGTTATTGAAAATTAGGGTGAAAATTGATGGCTCGCACGATAATTTTTACGGGAAAAGGCGGTGTCGGGAAAACAACCTGTGCAGCCGCCACTTCATTACAATGTGCAAAAGTTGGGAAGAAAACCTTAGTCTTATCTAGTGATCCGGCACAATCGCTTTCAGATTGCTTCAATCTGGAACTAGGAATCGACGAACCAAAGGAAATAAAAAGCAATCTCTATGGGCTTGAAATTGAACTAGAGCGGGAAATAGAAAAGCATTACGGGGTTGTTCGGAACTTTTTAATGCGGCTATTTCAATCAAGGGGCATAGAAAATTCTATTGCAAGTGAGATGGTTGCGTTACCAGGACTGGATGAATTATTTTCCATCTTAAAGATAGCAGAATTCATTGATCAATTTGATGTGATTGTGTTGGATACTGCACCAACCGGACATACCTTTCGGTTGCTCAGCTTTCCGCAGGTATTTAGTATGTTTGGGAAATACCTTTTACGCGTACAACAGGGGATTATGCGTATTTTTGAACCACTACGGGAGACAACGGAACAAGTAATCCGATCTCCAGTCCCTGATGAGATATTTTTCTCACAAATGAGAGGTTTAATTGATCGTATAAATGAAATGCGTGAACTTCTTGCGGAATCGACCAAAACCACAGTTCGTATTGTGACTAATCTCGAAAAAATGCCCATTTTAGAAAGTGAGCGTGCATTAACCTTCATGAATCTTTATGGATTGAATGTGGATGGATTGTGTGTAAATAAAGTAATTCCTGACGAAATCCAAGACCCTTACTTTCAAAAATGGAAACAAACTCAGAATGAATATATGAAAAGGATTGAGAGTACCTTTTATCCGTTAAAAATTTTTAAAATCTTTTTGAGAGAAGAGGAAGTTATCGGATTTAGTCTGTTGGAGAAAGTTGCGAATGACATGTATGGTAAAAAGGGGGACCCAACTGAAATCTATTCGCAAGAAAAACCTTTCACGATTGATACTGACATCGATGGTAATGTCATTATAACTATCAGTCTTCCATTTGTAAAGAAAGGCAAAACACAAATACGGAAAAAGGGGGAAGAATTAATCATTGAAATTGGCGATTATAAACGAATTTTATTGCTGCCGACCATTGCTCAAAATTCTAAAATCGGGAGCGCTAAATTTGAAGAAAATAAATTAATTATTACTTTTATTAAAAAAGAATAAACAAAATCAAATAAAATTTTCAAAGCTTATTTTCTTTTTTTAATTTATAATAACAGAAATGACAAATAGGAGTAGAAACCCCATCTGTTATGCATTCGATATACATTGAACCGCGTTCTGTAACCTTTTTGCACATGCTGCATTTGACTGTTTCTTGCGCTTTCTTATTCACATATGCCGTTGTCATGATTTTCAACTCGCAAGAATTTCATTCTTTGAAAGTGAATTCAAAAAAAATTATTTAAATCTTATCTTAGAGGGAATTTAATTTAAATACGAATTGGAAAAAAAGGAAATTATAGTGTTCCTGTAATTCTCTTCTTGTTTGAGATGTCCAATACCACAGGCATAAAGATATTAATCAATTTTTTGTAAATTTTTGAATTTTCGGGTTCTGGATTTTTAACTTTTGCAAATCGAACCATATTTTTCGTTGCATCTTCAAGATTGGAGTATATACGACACCCATAAAAACCTAGAATTGCGGCACCTAATGCAGCCCCGTCTTTATTTTCGGAAACGAGGATTGGTCTCTTAATGACATCTGCAAATATTTGACACCATAAATCGCTATTCATTCCTCCACCATCAACTCTTAGTTCTTGTGTTTTTTGTCTTGCCATACCTTCTAACAATCCAAGATAAACTTGTGCAGAGAGCGCAGCAGATTCCATGATGGCACGAATAAAGTGGCCTCGAGTGTGTCCGAAACCCAATCCGTAGATTGTGCCCTTCTTGAAGATATAAAGAGGAATGAATAGCAATCCTTCGCTTCCGGGAGGAATTTTTTCAGCTTCTTCCATTAAGATATCGTAAATATTAGTATTATTTTCTTCGCATTCTTTTATTTGCAATTGAGAAAAATTATCTCTGAACCAGTTCAGGGCAGTCCCCGTCCCAGGCATAGTGCCTTCGAGTACCCACTTGCCTTTGACTACGTGTGGCAATGAAAATATAGGAATATCGCCAGTAGGGGGAATAGGTTCATCAATAACCATATCAACAAAAGTTCCAGTTCCTGTGGTGGCTTTAGCCTGCCCCGTATCAATGACACCCAGACCTAAAGCGCTGCATTGTTGATCGCCGCCGCCTGCTATGATAGGCAACCCTTTTTTTAGCCCCAATTCTTCTGCTGCGTCTCCAGAGAGCTCACCAATGGTTTCACCTGGGGTACACAATTCAGGCCACAAGTCCAGAGGTAATTGGAATGATTCAGCCAAATTTTCATCCCATTGTAAAGTTTGCATATTCAAGATTCCATAGATGGCATTAGACGGGTCAGTAATGATTCGCCCACACAGCTTCATATAAATATAGGAATCCGGTGAAATAATTTTGTAGGCGTTTTCAAAAACATTAGGACGGTTCGTTTTAATCCATAGAATTTTGGGGATGGCCCGCCGAAGCCCAGCTTCCTTTTGAAAGTCTTTGATCTCAGTGACTTCTCGTTCATCCATCCAAGTTAATGCGGGATGTAAGATATTGCCATCTTTATCAATGAATGTGGTAGAGGCCCGATGAAAGGCTGCACATATACCAATTATATCCGCAGGATCACTTTTTTTTACTAATTGATTACAAGTATTTTTAATGGCATTCCACCAAATCAGTGGATCTTGTTCGGAAATTCCAGGAGGTTGCCTCTCAATACGGTATTCCTCGTAGAATTTGAGAATTTCTTTTCCTTCCATGTCATAGAGAATACTCCTAGCGCCAGTGGTGCCAACATCAAAAACCAACAAATTATTCGTCATTTTCTTCCCTCTGTATTGCTAGATTAAAGCTTTCCTTTATAGAAATAAGAATTTGCCTTTATATAAGCTAAGTAAAATTCTATTTCCGCTTTTTTCCGAGCTTGGTCCCATCCAAGAAATTCGCCCATAAGTATTGCCACTGCTTCTGCAATTTTTCGTTGCTTAGATGGATGGACCAACCAGCAAATTTCGGTTCTTCGGCAAAGTACATCATTCAAGTGTCGTGGAATTTCATGCTGAATAATGTAAATGATTTCGGCTTTAGTCCATGGAAAGTATTTAGGAGGATATTCTGAATCTTCAAGTAGAATCTTCCCCAATTTAGGGTTTTTTAGAATTTGATCAATAATATAGAGGGCGCCTTTTCCGAATTCGATATGGAGATGGTCGATTATGTTCGGATCGATTTTACCCATAGCGGACTTGTATTGAGCGCTCGCTTCGAACTCAGCATGTTTAAGTGCGATTTTATAGGGGATTTTGGCAATATTTTTGGCATCAGATACCGTTATAGCACCGTTGCGTGTAATATCCACTTTTTGGCTTTTCAATATATATTTTCGCATGAGGTCCTCAGCCATTACTCGGAAAGTGGTGAATTTACCACCAACCAGAGTAAAGAGGCCATCTTCTCGCTCCAAACAGAGATGCTTTCGACTGATTTCGCTCGCAGACTTTCCAGGCTCTAAAACTAAAGGACGAATTCCCGCGTAAGTTCCAAGAATGTGTGAATCATCTAATTTAGCTCTGGGAAAAAGTAATTCAAGGGTATTACGCAAATAATCAACATCCTCCTTTGTAGTAACTGGTTTATTGAGATCACCATCATAAAAAGTATCCGTAGTTCCAATTAAAACCCAACTTCCCCGCGGTATTACGAAAAAGAACCGATGATCAACAATATTACTCAATCCAAAGCCATGATAAATTTTGAAATCATCGATTTTAACGCTGAAATGAATTCCTTTGGAGGGTTTCATTATTTTTGTGTGCTCAGAATTCCTGAGTGTTTCATCTGTCCAAATGCCCGTGCAATTAACCACTGCATTTGCTTTGATTATAAAAGGCTGCGACTTAGATTGAGATGAAAACTTATCATTTTCAATCACCCTGACTCCATTTATAAGCCCTTCTTCGTTATGCACTAAATCTATCATCTTTAGATAATTAAGCGCAACACATTTGCCAGAGGCAACACATTCTTTAATTGTTTCGACTGTCACTCTGGCATCATCCGTGTTTGTATCGTAGTATAACCCGATTCCGATCAAGTTCTCGGTGTTAAATTCAGGCTCCATTTCGGCGACCGTTTGCGGGTCATCAATAATTTCCCATGGACCATAATTCTTGTTTCCACAGGCGTTATCATATGTGTTTAAGGCAATTTTCATCATTTCTAGCGTGTTACTACTCGCGGGCAAAATTTTACCAGTTCTGGGATCTTCCCGTTCACTAAATACAGGTGCGATAAACTGTAAAGGTCTCACATTATGCGGTAAGGCTTCATCTCGTGCCCAATTCCTTTCACGGGTAGACTCTTCCACTAGTTTAATTTCAAAACGTTGGAGATATCGAAGACCGCCATGAAATAGTTTTGAGGAGCGCGAGGAGGTCCCTTCTGCGAAGTCATCTTTCTCAATCAATGCCACCGTCAGCCCGCGCAAAACGGCATCACGAGCTACTCCCGCACCTGTAATCCCGCCACCGATGATGAGGAGATCAAAGTCAATTACTTTTAAATTCTCAATGATCTCCTTTCTCTTTTTATCCGAATAATCAAGATTCAATACATCTGTCATAGTAGAGGACATTGTCTCACCGATTATACAATATCATTTCGATATAATATTTTTTATGTGTAAAAGTGTAAGCTATGTAATGGGCGCGAACATGAAAAGCATTTCGTATAAATGCATTGCTATCGAATTGTACAGTTAAACGATAAGTAATTGGTTCAATAACTCCACAATATCCAATATTTTCAGATTTTCTGCATTTTGCAAATCCTTGAAATGATATTTACAGAGAGGACATGCAGAAATAAGGTACTCTGCATTGATTCTATTGGCTTCATCGAGACGGAGAAGGCCTACCGTCTTGGAAAGGTCTGGAAAATTGGCACGGACTCCGCCCCCTGATCCGCAACAAAATCCTTCTTCGCGAGAATGATCCATTTCCAACAATGAGATATGGGGGATTTTATTGAGTAGCTCCCGAGGTGCATCATAAACGCCCATTCCACGCCCAAGATGGCAGGGATCATGATAAGTAACTTTTAAAGGGAATTCGTTCAATTGAGCCATGGCGATCTGTGAATTGATCACTTCGATTATATGTTGAACGTTAAAATTAAAATCTGCTATATGCTTTGGATAGGAACTTTTGATAGTTCTGTAACAAGCACTGCAAGGCGTGATAATCTGCTTAATGCCACGCTTTTTCCATTCAGATACATTATGATTCATTGTTTCATGGGCTTGATCCAAGAAGCCAGTCTGGATGGCAGGAGAGCCACAGCACCACTCATCTTGCATTATCGTAAATTCTATGTTTAATTTGTGGAGCAGCTCAATGGAAGCCCTAGCGATTTCGATTTCACGGTAAGACCCCATGCAGCCCAGAAAAAGGAGGGTTTCACTTTCGTTCTTCTCACCAATTAAATCTTGAAATGAATCGCGTCGTTTCTGATGGGCTTCTTGAAGTGGATTATGATATTCTGAAATGCGCTCCCCAATTCTAGAATATTTAGAAACATCGATACCAGATTCAACAATAGAAGCTCGTGCGAGTTTCATTAAGTCTTCTTCATCGACTTTAGGGAGGCAAAATGAATTGCAGAGATTACAAGTGAGGCAGGAAAATATGCTTTCGAGCGAGCCCTCATCATAAGTACGTATCTCTTTTTCATTCAATACTACATTCAAAGAGCGGATATAAGGTGTAAAGCTCTCAGAACTCGATGCAATGGCGGTCGGGCAGTTATCACGGCACATTTTCATGCAGGTACTACACATTTCTAATCGAAGTCGGATCTCACGTGAAAATTGTTTCTTTTCAGACATTTCACTCACCTTATTCTCATTCTATAGCCCCAATTTTCCCGGATTCATGATGCCATTGGGATCCAGATAGGCTTTAATCCCCTTTAAGAGGTCATAGATCCCCGACCCTAATTCCTGTTCCATAAATCCGCCTCGAAATATTCCAATCCCGTGATGATGTGAGATACTTCCCCCATTCTCAAGACAAGCTTTGAGCCCTTTTCGCCACGTTTCCTGGTAGAGATTCGATGCTTTTTGATCTTCTTCGGTGTCTTTCTCAAGCATCACGAAAATTAAATACATACTACCCCCTTCCGGATAAAAGTGGGACCAATGAGCCATGATATTTACCTTTTTGCTTTGCATAGCCTCCTTCATTTTATAAAAGAGATTCTCCAGATTATCATATGTGGTTACCACGTCAATGGTATCAGCGAGAACATTCATTTTAATCCAATCCGGATTTGGATAATACATATTCAGTCTATTCTTAAACCAAATTTTGCCACCCTCATCGCCCATATCCTGTGCGCCTTCTTTCAAACAGATATCGGTGCAAATTTTCTTCTGATATTCAATAAGTTCTTTGGTTTCATTGAATCCATCAAAAGATAACGTCAAATAACTTTGATCCTTTTCAATGTCTTCAATATGATAAACCATGCGGCCCTCCACCGCTTCATAGAGTCGAATAATCGAGGGTCTGATGCCTAAATTCATAATATGCCTTATAGCCTTGAGCCCCGCCACTAAAGTCGGAAAGAGGAATCCGGCAAATTCGCGAATGTCAGGATTCCTTTTTATCTTTAAGCATGCATCGGTAACAATCCCGAAGGTTCCTTCGGATCCTATAAAGAGTTCATTGAAATTGGGACCAGTCGCCTTGCGCGGAACACGAGAAGGATTTGTATGGACAATCTGCCCATTCGGGAGAACGACTTCTAAATCTAGAACCATGTTCTCAATACTCCCATAAAGAGATGATAAGGCGCCTGCTGATCTCGTCGCTACAAATCCACCAATGGAACTCGTTGTTAATGAAGAAGGAAGATGTCCGAGCGTATATCCCTTTGTGTTTAGAAAATTCTCGAGATGCTGCCCAAGGACTCCGGCTTGACACAAAATATAATTAGACTCTTCATGAAGTTCAATTCTTTTTAATTTTTTGAGGTCGATAGTGATTCCGCCCGTCAATGGCACTATTCCGCCATTGACACCAGCCCCTCCACCGTAGGGAATGACCGGAATTTTCCTCTCATTTGCCAATTTTAAAATATTTGAAATTTGGTCTACAGATTCTACCCAAACAATGTAATCGGGCAATGGTTGCTTTAATATCGAAGGTAACCGGTATTGCATAATTTTTAACGGAAAGGCATCGCGACCATAGGCAATTCTATCTGCCTCTTTGGTAGAAATATTTTTTTGACCGACGATTGATTCCAGTTCTTTATATACGTTCTCATCTTTTATCATTTATAATCATTCATCCTAAAAATTTAATAATATCATCAACCATGGGCGGACGAAATTTAATTACCTCAATATCATTCGGATAATTTATTATTGGCTCCAAATCAAAGGTTATAAATAATAAGCCGATTTCTTGATCAAACAAAGTTTCTTCAATCCTTTTGATAAGGAACTCTGTGCGCTCTTTTTTAGTTTGAAGGAGATACTCTAATGTGATATCAAGGGCATTAGGGCTATTAGCCGTTTTTACCCATTCAAGATATTCAAATAATAGATCTTTATCTTCAGTTTTCTGGAGTTGAGCACCAGATCCTAAAAATTCTTCAATTATTTGTATAAGGCGTTTATTCTTTTCTGATAATTTCTTTAATTGTGCAATGGCGGCTTCACCCATTTCTGTAATGGATTCTACATAGATTTTCTGTATATTGCCAATTTTCTCTTTTAATTGTTGGATCCATTCAGATAAGGTATCATAGAATTGATTAATTTTGTTATCATATTCCTCATGGAGAGTTAAGTTAAGAGATTCTCTATAAAAAAACAGTGGAATCTCTATTAATTTCTTTGATTTTCCCTCTAATTCGGAAATTGAAGTTTTTTCAATCCGACCAAGTTCAGATTTTTTCACCATCTTGATTCACTAAACGGTTTCTCTTTTTTTTGTTGGTAATGGATAGAGTTTTCTTTGTTCTTTTAAGCGACCACCGAAGAAGCCACAGACGATTGCAAGGAAAAGTAATAGAGGACTAAAAGAAACAAACCAGAGAAATAAATTTACCTCTATATCTGCCTGCATAAATGGAGTTGCTATAAAAGTTATTAATGCTACGCTTATCCCAAGCAGAATGGCGGTCCAAACGCCGCGCTGTCGATTACCTGCAATATAAGCGGCTAGGAAGGTTGGTAAGAGGAATAAAATACATGTAAAGACCATTAAAGCGCCAATTGCAACTAGTATTATCGTTTGAAGTGTCTGGAATTCCACCGCATCAAGTTGATCACTAAAAATTATATCGTGAAGACCCAATTGTGATATATTGAAGTTAGAGAGTTTAATGAAGGTTGGAATAAATGCTAGTAAAATAAAACCCATTGCAATTAATCCAATTAAAATTCCCAATCCCATTTTAAACTTCGTGCGTGAGGCTATTTTTCCCTCTAAAATAGTATCTATTGTATAACTAAATTCCTTGAATTTATTTATATCGAGGGGATTTTCCCCTTCTAAATCTCGCTGAAAAATTGAATAGAATTCCTCTATTATTTGTAATAAAAGACGTTGAATTAATGTTGAATTTTCACGTGGATCCGCAATTGCGATTCCAACAAGGGGAGTTTTGCGCTGGGTGTATTTAAGGATACTTAACTGCTCGCCTGTCTGTAACTTTAAGCTTTGCATCCCCGATCCTAGCGCTTCCGTTGCAAAAGCACCTAAGGCACTGAGAAATCCGGTTATCAGTTGGGACTGATCACCGGATTTACTTTCAATGAAATTCTTTGAAAATATACAAACGCCACTTTCAAGGACAATATAAATTGAATGGAACATGAAATAAAGTATAGAATACTTCAATAAAAAAATAGTGGGAAAAAAGAAACGGGGATCATTTGAATAAATTTGAAGAGGATATTAATTTAAATTTTTAAAATTGATGGACAGAAATAACTATCATTTAAGAAATAGCACATAAAAACTCTAATTAAGAGGATTAAACATCGGATGTGCGTATTACGTAAACCATTAATCCAATGAAACTAACAATTATTAAAAGGCTAATTAAGAGGCTCTCAATAATCAACATAGTCACCTTTCATTACTATTTTACAACTAGAAAATATTTGTAAATTATAAACATTCTTAGACAGATTTCTCTAATTCTCAAGATTTATTAGTCTAGGGAGTGAGTTTGAAAAATAACTAAAAGAGAAGTTAAAAAAAATGAAAACGTGGTAAATGCATTTAATTGTGAATTAGAGTAATTTAATTTTAACAAAATTTAGCATTTCATCCAAGCAATCATGCAGGATTTTCACTCTTTTAGCCCATTCGCCTGGATTTTCAAACCTTTTTAACCAATTCTTATACCCCAATTTCTGAATATCAATAATATAACGATCTGGCGTTTCCCATTCTAACCCGTTAGTTTCGATATAATCTTTGGAAGAAGCCCACTTCCATAAGAAGAGGGGCCATGTGCCATAAAAGCCCGTGAGGGTAGAATTTTTTATGGTTAATAATTTCTTTCCTAATTCAGGCGTGAATCCCCA
>Ga0315279_10003636_pt1 | contig 21294 bp, 26 predicted proteins | sample YL17G06_20_MG_FD_203694 | JGI IMG/M metagenome (GOLD analysis project Ga0315279, IMG submission 203694) | Sediment microbial communities from Yellowstone Lake, YNP, Wyoming, USA - YL17G06_20 | ecosystem: Environmental > Aquatic > Freshwater > Lake > Sediment | place: USA: Wyoming | collected... | reverse complement strand
TTGAAAAGTTTTTCTGCTATATTCGGGATAGTCCAATGTATTGTACATATCTTCTAAGATTTGGATATATTGTCTACGAGGTATGATAACATAATCTATACCGAACATTTCGAGAGTATTTTTAGTTGTTAACGTTAAATTCTTTTTTAAAACCTCAAAATCACCGAGCATTTTTGTCTGAATCCGAAGCCCTTCTGCTGTTAGGGAATAGGGAACTTCGGTACTTATCAATTCGCTCCCAAAAGTACTATTTTTAAGAATTCGTAAATGCGGCACAAAGATACCACTGACTTCCTTGATACGAAGATTGATGATGATATCGGACATATTTTCAATTGCAGAAACGAATTGGGTCGAGTGAGCGTTTCGATCCAAGTAGAAAAGCCCTAAATCATCAGTATTTTTAAGGCTTTGAAACATTTGCCGGAAAAACCTTAAAATTTTTGCCTCTTCCCCTATTGTAATAGACATATTAGTAATATCATCGAATATCCAGCGGATATTTTCATCTATAGCGCAAAAATCCTCTCGGATTCTATCTAAAACATATTTTACCTTTGAAATATCATTGGGTTTATCCACATCGATAACTGAATACTTGAATGTAAAGGTTTCGGGATAGGTAACAGTCCCATAACAGTTTATTACAAAGTATCGCTGTGCCTCGGTAATGGATTGAAGGAAAGACGGATTAGCAGCAATTTCAGGTAATTGGAATAATTGATTCACAGGATAACTATAATCTACTATAAAGACGCGCCCTTTATCACGACCAAGCTGCTCTAAAGCAAAGTACCCCGTAAAGGATCCCTTATTTGTAGCAGGATGTTCTGAGGTTATTAAAATAGCACTCCCTGGTGAAATACCGCCGCCTAAAAGGCGATCCAAAGAGATTATCCCGAATTTCTCAGATCGAGTTTGCATACTCGTACTTCTCCATCAGTTTAGATCTAAATAAACTGCATATTTACACTTTTATTGGGACTAACTTTGAAAATTTCAGAACTAACTTTGAAACCCCTAAATAAATAACTTATTAATTTAAGTTCGCTTAATCAATAAAATTGATGGAAAGGGTAATTTTTCATGTGGATATGGACGCCTTCTATGCCTCATGCGAGGTTGTTCGAAATCCGGACCTTTCAGGGAAGCCCGTCATTATTGGAGCCGATCCGAAAGAAGGAAAGGGACGAGGGGTTGTGGCAACCAGTAGCTATGAGGCACGGAAATTCGGGGTGCGCTCAGGAATGCCCATTTCTCGCGCGTATAAATTATGTCCTCAGGGGATCTATCTTCGTCCAGATTTCAAATTTTATAGAGAGATTTCATCAGAAATTATGAAAATTCTGCGATCCTATTCCAAAATCGGCGAACAGTGGGGATTGGATGAGTCTTTTCTCGATATGACACAATTTGTCACTAATTTTGCAGATTCGGTAGAAATAGCGCAAAAAATTAAGGACGAGATTTATGCGAAACTGAAATTGACCAGTTCCATCGGAATTGGACCGAATAAGCAGGTTGCAAAAATTGCTTCTGGGTTTCAAAAACCCAATGGATTAACTTATGTGCCGCCGGATCAGGTCCAATCCTTTCTGGATCCGTTATCCGTTGATGAGATTATTGGGGTCGGCCCCAAAACAAAGAAGGTTCTAAATGAGAAACTGCAGATCTTCACGATTGCTGACCTCGCCAATTACCCCGCTGAGAAATTAAATAAGATGTTCGGCAAGATGGGAGTGTATTTGCATAATGTGGCGCGAGGGATGGATAATAGCCCCGTTCAACAAATTTATAAAAGAAAATCATTGGGAAGCGAAGTTACTTTCGAGGAAGATATCGATAATTTCGATACTATTTATAAAACACTGGAATTACTTGTTGATAAATTACATAAATTGCTTCTCAGTAAAAATTACTTGTACCAAAATATTGCGATAAAAATCCGCTTTGAAAATTTCAGTACCTTTACCCGGCAGCACCGCCTCAAAACACCCACCAATGATAAGAAGGTGGCATTGCAAATCGGAAAACAACTCCTCAAAGAATTTGAATCCAATCCGAAGAAAATCCGCTTACTAGGGTTTCGTTTCGCTGAACTCTCTAAAGCAAAATACGTTCAAAAAACGCTCTTTGACTAGCTATTTCTCAATCCGAATTAGTTTGAACAAAAGAGGAATTGCCGTTGTATTTATAAATTACAATTTCAAATTCTACATAAGAATCCAAATTAAAAATTAAAAGTTAAAAATAAGAATAAAAAAATAGGTGGGTATCAAAAAATGTCAGATATGGCAATAGAAGATGAAGTTAATCAAGTAATAGAAGAAATTCGACCGAGTCTCCAAGCAGATGGAGGCGATGTTGAAGTAGTAGAAGTTGTTGATGATGTTGTAAAGCTGCGATTGACGGGACATTGTGCGGGATGCGCCTTCTCACAAATGACCCTAAAGATGGGCATTGAAAGGCTCCTTAAACAAAGAATTCCCTCAATAAAGGGCGTTGAAGCCATCTAAGTCTTTAATATAAATTCTTTTTTTCCTTTAAATCTTTAAAAATCTTTTAATAAGAGGATACTCTATTTCTTCTCTACTCAAATATCATACGGTTTTTAAAATGGTAGATACTGAGATCACCAAAATTGCGGCATTCAGCGAGTCGGTCGAAAAATTAGAAAATGAATTCAAGAATTTTCAGGAGAAGTTTAGGGCAAAAGAAATAGATATGGAAGAGTTTGACGGGAGAAAAGTTAATTTCCTCGAAGAAATTAAAAAAGTTAGCTATGAAATAAAGCAAGTAAAAGATTTATTAAGTGCAAGAAATGAAATGGAACAGCAAGTGGTGCGGGAGTTAAACTTGCTCTCGGAACAATTCCAAACCGAAGTTGATGAGGACACCGGGATTGCCACAGTTTTTATTTCAGCCTCCCTTGAGGTCCATTTTGAAATAGATATCGATTGCTCTCGATATCCTGAGCCCCCGTATTTATTTATTCCCAAGATGATGGATGATTTTTTGGGCTCTGATTTTATTATCAACCTAAAGACACTCAAGAAATGGTCCAGAAAAAAACCGCCTCACCTTGTAGATATTTTTAAAGAATTGGAAGAAATGTTGGTTGAATTCTTCCAGAAAGAAGAAGAGGTAATCGAGGACCGGGACAAATTGGCCAAACGCCGAAAATTTATTGAGTTGGCACGAAACGCTGAAAATGCAGGGAATAATGCGGAAGCTATCAATTTATATCAGGGCGTCCTAGAAATTTCACAAGATCTGAAGGACAAGGCATCATATTTCAAGTATAAGAAAATATTGGAGGAGCTGGAAACAAGTGTCAAAGGGGAATGAAGAGAAAGAATCTAAATTTTTTGAATTACGTGCGCTTCGTAATAGAGCTCGTAAAAAGCGGGCCGCTAATGAATTAGATGAGGCGGAAAAATTATATTCTCAGGCTATCGAAGTAGCCAAAGAATTAAAGTCCCGAGAAGAAGTAGAAAAACTTGACAAGATCGTGAAAATCATCGAGTTGGATATACTGCTCCAACGCTTGCAAACCCTTGAGAATCAATTAATTCAAATGGTTTGGACTGAGTAATTTCATGACAGGTATTATCAGTTTATATGCCCTTACGTCCGTGACCCTTCGTGGAGATATTATATTAATTCCAGCAGTTGATTTGGAAAACACCCAATATCCCTATGATTTATCCATCGTTCTTCCCCAGTTCCTCTTTAGCCAAAAAAAATCCATTCTGCCCTTCTTGAAATTCCTAAATCTGGTCAATTTTCACTATAGGGAGAAACTTTTGGTTAGTGCTCTCATTGAAATCAAAGTAGATTCCCTTTTGAACAAGCTCTTTCAATTCTATTTGAAGACCTGGGAGAAATATAGTCAACTGTCTGCAATCCCGGAGCGGCGTCACACGGTTGAAATGGAACTCATTAAATGGAGTGCTTCCCTCCCATCTACCCCTCTTGGGATATTTATTCGCCGATACTATTCCGCTTCCCTTGAGAGTACCGACTGGAAAAGCAAAACAGCAATTTGGAAATCTTTGAAACATACACAAGACCGAAAACCCGACCTATCTCAAAAGAAACTAGAGAAATTGAAAGAAAAATACCTTGAACTTTGGTTTGAATTCTTTGATAAAATCAGTTTTTCCCCTGAAGTGCAATCGACTTATCCAGAATTCATGAACTCGATGAACCAACTCACTTTTAAGGAAATCCTTTCAGAAAGCCCCGAACGTTTATGCCCCAATTGCGAAAGCGATCTAAATGCTTATCCCGCTTCGATCCAGTTTTGTCCGCAATGCGGTTATGCCCTCTTTCAGGTGGACCAGAAATATTGCAGCAACTGTGGCGCCCCCTTACGAGACGGCGCCCTTTTCTGCAGCAATTGCGGAAAAAAACTGCTGTAAGATCTTAAATAAATAATTCTTCTTCATGAACTCCGCATCGTCACTGAAAAGACTTATAATAAAAAAAATATTTTCAATAAAAACGAGTTTTGATCTTCAAAAATAATTATCTATAAATATATATTTGCCTTAATTTGGTTGATAATGTGGATAAACAACAGCTATATGAAGAGCTAAAGCAGAAACTCAAAAATCTTCGTTTCAAGAGGTTATGTTTAATCGCTGAAGTCTTTGGTTTTCAATTTAAAGGAGGTAAAGGAAGTCATAGAATCTATTTTAAAGAAGGAATTGAAGAATTATTAAATTTTCAAAATGTTGGTGGAAAGGCAAAACCTTATCAGATTCGCCAGTTATTCAAAATTATATAAAAATACAATTTACTTAATGAAGAAGATGAGAACGATGAATAAATATGCAATCGAAATCTTCTTTAGCGAAGAAGATGCAGGATATATCGCAGTAGTACCCGAACTTTCAGGGTGTTCTGCCTTTGGAAAAACTGAAGAGGATGCATTAGAAGAAATTAAAGTAGCTATGGATCTTTGGCTAGAGATTGCAGAAAAAGAAGGCAAAAATTTACCTGAACCAATTGGTAAAGAGCTTTTTAAAGAATTTTATGAGAAAAATGTAGCATTTCGTTCAATAAAATAGAAAATAAAAATGCGGCGTTTAAATCTCTTTATTTACGGGTACCGTGTATTCAAAGGACGATTTCATTTTAATTTCCGCCCAAATCCTAAAGTAACCTTTCTTTTCCATTTAGTAATTGGGGAAACTACATTACAATTTTGGAGAAGATTGTAAGTCTTAATTGTTTGTATCGCTTCTATACGACTTTTAAAAATACCAATTAACTCCCCTTTTGAAAAAACAATCCATTCGCCTTCGTGATCATTAACAAGTTGTGGAAAAAAACGCCTATAAGCAGCATTATTCAACATATTTTCGTTGTCATCTTTATTTTGTGTTTGTTCCATCTAACCTCTCACTCCAGATATTAAATGAAATTGCGGACTGACCCCTTGAATTCCTAATTGGTTACATTTCTCTTTAATTAATTTATCCCATTCCCCTTTCTCAATTTTACATAATTCGTCCGCGGTCCCCCTATCGACCAGAATGCCGTAAAAGAAGACTGCACAATATTGAAGCATCTAATTTACTCCGATAATAGGTTATAATGATTCTTGTCCCATTATCTCAGGACTCGAAACCCTACCTTTTCGCCGCCATTGGACTATCAGCACCCCGAGAACCGTCCCAGCACAGCCCGCTATTATTATATAATATATTATTAGAATTGGAATTCCAATCATCAGTTAAAAGAGCCTCAAATAGAAGAAGGGAAAGGTGAAAATTAGGATTCCAGAGAACTTCCGCAACTTGTGCAAAAAAGATGCCCTCGAAACACTTTGGCCCCACAACTTGGACAGAATGCGTAATCTGCCCCTGCGGATGGGGCTCGCGCGGGTGCTGGATGCGTAGGACGCGTAGGACGCGTAGGTTCTGGTGGAAGTGGTCGTTGGGGGGGAGTATTAACAGGTTCATTGGGTTGTCGTGCACCGCAAAAGTAGCAGACCATCGTTTTAATATCTAGGGTATTCCCACATTTCACACATCGTTTAATGGATTGGCCATAAGTCCCAGCTATCCGAACTTCTTCAGGGATTACCATGCGCCCTCGTGGAGTATTTCTGGGCTGGACAAGAGGACGGTTTGGCTGCATCCCATACGGTTGTTGCGTTGGGGGGCGTACGCCAATTTGACTATAGGTACGTCTTGCAAAGAGCCCAAATCCAAGGATGATTTGAGGACAAATGAAAAGAATGAAAAGCGCCGGAAAAATATAATCGGAAACCGTCTCGTAGAGACTCATAACGGCACCAATGATGACTAAAAACCAACCACCAAATCCGAATCCGAAAGCAACACTTTCGCAAGAGGAATTCTGCGTGGCTAGAAAAATGATGGTGAGAATGAAAACGGGAATAAGCAATAAAAGGCCGAATAATATGAATAGGCCCCCTAAGGTTGTGTAAATCAAACGCAACCCCGCCATAGAAAACGAGGTCAGCCATGTTATTCCGATTAAAATTAGGAATGGAACTCCTAAACCAACAGCAGTCTTATCATTTACCATAACTCAGCAACCCCTAAAGGCATATTCTCACTAAAATTCTAATTATGTATTGGAAATCCCACCTTATAAAGCTGATCGGCGCGTTCGTACCAATTTTTTTATGTTTGGTAGGAAAATGGGAGCAAATTTTGAATTTTGGATATTTTCGAGGCAAAATCTAACATTTTTTTTAAAGGATTGGAATGGGAAAATTAATTCCTTCAAATTGATGAGATTACGAGGCATTATCTTCTTTTTGGGTTGAATTTTTAAGTTCAGCAATGATTTTGGCAATCTTATCGGTGCGTTCGAATTCCTCGAGTTCATAACTGAGTTGAAGCGCACGATGGTAGAGTTCAATTGCTTTTTCGATATTTTTTAATTCCTGTTCATATTCCGCGGATATGAGTAATTTACGCCGTTGTAATATTTTTCCGATGCGTTGTTGATTAAGATCTGGTTCTTTCACTTCTTCCTCGCTCTGGAAAATCTTTATGAGAAGCCGCTCGATTTCATAAAAAATTTCCACTATATGTGGCGGATTTTGAGGCGACCATTCAGTCAGAATCGAGAGTTTTGTATCGAACGGCACGTCAAAGAATTTTTGGAGGGAATCAGGAGTGATTAATTTGGGTTTTTGGGGGTAATTGGTGAAATCGATCTCGAAAATAAAATGATCCTCGATGCTCGCCGAAAGATAGACTTTCGGTTTAGAGATATACTCAGCGAATTCAGTTTGGAAGTCAAACATTAGTTTATTTGCTTCTTCTGCAATATGAGCATCTTTTTTGGTCTCTTTTGTGCCCTTTTCTTTGTACTGTGAAATTTCTTCTAGTATCCCGCGGAGTTCATTTTCTAAAGTCTCTTTTTTCTCTCTGAATTCTTCTAAGGAAATTTCGCGGCGTTCTAGTTGAGCCTTGAGATTATTTACTTCCTCTATAATCTCCTTTACCTTCGCTTTTAACGCTGTGATTTCTGCTGAAATGGATTCTTCCGCGGACATGTAATTGACTCCTTACATATATTACTAAGTGGGTTCTTGCATTAATGTTTTGCTAGCGAGATTTTCAAACCCAATGACATTCGCGAAAATGGGATCTTGGGGAAGAATGACCTTCTCAAGGTCTTTGATGGTGCCTGCCTCCAGCAAATGTAATTCAATTTCTTTCCAAAAGATATTAGCGCCTTCTCCAGTAATAATATAATGTTCAATCTGGGCATCATAGGGAAGAGTTGCAATCAATGTTTTTAATTGATCTGCAATTACCTTCCCAATCTCACGAATAAAATATTCTTTCGATTCTGTAATATCGTAAATTTTACCGCCTAGGGTCACTTGATTTCGATTCAATCGGAGGTTTGGCAAGAGGTCGAGCGAATTTACGACCTTATTTGTGGTCTTTTGGAGCGTTACGGCAAGTTTATTCGCCAAGACGGCGAGAGAACCATCCATCAGATTTCCAGAGGCGGGACGCATCGGTCTTCCCTGATAAATTGTAAGTATTTCTGTCAAATAATCTAATGATACGACAATTGCATCAGAGGCAACACCCTCTTCAAATTCAGAAACCACTTGATAATAACTTCCATATGCTTCGGGCATGACCAATGTTTTAAGAATTTGGATTGTTAGTTCTTTCTCTTCAGAAGTAGCATCATTGCGAACATGAATATTATAAGATCCTTTTAAAATAGCACTCATCTGTTTCATTAAATCCACATTCGTGGAAATTGGAACCCCGGTTGCCATGACAATTTGCTGCCCCTCTTCAATATCTAATAAGGCTATTGCGGCTTTGATTATTTTAAATACATCTTGCAAATTCTCCAATTTGCCCTTTTCCACTAATAAGCGTTTAATTTCGCTCTGAAATCGAGCTAATTCGCCTATATAGTTAATTTCATCGCCTTCAATTAAAACTAAATTATTCACCCACTCCTTTTCTGATGAAACATCCCCCCAACCAGGATTTGGCACGCCTATTATACTTGGCAGATTAAATTTTTGGTTCCCGCAAGAAATTTTCACACTGCCACCGATATCAAGGCCTACAGGAATCGTTACGATGTCTATCACCACGATTTATAATTAGCAAATTCTTAAATGTATGTTTAAATTCTTTCAGATATTTAATATCAATCTTTATCAACAAATATATTAAAGATGGAAACTTATGATATTTTACTAAATATTATCGAAAAAATTATCAAAAAGAGAGAAATTCATAAATAATGACAAGAGATTTTGAAAGTAATCAGAATTAAATGAGTTATTAAAAATAATATGATGTGAGATTATGGTAACCTATGTCGGAATTGACTTGGGGACATCTACTGTTAAACTGGTCTGTGGTGAAACAAAGTACCTCATTCCAAGCATAATAGGCGAGCCAAACCCTGGATGGCAGGGTATGACGATTGATCAAACGTTGGAACATAATTTGGTCATAATAGAAGGAAACACGGAATGGTATGTTGGCGAGCTTGCCCGCACCCAAAGTGAGGTCAAACTTCCTCTAGCTGCTGAAGGCCAAATGAAAAGTGCGGAGAATACGTTTATAGCCACCAAAGCCGCACTTTCCCTCGTAATGCAAGAACCTGAAGAAGAATTTGTTATCGGGACCGGGGTTCCTGTTTCCACTTCAATGGAAGTAATGAAAAATCTGAGCCGCATGCTAAAAGGAGAAATGAAAATTAGTGTTAGAAATGATGCTTCGGGTGAGAGATTCGATTATACTGCAAATGTACTGAAGACCTTAGTGATGCCTGAGCCTTATGGAACTTATTTTAAGATTCTAAAAGACAGAGGAGAAGAAACGGCAGTTGATACCGTAATTATTGATATAGGACATGGCACTACAGATATTTTGACTATGTATCAGGGGCGCCCTATGCGGACTGCATCTGGAGCAATAGTCGAGGCTACTGATACCCTTACAGTTCGGATGGCGAGAGCTTTACAAGATAAAACTGGTGCCATCATTAAGCCTTTTGACCTGATGACCGCTATCTCGAAAGGGAAAAATCAGGTAATGATCTCGGGAAAATATTATGCCATTGATGATCTGAAAATCTATTACGCTAAGCAGATAGCGGATATTATAATTGATGAGACAATGCGATTAATAGCGACCTTGCCACCCGATGCCTTTATCGAATACTTCATAATTGCGGGCGGTGGAGCTTATACCTTTGGTCAACAGATTCGAAACGAAATAATTGCCAGAAAATTAGTCTCGGAAGGCGATAAAGTCGTCATTCCGAAGGATCCAGTGCTTTCGAATGCCGCAGGATTCGAATTGATTGCGCAAAGTCAAATATAAATCATCAATCCCTTTTTTTCATTTAATCTTTTAATAAACATAATCTTTACTTCAAAAGTATAAGTCCTCTAAGGACATGCCAATGAATTCTGCAGAAAAAGAAAGATGTTTATTGGAAGATGTATTTTCTTTCATCAGGAATTTAATATGGTGCCCGAAATGCCGGACGAAGAAAATGACGAAGTTTCAGAGTTAGAAGGCGAAGTGGAGGATGTGTTGCACGAACTATCCAACTTGGAACTGCAATTCTCCGACCTTTTAAAGCCAAAATTGAGTACAAGTGGGCATGGAACGGCGGATACGAATTATTTAGTCGCGGTGCGGCGATTTCAAAATGGCATGCGAGTATCTTTATTGAATGGGGCTGAAACTGGGAACAAACAGACTTTTTTAGAGGGGTTCAATTTCTACGAAGGGGCTATAACAATCTTAAAAGCCAGTGGAGATTCTGCCGAACTGCAACAATGTGTTTATGAATTAATCCAGACACTTTTAAAAATTATTGCAAAGGCAAGTCCGAGTTCGGATGAGGATGCGCCCTATGGACCATTCTTTTTATATAAATCTTGCCAATATTTGGCAAATATCTATGAATCGAATAATGATTTCGAATTAGCTCTGAAATTTCATGATCGGGCAGCCAGTTTCTCCAAAGGAATCGTTAAAGAATTAGAATTACTTCAAAAATTTATTGATGCCTTGCTAGGTAATGATCTTACGGTTGCACAGGATGCATTAAATCAGCTTGAAATCAAGCATATCAGTACAATGGGAAAATTGTTTTACGAGGGCTTTTCTGAAAATAACTTGCGGAAAGTTCAGAATGCCCAAAACCTCCTTCAAACGCTAAGTGCACAACGAAATTTGCCAGTTTCACAAATCCTCAGTTTAACTGATAAATTAATTGAAGCAATACAACCAAAGCTGCGCGTGGAAGGGAATATTGAAGACGCAAACCAAATAATTGCGATTCCAGCACCCACCCAATCGATTCATCTAACCGAGAACATAATTGATGAATTGCGGACCATGCTCAAAGAGGGCATTCAGCAATTGAAATCCAGCAGACAAGGCCCTGAGCAAGAGGCACCCGTGTTTGATGCCAGTAAGATTGTTTCGGAAATAAAAAATATGATTTCCGAAGAAATAAAGTCAATTTCTTCCGATATTGTCAATCAAATAGTTAATAAATTGCCAGTGGGGCTCCCTACATCGCCACGAGCATATAGCGGGGGTCAAATCGCGGATAGCGCGCCTGAAATTAAGGTCGTGGGTCCCGCTTCAGATGGCGAACGCCAACCCCGACCAAAATTGAGTGATATGATTAATTCTATTATCGTTAGCGAATAGCAGCTAGCGTAAAATTGCCCGAAATCGTCGAGTCAGACTATTATATTAATCTTAATTTCAACTTTAGAGGCTTAAAAAGACATGATTATCGAGATTTCGTGGCATATTCTGTAAGAATTCGAGTAATACATTGATAATCTCCGGGAGTTCCTTTCTTTAAAATGCCGATAACGACCTGATCTTCTTTATTAATGAAATATCCAAGTTCAACCGATTTAATCTCCCAAGTGCCTATCGGCGTCTTTTTCTTGAGGCGTATAAGCTCGACGGGGTCAGCTCTTTCAAAAATGAATGCGGTAATACAAGTTTTTTCCAAAAAATCCTCTATTTCTTCTCTAATCTCATCTTCAGGTCCCATGATCTTACTTCGCTCCGTTGGATTTATAATCTGATCATGAAAAGAGCTAGAAACATATTTATATAAAACAACCTAATGGAGAAAACGAGAATGAGAAAAGTGATGTTTAGACGAGAAGTCGGCTATCACTTAAAAAAGAGATTGAAATTAAATCAGAGGATAACTCCATGATCACGTCAAGAAATTATCTCCCGCATATCAAAAGAGTCACTGTTTCGCTCTTTCTCGTAGGAATCATCTTTGTCGCGTTCCATCTCACATTATCTCTTTTGATCAATCCTTTAAATTGGGCATTTTCTTCTTTAACTTATCTCGGATTTATTCTGATGTTTGTATCTGCAACTTTCTTCGTCCTCTACTTACTTCGAATTCAAAAAGTCGTCGTTTATATCTCAGCTATCTGGATCGGGAGTGGAATTTTCGTTTTTGTCCTTAATCAATTTGCTTCTATGAATGCCTTCCTGAAACTCGTCGATCCCAAAGCTGAGTTGCTCTTGAAATTCTTTGATCCGCTCTTTGCCATCCTCTTCTTCGCTATCGGGATGGCGCTCCTGATGATTGAAATCGTTCGCTACCTCTACCTTACGCCCCCGAAAAAAATTTCCGCATAAAGAAGGAAGTAAAAAAGTAAAGCGGAAAAAATTTCCGACAGTGAAAATTAAATTCCTACTTTTATGGTGATATTTTTAGAGGAAGAATTTGAAATGTATAAAGCTAAGATCTCAAAAAAAGGGCAGATCACTATTCCGAAGGAGCTGCGAGAGAAATTCAGCTTGAAAGAAAATAGTGAGTTAATCTTAGTGCCAACGAAAGATGGGATCTTGGTAAGGGCGAAAAGTCAGGGGTTACAGACGCTGCGTGGATTTTTTCAAGAACTAAACTTTGAAGAAATAGAACAAAGCATTCAAGACGAACGAAGAAAATGGAGATTTGAATAACTGGAAATCTCTATCATCGATACTATCGCATTCTTAGTTTCTGAATGCTGAATTTTTTAAATATAAACCATTCGCCATGTTTTTTTCAAGTTCAATTTTATTTTTGTAAATAGTTCCTATCTCTCCTTTCCATTTCATTCATGTGTTCCATAATTTTGAAAAATAGCTTATACTATTCCTTATTCAATACAACATTATCTAGATGAAATTCAGATGCACGGTAATATTCGGATTGGAGTTAAAATTGCGACTCTGAATCTTGATTTTATCCCTGAGATTTATGCGAATCACGAATAAAACTTAAATTTATGCCCATCCTAGTTCTATAATCTTATTTCTCGCAAATGAATCAATAAATTCGACAATTTCATTAATATCATAGTAGGAACTATGGCAAATAGTCGTGAAGAGCCCTTTTCTAATATAACTACTCAATATCTCCTTTTCATTCAGTTGCGCTTCAAGGAGGAATCTTAATTTTCGTTCAGTCTCAACCCGACCGTAATATCCACAAATATAACCTATTTCAAATGTTACACCGACTGGAGATCCCTTTTTTGTGAACAAAGCAACAATTAATTGCGGATCAACTCTTTGTAATAGATCATGAAACTTATCCACAATTGTACTATACTCTAACCAATCAGGTTCATCCTCCATGACCATTACCTTATAATTCATATTTCTAAGTTTATCAGCAATATCTTTTCTTTGATTCAAATAATGATTTCCCGGACCAAGCAAAAATATTATTAACTTAGGTTTTACTTTTTCAAGATTAGTCTCTTTCTCTTCTGGAGAACTATTATGCAACATAAACTTTCGTATATCAAAAAGATTTATAAAAATGCATACATTCTAACTATTAACGAAAATGTTACCTAATCACATTAATGTCTCTAAGTTAAAGAGGTGTGATGGTTGGTTTCAATAAATGAATGTGTCGCAAAAATCTTAAGAGAGAAAGAAGCGCGAATAATCCTAGACCTCCTTAGTAATACAGAGATGCCATTTACTGAGCTTCAAATGAGTTTATCTAAGAAAACAGGTAAGACTATTCATAATCAGGCTCTTACGAGAATTCTTCATGGGTTAGACAAATATGGATTGATTTATCAAAAATTTACCAGAAAAAACCCAAGATACTATTCTTATTATGAACTCAGTCCTCTTGGAAAAGAAATCTTAGGTTTCACGGAAAAAATCGAAGAAACCCTTCCGTCAGTACCAGAATAGTGCGCTTTCAAGGACCAGTCGATTTTCAGCCCACGGTTTGGTAAATTTTAAATTCATCCTTTTATATTTATTTTTGGGAGGAAGAATTAGAAATGTATAAAGCTAATATATCAAAAAAAAAGGTAGATCAGTCAATTAAGTTTAATGAGTATCCGTTAAATTAGTTCCAATTCTTTAAAAATAAACAATTGGGATAAATTTAACCATCGTATTTTCCAGTTCCATTTCACCCCAATAGTCTTTGGTTACGACGATTGCGGTTTTAGGTTGGTAGGTATTGATGAAATTATGCAAACTTCTTGTGATTTTTTCTGCTTTGAAACTTCTGAACTTTACTTCTACAGGAACAACTTTTGTTTCATCCCAAAGGATAAAATCGACCTCGGTTTTTGCGGTGGTTCTCCAAAAACTAATGAAAGAATTGGTACCGATCGATTTGAGCTCATTGAATACGTAATTTTCTGATAATTTGCCGGCATCCTCCCTGATATCGAGCGAATTAAAATTATTGAGAGCATAATTTCTAAGGCCGGTGTCATAGTAATAAAGCTTCGGATTTTTTCTTAACTCAGTAACCACATTCTTATGAAATGGTCTTAAAATATCTAAAATATAGGTTTGCTTTAAAATGTCGATTAATTGCACAATCTCTTTATAATAACTGCCACACATCGACACCAAGTTCTCATAGGAAATCAAATTTCCAATGGTGGCTGCTAAAATATTTACAAGTTTTCGGAATTTTATTGTGTCAGTGACTTGAAGATAGGAGATTATATCTTTTTCAAGATATGTGTTGAAGATATTTTTCAAAATTAAGATTTTTTCTTCGGTGGCTTTGGCTTTAATAACTTCAGGATATCCTCCAAATATGAGATACTCGTTTAAATTTTTCAATAATTCCTTTAGATAAATATCACCTTCGGGAATTCTAAAATTTTCGCCCGTTAAAATAAAAGCTTTGATTAGGTCTCTTTTTTCTTTATAAATTTGGGCAAGAACTTCGTCTTTTGTATTTAGAAATTCATAGTAATCAAACGGTAAAAGTTCAAAGGCAAATAGCCGCCCGACCAAAAATTTTGCAGTTTGAGACGTTACTTCAAGAGAAGATGATCCTGTTATTAGCAATTTGAGGTTCTTAAAAGAATCATAAATCAATTTTAACTTTTGTCCGATATCCTTACAATATTGAACCTCATCTATTAAAAAATAATATTTCTCCCCGTCTCTGACGTATCTTTTGATAATATCTATTGGGGAAAGATAAAAATTCTCCAATAATTCCCTATCTTCAAAGGTTAAATAGATTATATTTTTTTCCTCTATCCCTTGATCCTTGATTAACCACTCCCTCATTATTTCTAATAATGTTGTTTTTCCAACTTGTCTTGGTCCTTTTATCGCGATTATTTCCCGTCTATCGATCCACTTCTTTACTTCATCCAAAAGATTTCTTTTGAAATAGTCCATAATAACTAAGTTAAAATTAAAAAGATTTAAATTTTTCTATTGTTCTTGATAAAATTTCAGGATTTATTTAAGCAATACTAGGGGAAAATGATCAAAAAAAATGATTATTAGCAATATCAGACTTAATCCTCTCTCAAATTCTGCAGCGGTCTTTTTTCTCACTATTAATAAATGATTTCATTGGAAAATTTATACTTGTCATAAACTAGTTCTTTTACCAATTCAATTTTATCTTTATAATTAGTCCCTATCGCTCCTTGCCATTTCATTCATTCGTTCCATAATTTTGAAAAATAGCTTTTGCTATTCCTTATTCAATACAACATTATCGAGATAAAATTCAGATGCACGGTAATATTCAGATCGGAGTTAAAATTGCGACTCGGAATCTTGATTTTATCCCCGAGATTTATGCGAATCAAGATTTAATTGATTTCATCGAAATTATTTTGCTGCCGGAATTTATACCAAACGATGTAAAAATAATCCAGAATCTAAAAATACCGTACGTTATCCATATTCCTGCAGGCGTCTACGATCTCGATTTCGGTAATAGTGAGAAGCAGCCTAATAACATAAAGTTCATCAAGAAACTGAATCAGGCTGTCCCTAAATTGAATCCTCTCTGTTTCATTGTCCATCCAGAATCCGGCGATATAGACCTATCTATCACCAATCTTAAAAAGCTTCGGTGCGCCCCCCTCGCCCTCGAAAATATGCCCAAAGCCTCTCATCTGGGAGGAGAACTCTTGGGCTTTGATCCCCCCGGTCTTCAGGAGTTTTTCACCCGAATGCCTACGCTGGCATTCTGTTTTGACCTAAACCATGCTATCAAGGCTGCGATCTCCCAAGAACTCGATCCCCTGCTGTTTATCCAAGAATTTCTCGCCTTCAAACAACCCCTCCTCTTTCATATCGCCGGCGGAACCCTCTCCACCGCCATCGATGAACACCTCAGCCTCGATGACGGCGATTACCCTCTCCCTGCCCTCAAAACCCTTCTCTCGCAGCTCCCCTACCCCGTCCCTCTCACCTTCGAAACGCCTAAACTCCCGGACCATACTATAGAAAATGATTTACGCAATATGCAGTTCTTCCTGAATTTATAACGGAGGGGTTTTTTCTAAGAATCATCTCCTGCTTTTAAATGGGATTTTAAAATATCACGGTTATATATTGGATATTAGAATTGAAAAAATTACGGTTGAAATAAAAAAAGACGATATTGAGTTATTAAAAGACGAATTGCAAAATATCGAAATCCTAATTACTTATGCGAACACAATAAATCATAAACAATACCTCGAAAAAATAACTGCTGAATTGAAAAGCTTCCTTCGCAATAGCGGATTATTCTAATCGCTCTTTTTTTCGGCAGGCGATAACAACCCGAAATACCTAAATTTTTGGGTGAACGATATACCTTGATGAAAAAACCAACTCCCCAAGAAATTTATCAGGCAGCGTTGAAGGAACGCGCTAATCCCGATCCCTTAAAAAAACGGCAAGCATGCGAAAAGGGCTGGCTCGCCGTCACGGAAGCCGTTGATCTGTATTTAACGACTCATGGGATTTATGTCCCGAAAGGACGGGCTGAAACCCACGTCAAACGGACTACCGCACTAGTAAATTTGGGTAGTAGTGAACCAGAAGCTCAGGAACTTGCTGATAAAGTTTCAAAAATTGCTGATCAATTACATGGAGCTTGTTTCTATGGGGGCGAAGATTCCCCAGTTTATGATACTGTCCTGAAAAAAACCGTGCGGGAAATTCTCGAATTAACGGGGCAGTGGGACAACGGACAAGAAGAATGAAAAGAACCCAAAACCTAACTTATTTTATAATTCTCCAACAATTTTATAATCTATGCACACATTTATTCACACGTGACTAAAACAATCTCTCTTTCAGACGAAACGTATAATTGTCTGAAAAAAATTAAACGAAAACCAGAGAGTTTTTCCGATGTCATTATGAGACTTATTGGTAATAAAGGGGGATTAACTGAGATTCTTAATCTATATCCTGAGCTTAAAGAAGGAAATGACTTAGAGGTGGTGGTAGAGGAGTATGAAAAAGAATTTAATACGAAACAGGAGAAAATTTAGGATCTATAATTCTTTATTCTACCCGATCTTTTTTACCGCCCCCAAAATTTCTTTCCTTTTCTCTAGATTTTTTTTGTATTCCTTAAAATTGGAAAAAGTTTTTCGTAATATCAACCCATTTTATAAATAATGGCAAAATTTTGTAGGAAATTAGAAGGTTAATAGAAGCGTAGCTCCTTGACCCTCCTTCACATCAAGTTTCGTGAAAATTGGTGCAAGCTTACTTTAGAGAGTCATTTTTAAATCAATTTTAATCCATTCTATTTATAGTAAATGTTTCTTGAATTCATCCCTGCGAGGGCTTCTGATGCGACGAGAATATGTTTTACTCGCATTAATTACGCTCATTGGCGTCTTTCTGCGCTTCGCCTCGCTCCTCATTGGATTTTCCCTCCAAGCCAATCTCAATACCAGCCTCTTCCCCGATGAGGCGGGTTTCCTCGTCGCCGCCCGCTATTTCGCCGAAGGAATTTTCCCGCCCCAATACCTCGCTTACCACAATAGCCTAATTGTTTCGCCCATGATTGGAGGATTATACGCCCTCTTCGGAGTAACTGCCTTTGCGGGACGGGCCCTCTGCGCGCTCTTTGGGACCCTCACTATCCCTCTTACCTACCTGCTCTGCAAAGAACTTTTTAAAAACGAAAAAAAAGCACTGCTCGCCGCTTTCCTCTTAAGTATCTCCTTCATTCACCGTTTCTGGACCATCCGTGCCCTCGCTGATGGGCCTCTCACTTTCTTTTTCGTACTATCCCTCTATCTTTTTATCCGAGCAATCAATTCCGAACAATGGCGCTGGTACCTCTGGGCTGGCATCTCCACCGTCATTTGCATCCTCGTCAAATACCCCGGCATCCTCATTTACCCCATCGTCTTCCTCTATCTGCTTATCAATATCTACTTAAAACAACTCCCTAAAAAAGCCCTGCTCTACTTTCTCTTCACCGTGGCCATCTTTGCCTTCACCATTCTGACCCTCCTCCTCAGCCAATTCTTAGGAGCTTTCCAACCCCTTAACCAAATTACCTACTTTCTCAATATTCTACTTTCAGGCGCTAGTAACCCCTTCTACTACGTTTTCTACACGTTCTTCTTGAATTTCTTCGGCGCCTTGCTCATCTTTATCCTTCTCGGAATTGTTCTCTTCCATTCTCTAAAACGGCATTCAAAGGGTGATGTCCTTCTCCTTTCCTGGACCGCGATGGTTTTCGTATTCTTCTCATTCTACGGGAAATCTGAATTGTATCGGTACCTCTTACCCGCATTCCCTGCTCTCTACCTCCTCCTAAGTCATTTCTTCGTTGATTTTTTTCAAAAGTTCCGTTTCTCCGTCCATCCGTTTAAATTCTCTAGAAATTCGATCACCGCCTTCCTCGTCCTTCTTGTGCTAGGAGGGTTCATTACCGCTGAGCTTGCGCTCGGGGAAAACCTCATTGTCCAACGATCTATGACCTATGGCGGCATTTACCGTATGAGCACCTGGCTGAATCAAAATGGCACCCAGAACGCCTGCATTATGGCTCCGGGCAATTCACTCGCCCAATTCGAATTCTATACGAAAAATAATTTCCAATACTTTGGGCTTTCGACGGGAGGCACAGAAGCGGATATCTGGGCGGATATGCAAGCCGAAAATATCTCCTATGTTATCCTCTCTGAGCATTTCCCGGAAATTCTCTCCCTTCCTATTTATACGATCATGTTCAGTGATTCAGCACATTATAAACTTAATTTGACTATTTTGTCAGATTATTTCTATACGTATTTATTTGAAGTTATTTTTTAAAATAAAATTTCTTAAAAAAGATATTTTCCAAAAAAATTATATATTTTCTAAAACATTTTTTATGTATGGTTAATGAAGAAACCCAAATTGGTAAAAAAGGAGAAATACATCCTAAAAAACCAATATATAAAACCTCAGATATTAAACACAAAGATAAGGTGCTTATTCAACCACATGAAGAATTAGAAATGGAAGAAAATTTTAGAGATTTTGAATTAGGTATGTTTCCTAAAGGTGATCCAGCTCTTAAAGAATTTATTCCGGGAAAATACAAAATAAAAATACCCTCGTTTTCATTTGATAGAACAAAAGATAAAGAAATTGGAACATTTTTGGAACCAGTAATCGAAAAAAAAGAAGAATTGGATGAGGAGTAATTGAACTCAACTCCATTTCATGATATATACCAACATCCCGAACCTGAATTTACAAATAGACCCTGTCAAGGTGATATTTTTAAAAGAGAATTAATTGAATTTGAAATTAAAGATTATTCATCAATCTTTGGTTATATAATTCTAAATTCATCTTGTGATTTAATCAAACCCCGTCTAGATTACTTTTTTTTCGCTACAATCCGTCCTCTAAAATATTTCATCGAAAAATCAGGTTATAAAACAGCTCAATTAAAAGATTATGTATCTAAAATAGTGAAATACGATATGCTACGAACATTTTTTCTCCCCCCTTCATCAAAATTTAAATTGGATATTCCTCTTTATTGCCAACTTGGATACATATTTTCAATTCCTGTTGGAGAAAATTATGACATTACATGTGAGAATTTACTGAAATTTCGAATAATTTCCTTAAAACCTCCTTGGCGAGAGAAATTAGGACAATTAATTGGTAATAATTTTTCCCGAATCGGTGTCCCAGAACCCTCATCAAGTTACAAAAGATGGACTAATAATATTGTAGAAAAAATTTGAAAACGCCCCTTCAAAGGGCGATGTCCTTCTCCTTTCCTGGACCGCAATCGTTTTCGTGTTCTTCTCATTCTACGGGAAATCGGAATTATATCGATATCTATTACCCGCATTCCCTGTCCTCTACCTTCTCCTAAGTCACTTCTTCGTTGATTTTTTCCAAAAATTCCGGTTCTCCGTCCATCCGTTCAAATTCTCTGCCAATTCGATCACCGCCTTCCTCGTCCTACTTCTGCTAGGAGGGTTCATTACCGCTGAGCTTGCGCTCGGGGAAAACTTTATTGTGAAACGATCGATGACCTATGGCGGCATTTACCGCATGAGCTCCTGGCTCAACCAAAATGGCACCCAGAGCGCCGGCATTATGGCTCCGGGCAATTCACTCGCTCAATTCGAATTCTATACGAAAAATAATTTCCAATATGTGGGGCTTTCAACGGGAGACACAGAGCCGGGTGTCTGGGCGGAAATACAAGCCGAGAATATCTCTTACGTTATCCTTTCGGAACACTTCCCTGAAACTCTTTCGCTTCCCATTTATACGATAATGTTCAATGATTTGGTTCATTATCGCCTCAATTTTACGTGTCACTCTGACCAATTCTACACCTATCTCTTTGAAATTATTTCCTAACCATACAATTTTTTAAAGAAGTGAAAAACAAATTTCCTTTTGAAAAAAGACTTATATCGGCTGCCCTTCCCTTAAACAGGATAAATAATTAAAATGAATTCCTCTCATTTATTATTTCATGAAATAATTTTTGAATTATTTATAAATAATACCTATACCTGCCCAACCTTGTTTTTCATCCTTTATAATTTCAAGATTTTCATAATCATCCCTAATTCCTTTCCAAAACTTATCTATTTCAATAGTAGTAGAGGGGTCATGAAATCTATCGTGGGTAACAATATCGTGAAAAGCTATAATCCCTCCTCTTTTGACCAAAGGAGAATACATATCAAAATCAGACTTGACTCCTGTGTAAGTATGGTCACCATCAAGAAAAAGGAAATCGATCTTTAAATTTTTTAATATACCCTCAATTTTTCTGAGAGTATTTGACTCATGTGAATTTGCTCTTATGCAGTAAATCCGCTGCTTATCTTTACTAAATGATTTGTATAAATGAATTTTCCATTTTGAATAACCTTTACCATAGGGCCCCTCTGGGAGATCAATGCTAATAATCATAGCTTCAGGATCAGCAATCCTTGTGAATAGAAACAATGTCCCTCCAGTCGCAGTT
>Ga0315279_10003635_pt1 | contig 21295 bp, 22 predicted proteins | sample YL17G06_20_MG_FD_203694 | JGI IMG/M metagenome (GOLD analysis project Ga0315279, IMG submission 203694) | Sediment microbial communities from Yellowstone Lake, YNP, Wyoming, USA - YL17G06_20 | ecosystem: Environmental > Aquatic > Freshwater > Lake > Sediment | place: USA: Wyoming | collected... | reverse complement strand
GACAGGAAGTCCAGGTGCTTCGATCCCGTTCGCTCGGCAGCGTCGCGCAGCAAGAGGTTGCCGGCAGCGGACGCGGTGACGACCAGCATGGTCGAATAACGACGGTCCTGAAGCTCTGTGTATCGTTGAACGAGGTCGCCCACGCTAGCCATCTTCTCCGCCCCCAGGGGTCTCCATGCCGCTTGGTTGTGAGCCTCCTTTTCGTACGAGCGCTTGCCTCAGTGCTTCCCAGGGATCTTGACTCCCCAACTGGTGGACATAGTAAGCTTCAACGAGGTCCAAAGGCAACACATTCTGGCCAAACGTGACCGAGTCCAGTCCAGCAGTCGTGCTGAGTTGCAGGACACTCTGCCGATAAGCTTCCTGAATCCGACGTAGGACGGCCTGGAGTGCGCTCCGACTGTACAAGAAGAGCAAAGCAGGCCCCCTATCCGTCAGAAGCTCATCAAGGCTAGCAGTCCATCGCTTATGCATGCGGGCCCATCTGAGGATGGCACACGCCACGATCCCAGGATGCACTGCGTCAGCTGGTGCGGCGCGTCGCTCGAATCGGCCGCCTCCAGCCTCGACCATCAGCCCGAGGTCCGGTCCGAGCGGTGTCTCGGTCATCGCCAACACCATGGCGCGCCGAGCGTTCTTTGCGGCGCGATCTGACCCGACTTGGAAGGCACTTCTGATCCCTTCGTCAAGCTCCGCAACGGAGAACAACCGCTGGGAGGTGGCAAACTCGCACGTGTACCAACCCCACGGCTCGTGCCCTCTCGTGAGCCCCTCATGGATGAGCCACCAGGTTCCCGTTTCCTCGAGTTGAGGGTCGTGTAGCATCACAATGCGGGCCAGAGCGGATAGCTTGTGACCGTGATCGCTCCTCTCGATGAGACCGGCACAAGAAGCCCATCGCGCCAGTGCCTCGACCTTGATCGTCCCCAGCCCTAGCTTCAGCGATGCCTCCTCTCGGGCATGGCTTGCGAAGAGCTCAGGCTCTCCCTCGAGCAAGGATAGCGCTCTAGCGAGCGAGCGACCATCGAAACCGAAGCCATAGGCTGGAGTAAGACTCAACGGGAACGCTCCTCAGGTATGAAGTGAATCGGCCGCCAGACAGCCGTACCGGATTCGTCTGATGCACGCGAGGCAATGCGTGCACAGACGCGAATCGATCCGATGGACGTTGCCTTCGAGGCGGATCGCTCCATTTGGGCAGAGGCTTGCACAGGCCCCGCATCCCACGCAAAGCTGGACTTTCCGGATCTGTGCCTCAACAAGGGCCTGCAGCGTACGCTGCGCGTCGGAACTGAGGTACTGCACATGGACAGTTGCGCGTGGCCTTGAGACTGAGATGAGCAGCGCAGGGGATTGGGTGCCAGAGCGAAGCAGCAAGAGACGTGCCGTCTGATGGTCGTCACTCAGGACCCTAAGGACTCCCAACGGCTTCAACAGCTCTGTGAAATGCTCACGCCATCCGCCCTTGAGCACATAGTTGCAGGCAAGCTCGGTGTCGAGGCAGGGTCTCCGGTCCAAGCTGTATCTAGAGGCCCGAGCGTCACTGCGCCCTCCCACACGGCCCTTCCAACCTCCAGTTGCCACATAGGTCCCACTGTCTCCCAGATGCCAGTGGGCCGCGTGTTGGAGCAGGGCGCTCTGCCACTCGCCGTAAAGCCCAGGGTAATACGTACGAATCAGGAACTCCGACCACGCACTGTTGAGTGGACAGGGGTAACAGCCGACTCGAGTGAACCCCAGGCGGTAGGCTGAGTTGATCTGCACGCCGTGGCAGAGAGCATAGACCCATACCGCTGTCGTTGACCAGTATAGAATCGGGTTCGCGATGACCTGGACAGGTATCTTGGTGTCCCGCGACACCCTCGGAACGGAGGTCCGGCCCAGGGATTCGCTGCGCCTGAGGCCGCAAAACGCCAACACGCCCTGATCGCCATTGATGTGTCGAAACATCTCCGACAGAGGCACTGTCTTGTGGGTTGTGCAGCACCACCTCTGAACCCGACTAGGGGGACCGATGGCCGCGGCCATTTCAAAGAACCCTGTCCGCGGGTAAGCGGTGAGAAGAGGTGCCGCGGATAGTGCAGGTGGGAGTGCCTCCAGTGCTTGATACGTATTCGGGAGCTCGATGGTCGTGTCGCCAAACACGTGGATGGTATCCGCGCGGCCTAGCGCCAACATTACGAGATGGGAGACAACCGCCGAGTCCTTCCCAGTCGAGTATGATACGATCGGTACTCTTTCTGGAGCAGCGTGTATGGCCTCTCGGATGAAACCGACGGCCTCGTACTCGAGGCAGTCCAAGGCCGTTCGGTTCGCACGCCACAGGTGCCGTATTACCTCAGCTTGCGGCCTCAGCCCCCGGTTTGCCGCCCCATGCTCCTGACACAATAGCTCCAGTCCGAAGTCGTGCGTGCCACGAACACGCGCCAATGCCCGTCCGTCGCGGTAGTAGACCCGCCCGATGGACCACAGGGCGAAGTCCTCGTCAGCGGACGGGAACTCGGCGGAGAACTGCTCTCTGAGTAGGGACACTTCTTCTGCAAACACGGGACGCATCGCGTTGCTCCCGACAACGCGCCCCGGGTCGCCGCAGGCTTCACACTCCCGCTGAAGCAGAGGCACGCCGCAGGCGTCACACCAGAGGACCGCAGAGGCCCCCAACGCGGCCGCCGAGATCCCGAACCCAACCGCAGTCCCAACTGTCACTTGTATCCGCGCCTCCCGACTGAGCGGTTCCAGGACAGACCATGCAATCTACGCAGTGAGCAGCAGATCGTAGTACCTCCCGATGGACTCCCCACAGCACAGGCCCACCAAGTGCCGCATGTCTGGCGATAAGGCGCCAGCTAGGCCATCCGGCGTTAGCCTAACGATATCTCGCTCGGCATACTCAACATGACCGGCTCTACGAAACCGCTCCAGGGGGTACCGGACCAGGAGCCCCCGCGCATCCGACGTGCCGTGTTCCACTGGTGGATCAAGCGCGAACGGGCGCCTCTCGACGGGCAGGCCCAGCAGCTCTCGGTTGAGGTAGAAACCGTAGAACTGGTAAGCCAGTGCCTCAAGAGCAACCCTCCCCTTGTCATCCGCAAGCCCCATCATCAATGCCAGGGTCACAGGCTTGTACGACCTGGTCATGCGCGTACAGGCGAAACGCACCAGCCCGCGAAGCGGATCAGGAAGCCCGAACAGGTCGTTTTCGTTCAGTATCAGCCTTGCTCCAGTCATCGCGCGTTGTTCCTGCCTACCAGGACGACGCTCCCGTTCACCCCTGCTAGGCGATCGACCACGATCACCGCGGCCTTCCGTTCGTGCTCGTCCTCCTGCTTCACCATGCTCTCAAGAGCGTACACCCGGTAACCGACCTCCACGAACTGCCTCACGCTTGTGAGCGCTGCAAAGATATTCGGTTCTCGGAAGCCCTTCGGCTTCAACGCCTCCACGATCCTGCGGAACGGCATGGGCTTGCCGTTCTCTCGCAGGAGAGAAACGACGGCCTGGGCGGTTGTAACATGCTTCCTGGGTTTCCTGGCCGCCTTTGCGACACCTGCAATCGCGTACATGCCTCGACCTACGGGGATAAACTCGGCGTAGCTGGTCAAACAGGCATGGACATCGCGCTCTCGAATGTCGCTGAATCTGCGGTTCTGTTCGCGTATGAACCGGGTGAGGTCAGAGAAGTGAACGGGTCGCCCGAGGCAATGGAGTGCCGCCCTGACCACGTCCCGCTTCCTTGAGCCCCTGTAGAGCGGCCACAACTGCGGCGGCCAGACACGATCACCGTCGAGGATCGCCGGCGACACATCGACAAGCACAGCCCGCAGATACGGCTCAGGAATGACACGCTTCTGACCATCTCGTGCCCCGCAGGAGAAGGTGCGCGCAGAGCAGTCCCGTTCCGGGTCCAGGCAGTCTGGGGTGACCGATGAGGCCAGGTCGTGAGCGAAGTCCGCGACGTGTCTGCCGTCGGAAAAGCGCTCAGCAACTCCTGACGCTAGTCTGCGGAGGGTCCGCGCGAGCGCGACGCAGCGGTCAGGGTGCTGCACCAGCCCGTTCTTGACCCCAACTGGACTGCCTGTCACGCGAAGCAGCGCTGACAGTTCATGGGCATTCGGTTGCGCCTTCCATCCGAGGTGATCGCTGACTGCGCGCGAGAGGTGGTCCACAGGGCAGACACCAAGGCACCGGGCCAGCTCGGTATCAGCGACCTCGAGGATAGGAGTAAGAAGCGCTCCAGCTTCGCTCATCCTAACGCGGCGTTCCGCCCGCATCTCAATCTGGCGTATGCGCTCGCGAGTCAGGCCGAACTGCTCGGCCACTTCCTCGAGTGTCGGATGCCTCCCATCCGAAGAGGACGCCAGTCCAGTCCGCAGCCGCCATACCTCGAGATTGCGCTGGTTCTGGACGGCGCTCGATGCGGCCGCCGTCAGGAGAGCGCCTAGGCTATCCCCAACCAGCGGCTGCGGTTCCGGCTTGATAGCGCTCGGTTGGGCCGGCCGAAAGCCCTGGCCTCCCTTTGCAGCCCATTGACTGAGTAGCCCGCGAAGATACGAGACGGTCCTCAAGCCCATGCCCCAGGTCTCAGATGCAACGCCATCAAGGTCCAGGGCGGCCAGCTCACCGACTGTTTCCACCCCTAGTCGCGCGAGGATGTGCCTGGCCCGAGAGGAGACATGGTCCTCTGCTGGTGGGAACAACGCGTCCACGGGCGCCTCCCCGTGAGGAACCGTTCCCGTCGACGGTCGATGCACAACATCACCATGGGACCACACCTCTGGCGGCCATATCCTGTCGCCACGGAGCCGGGGAAGGCCAAGATCAGCAAACACACCTCGCAGATAGGACTCAGATAGCGTTCGACCGCGCTCGTCGCGCGCGCCGCACGGGAATAGGGTGGCGTAACAGTCCCTCGTGGGGTCAAGGCAGTCTGGCTGCACCATGGACACGAGCCGTGACGCCAAGTCGGTGAGCTCCCCTCCAGCTTCCGCGTTCCGCCTCATCTGCGGTCTCAGGGCCCGTAGCTCTCGGCATAGGCCTCGGCAGTGGTCCACATGGTATATGACCCCTCTGCTGATCCAGACATCCATCCCGCAGACAGACAGCAGAGCATACAGCTCAGCTTCGGTGCCTGCCGACCAGCCGAACCGGTGTTGCAGGGCGCGGGTGAAGTCAGACACCATGCAAACGCCCAGACTCGCTGCGATGCCCATCACCACGTGTTCACTGAGCGGGCTGATCAGCTTGGCCGTGTCGGGCGCACGAACCGCGTGGTCCGCGGCCCTCTCCGCATCATGGACGCGAGGCACCGAGGTTGCCAGGCGCCGAGCGACCTGTCTGCGCCATAGGGGGCGCTTGCAGTCGGGGTGCAGACCATGACGCAGCAACCAAACTTCGGCCTCAAACTCGTCCCGGACCGCCCTCTTCACGTAGCCACACAGAACCTCCCTGAGACTGCCGCAGGCGGATAGCGACCATGCGGTTGTCATTGAGGCAGGTGGCATCGCGACCTTCTGAGATGAGGCACTCTCAGAGGCGAGCAGCCGCTGCAGTTGTGACTGCAGGTCCTCGAGATCCCTGATAGTGGCCTCACCCACATGGTTCACGCCAGAGACCCTGTCGCGGGTGAGCTTAAGTAGGGCCGCAACAGTCTTGATGCCGAGTGTACGACACACGCGGGCTAGCCGACCGCTGAGGCCGAGGGCATCTACCGGGGTCTGAGGCCGGATGGTGGGGAGATGATGCTCGCCAGGTTCTTGCGAGGGGAGTGCGTGCGTAACACCGTGGCTGTCAGCGAGCAACTCGCGCCGCAGACGTTCCTGCGTGCGAGCAAGCAGACCTGCCGTGCCCACGCCGACTCCCCAGACGTCGTGGACCTTCTCCGGACGCAATGCGAGGAGATCGGCCACAGTCACGACTCCGAAAGCCTTGCAGACTCGTGGGAGCCTGCCGCTCAGACGGAGCTCGGACACTGGCGTGTCGGGCCGCATCATGCCGGTGCACCTCTGTCAGGTTGAGGACAGCGACATATGCGGGTCGTGCGCTCGCGCCCCCGCTTGGCAGACGGAGCAAGCGGGGGTCCGCCCGACGGAGGAAGAGCCAAGAAGGGGCTACGTCCGAGGAAACCCCTCTGAACGTTCGTGCGAGTGTGGCTGATCCTGTTGGGCAGGTGCAGCCTGACTCTCATTACGTGCCCCTCGCCACAATCTCCCGGTGCGCATCCCCGCGTTCGCCTGCAGTATCGCCCGAGGGCGGCACCGGGATACGCACAGCTGTCTTGCCGTCGCGTGGACCTAAGCGCGGAGCGATCAGCCCAGTCCGCACATCTACGGCACGCATGACCAGTCCGGTCACGTTCTTCTGCGAGAACCTGATTTCTCCTACCAGCCTTGCGTCGCGCCAGCGGCGCGGCTATGGACGCTGGTCCGCGGCCGGTGCCCGGCGCTGGCGCACGATGGGCTTGAGGGTGCCCCACACGAACAAGCGCCCGACGACTCTACGCCTCCAACCCGCCCGTCTGCTCCCGCCACCGCGCCAGACACGTCCCTGGCTCGTAGCCGCCTTGCACTTCCCCTTCGTAGGTCAGCACCATGTCGCCGAGGAGTTTTGCAAGGCTCATGCCCGCCCTCTCGGCGAGTTCTCGCATCTTGGAGGCCAGTGGGCCTCGGATGGCGACGGTGAGCATGTCGGGCCGCGCACGCGGCCGCGAACGGCGCGCCACGTGCGCCTGTGTGGCGCTTTCGGCAGCCGGTTGGCGCTGTGCCTCGGCCTGCTGTTGTGAGCGGCGTTGTCGGCGCGTCTGGGCGCCACGTTGGGCGGCCTCCCGGCGGCGCTCCTGTTGCTCGGTCAGGCGGGCTGCTGCCCGCTCAGCTACTGCGTCTCGTCGGCTTCGTCTCGGCATTCGCCTTCTCCCTTCTCCCAGTCTTGTTTGGCTTCACGGAGCACATCCTCGATCTTCTGCACCACATCCGGCGGGGGCGGGCCCAGCACGGCGTGAACTACGTCAAGGATAACCCGGCGTACGCGCTGCCATATCGGCTCGCATCGGTCGGGGTGTTCGTGACTCATTGGCCCCTCGCTTCCTGCTCAAGGCGAGAGAGCTCGCTCACCAGGGCCTCCACTACCGGACGCACCTCCTCGCTCGGTTCCTGCTCCCACCCGCGCTCGTAGACGGCCAGTGTTTTGCCGCGCTTCCTCTTCGGCCCATCCCACAGATACAGCTTGCTGACCTGGCCGCCGTCGATGCCGTACTGGCTCGGCTCCGCGAACACCAACGCCTCGAGGTGGTAGCTCCCCACTCGCCCCACATACCAAGCGCCGCCGCCCAGACCGCCGTGCCTGCCGGTGATTCTGATCTCCATGCTTACCTCTATCCAGTAGCCGCCTTGACTCGCTCCGTCTGCATCACCACTTGCCCATCTCGCACCTCCATCTGGTACACCAGGCCCGGCAGCGCGGCCGCGAAGCGCGCTTGCAGGCCGACGGCCACCAGCGCATCCTGTGCAATCTCCTCCGTCGAGGCCCACCAGAGTGCAGGCCAGCCCTTCACCCGGAACGCCACCAGGGGCATCTCGCCGTTCGTCCAGGCGAGCATCCTCTGGGCCTTGGTGTTGATGGCGAGCACCGACTGCTTGCCGCCGAGGGCCAGGCACGTCTCCGGCCCTTCGGTCTCCCCCCACCAGGATTTCTGAGTCGCACTGAGAGCGCAACGGGAGCCGGAGCGCCGCCGCCTTCTCCTCGTGGGTGGGGATGAAGCCGTTGTGGACCAGCGCCCATGCCCACGTCTCGCCGGCGAGGTCGCCTGCGAAGTGAGGATGGTTGTTCCCGTTCACGGCCGGCGCGCCGGTGGTGGCGAGGCGAGCGTGGCCGATCGCCATCACCACGTTCCGGCGTCGAAGTGCTGCGAAGTAGGGGCTGCGGAAGAGGTCGCTCGCCGGACCCGGTTGGCGGTGCCACAGCAGTTCACCGCGCGAAGTCAAGGCAGCGAACCCGGCCGCGTCGGTCCCGCGCTCCTCGGAGGCGACTGCCAGCTCCACCATCAACTGGTGGGCCACCTTCCATTCCCGGCGGAGGTGCCTGCCAGCGAACCCGAAGACCCCGCACATGCTACGCCGCCCCCTGGTCGTACTTGCGGGCGAGGCGCTTGAGCTCACGCTTGACCGGCTTCAGGTCCTCTATCGGCGCTATCCAGCCCGCCAGGTGCACCTCAGGCTGCCCCACCTCCCGCCGTCCCAGCGTCCATCCCGTCAGGTACATCAGGCGGTTGAGTTCGCGCAGGCCCCGGCCGTGCGTGTGGTAGGTCTTCTCGGAGGCGATGCTCTCCCAGTCCATTCTGGTGGTTTCTGTTGCGCGCTCGGCGAGGGCGAGACAGGTGCAGATGTGGCCGATCATCTTGGTGGCCTCAGTCGTCCCTGCCGGGAAGCGAAACTCGACCGTGGCCTTCGAGGTAAAGAGGTTGGTGAGGTTCAGGGTGTGGTAGCGGTCGAGTCCGTAGACGACATCACGCAGGGCCTCACGCTTTCTGCGGTCCGGTGCCTTGCGCACCTTGTCCGCGGCCTGCTTCTGGCGCTTCACGCTGCGGGAGTAGCTTCCGTTCTCTCGGCGGTGGGTTCCGGTGGAGGCGTAGAGCGCCGTCTCGTGCATCGCGGTCTGGTAGAGCAGCTTGCCCACCCATTCGGCCACCTCGGCGTGACTCTCTCCGGCGACGCTGCGCGCGCCTACGTGGACGTGCATCCCGGTGGTCTGGTTGACGGTGGCTTCCAGGCTCCGCAGGATACCCGCCACCTGCTTCACCTGTTCTATGCCCGCCCGGCCTTGGAGGATGGGACTCACGATCTCGACCGCGACGTAGCCGCGGCGATCCGTGTGCAGGCTGCCATCTCGCTCCGCCGTCCAGCCCTGCGGGAAGGGAGCGGGCAGGGGATGTCCATAGTGGTAGGAGCCGATGCTGATGCCCAGCTCCTGGATCTTCGCTTGCGGGATCAGGCACTCAACCTCGACCCCGAAGGTGTAGCGCTCCGCCTTGTTGCCCGTCGTCTGCGTCTGGCCCATCCTCGTCCTCTCCTTGGTGGCACACATCCGTTTGCATCGCCACTCACATTCATGCCTCCAAAGCACCGAAAGGTCAAGATAGCATGATGAAAAGGGACGGCGGTGCGGCTCCCTGGTAGACTAGGACAAACTGTCGAAAGGGAGGTAGAGCCGTGCTTTACCTGGGAGTGGACCATCACAAGCGGTATAGCCATCTGACCGCGGTAAACGCGCGAGGCGAAGTGCGAATGAGTTGCCGGCTGCCCAATGAGCGGGACGCGCTGGCGCAGGTGCTGGCGGATCTGCGAGAGCCGTGCTGCTCGGTGCTGGAAGCGGGGCGCAGTTGGGGTGTGATGTACGATCTGCTGGAGGAGCTGCAGGCGCAGCCGGTGCTGGCCAATCCCTATCAGGTGCGGGCGATCGCCCAGGCACGGGTGAAGACCGACAGCATTGACTCCCACACGCTGGCCCAGCTCCTGCGCGGCGACCTGATCCCCCGCGCCCATGTACCGGCCCGCGACACGCGCTATCTGAAGAACATCCTGCGCCAGCGCCTTTTCCTGGTAAGGATGCGCACCATGGTCAAGAATCGGGTCCATGCCCTGTTGGACCGCAACCACGTGGTCATCCCCCGATTCAGCGACCTCTTCGGACGAGCGGGACAGCGCTATCTGGCGGCGCTGGAACTGCCGGCCGGAGAAGGGAATCTGCTGCAAGGCCACCTGCGATTGCTGGAGACACTGGGCGCGCATGTGAAGGAGACGGAGGGCTGGCTGAGCGAGGCGATGAAGGAAGATGGCCGCGTCTCGCGTCTGCGAACCGTCCCGGGCCTGGGTCCGATCCTGGCGGCACTGGTGGCATTGGAGGTAGACGACATCCGCCGTTTCACCACCCCGGCCAAGCTCTGCGCCTATGCCGGGTTGGTTCCCTCCGTTCACTCCAGCGGAGGCAAGACCTACTGCGGCCATCTCGTGTTTCACAGCAACCACCACCTGCGATGGGCGATGGTCGAGGCCGCGTGGATCGCCATGAGCCATTCTCCCTACTGCCGGGCTTACTATGAGCGTATCCGGCGCCGAAAGAACCCCAATGTCGCCGTCATCGCGCTCGCCCGCCGACTGCTTGAGATCGTTCACGCGGTACTCACCGAAGACCGTCCATATCAGGAGCGTCCAGTGGTGACTCGCTTTGCCCCGGCTGCCCTCCACATTCAGTAGCCGAAAGGGCTCCAGTCAAGAATAGGGAGCCGGGGCTCTGATCGCTACCCAGTGTGTCCGACGGACACCAAGAGAAGATTGATCAACAGAAACTTGGCCCAGGGGGTTGACATCGGTCACCTTTTCAGAGAAGAAGAATGTGAGTGGTTTCTTGGGGAGGTAGGGCAGAAAGAGAGACCCCGCCGCGGCTGAGCGGGGCCTGTCCTCATCATGCTGCCGCGGCCTGCTACTCGGTCATCGCGTCCAGCCCCCACACGAACACCGGGAGCCCTTCGACGAACTTGCGCTGCTCGTCGGGTGACAGTCGGGCCAGCCACTTCTGAATCCCAGGGTCCTCGAGGATCACGGCCGCGGCCGGCTGGTACGACTCGCTGGTCGTGGCCGCGTCACGCGCACTGACCCCTTTCAGGTTCTCCCACAGGGTCCCCAGCCGGATGGCCAGGTACAGGTACTTCAGCGTCGACCACATACGGCACTTCCTTTCCGCCTCGAGGGCGATGATCTACCCCAGCAACGCCGGGATGTACAACTCTGAGATCTTCGCGGCGAGATTGAACGATGGCCGCACCGGACCGATGGTCACACCATAGGCGCGGCCGCGCGCTTCGAGCACGTAGCCGTTGCCGAGCGAGATCCCGACGTGCCCGATGTGATGTGGCTTCGTCGGGTACGTCTTCTCGGACTGGATGAACAACAGCGCGCCCGGCAGCTTCATGCCCTCCTCGAAGAGGATCGAGCGCGAGCGCTCCCACTGGAGACCGGCACCATCGAAGGCGCCGATCGAGGTGACGCGCCCATTGCTGTGCGTGATCTGATCTACGCCGACTTGGGCCAGCAGATGCTGCACCAACTCGGAGCAGTCCCACGTCTTGAGCGACCGCTCGGGGTCGCCTTCACTGCCGAGCACGTAGGGCTTCCCGACTTCCTTGAGTGCGAGCACCAGCAGATGCGCGGCCTTCGTTGGCTCCCATGGCTTCATTCTCGATCTCCATTCAGTCGGCGACATACTTGCTCCAGGCCTTCCTTCACCTGCAGCAGGGCGTCCGTCGTGTGTCGCGCGTGATTGGTCACGAACTCGTTGTGCTCTTCTCTCATTTCCCGGCGCTCTTGACGGCTGGCCTTCAGCTCCTCCACGAAGGCGCGGATCACCGGCACCATCACCGCCATGATGATGAGGGCCACCAGGCCAGTCGCGCCGTACTTCAGGTACTCAGCCATTCTGGTCACCCCACAGCATCAAGGTAGACGGTGAGATCGCAGTGCTTGTCGGCGTCCGTCGCCGACTTCGCTAGCGCTCGCACCCAGCGGTCGTAGCGGCTGAAGCGATAGGGCTTGTGACCGCCAGGCGCCAGCGTGGGAATGCCAGTACCGGACAGGTCTTCGTCCTCCCAAGGACCGGCCGCGGTCGGCCCGGTCTGGATCTTCACATCCGCAAGGCCACGCTGCTCCGCGCCGGCGGCTACCTCGAAGGTGATCACCCGGTGCGGCCGAGTCTCCAGATCACGCGGCGGGATCACCTCCACGAGCGATGTGCTCACGTCCGAAACGACAAGCTTCTCATGCCAACTCATGGTCCACCTCCAGTCATGGTTTCACTGCCCCCAACATCCCGATCGGTTGTCCGGTCTCGGTATTGATCAGCACGGCCACAGACTGGCCCGTCTGCGCTGACGCGCCGCCGACAGCCGGCACTTCATACTCCATGCCTCCGATCTGCACGCGATAGCGCCCCGGCCCCGCCATGCCGGTGACGACTCCGATGGCAGCCGGGTTGTTCTTTCCGGCAAGTCTGCGGATGGCGCGATAGAGCCGGCCGGCGCTCATCACTCGGCCTCCGCAAGGCGCGCGGCGTAGATGTCGTCTCCCTGGCGGAAAGCGCAGAAGCCGTCGCGGGGAGTGGGCGTCTCCATGCCGCACCCGGCCACGATCCCGCGGGTGGTGTCGGCGATAGGCAGGATCGGGTTCGAGGGACACTCGATGTCGTCGTCCTCGTTCCCTGGCGGAAGGCCGTACCGAAAGAGCCGGCCCCCGCTCATGTCGGGGTAGCGGCTGGTCGCCCACGCGACCTCAGCAGCCGAGTCGTCTTCGGAGTTGCGCTGGAACGCCGCCGTCGCGCCGTACCAGAAGTCGAGCAGTGTGGACTCCGCCTCCCAGGCGATCGCTCCACCGCCGAGTCGGCCCTGCTTCCAAACGAGCCCGCGCGCCTGGTCCTGGTAAGCGACGTGGAGGCGGCCATCAGGCAGGCCCATGCACCCGAACTGGAAGCCGTAGGCGTCGAATCCGGGATCTGTGGCCGACCCCCACCCGCCTCCGCTCCAGACCCGGTAGATGACGTCGTCGTACATCTCATCGTCGACCTGCAGACTGCTCATGCGAAAGAGCACCGGCACACCGTTCACTACGCACAGCCAGGGCCGGCGCCAGTTCTCCGGCGGGTTGGCGTGGAGCGCGTAGAAGGTCTCGGTCCAGGAGGCGATGCTGTTGGGCGCGCTGCTGCGCCACATGTGCTCCTGCCACTCGGGCGGTTCGGTGATGTAGGGGTAGCCCGACCAACTCGCGATGTGGAAGTAGCCATCGCCGTCCTGGCACATCGAGGCGTCCAGGGGCTGCCCCTCGAAGCTGCAGGGGAGAGGACCTTCGAGCAGGCCGAAGCCCAGACCGCCGGCATCAGGGTCAATGGTGACGCGGCGCGCATAGATGCCGAACGGCTCCCGGCCCAACTCGATAATCGAGTCGCCGACTGCCAGCGTCGCGCCGCACTGCACATCGGCGTGCATTCCCTGGCCCCGGTAGGTCCAGTTGGGGGTCAGGAAGTCGTCGGATTCCTGGCTGAAGTACTGCACGCCCACCTTGACCCAGTAGCGGCCGCTGCTGTCGCGGTGCGCCACGCCGAGCTTCGTGCTCGGGGTGTCTGCGGCCACGAGCACTTGCTCCCACTGCTTCCCGACCGCCGGCGCGAACAGTGTCGGGAGCAGAGAGCGCACGTTCTTGCAGGTGACGAGCGTCCCCTGGTCCACGCGGACCCAGGGAGCCAAGTCGCCGGCCGCGGGAGTGTGACTGCCGGCCACCAGCACGCGCTCGCGCCGTTCCTCAAGCTGCACCTCGCCCGGGCGCGTGATGGCGGCCACGCGGGCGAGGCCGGCCTTGTCGCCGCCGCGCAGGATGCGCCGTATCACTCTCGCCAGTCGCGCGCTCATGAGTCCGCCCATGCCTCCAGGGAGATATCGTGCGTCCATGCCGCCTGTGGCACGCTGAACTGGGTGCGCACGCGGGTGATGATCGCTACCATGTCCGGCATGTCGGCCGGCAGGTGAGTGAGCGTGACACGATCGCCCTTGCGGTACGGGAGGGGCCGGGGCCAGAACAGCTCGAACTGATAGAGCCACTTGCCGCTCTCGGAGGCCATGTCCTCCGCGATCTGATCGCAGGCGCCGTCGCTCATCAGGTTCGCGTCCGAGTGCTCGCGAGGGATGCCGCCAAGGGTCCCGAGGGCGCTGCCCTGGTACTGCCTGGTCTGTTCGACCTTGCGCCACCGTTCGGGCTGCGTGCCGTCCTCTTTCTGATCCCAGGCGTTGTCGGGCGAAGAGGTGATGTGCAGGGCCGACTGGAGTGTGCCCGGCTGCTCCACCCGCTGGGGGTAGCCCGACTTCACCTTCAGTTCACCGGCGGCCACCTTCCACTCGGTCGTGGTGGTGCGCACATCGGTCGGGGTGATCTGCTCGAAGCGAACCAGGCTCTTCTCCTTCAGCTCGAACTCGTGGGAGTCCGAGTTGTAGACCCGCTTCGATTCCTCGCGCCGGATGAGGCTCCACTCACCGTCGTAGCTCAACCGCGTGATGCGCCGCTCGGTCTTCCTGGTCGAGAGGTGCATGTTCGTGGTGATGGTGGTCTCTGATTCCAGCAGCACGCGCCCGATCCAGCGGTCGCCGTCCCACACCTCCTCGAAGTCCTGGTCCTCGACTTCCTCTTGGGTCTGCACCCAGGTCCCGTTGGGCTGCTGCAGGTAGGTGCGCACGACGCGGTGGCCGGAGCCGTCATCCTCGATCTCCACCTGGCTCTCGCGCTTGTCCGACCCCTTCTCCTCACGGTGATCCTCCGGCACGTAGGTGGTGCGGACTACCTCTGTGCCTCCGAGGACGGTCACCTCGCCCACGGTCGGCTGCCGCTCGCGGGAGATGCTGCGGATCAGCCCCTGGCGGCAGTCGAGGGCCCCGACGACGGGGCCATTGCCGCGCCGCCGCACCACCAGGTTGTCGCCGTCTACCCAGGCGTCGGTTCGATAGCGGCGGCTGACCTGGAGCGGCCCCAGCAGCCGGCTCAACGCGCTGCTCACCGACTCGTCAGGCCTGACGGTGAACTCCTTGAGCGAGTAGTTGGGCGCGTCCCACACGAGGCCGAGGCCCATTCTCGCGGCGAGTTGGCGTGCGATACTGGAGCAGTATGGGCGGGTCGCTTGCGTCTGGTCCTGCTCCGGGTAGGCCCCGAGGCGAAAGCCCCCGAGGTCGCGCCCTTTCTCCTCGATCAGCAGCGCCGCTTTGTCGCGGCCGTGCAGCTCAGTGACGATCTGGCGCTCAGAGACGCGCACCGCTGTGCCGTCGATGCGAAACACCCCGTAATCATCGAACCCCAGGCCGGCGAGGCCGAGCCGCACCTGCACCAGATCTCCCTCGTCCAGGGAGCGCCAGGCCTGCGCCTTTGGGGTGAGCGGATTGGACGGATCGGACTCCACCAGCGTGAGATCAAACGCGTCGGCCAATGCATCCAGGGATGACTCGACGCTACACTCCATGATGTGGCGGGAGAGAATGGCGATCCGCTGTGCGGACTCGACCGCGGCGGCCGAGTCGGTGATCTCGCTCAGCGCGGCGGCGAGTCCGGCCTGAGCGTCAGCCGCGATGCCGGCATCCGCGCCCTCGTAGTAGCCGACAGGCGTCTGCGCCGCGTCTGCACCTGCGCCCGCGTCGCTCCCCGCGACCGGGTTGATCTCCAACACCGCCTGGTCTTCGGCCGAGGCGTTCGAGTCGCTCAGGGCGATCTCGTACCAGAGGCCCGCCAGGTCCACTCCGGCCCCCGGCTCCTGGCGCACGTGCTCGACGACGGGAGGCTCGGTCTTCTGGTCGCTCAGCGCACCCGAGTCGGAGACCGCGAGCTGGTTGTGAACGACCTGCCCCGCGCCTTCAGTCGCCGCTGCGTCCTGTTGCTGCTCGTAGAAGGCCTCCACACCAGAGTGGAAGACCCACTGCCAGGGCGGGCCGCCCGGACCCTCCGGGATGTAGAACATCCGCTCCAGCGTGTAGTAGCCGGCGCGGTCCTTGTCGGTTGCCACCGAGTCGGAGCTGCTCTTGATGGTGACCTCGCCGGCGACAACAGTGGCTTCGGCCCCCTGCCCCGAATCGCTGCCTGTCTTCGCTGTCACCTCCGCGAAGGCAACCTCGACATACATCCGGCACATGCGGCATGACACGGACCCGGCGGTGCGCTGGATCAGCGGCTCCAGGGAGTTGGCCTCGGCCGCGGTCCAGGGCTGGCCGGTGGCCGGGTTGATGATCCACTCCTCGCTGACCTCGATCCAGTTGCCGCTTGCCTCCTGGAACTCACCGCTTGCCCAGTAGTTTGCACCGTTGACCCGAACGCCGAGCTTTCCCTTCGTGTCACCTGAGGAGGCATAGCGGCGAACCCGAGCACGTACCTTCACCGAGCTGACGCTTGCGGTGGCCGGTACGCCGCCGCTGGTGACGAAGCTCTCGACCAGTCCGCTCACACCTGAGTTGATGCTGCGGCTGAGATCGTCGAGAGGCTCCACCCCCGCGCCCAGGTTCGGCGGCAGGCATACCGTCTCGTAGTGCGGCATGCCGTAGGAGGGGTTTTGCCACTGCTGGTAGTAGCCCGGCCCGGTCGGGACCAGGTTCATCGGGCTGGACTTGTTCTCGACCCAGAGGATGGGGCGCTCGCTCGCGGTGGCGTGGTCGGAGGTGCGCAAGCCGACTGTTGTGGAGGCGGCCTGGTCTTGGTCCAGCTTCAGCAGCAGGCCGTAGTTGCTGTAGACCCCGTCCAGCCAGTCGCGGATGAGCTGAGTGAGGATGAAGGAGAACCAACAGTTGGCGCTGTCTCTGACTCCCGTGTTGATGTCCTGGGAGTCAACGGTGGCGCTGTCGAAGTCACCTCCGGCCGCACCCCAGCCAACGCCGCTCTGCCGGCTGTTCCAGGTGACTTCGGACTCGACCCAGGAGGCAGTGAGCCGCTTCGCCTGCGCGGTGGCGGGGAAGGTGCCGGTCGGCCCCTGCGCCGGATGCAGGAGCATCTTGGCGAAGGCGATCTGGCTGCCCTGGGTGACGCCGAGGCCGGATAGGTCCCACTGGATCAGCGAGCGATAGCGGGCGGCCGCGGTTGCCCGGTTGACGTACATCGAGGCGTAGCCGCCGTAGTTCGAGCCGGGCGACGCCTCCCGCAGTTCCGCGTCTTTGCCCGCCGCGGCAGGTTGTAGCAGGGACTCGGAAGCCATGCAATGGCCTCCGTTAGCTCAAGCTAATCTCGATGGTGAGCTGCCACGACCCCGAGGACTTGGTGCCCAAGTTCTCGACCTTGCGGTTGAGCAGCTTGTGGGCAGAGGCCCCGTTGTCCACGCCCCATTCCAGCCAGGCGAAGTTGCCCTCGCTGGAGCCGAAGATGGAGCGGAAGGTGATCTTCTTGTCCGCCAGCGCGCTCACCACCGGGTAGCCCACCTCCATCGCTTTCCATGCCTTGCTGGAGCCGAGCAGATCGGTATCGGTGGCCTGGGCGGCAGTACTGTCGTTGCCCACCCCCAGCCGCGCGTTCGCGTTGCTGTAAGCGGTCGCGGTCAGGCCGGCCACCAGCTTCCAGATGGCCTCGATCCCGGTCTGGGTGAGGATGTTTCCCTCCCGCACGATCTCCTCGACCGGGGCGTGCTCGGCGTAGAAGCGCCGCAGGCCCTCCTCCTCGCCGAACCGGGCGATATACTCGCTCACATCGCCCTCGAACTTCCGCACCGTGGTGCGGCACTTCCACTTGGCTTGTTCGAGCGTTGCCGTCATGCGTGTTGTCTCCTAGAGGAATGTGATCTCGGCCTGCGGCGCGAGCACGCGCCCGGCCGCGGCCGCCTCGAAGTCCTGGTTGATGATGGTCGCGCGCAGTTGCACCGAGTCGCGCATGAGCGGCGCGACCGTCGCCTGTAGCTCCTGGGAGTCCGCGATCCGGTGAGCATAGACCGAGGCCTGGAGCAGTTGGCTATCAACGACCCGCTGCCGGACCTCGACTTGCAGTTCCTGGGCATCCGTGATCATCACGCGCCGGTTTCCCTGAAGGTGACTTTCGCGCGGCGCGGATTGCCGACTTGGGTGGCGCCGGCCGGGATGGAATAGCGCGTCCAGCAGGCCACGAACGCGCCCGAGCTCAGGTCGCCGATGGTTATGTCGTCAGTGGTCCAAGTGCCAGGTGCGCCAGACGTGTTGAGCGTCGGCGGGGCTGCGCCCAGGCTCGCGTCTGGAGTCTCGTCGAGGTAGCTGGTGGTGACGTTGTCGGCGATCTCATGCACCAGCTTCAGCGCGCCGCCTCCCACGGCCGTCCGGTACACCCGTCGCTTGGTGACCCCGCTCGGCCCGACAGGGATGCTGCTCAGGTCCACCTTCTGGTTGCCGGAGGTGGTGGTGATGCTGCGCCTGGTTCCGGCCAGCGTCTCGCCGCTGGCGGTGACGAAAGTGATGGCGTACTCGTAGTACCCGATCTCCAGCGCGACCCCGGTGTGCAGCGCGGCGCTGCACTGCCCTGGCGGGCTGACCGGAAGGTCGGGCGCGATCTGCAGATAGTCATCGCCGTCATTCTCGCCGACCGGCTCAATCTCGAACTGGCAACCCTGAAAGATCTCGCCCTCGGTGGAGGCGTTCTTCCACCAGGCGCGGCGGGGCGTGGTGGACTCGCCGTCGTGCACGGCTCCCTCGTCGTAGACGCTCTCCGCGAGGGTGACGCTGTCGCCGGCATAGCGCGTGACTTGCTTGGCCATTTAGCTCACCACCTCCACCACATCGAAGACCATCTCGACCCGACAGGCGTTATGCCCGCGGATGCGTTGCGGGTTCAGTGACCGGAAAAGCACTCGGTACTCATGCCCCTGGTTGTCCACCCACCGCCAGAGCGTGCCGATCTCCGCGAACTTGCTCACGAAGTCGTCGAGCGTATCCTGTGTCATCCAGTCCGTCCGCAGCCTGAGCTGCCGATCGACATCGAGCACGCCGAAGTCCTGCCAGACCCGGCCGTCGACCGTGGCCTGCGCGCTCACCCGCCTCTCCGCCGGCCCGTCGTCATACTGGATCGGGTCCTCGTCGAGGTAGGTGGGGTCGGAGCCGTCCAGGCTGCTCAAGTAGCATGCTGAAGGCATCTCTGATTGCCCACCGATCCTTGCATCTGATATGATACTGTTACAGTCTGGGGCGAGGTGGATTCACTGAGGAGGTGGCGCAGTTGAGTGACAAGATGATCGCTCGTGACTGGGCCTTGCCTGCCGTGATCTTGTGCCTCTGGGTGGGGGTGCTTGCTTGGAATTACTGCTGGTCTCCCTCGGCTAAGGAGGCGCAGAAGTTGGCGACAGTCCGCGATCAACTCGACGAGGCATTCAACGGAGGGCAGCCACCGTGGGGGAAACAATGGTTGCGGTTTGTGAGGGTTAGTGATCCGCTCCGTTCGAGCAGGACAGACAAGTGCGCCTGGAATCCCGTGCCTTGCGTAATAGTGAGAGCTCCCTCCGGCTATACCGATGTCGACGCCTCCTCCGAACTGCCGCCCCGTCTGCGAGCAAACACTCCGCGAGAAGTACGCGCGGTAGTCGTATTTGCGGAGGCCCCAGAGGTGGTAGCGCATTACACGATCCCCGGCAACGTGTGGGGTACAGAGGAAGCGGATGCCGTGCGCGTCGACTACAAGGTCTGGGTGATCGATACCACAACCAAACGCGTCATCGACCGTGCCATTCTCCGAGGGGGAACTCCTCCGAAGCTCACAGCAATTGGGAAGGGCCCGCGGGAGGTACGCGGCCCGGAGCCTGGCATTGCCGCGTGGTTGAGCAAACACTAGCGTGAACGGCCTGGAGCAGGCCTGGTGCTTGAAGGAAACGGCCAACCGGTAGTCAGTCCCGCGCATAGGTCACCTCGCGTTCCAGCATCTCCGCGAGCTGATCGGCGATGCGTCCGATGTCCGCGCTGCCGCCCATCCGCTGACCGTTGAAGTAGAGGTTCACGACGCGGCCGCCCTGGCCAGGACCCAGCAGCGCGCCGGCGAACGCCGGTTCCAGCTTGATAGTGCCGAGGGCCTTGATGCGCTTCTCCAGGAGGTCGAAGACCGATTGCGCCACCTGGGTGATGCGCCCTCCGGTCTCGGAGAGTTGATCGCGCAGGGTCTTCTGCTCGGACTGAAGCTGCTTGAGCGTTTCCTCGTGCTGCTTGTGGCGCTCGTCGAAGGCGGCTTTCTCCTGCGCGGCAACCTCGTCGCGGGCCGACTTCATCTCGTCGAACACCGCGCCCAGGGCCTTGCTCGCGTCGCCCTGGGGCATAATGCCGGCCTGGGCGATCTCCAGGATGAGCTGGCGTTCCCGTTCCAGCGAGTCCAACCGCTCCTGCGCGCTGAGTTGCTCTTCCGCTCGCCGCTGCTGCAGCGCCGCCAGCTCCTCCTGAGCGATGCGGGCTGAACTCTCTTCGTCCTCCTGGCCGGTGATTCGCGCCAGATCCCGCTTGTGCTGGAAGGTGAGATCTATCAGGGAGAGCTCGTACTCGTGGAGGCGCGTGCGCTGGTCCAGTTCCTCCTGCGCCCACTGCTTGCGCTCAGCGGCGAGCGACTTCTCCCCGGCCTGCAACTCGGTCTGCATGCGCTTGCGCTCGGAGAAGATGGTCTGGGCGAGGCGGAGTTCATCCTGCTCGAACAGGCGGCTCTGGCCGGCCTGAGCGCGGGCTGCGTTCATCTGGCGGATCAGGTCGAGCACCTTGCTCAGTTGGCCCAGATACTCGGAAGTGGAAAGCTGGTCGGCCTGGCGCATGGATTCCACTGCATTGAGCCAGGTGGTGACGATCTGCCCGGCCGAGTCCTCGAAGGCTTTCGCCCGCTCCTCCGCTTCCTGCCGGGCGAGCTCGATCAGCTTGGCGCGCTTCAGGCGTTCGGCCGCCTCCGCCGACTTCTCCTTACCGAGCCGCTGTTCGTTCTGCTTGCGCCACTCCTCGGCTTCGGCCGCGATGGCCTTGATGCGCGCCTCGTGGGTCTTGCCCTCAGCCTCGAGTATCTGGGCCTCGAGCTTCAGCATCTCGGCATCGGCCTGCTGGCGGGCGGCGACGCGCTCCTGTTCGGCGAGCTCGTTGGCGAGGCGCTCATCCACTCCCGCCTTGATGCGCGCCTGGCGCTCTTTCTCGATCCCGTCCAGGCGATTCTGCAGCGCGGTCTTGCGCATCTCGTCCAGGCGCTTCTGCGCGTCCGCAGTCTGCTCGGCGGCTAGGCGCTGACGCCGCTCGGCCTGCTCCACCGCGCCGCCGGCCATCTCCACCTGCTCCCTCCACATCTTCACCTGGTCGATGGCGTCCAGCCCGAACATCTCCCGGAGGCCGGAGAAGAAGAACTGCGCCTGGCTAGGCCGGAGATCGTTGAGGGCGGGCAGCGCTTTCCCGACCTTCTCGGCCTGCTTATACAGGTCTATGAGCTGATCGTTGAGGCGGTTACTCTCGTCCGTCGCTCTGATCAGTGCCGTGGTGAGAACATAGATGCCGGCGATGATCGCGCCGTAACCGAGGGCGGCCGGCGCCGGAGCCTTGAGCGCGGGCCAGATGCCCTTCGCTGCCGCACTGAGCTTGGCGAAGCTGGGAGCTGCCGCCGCGACCTGCACCTGGGTGGTGGCGAGTGTGCCGAGCATCTGGCGCATCGCAGAAACCATCTGTAGCATCAGCGGAATCGAGGCCTTGATCTGGGTGTTGTAGAGGATGAAGGCCGCGGACAAACCGGTAAGCGCCGCGCCCAGCGCGACCGCGGTGACGGCCAAGGTGCGCAGAATCGGCGAGAACTGT
>Ga0315279_10003634_pt1 | contig 21296 bp, 18 predicted proteins | sample YL17G06_20_MG_FD_203694 | JGI IMG/M metagenome (GOLD analysis project Ga0315279, IMG submission 203694) | Sediment microbial communities from Yellowstone Lake, YNP, Wyoming, USA - YL17G06_20 | ecosystem: Environmental > Aquatic > Freshwater > Lake > Sediment | place: USA: Wyoming | collected... | reverse complement strand
TGGGCTGCGGTTCCGGGAGTAACGGCTCAGACGAAAGCAGCATTTGATCTTCCGGCGCCAGCGGCACAGGTTCGGGCGCCTTCGGCGCCGGAGGCCTGCCAAAGCGTCCTGAAGCAGGCCTCTTGGCGCCCAGGAATTTCGGAACACCCGTGCGGCGGACTGTTTTCTTCGCTGGATCTGCCAAGTGTTTACTCCCCGATGTGGCACGGGCTCCCAGCCCGTGTTCATGGGCAAGAGGCGCATGCTACGTGGTGTGTTCGCCTCGTGTATGTTAACCGGTTCTGTCTGGCAGTCGAGCCGCAAGCGCCGAAAAACCCAAATCCGAAGCTCGAAATCCGAAGGAAAAGCCAAGGGGCTAAACAGCAACGCTGGCGCGGATTGCGGAGTTTGGTCTTCAAAGTCTGTCTATTTCCTTCGAGTTTCGGATTTAGAGTTTCGGATTGTGAGCCTTCGGGACCTCACGAAGCGAAGAAGCTCTCAAGCGGCAGCGCCCAGCCAGGGAATAGTTCGGATGTCAGCGTATCGCCCAGGCCGAATACCCGGAAAGGCGTGTGAGGGTTCTCCTGCAGGCGGTAGACTGTGATCGTCTTTTCCTCAGGTGAGACAATCCAATACTCCTGAACGCCGTAGCGCGCATACAACAGGCGCTTGACGCCCGTGTCCAAATCAGCCGTGCTGGGAGAGAGAATCTCCACGCAAAGCGCCGGCGCGCCGCGCAGACCCTCCGGCGCGATAATGTTTATCTGCGATGCAGACACGAAGGCCAAGTCCGGCTGAGGGACGTTCTCATCATCAAATATCACGTCCAACGGAGCTAGAAACACTTCTCCCAATCTGTGGACCATCACGAACGTCGCCAAATCCCGGTGCAGGCGGCCGACCAAGCGCTGATGGTAAAGCGTAGGCGATGGACTCATTACCAAGTCTCCCTCGATGAGTTGGTAGCGCGGGCCAGTCTCCGGCAACGTACGGTACTCAGCATAGGTGAACTTTATGTCCGTGCGCATAAGTTGCCTCCGTCACAAATACTACCTCGCCTGGCTTGGTTTTCAAAAGGGGAAAAGTCTTCCCCCAATCCGCTCTGGCGTCAGCCCAGGAAAAATGGAGAATGCGGAACATCAAGGATGAAGGCGGAAGGATGAAGGATGAAGGAACAGCGACAAAAGATTTATCGTTCATCCTCCGTCCTTCAGCCTTCATCTTTCAGCCTTCAGCCTTCATCCTTCATCCTTGCGCTGTGCCTGGTCATGCCGGGCTGCGTTGAGGAAGAGGAAATCCCTCGCGAAACCCAAGCGGCCATTACCGCCGGCTGGACGTTCTTCGCCGTCGCCGAGTTCGACCGCGCGGAAGCCGCCTTCACTCAGGCCGCGGCCTCCGCCGCGCCGGGATCACGCGAGTATCTGCTGGCGAAATTCGGGCTGGGCAACGCCTGCCAGCACCGCAAACCCACCGCCAAGACGGAAGAAGCCAAGAAGCTCTATGCAGAACTGACCCGGCAGGACAAAGGCGGCGACATTGGCGCGTGGAGCGCTCTGGCCCTCGTCCGCATTGACCACCTCAAGCTCTACGATGTGGAGCGGCCCGGCGGCGCCACAGAGACCACCACGGGAGAGTACCTGTTCGTTGCGATCATCATTTTGGCGGTTGCCATCGGGATGGCTATCGCGTTCTGGTTAAAGAAGAACTACCGGGTGGCCGGCCTCGTGGTCCTGATTGCGGTTCTGGTCGGTGGAATCAGGCTGGCAGACTGGGCCAAGGCCAAGGTTACCGCGAGCGGCGGCCCCGCAAAAGCAGTGGCCAATCTGCCCCAAGAGGAGGAACTGGTCCCGATCCGCGAGAAATACCAGCGCGTCATGGATGCGTTTCCGAAAACGCAGGCGGCCGAAGAAGCAGCGGTCTTCTACGGTGAGACGATGATCGAACTGCTCACGGAAGAACGGGTCAGACAAGGGATCGAGTACCTGAAGAAGTGGGTCACGGAACACCCCGGCAGCCTCTGCCTCAGCGCAGCCTATGGTCAAATGGCGAACGCTTACGAGATGCTCGACCAGCGCAAAGAGCAATTGGAGGCGCTGATCAAATCCGACGACAACAATAAGAGCGAGTTCTCGGACCGCACCGGGACGTATTTCCGCATTGCCACCGTCGCGGAACGGTATGCGGAACAACCCGACATAGCCAAGAAATACTACCAGCTCTTTTTGAAGAAGTACCCGACAGACCAACGGGTCTTCTGGTGCAAACGCGGCCTGAAGCGCCTCGAAGCCGTGGGGCAGGCTGTTAGCCTGCCATCGCCCTCGCAGGCTGGACAGCCTGCGCCACTTGATCCGAGCCGCGACCGTAAGGCAGCGGAGAACAGCCGCTTGCTTACGCAGGCGGCCGAGAGTCTGACAGCAACGGGGGCCAAGCCATGAGCGCCTCCAGCCGCGCCAGCCGGGTCTGGGACAGGTTCAGCCGGCGCTTCAGCCGGCGCACGCAGACAGAGCGGCTGCTGGGCGTTGGCGCAAGGTCTACGCGCTGGGAGAAGCTCACCAACCGCTTGGCTATAGTGTTGCTCCTCTGCACGTTCCTGCTGTCTCTGGCGCATGTTCTCATCCGCAGCAAGCAGACCACCGAAGCCGGGGGGAAGGAAGTCATAACCCTCGCCCACTGGCAGCTTGAGCCGGGCGTGCGCGATGGCCTCAACTTCGTCGCCAAGAAGTACAACGAAATGCGCGTGGCGCGCGGCGAGCCTGAGATCGTCTTCAAGCAGCTTCCCATCACGGAGAAGGGCTACGTGCAGTGGGTCACTACGCAGCTCATGGGCGGCACGGCGCCGGATCTGATTGAAATGGGCATGGTGCCCTGGGCCATCATGATCAACTACCGTGCCCGCTATTTTGTGCCTGTCACGCAGGAGATCATGAGGCCCAATCCGTACAACAAAGGCGCGTTCTTCATGTATGGCGGCAAGCTGACGCCGGGCGAGGAGGTGCCTTGGAAAGAAACCTATATTGATGCCATGGGCAATCCCATCTACGAATTGCAGGAATACTATGACATCGGCCTTTCCACCTTCGGCTGCCGGATGTTCTATAACGCTGAACTGCTGGAAAAACTGACGGCTTCCCTGGCGCGGGCCGGGAAGTGGCCGCGCGCAATCGACAAACCGCCGGAGGACTTGCGCGAGTTCCTTCAACTGTGCGATGCGATACATGAGCTGAAGGATGAGCGCGGACGGTCCTACCTGCCCATCGCCGCCAGCGCATATCAGATGAACATTCTATGGGGCTCGATGATGGAGCCGTTGACGGGCCTGGTGCAGGATGACGTGGATGAGAACCAGGACGGCTGGCCGTCCAATGATGAGACGTTCTTCACAATCATCCAGGGCCGGGTGAAATTCGACGACCCGCGCATCCTCAAAATCATGAAGCTGACGCGCGAATTGACCAAACGCTTCCAGCAGGGCTGGAAGGGCCTGAGCCGCGACGACGCCGTATTGCTGTTCATTCAGCAGCGCTCGGTCTTTACCGCCACCGGTTCCTGGGACGGCATGACGCTGAAGGCGCAAGCGGAGTCGGCGCCTATGCCGTTCACGGTGAAGATTGCCCAATTTCCCACGGTTTCCCCCAAAGACCCGGAGTGGGCGGACCTGGCTTGGGGCAGGAACAGCGAATGGCGCGGGACGGCCTTCCCTTTCGGCCTGACGAAGAACAGCAAACACCCCGAGTTGGTCCTGGACTTTCTGCGTTTTGCCACCGCGCAGAAAATGAACGAGGAACTCAACCGTGTTGTGGGCTGGATTCCCGCGATCCAGGGCGCCAAGCCCAGCGAGTACCTGGATGCCTTCGCGCCGAACATTGACGGCCCGCGCAAAGGCTGGGATTTGAACCTGGGCGGCAGGTCGCAGACCGTCGTGGACCAGGTCAACCCGCTGGCGCAGTTGGGGCAGGATGAGAAAGGCCAGCCGTTCACCGAGCAGGACTGGGCGGCGCGCATGAAGAAGGATTGGATCCCCGCCGCGATCGCGGACTTCGAACAGCGCGATGAGGTCGAGCGCGACTACCTGAAGTCCAAGGAAACCACTGCCGCGCTGATGCGCGCGAAGATGATCCTGGGCGCCGGCACCCCCATTGGCGATTACTATCAAAAGCGCTACCTGGGTTACTTTGGCGAGCCGCTTGATTCGCCGCGGAGGATCGCCCGCTGGCAGTATCGTCTGCGCGAGGCCCGGCAGAAGGGGCTGGTGCCATGAGCGGCGAAAGACTCTCCCTCGGCCGCGCGCGCTATCACTGGCCGCTCTACCTGTTCATTCTGCCCTGCGTGGTTTTCGTGGGCCTGTTCATGTACTACCCCGTGGTCAACGGCGTTTACCATAGCATGTACTTCTGGAACGGCGGGGACGTGGAGCGCTACTACGGTTTCCGGAACTTCCTGCGGTTGTTCAACATTACGCCCGCGTTCTGGGATTCCTTCACCAACGCCCTGATTCTCGGCACGGCCAACATCTTCAAGATGGCCCCCGCGATCATCACCGCCGTGTGCCTGCATCGCGTGCGGAACGAGCGGCTCCAGTTCGTCTACCGCGCCCTGTTTGTGGTGCCCATGGTCGTGCCCTTCGCCGTGGTCGTTCTGTTGTGGAAACAAGCCTTTTACGAACCTACCCAAGGGGTGGTCAACGTGGTCCTGAGGGAATCCGGCCTATTGAACGGGCTGGTCTGCATCAGCAGCGCGGCCGGCGCAGCGAAAGAGGCGCTGGTACCGGACCTGTTCGCGAGCGGCGGTGTGCAAACCTACCTCATCGGCGCAGCGATTGGCGCGGCGTTGATTTACCTCTTCTGTCTGATCTTCGCGAACAAGGATTATGGCCGCGCCGGTTTACTGGGCTATCTGGTCGGCCTTGGCGGCTTGGCGGGAGCTGTGCTCGGGGCGCACACTATTCGCGGCGTGCCGGGGTGCGCAATCGGCGGCGTGGCTGGGGTGCTGCTTGCTGCCGTCCTGGTCTACCGCGTCTCGCAGCGGCTCAGCGGGGTGCGCGATCTTGCGCTCAAGGACCGGCTTGCCGCCGGCCTGTTGTGCGCCCTCGTGGGCGCAGCAGGCGTTGGGTTGATCGTTGAGTATACCCGTGGCTTCTTGGGCTGGCTCGCGCCGCTCTTCCCGCCAGGCGATACCCCCGCATGGCTGGGCACGCCCAAACTGTGCATGATCGCGCTGATCCTGTGGGGCTTCCCCTGGGTCGGCTCCTTCAGCGTCCTGGTCTACCTGGCCACTCTGCAGCAGATCGGGCGGGAGATTTACGAGGCGGCCGAGGTTGATGGCGCGGACTGGTTCCACAAGTTCCGCCACATCGAGCTGCCGCTTATCTTGACGCAGATACGAGTGATGATGATCCTGGTGATCATGGGCTCGATCAACGATGCCGGCATGGTCATGCTCATGGGCGGCATCGAAGGCGGGCCGGGCGGCGTGGTGCAAGTCCCGGCGCTGTTCATGTTCCGTGAGGCCTTCCAGTCGCAGGCCATGGGCGTCGCCTGCGCCATCGGCCTGGTGATGTTCACCATCATTGTGCTCATGACCAAGATCAATGACTGGCTGGTCAAACCGGGGGAGTGACGGACGGGATTTTGGATTTTAGATTTGCGATTTTCGATTGAACTGCACCGCGAAGCGAACGCGGGGTGAAAGGGAGCGAAAGGCGAGTCATGGCGGCTGAAGCACGGACAACTGAGCTGGCGAGCGAACGGCCCGAAGACCGTCTTTGGCCGCGCACGCTGCGCTTTGGCAAACATGCCGTGGTGATCGGCGTGCTCCTGTTCGCGCTCTTCCCTTTCTACATGATGTTGAGCATCAGCCTGAAGTCTAACGCCCAGTTCTACGCCAATCCTTTTGCGATGACTCCCCCCTACCACTGGGAGAACTGGGTGGGCGGCGAGCCGGGGCGCTTCCCTGGCGCGTGGGACATCGTGCGCGAGGCGCTTGCGAACACGCTGCTGGTGTCCATTTCCGCAACCGCGCTCGGCGTTGCCGGCGCTTTGGCCGGCGCCTACTTCTTCGCCCGCTACAAGCTGCCCGGCGCCGGACTGCTCTGGGGGCTGCTGGTCCTGCTCCTGATGATGCCCACCATTGCCAACCTGGTGCCGCTCTTCGTGCTGTTGAAGCACCTCTCCCTGCTGAACACTCTGTGGGCGCTCATTCTCGTCGGCGCGGCGGGGACGCAAGCCTTCAACATCTTCGTCTTGCGCAGTTTCGTGGAACAGATTCCCAATGACCTTTTCGAAGCCGCCGAGATTGACGGCGCGTCGCACTTTCAGCAGTTCTGGAATATCGTTGTGCCGCTGAGCGGCCCGATCACAGGCACCATCGCCGTGACCAGCTTCCTGGCCGCCTGGAATGACTTCATCCTGCCGCTGGTCGCGATCCGCGACACGGAGCTTTACACCGTGACCGTCTGCCTGCTGCGCCTGGACGGCGAATACCTCAGGTACTGGGGCCCGCTGATGGCGGGCTTTGCCATCTCCAGCATCCCCGTGGTCATCCTCTTCGTCTTCACCATGCGGCTGTTCATCCGCGGCATGACTGAAGGGGCTGTGAAGGGCTGAGGCGGGCGCACGTCATTTATTGTGGCGCAGGCTGTCCAGCCTGCGAAAGAGGAAGCAGGCTGACAGCCTGCGCCACGGGTTCATGGAGCAGGCGCTGAAATAGAGTTTGCGGCACAGGGCGCCTGCGTTAGGATGTGGCAAGAGGTAGGGTGGCTGGAAGCCGGGTGAGGAGAAAAGAACTATGGCTTTGTCGCTGACGGATATGAGTTTGGAGGAACGCTTCGCGGCGCTGGACGACGAGAAGGCGCGCTTTGTCTCCAAGGTTTACAGCGGGCTTACCCTGTCGCTGGTTGTGGCGACGGTCGTTTGCGCCTTGGGCATTAGCTGGTTCAAGGGCATGGCGCCGCAGCAGATGCAAAGCACCTTCCGGACGTTGTGTTGGATTGAGCTGGCCGTCATCCTGCTGACGTTCTTCGTTCGTCTCAGCGGAACGTTCGGCTGGATATTCCTGATGGCTTTCGTCGGCATCACTGGCCTGACGCTGGCCCCGGTCCTCATCATCTACCAACAACTCGCCGGCACCGGCACCATAGCTCTCGCGCTGGCGTTCACGGCTGCCATCTTTCTCACGCTGACCGCCTACGTGCGCTACTCGGGAAAGGACTTCAGCTACCTCGGCGGCTTCCTGTGGATGGCGACCATCGGCCTGATCCTGGCGGGCCTGCTTTTCATGTTCTGGCCTAACTCCGACTTGAGCTACTGGCGGGCTTGCATCGGGGCGCTGATCTTCTGCGGCTGGATTCTTTTCGATACCTCGGCCGTCACGCGCACGTACTACCGCAACAACAACGTGGTGGGTGCGATTCTGGCCCTGTACGTGGACATCCTCAACCTGTTCCTGTTCCTGCTGCAGATTCTCTCCGGCAAGCGAAGAGACTGATGATTTTGGATTTTTGATTTTCGATTTTCGATTGAACAGCCTGGCCTTGCGAAATCGCGAACCGAAAATCAAAAATCTCTTGCCTGTGCGTGAGTTATGCGGTTAAACGGCTGCGGATGAGTGAGGAACAAGACTCGACCCCCGCCGCTACGTCGTTCATCAGCCAGGCGCGAAAGCACCTCCCGCTTATTCTGGTTCTTCTTTATTTTGGGGTTCTTTTCAACGGCGTCCTGTTCATGACACAGGGCGCCTACGAGCGCGACGCGTTCTATCACGCGCGCTACTCGCAAATGCTGCCGGAGCGCGGGTTGTCGCGAGAGTTCCGCTGGATGCAGTTCGTTGAATGGAAGGACGCTTTCGGCGATAAGGATTTCCTCTACCACGTTGTTCTCATGCCCTTCGCTTGCCTCTGGCCCGAGGCGCTCGATGGCGCCAAGGTGGGCACGCTGCTGCTGGCGCTGGTCCTGCTGGCCAGCGTCTATGTGTTCTTGTGGCGCTTCAAAGCGCCTTGGCCCCTGCTGTGGGTGATCCTGCTGGCTGTCGGCGGCGGGTTCTTCCTCATCCGGCTGTTGATGGTGCGCTCGCACTGCCTGTCCATAATCCTGATGGTGGCGGCGCTGTACGTCATTCTGCGCGGCCGATTCTGGCCGTGCTTCACCGTGGCTTTCCTATACGCGTGGTCTTACAGCTTTCCGGTCGCAATGCTGGTCACGGCTGTTGCGGCTGAGTTGGGCCGGACGTTCTTGTGCCACGGATATGCCGCCACAACGTGGCGGCTTATCCGTGCTTCCTGCGCACGGATGAGGCCGCGCCAAACAACCGGCGGGCACAGACAGCCAATCCCGGCTGGGGCCGGGATTGGTGTCAGTCCCCGCCTGGTTCCGCGCACGGTGCTGGCGACGGCGCTGGGGCTGGGCGCGGGGCTGCTGTTCCATCCCTACTCGCCTAACTCGCTGCGCGTGCTCTGGCTTTTTCTGAACGTATCCGCAGCCGGCGCCGTCGGCAGCCCGATCGAACTAGGCTCGGAATTCGCAGGCCTGGATCTGGCCAGCCTGGTGCTGGGGCTGCCAGGCCTGCTTCTGGCGCTTGTCCTGGCCGTCACTGGCGCTGCCCTGCTGCTCCGGCGGGGACTGACACCAATTTCCGGCAGTTTGGAAATTGGCTGTCTGTCCCCGCCTGGCCAAGGCTGCGCCCTCTCCGCTGAAAGCGCCGCAGCCCTGGGAGTGGCGCTGGCCTGGTTCGCCTCCATGTTCGTGTTCTCGCGCATGGTTGAGTATTTCGCGCCGATGACGGTGCTGGCAGCCGCCCTGGTCGCGCGGGACTGGTCGGGCGGCGGCTTGAGTAGTTGTGCCACGGATATGCCGCCGCAAAGCGGCGGCTTATCCCTGCTCCCCGCGGCCGGCACGGATGAGGCCGCGCCAAACAGCCGGCGCAGCCCCATCCGTGGCACCAGGCGCCCGCGCGTACTGGCGTTCATGCTGATCTGTGCGCTGCTGCTCGCCGGCTTGCACGAGCTATCCTTCTACGAGGTGCGCGCTCGCGTGCGCGCGACACGGCAGCATTTTCCTAGTGATGAAGCCTGGTATCGCGGACGGTATTTCGACGGCGCGGCCGAGTGGATGAGAAAGAACCTAAAGCCGCGCGAGACGGTGATCAACTTCCACTGGGATGATTTCCCTGAATTGTTCTATTCCGCGCCATTCCAGAACTACATCGTGGGATTGGACCCGACGTTCATGCGGCTCAAGTATCCCAAGGAAGCAGCCGTGCTTGAAGCCATGCGCATCCATGCTGCGCCACTGGACTTTGGGAAGCTGGGCCGGCTCTTGAATTGCGAGTATGTCATCATGCGGCGTTACCGCGCGCAAACGTATCGCATGTCGAAGGACCGCGTTATCCAGCCCGTCTACGAGGACGAAACGGCAGTGGTCTATCGCACTTCTTCTTAACCGCCAAGACGCCAAGGGCGAAGGATTTTCGGTTTTCGATTTTCGACTTAACAGCGAAGCCAAGCGAAAATCGAAAATCGCAAATCGAAAATTACCGGGCCTTCTCCTTCAGCTTTGCCGCCACTTGCAGACCCAAATCGTAGCAGCGCTTCAGGTCCGCCGCGGTGGGGATGAACTGGACCCGTAGCGGTTCGCCTACGATTTCCGCCTTGAGTTCTTCCAGGAGGGCGCGCAGTTTCTTGGGCGCCTCGCCGCTCCAACCGTGGGAACCGAAGGATGCCGCGACCAGGCCCTTAGGCGCCAGGCCGAGGATATAGATCAGCACGTCGGCCAGCGTCGGGAATATTTGGTTGTTGAGCGTGGGCGCGCCCACCACCAGTGCGCCCGCGTCAAGCAACTCCGTGGCCACGTCACTGCGGTGCGTGCCACCCAGAGGCATCAGCTTCACCGCGGCCCCGCCCGCCCTCAGACCCTCTCCCAGTGCGCGGGCCATCAGGTCCGTGCTCGACCACATGGTGTCGTAGAGCACAATCGCCTTGTTGGAGCGGGGTTGGCTGGCCCAGCGCGCGTAGGCATCCACGACCCGGCGGCTGTGCTTGCGCCAGATGGGACCGTGGTCGGGGAGGATCATGTCGAGTTCCCAGCCGGAAGCGCGGAGCTTATCGAGTGTCTTGATCACGAAAGGCGAGAACGGCATGAGGATGTTGGCGTAGTACTTTGCGGCTTCGTGATCCAGAATGTGGAGATCCACTTCGTCATCGAACCGCTCGTGGCCGGCCAGGTGCATGCCGAAAACATCCTGTGAGATCAGCGCCTTTTCCTGCGGCAGGTAGGAAACCATGCTCTCCGGCCAATGGCACATGCGCGTCTCGGCGAAGACCAGTTCCATACTGCCCAGGCTCAGCTTCTCGCCGTCCTTCACCGCCGTGGCGGGACAGGCCCCGTGATAGTGCTGCTCCAGCGCCTTCACGCCCAGCGTCGAGCAGAAAACCTTTTGCGGCTTGAAAGCGGCCAGAAAGCCCGGCAATGCGCTGGAGTGGTCCGGCTCAGCGTGATTGGAGACCACGTAAGCGATCTTCGCTGGATCAATGACGGAGGCGATGCGGGCCAGCATCTCGTCCTTGAAGGGCGCTTTGACCGTATCCACCAGCGTAACCTTGTCGGCCAGGATCAGGTAGGCATTGTAGGTCGTGCCGCGGTTGGTCAGATAGCCGTGGAAATCCCGCACCGCCCAGTCGATCGCGCCAACCCAGTAGAGTCTGTCCGTGACCTTGACCGCTTTGAAAACGTCCTTCATGTGCGCCTCCTCCCATTCAGGTTCCCGCAATCGGGCCGCTTAGTTTTCCCCAAACGGACGCGCTGTCCAGTTGAAATGCGCGCCGAAAACAGTATGCCAGAACCCATCGGAGGCACCCATGCGCCAAGCCATCATGACTTCACCGGGAAAGATTGAGTTTCGCGACGTGGCGGCCCCGCAGGCCGGACGCGGCGAGGTGCTCTTGCGCATCCGGCGCATCGGCGTCTGCGGCTCGGACGTGCACGTCTATCACGGGAAGCATCCATACACCAAGTACCCGGTCGTGCAGGGACATGAGTTCTCCGCCCTGGTCGAGTCGCTCGGGCCGGGCGTGAGCGGCCTGCAACCAGGAATGTTGGTGACCGCCCTCCCGCAAATCGTCTGCGGCCAATGCGCCCCCTGCCGCCGCGGCGATTACCACATCTGCGACGTGCTGAAAGTCGAAGGCTTTCAGGCCCCCGGCTGCGCCCAGGATTTCTTCGTCACTTCAGCCGAGAGGATCGTGCGGCTGCCCGAGAGTTTCACGCCCGAGCAGGGCGCGCTGGTCGAGCCGCTTGCCGTCGCTGTCCATGCGGTAAGCCGTGCCGGCGAAGTGCGCGGCAAGAACATCGTGGTCCTGGGCGCGGGGCCCATCGGCAACCTGGTGGCGCAGACGGCGCAAGCCGCCGGCGCCAAGCCGTTGATCGCGGACCTCAGCGACTACCGCCTTGAAGTCGCGGGCAAGTGCGGCCTGGCCGCGCGCTATAACGCCAATAAGGAAACGCTGGAACAAGCCGCGAGGCGGGTTTTCGGCGCCGCAGGTTTCCAGGTGGCCTATGAGTGCGTCGGCTCCGAGCCCACCATCGGCGCCGCAATCAGCGCTATCGCCAAGGGCGGAACGATCGTGGTTGTCGGCGTCTTTGGCGAAAAGCCCCGCGTGGACCTCGGGTTGGTCCAGGACCGTGAACTGACCTTGCGCGGCACGCTGATGTACAAAAAGGAAGACTACCAGCGCGCCGTCGCGTTGATCGCCGGCGGCCAGGTGGCCACCGCGCCCCTTGATTCGCGGCACTTCCCGTTCGCCCAGTACGCGGATGCCTACACTTTCATCCAGCGCCAGGGCGACAAGTGCGTGAAGGTATTCGTTGATCTCGAATAGTACCTTGATATTTGGTCATGGCATGTATAAATATCAAGGTATGTATATTCCCCGTTTGGTGACCCAGCGCCTTCTCGGCCTGGCCCGGACCTTTCCAGCCGTGGTGGTGACGGGTGCGCGGCAGGTTGGCAAGAGCACGCTGCTGCAAGCCACCTTCGGCAAAGAGATGCCCGCTGTCGTCTTTGATCCAGTGGTGGATGTCGAGAACGCTCGCCGCGACCCAGAGTTGTTCCTCAACAACCGCCCGCCGCCGCTGATCCTCGATGAAATCCAGTATGCCCCCGAGTTGGCTGCGGCCATCAAACGCAGGATAGACAAAGACCGCAAGCCTGGCCAATATCTCATGACCGGTTCCCAGCAATGGGGTGTGTTAAGAACGATGGCCGAAAGTCTGGCTGGCCGCGCGGTGTTTATGGACCTGGAAGGTTTCTGCCTGGCTGAGGCGGCGCGTTCCCGCCATCCGCGTTCATGGCTGGCGCGGTTGCTTTCTGGCCCTGCGGCCTTCCTCAAAGCACCCCATAAACGGCTGCGCCTCAGGACAACAATCTACGAGCAGCTTTGGCGGGGCTGGCTGCCGGAGGCGCAGTTTCTGCCGCTCAAGGCGATCCCTGATTTCCACAGGGCGTACCAGCGCGCGTATATTGAGCGCGACGTACGGTTGCTGGCCAATGTGTCAGACTGGCAGCTTTTCGGGCGCTTCGTCCGTCTGCTGGCCGCGTTGACGGGGCAGGAAATCAACCACCTGGAACTCGGGCGGGAACTCGGCTTGGCCCCAAATACTGCCAAACGTTGGACTGCCCTCCTGACAGCCACCTTCCAGTGGTTTGAGGTGCCGGCCTATCACGGCAGCGCAATCAAACGGGTGAGCGGCAAACCGAAGGGGTACATAGCCGACACTGGCGTCGCCTGCGCGGCACAGGCCCTATCCTCACCAGAAGTGCTCGGCGGTCATCCCCTATGGGGGCCGCTGTTTGAGACGGCTGTGGCAGGCGAGATCAGGAAGCAGGCCGCTGTTCTCTCGCCCCAACCCAATCTTTACCATTGGCGCAGTCACGGCGGAGCGGAAATAGACCTATTGCTCGAACACGACGGTATCTTTTTCCCGCTGGAGGTCAAAGCCGCCTCGCAACCCAGCCGTTACGACACTCGCGGCTTCCTGGCTTTTCGCGAGGCCTACCCCGGGCTGAAGGTCGCGCCAGGACTTGTAATCGCGCCCATAGAACGGCAGTTACAGTTATCGGAATCAGACTACGCCGTCCCATGGGATGTTGCGGGGTGACGTCCTTACTTCGCCGCGAACCTGTAGACCGTCGTCTGCCTGTACGTCTCCCCAGGCTTGAGCACTGTCGAAGGGAAGGCCGGGTGGTTCGGTGAGTCCGGGAAGTGCTGCGTTTCGAGGCAGAACCCGTAGCGGTGCCTGTAGACCTTGCCGCCTTTTCCGGTGTTTTTGCCGTCGAGGAAATTCCCCGTGTAGAACTGTATTCCCGGCTGCGTGGTGTAGACTTCCATTACCCGCCACGTGGTCGGCTCGGTCACCCGCGCCGCCAGGGCGAGCTTCCCGCCGCCGCTGTTCAGCACCCAGTTGTGATCGTAGCCCTTGCCGAACTTGAGCTGCTCGTCGTCTTGGTTGATCCGTGCGCCGATGGTCATGGGCGTGGTGAAATCCATCGGAGTGCCCTTCACGCCGCGCAATTCGCCGTTGGGGATCAGGTCGCTGTCAACCGGCGTGAAACGATTCGCGTTGAGCATCATCACGTGGTCGAGGATGTCGCGCGTGCCCGCGCCCGCAAGGTTGAAGTAAGAATGGTGCGTCAGGTTGACCACGGTGTCCTTGTCCGTCTGGGCCGAGTAGTCAATCTTCAGCTCGTTCTGGTTCGTCAGCGTATAAATGACCTTCGCGGCGAGGTTGCCGGGATAACCCTCTTCGCCGTCCTTGCTGAGATAGGCCAGCTCCAGCGCCGGGCCGTCCTTCGTCACCACTTCCTTAGCCTGCCAGACGGCCTTATCGAAACCCTTCAATCCGCCGTGCAGACTGTTCGGGCCGTTGTTCGTCGCGAGCTTGTATTCCACTTTGTTGAGCGAGAACTTGCCTTTTGCGATGCGGTTCCCGTAGCGCCCGACGAGGGCTCCGAAGAAGGGATGGCCCTTAAGGTACGAATCCAGGTCATCGAATCCCAGCACCACGTCATCGAGTTTCCCATTGCGGTCGGGGACCTTCAGCGAGGTCACGATGCCGCCGTAGTTGGTTATTTGCGCCTCCATGCCCGAGGCGTTCTTCAATGTGTAAAGGTCCACGGGCTGGCCGTCAGCGGTCTTGCCGAACGGACGCTTTGTGATCGTCCCTGTCCCGGCGGCCTCCTTAGTTTCCTTGCAGCCGGCGAGGAAAAGCAGCGCCCCGCTAAACGCCAAAGTGACAGTCAGAATCCGTCGCTTGGTGCTCTTGAGTCTCATTTCCATTCCCCTCCTAAAAGACTTCCTTCATCGCTTGGGCTGCCCATGCAGATAGTGGTCATGGTTTTTCGCCAAGTCGTTCGGCAGGCCCTTGCACTTGCCCGCCCAGCGGCGCAATTCCTCAGCTAGGCCAAGCCTCTTCTTCCGCGCCCTTGCCAGCGGCTTGACGCTCACTGGCGTTCCTTCTGCGAGCGCCTCTGGGTCCTGCAATACCACTACCCCCCCAGATACCTTCCCTCGTAACGTCATGCTCACCGCCTCCTCTCGCTGCGGCCAACTGGCTCCTACTTTACCATACGAGACATGCTGAACAACCACAAACAATCGTTCTTAACACGTTCATCTTTGCCCATAGTACGCTCCCGGCCCGTGCTTCCGAAAGTAGTGTTTGTCCAGAATATACTGCGGCACGGGCGGCATCTTGGGGGCGAGGAGCAGCGTGCCGAGCGCCATCTTGGCGCAGGCTTCGAGCATCACCGCGTGCTCCACTGAATCCCTCGCATCCTTTCCAAAAGCAAACGGACCGTGATTGGCCACCAGCACCCCCGGCATTTCCAAGGGCCGCGGTTTGCCGGGGTTGGGCGCGAATTGTTCCAGGATGACAACGCCGGTGTTCGCCTCGTAGGCTTGCTTGACTTCAGCTTCAGTCAGTGGCCTCGTTATTGGCACAGCACCGTGGAAACCATCGGCGTGAGTCGTGCCGTAGCATTCCAGCCGCCGGCAAGCTTGAGCGAACATGGTGGCATACGCACTGTGCGTGTGGGTCACTCCGCCGATGTCCGGCCAGGCGCGGTAGAGCGCCAGGTGCGTCGGAGTGTCGGATGACGGGCGTAGCTTCCCCTCCACAGTCTTCCCGTCCAGCTTCACCACCACCATGTCCCGCGCTCGCAGTTTCTCGTAGGAAACGCCGCTGGGTTTGATGACGACAAGTTTCCGCTCCCGATCCAGTCCGCTGACGTTGCCCCACGTGAGCGTGATCAAGTGCTGCTTGACCAGTTCCAGGTTGGCGGCGAGAACCGCTTCTTTCAGTTTGTTCAGCATGGTTGACACCGGTGATCGGGTCATTGGGTGATCGAGCCATCGGGTGAATTAAAGACTTGCAGTTGCCGTTACTTCACCCGATGACCCGATCACCCGATCACCCGATCCTTCTGGCTCTGTCGCGCACTGCAACCAAATCCTTCATCGCGCGGTCGAGCTTGCCCTGGAAGCCCGCCGTGCCGAAGGCGTCGTGCAGGGCGCGGTAGATGGGGTAGAGTTGCGCGTACACTTCTGCGTGTTCAGGAATCGGCTGGTAAGCCTTGGGCTTCACGCCGGTCATCTGCGCCTGCGCCTCCTCGACGGTCTTGTAGACGCCACCCACCACGGCGCCGAAGATGGCCGCGCCAAGCGCGCAGGTTTGCGCCGAGCGGCTCACTTTCATTGGACGGTTCAGAACGTCGGCGTAAATCTGCATGACGAAGGGGTTCTTCTCGGCGATGCCGCCACAGTTGACCACGTCCGCCACCCGCACCCCGTACTCCTCGAAACGGTTGATGATCGTCAGCGCGCCGAAGGCGGTGGCTTCCACCAGCGCGCGGTAAATTTCGGGCGCGGTGGTGTGCAGTGTCTGGCCGAGGAGCAGGCCCGTGAGCAGCGGGTCCACCAGGATGGTGCGGTTGCCGTTGTTCCAGTCCAGAGCGATCAGGCCGCTGGCGCCGGGCTTGATTTTCGCTGCCGCTTTGGTGAGGTTGGCGTGCCGGTCGCCCCTGGCGTATTCCGCCGGGCAGAGATATGTAACGAACCAGTTGAAGATGTCGCCCACCGCCGACTGGCCCGCTTCCAGGCCGTACATGCCGGGCACGATGGAGCCGGGCACGATGCCGCAAACGCCGGGGATGTCCTGCAGCGGCTGCGACAAGGGGCTGACCATCATATCGCAAGTCGAGGTGCCGATTATCTTGGACAAAGTTCCCGGCTTGATTCCGGCCCCGACCGCGCCCATGTGCGCATCGAACGCGCCGACTGCCACGGGAATGCCGGTGGGCAGGCCAACTTCCCCGGCAATCTCTTCAGTGAGGTGGCCGGCGACTTGGTCCGATGGCACGGCCTGGGCATAGAGCCTGTCTCGCAGCCCGGCCAGTTCGGGAGAGAGTCTTGCCAGGAACTCCTTCGAAGGCAGCCCGCCCCACTGGTCGTTGTACATGGCCTTGTGGCCCGCGGGGCAGATGCCGCGCTTCATTTTCAGGGGATCCAGCGTGCCCGTAAGGTAGGCGGGCATGAAGTCAGCGTGCTCAACCCACGAATAAGCCGCGTTGAAAACCTTGGGGCTGCTGCGCTGACAATGCCAGATTTTAGACCAGAACCATTCCGACGAATAAGTGCCGCCGCACTTGGCCAGATACGGCGCGCCGGTTTTCCTGGCCGTCTCGGTGATGAGCGCGGCTTCTTCGTGCCCGGTGTGGTCTTTCCAGAGCCAGGCCTGGGCCGCCAGGTCCTTCTTGAACTCAAGGCTCGTTGCCAGCGGCGTGCCGTTCTTGTCCACTGGGATTGGCGTCGAACCCGTCGTGTCAATACCGATGCCCACGACGCGGCCCGCGTCAAAACCTTTCACCTTCCGCGCCGCCTTCAACGCGGCGGGAACGGCAGCGAAAAAGCCGTGGCTGTAATCCGCGGGGCTCTGCCGCGCCAGATTCGGGTCCTTGGGATCAAGCAGGATGCCCGCCTTGCCGCTGGGGTAGTCGTAGACCTCGCTGGCCACCTCCGTGCCGTCGCCCGTATCCACCAACACCACTCGCACACTGTTGGTACCGTAATCCACGCCAATGGAGAACTGGTGCATTGCTGCCCCTCCTTTATGCCGAGTCTCTCACCGCAGAAGACGCAGAGGCCCGCAGAGAAACGCTTTTTCGATTCTCAATTGCCGATTTGCGATTTGGGTTTGCCGTTCAATCGAAAATCGCAAATCAAAAATCGAAAATGCCCTTCCTCTGCGTCCTCCGCGGTGAAGGCCATCCAGTTATCGCCGGCCCCGTGCTTTGCGCTCCTTCAGTTTTTGGACCAGCTCGTAGCTCACGCAAAGTCTGCCGCCTGCGCCGCTGCCCAGCTCGACTTTCGTGCCGCCGCGGCCCAGGTCGCCGTGGAAGTCGCTCCCGCCGGTCACCAGAAGGTCGAACTCTCCCGCCAGGCGTTCGCACAGCGCGGTCTGCTCCCGCGTGTGAGTGCTGAAGTACACTTCGATGCCATCCAAGCCCTTGTGCTTCAGTTCACCGACGATCCGCTCCAACTCCGCATCATCCTTGGCCATGATGTAGGGCGGGTGCGCCAGCACGGCCAGGCCGCTGGCGGAATGTATCTGGTTGATGCACTCCTCGGGGCTGACGAGAAAGCGGGGCACATAGGCCGGCCGCCCCTTGGCCAGGTACTTGTCGAAGGCGGCCTGCTTCGACTCGACATATCCTTTCCTGATCAGCACAGCGGCAATATGCGGCCGCCCAATGCTCTTTTCGCTCAAGCCTGCTCCTTCTATCCCGGCGCTGGTGACACCCGCTTCCTCTTCCACCTCGTCCATGGTGATCGCCAGGCCCAGTTGGCTGAGCCGCTCGATGATCTGCGGATTGCGCACCTGGCGGCCGTCAGCCAGTTGTTTCAAGAAGGCGCGGAAAGCCTGGTTCTGCGAGTCAATCAGCAACCCCAGCAGGTGCATGGTGCCGGTGGGATAGTCCGTGGAAACTTCAACGCCGGGAATCGTCTCGAGATTCCGGGCCTGGCCTGCCGCCTGGAACAAGCCCAGCCCGGCGACCGTGTCGTGGTCCGTCAATGCCAGTGCCTTCAGCCCAAGTTGTTTGGCGCGCTCAACAAGCTGCGCTGGAGTCAAACGTCCGTCCGAGGCAGTTGAATGGCAATGGAGGTCAACCCGTTCTGGCTGCAAGCGCTGGTCCTCGATCGGGGGGATTCCGGCCTCTTCTTATTTAATACATGGGACGCGCCTTGCAAATGAATACAGCCCTCCTCCCAAGTAACGTAACACAAAATATCCGTTCAGCCGCGTGCCCGCGAGTTGCATGTGAATCTCTGACCAGCCAGGCTCCAGTGGGCTCATGAGCGCGAACTCGCCCTCGTCCACGCGCCGCACTTGCCCGCGGTTTCCCGCGACGGGGCCTTCAAACTTGAGGTAGATGCGCCGGTGGTCGGGGAGCAGCCGCAGTGGCACGGGCTTCCAGCCCGTGTCACACGGCCAGGATGGCCGTGCCACTCCCACGTCCCCTTGCGGGAGGGGGGAAGGGGAGGGGGCAAAAGGGAACTCATTTGTAGTAGTGGCGAAGGCCTTGAGCACCCGGTCGTCATCGCCGGCGCCATCCGCCACTTGGAGCAGCAGATCGTAATGATCGGGCCGGCCCGGCCAGCCTGTGTGATGAAGCACGGCAAAGCGCATAGGCGTAATTCAAGAGGAAAAATGGAAAATGAAAAATGAAAAATGAGAAAAGCGCCGCTCCGCCTTTTGCCATGAAGACTACATGGGTTGGCACGCCGATGGCGCGGGCGAACTCTGCCTGCGATACGCCCAGTTCCTCCAGCGTCTCCCGCGGAAACTCGCTAGGGTGCATAGGCGGCGATACGGTGTAATAGTATAGAGGCGAGGCGGCCATGCACGAAGCAGCGATTGCAGAGGAACTCATTGTTGCCGCTCAAGCGGAACTCGCCCGCTCGGGCGCTCGCGGGCGTATCGTGCGGCTGGAGCTTGCCGTCGGCCGGCTCTCGGGGGTAAGCCCCGAAGCACTGCGCTTCGCCTGCGAACGCCTCGCTCAGGGAACCCCTGTCGAAGGCGCGCGCCTTGAGATTGCCGAGCCGAAGGCGTTGTGCTGCTGCGAAGAGTGCGGTGCGGAGACCGAAACGGATGAGCTGTTCGCCGGCTGCCCCAAGTGCGGTGGCGGCGCCGTGGCCATCCGGGGCGGGCGCGAGCTGCTGCTGCAGGCCATTGAGCTTGAAGAGTCGTAACCGCGCAGTGTCCGGGCCGCGTGCGTCAGCAAGCGGCCACAGTGGCCGCTCGCGCACGCTCGCGGCGCGGTGGTCCGCAGGCTTCTAGAGGAATGGCAGACCATGAACACTCTAATAGTCCTTCTTCCGTTCTTGTTCGTTCTGTTGGTCCTGGCGGCCGCTGGAAGCTCCCAGGCAGAAGACCAGGCGCGCCCGAACATCCTCTGGCTGGTGAGTGAAGACAACGACAGGTTCCTCGGCTGCTACGGCGATCCGCTGGCACGCACGCCGGCGCTCGACAAATTGGCCCGTGAGGGCGTCTTGTACGAGCGCTGCTTCGCCTGGCCGGTCTGCGCGCCGGCGCGCTTCGCATTGATCAGCGGGATGTATGCGGCTTCCTGCGGCCCGGCCCAACACATGCGCGCTCAAGGCAAGATCCCGCCCTGGCTCAAGGGCTTCCCGGCCTACCTGCGCCAGGCCGGGTATTACACCTCGAACAACGCCAAGACGGACTACAATTCGCCCATCAGCATCAAAGAGGCGTGGAACGAATGCGGCAACAAGGCGCACTACCGCGACCGCGCCGCCGGGCAGCCATTCTTCAGCGTGTTCAATCATGAGGTCACGCACGAGAGCTGCTTGTTCCCGGAGAAAGAAGCGCAACTGCCGTTCCCGCCCACAGACTCCGGCCAGATAAGGATCCCGCCGTATCAGCCCGACACGCCTGAAATGCGCGCTGACTGGGTGCGCTACTACAACCACATGGCGCTCTTGGACAACCAGATCGCCAAGAAGTTGAAGGACCTGGAAAGCGATGGCTTGGCCGAGAACACGATCGTCTTCTACTACTCCGACAATGGCGGCGTGCTGCCGCGGGGCAAACGGTTCCTGCAGGAGAGCGGCACACACGTCCCGCTCATCATCTATTACCCGCCCAAGTGGCGCCACCTCGCTCCCGCTCCGCCAGGTTCGCGCATCCAGGAGCCGGTCTGCTTTGTGGACTTCGCGCCGACGGTGCTGTCGCTGGCCGGCGTGAAGATTCCCCAGCATCTGCAGGGCCGCGCGTTCGCCGGTCCTGCCAAGGCCCCGCCCAACGACTTCGTTATGATCACCCGCGACCGCATGGACGAACGCTACGACATGATGCGCTCCATTATGGACAGCCGCTGGCTGTACATCCACAACTACCGCCCGGACCTGCCTTACGTGCAGCCGCTCGAATACATGTTCAGGGCGCGTGGCTACCAGTCGTGGGCGCGAGTTGCGCGCCAAGGCAAACTCACGCCCGCCACCGCGCAGTTCTGGGGCGAGAAACCCACCGAGGAGCTCTACGACACGCTTGCTGACCCCGACAGCGTGAAGAACCTCGCCGGCGACCCCGCGCAGCGCGAGACGCTTCAGAAAATGCGCGCGGCGCTGGAGCAGCGCGTGCTGGAGATCAAAGACAACGGTTTCATCCCCGAAGGCTCCCCGCTGGAAGGCTACGAGGCCTCGCACAAAGCCGGCGCCTATCCGGTGGAGCGCGCCTTCGCCCTGGCCAATATGGCGTCCGCGCGCGATCCGGCCAATCTGCCCAAACTGATCGAAGCGCTCAACGATGAAGCGGAGCCGGTCCGTTGGTGGGCGGCGCAGGGCTGCGCCATGCTGCGTGAGAAGGCCACGCCCGCCGAATCCGCGCTGCGCAAGCGGCTCGAAGATCCCTCCGGTGCCGTGCAAGTCGCCGCCGCAGAAGCCTTGGCGCGAGCCGGGAAGCCCGAAGCGGCCCTGCCGGTGTTGGAGCGCTGGCTGCGGAACACCGAGGCGCCGTTCTTTGCGCTGCAAGCGGCCAACGTGCTCGACCGGCTCGGCGAGAGCGCCCGGCCCGCGTTGCCGGCAATAAAACAGGCGCTCAACACGGCCAAGACCGCCGCCAACAAGCCAGGGCGTGGCGTCGCGAACTGGTATCCCCAGCGCATCCTGGAGCGGGTCGTCCAAGTGCTGGAAGGCCAAACGCCGCCAATGGTCTACCCTTGAGTTATCCCCCGCGTTATTGGTCCGCGCAATG
>Ga0315279_10003632_pt1 | contig 21298 bp, 17 predicted proteins | sample YL17G06_20_MG_FD_203694 | JGI IMG/M metagenome (GOLD analysis project Ga0315279, IMG submission 203694) | Sediment microbial communities from Yellowstone Lake, YNP, Wyoming, USA - YL17G06_20 | ecosystem: Environmental > Aquatic > Freshwater > Lake > Sediment | place: USA: Wyoming | collected... | reverse complement strand
ATTCGCAAGTGTTCGTTCTCCAAAGTTCGGCCAGGCCGCCCCGATCGCGATCGGGGCCGCGCCCGCCCGTAGACGACGCGCAGGGCACGGTAGCCCACGGGCGGCACCTCCGGCGCCAGGAAGCCCATCTCGACCCGTTCCGGCAGGGGGTCCATAGGCGAGAGCCGCCCCCGCCGCAGGAACTGAACGGGGGTGCGCCCGCCGTCCCCGTCCTCCAAGGCCACCGGCTCCCGTCCGGCCTCGACGGGCACGCGGGCGATGCAGAAATCGCTACGCGCGACGCCTAGGGGGTTGAAGACCACGACGTGGGGGCCGCTGGCTGGCGCGGCCGCTTCGGCCACGTAGGCGAGGGCATCGTTCCGCACCACCTCGGCCAGGCGGCGGCAGCGTCGGAAGCGCACCTTCATCTCGTCGTGCACCTCGTCGGTGCTGCAGCCGCAGATGGAATCGTGAGGCTGGTTTTGCAGCAGCAGGCGCCAGGCCAGGCGCAGCGAGCCAACGTTGGAGGCCGCCCGGTCCGGCTCGTCGCCATTGCGCCGCCGCAGGAGATGGGCCCAGGCGGACAAAGGCTCCGCCCAGCGCAGGAGAAGGTCCTCGCAGGCCTGGTTCTCCTGCTTGATCCACATGCGGCTTGAGAGCACGCTGGGCAGCACGTGGGCCCGCTGGCCCGAGCGGAACTCGCCCTGCCAGCGGAGCCAGGAGCCGCTGCGCTGCCCCATCTCCCGGCGAACAGCCTCGACGTACATGGGCAAAGTGCCGTGCACCAGCTCAGCGTCGTCCAGCGCCTCGTTGGCGGTGGCAATGATGGCCGGAAGCTGGTCCTGGGGCTCGGTGTGGTCGGTGCCGTTGGGCAGGAGGAGATAGCGGGTGCTGGCCCAGGGCTCCAGCATCTGGCGGAAGCTCCGGATCTGGATCAGCAGTTGCTCGCGGTCCGATGAGAGGGCAGCGGCGATGCCGTAGCCCAGGGGCAGGTGGACAGTCAGCACCTCGGAGCCGTCGGGGGCGCGCCAGAAGAACTCGGAGGAAGTGAGGGAGTTGTCGGCGCCGCGCCAGATCACGGCGGCGTCTATGCCGAAGCCGGCGAGCACGGCGGGCAGGTGGGCCATGTGGCCGAACGTGTCGGGCATGTAGCCCACCATCATCACCGGCCCGAACTGGCGGGCCACGGCGATGCCTATCTGGAGGTTGCGGATGTGCGATTCGCCGCCGGGCAGGAACTCGTCCGCCAGGGTGTACCACGGCCCGATGAGCAGACGGCCGGCCTGCACCAGGCGGGCGATGTCTTCGCGCCGGTCGGGGCGGATCTCCAGATAGTCCTCCAGGACGATGCTCTGGCCGTCCAGGGTGTAGTACTTGTAGTCGGGGTTCGTATCGAGGAGGTGGAGAAGTTGGTCCATCAGGCGCACCAGGCGGGCGCGAAAGACCTCGAAGGGCTGGTACCACTCGCGGTCCCAGTGGGTCTCGGGCACCACGATGATGGTGCGCTTTTGGCTCGTGGTCATGGCCGTCCCCCTGCCCTCTGATCCGTTTCCTATTCGCCCTGAGGGCGTCAGGTCAGATAGATCGGGTTGGTCATCGCCACTACCGCCCAGCCCTGCCCTAAGCCGCCGCGACAGTCCCGCAGCTCGGCCCGCACGAATCGGCCGGGCCCGGCCTCGATGGTGAAGTCATGGCTGAAGTCGTCGCGGCCCACGGGCAGGATGCTCAGGATGGCCCCATCGACCACCAACCACAGGCGCCGGTCGGCGGCGCCCACGCAGCGCACGCGCAAGGCCAGAGGCTGGCCGTGCTTCACCCGCACCGTATCGCCGGTCATCGCCTCGTAGCGGCCGTCGCCGTCGGCGTCGGCGGTGAGGTAGAGCTGAGGGCCCGCCGGTTTCTCGGAGATGAAGATGTGCCCCTGGCGGATGGCCTGCAGTACGTTCGCCTCAGTGAGCGGGCTGGGCACGTAGGCCCAGGTGGTGGGCTCACCCAAGCCGTGAGGGTGTACCCGACGGGCCGGCGGGATGGAATGCGTGTCGCTACCACCCACGGCCACGATGCGCCGCCCCCGGCGCAGAAGGCGTTCCCAGCGCTCCAGCGATTCCCAGTTGAACCAGCTCCAGGGCGCCTGCCACGCCTCCATGCAAGGGAAGTCCTCCTCATTCAGGAACAGCCAGGGCGGACCCACCGCCTTCGGGTGGTTCACCGAGATGAGACCGCCCTTGTCCAGCACGAAGCGGGCCACCGCCTTAGCGGCCTCGGGGTCAGTGCAGCGGAAATCGATCCACTCCCGCACGCCCCACATATTGGCGTGGCCCCAGCAGGTGGTGATCTCCTCGCCGGGGATGAGGAGGATGTCCAGGTGCGACAGGCGGGCTAGCTCCTCGTGGTGGGTGTTGGTGTTGTGGTCGGTCACCGCCAGGAAGTCCAGTCCTCGCTCCTGGGCGCCGCGGGCGATCTCCTCGACGCTGTTCAGCCCGTCGCTGTGGACAGTGTGACAGTGGAGGTCACCCTTGAACCAGCCCCCCGACCTGTCGGGGTCGCGCCGGGCGCGCGCCGGTTCGCTGGCTATCGAGCTGGCCACCATAGCGCCGGGGCCCTCGGCCGTCTCGTCCACCGCAAGGTCGACCCGCACGTCGTAGCGCACGCCCGACTCCATAGCCCGCACGAACTCCAGGACGACGTTCCACTGGCCGGGGAAGATGGAGCCGCGCAGGTGGCCGGGGGTAGCCTCGTTGGGCGATAGGAAGAACTGCTGCCGGGCGGCGCCGCTCCAGCCACGGAAGCCGTGGTTCTCCAGGAAGCCGAGGCCGCGCGGGTCGAAGATGCCGATGCCCACCTCATTGCCAATGCCCACCCTGAAGTCCCCCGTCGCCGGCTCATCATAGGTGTAGGACACGTCGATGCGGGCCGTGCGCGGCGGCACCGTGAACGGGAGATAGATATAGGGGTGCGGGCGGACATCCTGAGGGCGCACCTGCCCGCTGAACGAAAGGGTCTGCTTCACCAACCCATCTCAGGCATCTATCCGCTTCAAAGGGCCGAAGGAGACGGCCTGCGATGAACAAGCCGCTCGATGAGCATAGCCTTCTTCATTCTGCGCCACCCAATGCATCAACAATATCGGGAGAGTATCATAGCACAAGCGTATCCAGAGCCGCACGGAGCGTGTGCCATGCTCAGCGCCCTTCTCAACGCCCGCGTCCTCACCCCGGACGACGAGCTTGCCGGGGCGACGGTGGTCGTTCGCGACGGCCGCATCGAGGCGGTAGGCATCGGCGTGCCGCCGCCCGCCGGTGCGCAGACCTTCGACCTGCGAGGCCTTACCCTCGCGCCCGGCTTCATCGACATCCACGTGCACGGCGGCGGCGGCTCCTCCCTCATCAGCGAGGACCCCGACGAGATCCGCTCCTACGCCCGCTGGGCCGTGAGCCGGGGCGTGACCGGCTTCCTGGTCACCCTAATAGGGGCACCGCCCCCACAGATGAAGCGCTGGCTCGCGGCGGCTGTGGCCGTGGGCGACAGCGTGGACGGCGGCGCCCAGCCCCTGGGCGTGCACCTTGAGGGGCCTTTCCTGAACCCCGTCCGGCGGGGCGCCCTGCCCAGCGACGGCCTGCGCCCGCCGGACGTGGCGGAGTTCCTGGCCCTCATCGAGGCCGCCCAGGGCCGCCTGAAGATCATCGCCGTGGCCCCCGAGCTGCCCGGTGCCCGCGACATTGTCGGGGCGGCCCGCCAGCGGGGCGTCGTCGTCAGCATGGGCCACACGGATGCCACCTACGAGCAGGCGCTGGAGGCCATCGAGTGGGGCGTGTGTCAGGCCACCCACTGCTTCAACGGTATGCGCCCCTTCCACCATCGCGACCCCGGCTGCCTGGGGGCCATCCTTTCCTCGCCCAGGCTGAGGGCGGAGCTTATCGCCGACGGCGTGCACGTCCATCCGGGGGCCATGGCCCTGCTCCTCGCCGCCAAGGGGCCGCAAGGCACGATCCTGATAACCGACGGCATAGCGGCCGCCGGCCTGGGGGACGGCGCCCACTCCCTAGCCGGCGAGCGCGTCCAGGTGCGGGGCGGCGTGGCCTCTCTGCCCGACGGCACGCTGGCCGGCAGCGTAGCCAGTATGGACCAAGCAGTGCGGAACGTTGTCCGTCTGGGCCTGGCCCCCCTCACCGACGCCGTGCGCATGGCTGCCACCAATCCCGCTGCCGCCCTCGGCCTCGGCCAGCGCCTGGGACGCATCGCCCCCGGCTTCGCGGCCGACCTGGTGGCCCTGGACGAGAGGCTCGAGGTGGCGATGACCGTCGTGGGCGGCCAGTTGGCCTACCACCGGCGCCAGGCCTCGCCGGGTTGACGGCGCCGCGCTGCAGCCGTTCAACCCCCGCCCCCTGGAGCCATTCTGTTGCTCCCCATACCCTTCCTGTAACCGACAGCCGCGAGCAGCGTCTCATGTTCTTGGACGGGACACGCCGGGGATCACCAAATGGGGACCTCCATGCAGCATGTGGTGCGCTCAGAGTCGGCGAAGCGTTCGTCGGCGAAGGAGAGCGGTCACCCAGTAGCCGAGGCGGGCCTGGAGAGCCGCGAGGAGCACTTCCAGGCCTATGTCTGGGGTTTCCGCATCTTCTCGTCGCTGCTGGCGCTGGGCGGAATGACCGCTGTGCTCCTATCGCCAGGGGAAGGCTCTGTTCACTATCTGATAGTGGTCCTGGCCTTTGTGGTGCCGCTAACCAACGGCATGGTCTTGGCCGCCCTGACGCGCATGATGCACATCTGGCTGGAACGCCGGCTTCGGGCCCGCCTCCACGTGCGCAACATCCAGCTGTCCGATATGGCCATGCGCGACGACCTGACCCAGCTCTTCAACCGTCGCTATTTCTATGACCGCCTCCAGCGCGACCTGGAGGATGCGCGCAGCTTCCAGCGGCCGCTGGGGGTAGTGATGCTGGACGTGGATTGCCTCAAGCACATCAACGATACCTACGGGCACAAGGTGGGCGACGCCGTCCTGGCCGCCGCCGGCAAGCTCCTGCGACAGCACACCCGCGGCTGCGACGTGCCCGCCCGCATCGGCGGTGATGAGTTCGCCGTTATCCTGCCCGAGGCGGACAAGCGCGGCGCTCAGGCCGCCGCCAGGCGCATCAAGGCTGCTATCGATGCGGGCGTCGTGTGTGAAGATCACGGCGTCTCCATCCACCTCTGCCTGAGCCTGGGTATCTCCGGCTTCCCCTGGGGCGGCGACGATGTCGACGCCGTCATGCGCTCCGCTGACGCCAGCCTGTACGCCGCCAAGGAGGCCACCCGCAACACCCGGGCGGAGCTGCCCGACCCTGTCACCATTTAGCCGGGGATGACCTGTAACGCCATGTCGCCCCAAGTGTCTCTTCCATAGAGGGTACATGACTACCGACACGCCAATCCAGGAGGCGGTTCGCGCCCAGTCCGAGCGGGACCACGCGGCGGAGCAGAGTATAAGGTCCGCTCCCCTGCCATTTGCCCTGCGCCTGGCCGATGTCGTGGTGGGGGTGGCAGCCCTAGCGGCGATCGCCGTGGCCTATCTGCGGGAAGCGCACGCCCTGGGCTTCCTGATCACCGGTGCGTCCTTCGCCGTCCTGGCCGTCCTGGGGTTCGTGACCGCCCACATCTCGCAAAAGCGCCTGGCCGAGTCGCAGGCCAGGCTCCAGGCCCGCTTGTTCATTCGCAACCTGGAACTGCAAGACATGGCCATGCGCGACGACCTCACCCAGCTCTTCAACCGCCGCTACTTCTACGACCGCCTTCAGCGGGAACTGGACCAGGCCCGCACTTTGCAGCGACCGCTGGCGGTGGCAGTGCTGGACGTGGACGGCCTGAAGACCGTTAACGATTCCTACGGCCACCAGGCCGGCGACCTGGTGCTGGCGGCCGTGGGCCGGTTGCTGGTAGAGCACACCCGCGCCTGTGACGTGCCCGCCCGCATCGGCGGCGACGAGTTCGCCGTCATCATGCCCGAGACGGACAAGTCCGGCGCTTTCGCCGTGGCGCGACGGCTAGAGGAGGCAGTGAATAGCACTACTATCGTCGAGACCAACGGCGCCCGCCTGCGGCTCAACGTCTCTATGGGCATTTCTGGCTTCCCCTGGGGCGGCGATGACGTAGACGCCATGGTGCAGTGGGCCGACACGTATATGTACGCCGCCAAGGTCACTCGCCGCGGCAATGGCGGCACGCGGTGACGCTGCACCCGCGGGCCTAGCGCCTTATACACGCTAAGGGAGCCGCGGCGGCGCACGATCTGTAACCGAACGCAGGGCCATTGCGTCTAAGATTCTAGGAGCATACGGGCAAGGAGCGGCTTGGATTATGGCAAGCAACGGGGAGGAGGCCGCGCCGGCGCCGACTGGCCGTATCGGACGGCGGGCTGATACCGACAAGCGGCCCCCGCCAGACATGGGGCGCCTGCGCTGGCTACTGCGCATCGCCGGGGTGACCTGCGCGGTTGGCGGTGCAGCCGCCGTCATTGGCGCCGATATCGCCCTGGGCCGGGTGTTGTTCTGCATTGTCGCTGCCGCTGTCTTCCTCGCTCTCTTCCTTCTGAGCACCGCTCTCGCCGGCCTTTCCCGCAAGGCTCACGTGGACGTGGAGCGACGCTACCGCGCTCGACTCTTCATTCGCAACCTTGAGCTCCAAGACATGGCCATGCGGGACGACCTCACCCAGCTCTTCAACCGCCGCTACTTCTTCGAGCGATTGCGGCGGGAGGTGGACCGAGCACGCAGCCTGCAGAGCCCGTTGGCCATCCTGATCTTGGACGTCGACCAACTCAAGGGCGTCAACGATACCTACGGCCACAAAGCCGGTGACATAGCTCTGGCCAATCTGGCCAAGCTGGTGGTGAGATGCGTGCGCACCACCGACATCCCGGCTCGTCTGGGTGGCGACGAGTTCGGCGTGATCATGCCGGAAACGGATAAGGACGGGGCCTTTTCCGTAGCCAAACGGCTCCAACGAGCCCTGGAAGTCACCCCCATGTACGAGGAGAACGGCGCTTCCCTTAGGCTGAACATCTCCCTGGGGGTCTCGGGTTTCCCGTGGGGCGGCGACAACGTGGATGAGGTAGTGCAGTGGGCTGACACCCACATGTACGCGGCCAAGACATCCAAGAAGAAGGACACCAACCATGTGCCGTCCGCACCCGCTGAGCATTCGCGCAAGAGAGGCTAGACCATCGCAGACCCCGCCTCTGATCCCGAGAGTGGGGCCATGAAGGGCTCCGGGAAGAGCAGCTACCTCCCGAAGCGCTCGCGCCTGCCCCCGCTGGCTGCGGCCCTGGGCGTCTGGCGGCGGCTGGCTGGCTATTCCTATATCTGGCAGTTCGCCGTGATCTTCGCCGTCGTGAGCCTATTCGTTGTTGCCTTCACCGGCGTCGGCCTCAGTCGCTTCCTGACCGAGTCCATCAAAGACGGCGAGATCGACGACACCGTCGCCGAGGTACGGGAACACGTCGGCGCCCCGGTGGCTGGCCGGCTGGCGGGCCAAGGATCGCTGGCGCCCATGACGGGCGACCAGTACGACGAGTTCAACGCTTTCGTCCAGGAGGACATCATCCCCAGCGGCCGCTCTCGCCTGCGCGTCTGGCGCTGGGATGGTGTGCTCCTCTACTCCTCCGACTCCTCGGCCCAAATAGGACAGGAGTTCACCGCCGGTGGGGAGCTCGAGGCCGCCCGCCAGGGGCGTGCCGTCTCCCGAGTCGAGGACGCCCGCGATCTGGTGGGAACGGACGGACTCGGGGCGCAATCGTTCTTCCACGTTTACATTCCCCTCACTCTCGACGATTCGTCCGGCGTCCAGGCAGTGCTGGAGGTGGAGCAACCCTATCTGCCGGTGCACGACCGCATCCAGCGGGCGCAGACGGCCATCTACGTAGGCGTGGCGGGAGCCATGGGCTTTCTCTACGCGGCGCTGTCCACGGTCGTTATGCGCGGCTCGCGAATGGTCAGCAGGCAGCGGCGACAGTTGGTGCTTCACTCCCAGGAGCTGAAGCGCAGCCACGACTCGCTGCTCCAGATGCTTTGCGCCGCCCTCGACCTGCGCGACCAGGCCACCAAAGGTCACTCTCTACGGGTGGCGCGCCTGGCCGCGGCGGTGGGCGAGCAAATGGATCTGGCCGAGGAAGAACTGACGCAACTAGAGCAGGCGGCCATGCTCCACGACCTGAGCAAGCTTGACCTCCCCAATGTGATCCTGCACAAGCCCGGCCCCCTCAGCGAGAGCGAGTGGGAGCAGATGCAGCAGCATCCGGAGCTGGGCTACCAGATCGTGCGTGATGTTCCCTTCCTCCAGCAGGCGGGGGAGATCATGCTCTGCCACCACGAGCGCTTCGACGGCGGTGGCTACCCGCGTGGCCTGATGGGGGAAGAGATCCCCCTGGGGGCCCGCATCTTCGCCGTGGTGGATGCCTACGACGCCATGACCTCCGACCGCCCCTACCGCCGCGCGGGCTCCCACGCCTCCGCTGTGCGGGAGATCAAGCGCAATTCGGGCACCCAGTTCGACCCACGGGCGGTGGACGCATTCCTGGAGGCCAACCGCAAGGGCCTCATCCGCAACCACGCCGCCCGGAAAGACAACGGCGAGTCGGCAATGGAGCTCGTCTCCACCGGCCCCACCGAGGCCGAGGAGAGCCATGTCTAGAGCTCACAACAATCGCTCTCCAGCCAGCGAGTCTATGCGCAACCTTCAGGTCGTCAAATGGTGGACACGTCTTATTGTCTACCCGGGAGTGAGCCTCCTTATCCCCGCAGACGTCTTTCTCATGCACACCGGCTGGCTGGACTCGTTCAGGAGTCACGTGGGGGGCTACGCCATCGCCACGGCCGGCATCGAGTTCGCGTTTGCTTGGGGGTCGCGCGTGCACAAGCAGGCGCGTTATCCCAGTATCCTGGCCACGGAACTGGGGGCACTGGGAAACCTGCGCGACGCCTGCCAGACGGCCGTCCGCACGGTGGTGGAGCTCCTGCGTGCCGATGCTGGCCTCTTGGTCCTCCTCCACCGCGATAGCCACGACGTGGAGATGATGGTCACCCACGGCTTTCCGCCAGGGACGATCAAGTTCAACGCTGAGCAGGCGGTCTTCCTTGACCTCTACCGCAAGTGCGTGCAGGACCGCACCGTGCTTGTCGAGCCGCTCCCTCCATCCCACCACCTCTTCCCGGTGTTTGGCTCCGGCCGCTGCCGTGTCTTCGTCCCCATTGTCTCCATGGACAACGTCATCGGCGTGCTCACCATCATCGGGCCGCGCAAGCGGTCCGAGTTGCGCGACCGCACGCTCCTGGCCGCTCTGGTCCGGGTGCTCGGCCTCGTCCTGGACAACACCCGCCTGTACAACCACGAGTACCAGGGCATGCTCCACATCCTCTGCTCCGCCCTGGACGAACGCGACCGGGTAACGGACGGCCACTCTCGCCGCGTGGCCGAGCTCTCGGTCATCGTGGCCCGCAAGCTGGGCGTCACGGGCGACGCTCTCCTGGACATCGAGCGAGCCGGCATCCTCCACGACATTGGCAAGCTGGCTGTGCCCGACGCAATCCTCTCCAAGCCCAGCCCGCTCACGTCGGACGAGTGGCTGGAGATGAGGCGCCACCCCGACGTCGGCTATCACCTGGTGCGGGACGTGCCCTTCCTGCGCCACGCCGCCGAAATCGTCTACACCCACCACGAGCGCTTCGACGGCATGGGCTACCCCCGCGGCCTGAAGGGGGAGGAGATCCCCCTGGGAGCACGCGTTTTCGCCGTGGTCGACGCCTACGACGCTATGACCTCCGACCGCCCGTACCGGCTGGCCCACCCCCACGAGTACGCTCTGGAGGAGATCCGGCACCACGCCGGCACGCAATTCGACCCCGTGGTGGTGGCTGCCTTCTTCGCGGCGGTGGAAGAAGGGCTGATCGGCCCAGCCGCGCCGGCCAGCCACAACGATGCCCCGTCCACGATCGGCGGCGGCGACCACGAGGCGCCGTCGCCAAAACCAAAGGCCCATGTCCGGGCGTCCTGACAGGCACCCCTTCACCAGCGGCCCCCTGGACGAGGCGGGCCCCATCCGGCTCTACGTCCGGACGGGCGTCTACGGCGGCCTGAAGGGAGAGGAGGCCCCCTGGTGTCGCGCATCCTAGCCGTGGTGGACGCCTACGACGCCATGACCTCCGACCGCCCCCATCGCAAAGCGCAGTCCCCCAGCATGCGGTGCAGGAGTTCCAGCGCTACGCCGGCACCCAGTTCGATCCCCAGGCAGTGGAGGCATTCCTCAACTGTGTTCGGCGGGGCGATGTCGGCCCCGGCGGTTCGCACGCCCAGCGGTCGTCCCCCAGGGAGGCTGCCGTCGCTCTATTCCCGCCCACGATGGAGGCACGCCATGGTGCAACCCGACCCCTCGCAGCCACCGCACATCCCCACCGCTCCCTGGGATACGGGCCCGACGGAGCGTGCATCCCTCGGCCGCGTGCTACGGCTGGAGGTGGTGACCGACGGCCATCGCATCGTCGGCGTCACCCAGCGCCCGACGATAGCCCGGCTGGTGGACCTGCTGAACTCCACTCAGGAACCGGCGCTGGCTCTGGCCGACGTGGAGGTGGCACCCCTGGAGGCCCAGGGCGAAGCCCCCCACTGCTGGCCTCAGGCCTACATCTACAAGCAGGCCATCGCCTTCGTCATCCCGCTTGAGGAAGAGCGGGACGCGGTCGCTACTTCCCGGCGGCCGCTGGAGTACGTGGAGAAGCGGCCGTGGCCGGTATCGGTCCTGCTGCCGCGCTTCATGGTGACCGGCTACATTCACCTGCTGCCAGCCGCCGATCCGGCCAACGCGTCTCTCTTCCGGAACTCCGGCTTCGTGCCCCTGACCAGCGCCACGGCGGTCTTTCTGCCTGACCCGGCCACGACGTGGAAGGCGCCCATCCTCATCGTAAACACCGCCCGCGCGGAGGCCTACTGCCCGACGCCCGCCCTAGCCGACGAGCAGCCCACGCAGATAGCGGACGCCGCAGGGTAGGGCTGCCTCCACGGGCTCCTCCCCCTCGTACTCAATGGAGAGAAGGTCCCGGTAGCCGACCTGTCGGAAAACGTCCCTCATCGTCTTCTCTCTAGCCAGCGGCGGCCAACAGCTTCGCGCCGGGCACGCGCTTTAGAGCCTCGACGTGGAGGTTGGCCACGAACTGGGAGCCGATGTGGATCGTCGAAGCCACCGCTGCTAGGTGCTGACCACCTTCTTTCCTCGCCTGTCCACCTCGCAGCCGCAGGCTGGACAGGTCCATCCACCCCACAGCGCCTGCCTGAGGGTGCGCGGCCGTCCCCTGAACTTGGGGAGTTGCTCACCGCAGTCTGGGCAAGATCGGCGTGGCTGCAAGAGTGCGACCACGACGACCGCAGGCACGGCTACTGCGGCTCCTATTACCACCCCAAGAATCGCCGCAGCCACGAATCCCTCCACGTCAGGCCTCCTTTTGTCCGCTTCTTCAAGCAGTGTCACGTCTACCGCCCGTACGATTCCGCCACCTTGGCGGCAGCCGCGCATCACCCACGACTGCTCAAGAAGGGCCTAGATCGCCCTTCGACAAGCTCAGGGCGAGCGGATTGCGGATCCTGCAAGGCTCCGTTCGTGGCGAGCCATTCGACTCCGCTCATGGTGAGCCTGTCGAACCATGAACGGAATGAGAGGGTGCCCTAGCAGCCTCACCCGTGGCGCTACCACTCGAGGATGGCCGCCCCCGAGGTCATGCCCGCCCCGAAGGCAGCGAGAGCGATGAGCGAGCCCTTCTGGAGCCGGCCGCACTCGGCGGCCTCGGTGAGGGCGATGGGGATGCTGGCCGCCGAAGTATTGCCGTACTTCTCGATGTTAGTGAAGACGCGTCGCTTCAGGCGCCCCAGCCGGTCCGTCAGGTTCAAATGCGAGGCCACCGCCTGGATGATGCGGCTGTTGGCCTGGTGGGGCACAAACAGCTTGATGTCCTTCAGGGACACGCGGGCCTTGGCCAGCACCTCAGCGGTGCACTTGACCATCGTCTGCACCGCCTCCCTGAAGACGCGGGGCCCCTGGAACACCACCCGCCGCTCGAAGAACGGCATCGTCATCAACTCCGAGAGGTCACCGTCGTCGCCCATGCTGAACACCCAGGGCCTGCGCGCCTCGGAGCGGGACACCAACACCGCCCCGGCACCGTCGCCGAAAAGCATGGCGATGTGGGGCGCCTCGCCGTAGAGGCGGCTGGGCGTCTCTACGCCGATGATGAGGATGTTGTCGTAGCTGCTGCTCTCGATCAGGCAGGTGGCCACCTCCAGGCCTTTCAGGAAGCCGGTGCAGGCCGCCCGCAGGTCGAATACGGCCGCGCCCCTGGCTCCCAGGTTCTTCTGGACGATGGACGCCGTGGGATAGGCCAGGTTGTCGGGAAAGGTGTTGGCGCAGATGATGTGCCCCACGGCCTGAGGCGATACGCCTGCCCGCTCCAGGGCCTGGGCCGCCGCCTCGGTCGCCAGGTCGGCGCACCACTCCTCGCTGTCTACGACTCGCCGCTCCCGGATGCCGGTGCGGCGAAAGATGTCGGCCACCCGCTTGTAGGGGGTGAAGGGAAGGAAGTCCTTGTTGGAGCGAATGCGGCTGGGTACCTGCATCCCCCAGCCGATGATCTCCGCTGGCTTGAGAAACGCCTCGGGGATCGTCGCCATCCTTGCCTCCATCCTTCTCGGTCCATACCCATCGAAGCGGAGTAATCGGTTCCAATTATAGGCCACCGGCGGATACTTTCAAGATATCTCCTCTCGGCGCGTAGCGTTTCCCCCGCGCGTTCCTGGGGCTTCAGCACCAGCCGACTTCTCGGGGTGGCACCACCCAACCCGATCACCCAGCCCCGTGGTGATTGACTAGGTAGTGCGACAGTGCGAACTGCTCTCTGCAGACCTAAAGGTCTGCAGCTACGAAACTGAGAGCCCCCCGGGGCCGTAGCTGCAGGGCTTTAGCCCCGCCTACCAGCAGGCAGGCTTCAGGCTGGGGTCGCGTGCGAACCAGCACATCCGCCCACCCTCATCAGGTCATCTGGCCGCGACGCACTTCTCGGTGAAAACACGGTGAACAGCCGGTGAACGTTCGGTTGAAATGGCCAGCGTTCACCGCCATTTAACTGACATAACGTTAGCTCCTCGGCTACGGTGGAAATGCGGAATGCCGGTCTCCGCGAGAACCGATGCCGACAGCAAGGGTTACGTTGGCAACCCAGCTGGCGGCACGAGCCGGCCTGGCGTGCTGCCTCCTTCTGGCTCTCCTGTGGACGGCCAGGATCGCCCTGTCCGAGGGCGGCGTGGCCTCTCACTGGGAGCAGGAGCCCTCCCTTACTGTCTCCCGCTGGTTCCCCCTCTACGATAACGAGGTCACCTTTTGCCTGGAGGACCGCGCTGGCGTCAGCGTAGACGACGCCTGGGTGCAGAACAATCTCTCGCAGTACTGGGGCGTGAATGCCCGCCCCTCATGCCAGCCGGGCCTCGAGCCCGACCTGCGGGTCATCATCCGGGACCTGGCGGCGCCTCAGCCCGCCGGCTGGAGCCGCGCCGACTACCCGACGAACCAGTGGGACTGGTTGATCTGGCGCTTCTACCAGCACTGCGAGGTCACCGTCAACGCTCAGACCTTCTACCAGCGCGACGCCTACGTCTGGCCCGGCACCTCCGCCTGGCTGCCCGATGTGCCGGAGAAGACGCTCTTGCACGAGTTCGGGCACTGCACCGGCCTGCCCCACCGCGAGGACGATGGGTATCAGGGCTCCATGTACCCGATGATGCTCTACTACCCGAACGCGGACGAGGCCGCTTCTATTCACGCCAATTACGACCCGTGGCTGTTTTTCTCCCTGATGCGCCCCTTCGCGCGGATCATGGGGATGGTGGCCTAGCGACGACGCTCTAGCACGACATTCTCTCAGGGGGTGCGGCCAATTGCCCCTGAGGAGGCCGCCCGACCCGCCCGGGCGGCCTCCTCATGTGTGCGGGCTTGATAGCGCGTTGGGCAGTGATTCACACTAGGCGGTCAGGTTTTCGCGTACGCGTCCCACTCGTCTAGAAGAAGAGGAAGCGGATCAGCACCGGCGCCAACAGCGCCATCAGCAGCAGGATGCAGACGATGACGATGATCCGCTGGCGCTGCGACTGCCATCGCTCCATCGGCTCCCAGCGGCCGTAGCCGGCAGCATCCGACAAGTCATAGTCAGGATGGCCCGGGTCGTTGGGGTCCAGTTCCCAGGTGGCCCCGTCCTCATCCACAAAGCCGGTGTCGGAAGCCTGGTCCTCGCCCCGCTCGTTCACGGCGTCCCCCAGGGGCCACCTAGTCGGCGAGCATGCCCGCCACGTGCTCGGGCTCGATCTTGAGGATGACCCGCCGCTCGCCCGGCTGGCGGAAGGGGTATCTATCCTGCCCCAGGTACTTCTTGGCCAGCTTGTCGATGTGCTCGTCGGCGCCCTCGTTGGCGAGCTCCACCACTCGGCCACGCACCGTGACCATGCGATAGGGGTCCTCGCGGCTCGTCACGTCCAGGGCTACCCGCGGGTCGCGGCGGATGTTCCTGGGCTTGCGCCGCCCCTCGGCGGTGTTCACCAGGATGAACTTCCCGTCGAAGTCCACCCAAACGGGGGTCACCTGAGGCGACCCGTCCGGCATGAGGGTCGCCAGGTGGGCGAAATTGGGCTCCCGAAAGAGCTTCTGAGCCGCTTCAGACAGTTGGACTGCCAAGACGTTCCTCCTCCACTGCAGCACTACGACGGGCGAACAGCAAGGCTCGTGACCGCGCGTATGCAAATAGTATACACCGTTGGCAACTTCCGGCGCTGATGGGCGCGATGATGTGAACTGAAGCGGCGACGCTCGCTAGGCCCTATCGCGAAGCGAGGACGGGAAGGGGAAGAGCAGGCGTAGCTCTCACCTGCTCGGCAGCGGCGGCGCCAGCCGCGGCGGGGGCAACGGCGTCTCTTGTCCGGCCCGCGACGGTGGAAGCAAGTACGTCGCTGACCTCGTCTGGCGTCAGGGGCACGTGCAGGACGAAGTCAGCGGCTTGACGCGCGTCCCACTCCAGGTCGGACCACCAGTTGACCAAAACCCCTACCGGCGGCGTCCCGGCGCGCCGCACTCTCTCCGCCGAGCGCAGGGCACGATAGCCGAGGTCGGACTCGACGACGACAAGGTCGGCCCATTGACCCAGTCCGTCAGCGGACGGGTCGCGGACGGCCTTGAAGACGGGCGAGTACCCAGCGGCGATGCAAGCTTGGCGAAGCACCTGTCGGTGCTCTTGGCCTACATCGACCAGCGCGATGTTCAGAACGAGTTTGCCTGTCACCTTTCGGGACCCCCGAACTATGGACGGCTCAGTCGAACCTGTCTAGCTGGCCTGATCATGAGACGCTCTACCGGCCGAATCGTTACACCAAATCGCGCGATTTGCTCGGCCAATATGCCCTTCGTCCTAGCATTCGGCGAAAACGCGGGCCTGAGCCGGTGAGGTCGCCACCAGAGCTACCCGACCCTCAGGCGCTGGCCCTGCCTCCTGACGCGCGGCCGTAACAACCGCCGAACCTGGGCGTCTATATCGCTAGGACGGCGCAGCCGGGACCGCGGTAAATCTCAGGTCACCTGTTAGGGTGATGAGTCGCGCTCCCAGAGGCGCCGCCTTTGTTTGGTGAGCGCCCGCCCAGACGCCGAGCCAGCCAACAACCCTCCTCCAAGGGGATGCCGCGTCTCATTGCCTGCCAGCGGCTGATCCTGCGGCGCGGGCCGAACGAGGGGAAATGATAACGGGAGGGGGAAGTCTGGTCGGGGCGACTGGAGGCCCCTTCTCAAGGCTCCCAGTGCCGCTGGCAAGCTCTTTCGCGCAATCGCCGACTGCCAATGCCCAGCTTCGGCGATCACGGTGCCAGTTGTGGTCGCCCGTCTACCGGATCTCGATCAACTCCACATCAAAGGTGAGCTCTGCGTTGGCAGGAATAGTGGGCGGGTAGCCACTCACGCCGTAGCCCAGTTCGGACGGGATGATGAGACGACGCTTGCCGCCGACCTTCATCGTGGCGACTCCCTCATCCCAGCCCTTGATCACCTGGCCCATGCCGATCGTGAAAGAGAAAGGCTGGCCCCGGTCTACAGAGCTGTCGAACTTGGTGCCATCGGCTAACCAGCCGGTGTAGTGCACCACCACCGTCTGGCCCGCTTGCGGGTAGTCGCCGCTGCCGACCTTGATGTCGATGTACCGCAGGCCACTGGGTGTGACCGTCGGCTCGCCGGCGACGGGAGGAGGCGTGCCCGCGGCCTGTGGCGTAGCCGTCTGCCCAGCGCCGCCCCCGCCAGCCAGCGCGGAGTCGATCATCTGCTGGAACACGGAGAAAGGCTGGGCACCCGAGACGTAGACGCCGTTGATGAAGAAGCTGGGCACGCCATACTCTGTGAGCCCTAAGGCCTGGGCATACGAGTTCATGTCCTGGACGTCCTTCTGCACGTCCAGGACATGCTTGTTGCTGTCCAGGCACTGGTCGAAGGCGGTAGTGTCCAGGCCCAATTGGCTCGCGTAGGTCTTGAGGCTAGGCACGTCCAGGGCCGACTGGTTACTGAACAGCTTGTCGTGGTACTCCCAGAACTTGCCCTGATCATTAGCGCATGCGGCGGCCTCGGCTGCCATCTCAGCGTTCGGATGTATCTGGCTCAGAGGAAAGTCACGGGATACAAACCTGATCTTGTCCCCGTAGGCCTGCTTGAGCTGGTCCAGCGTTTCGTCACGGAAACGCTTGCAGTACGGTCACTGGTAGTCGCCGAACTCTACGACCGTCACCTTGGCGTCCGCCGGGCCCCACGCGGGAGCGTCATCGACGCTGACGGCCACCACCGGTGGAGGTGTGGGCGAAGGCGTCGCGTTCGGCGGGGTGAGCTGAGCGACCGCACCCGTACCGCCGCCTTCGTCGCTGACCAACTCGTTGGTGAAGAAGCCCGCCACGAAGATGCCCGCGGCAAACAGCACCAGCACCACCGCAGTCACCGCCGCCCAGACGACATGTGGCGGCATTCCCTTGGCGGGCGCCTGCACCCCGGGCCGTTCAGTCTTTCGCTTGTCCACCATGCCTTGTCCTCTCCTTCTGCTAGAAAACGCAAGACTGGCCGCTCGTAGGAATTGGCGCGCCGCCTTCAGATTCGTGAACCCTTCCAGCCGCGTTTGCAGGACACCCTCACCGTAACGCTAGCACACTCGCAGACATTTGCCAGGGTGCGGCCGCCAGTGTCTTGACACATCCGTCAACGTGCCAACCGCGGGGCCACCGAAGGCACACTTCCGCCTTATGTGCGCTCTGGGGGTATTCTCCGGCATCGTTATGTCGCCGGAGGGTCGATTTTGAATCTGCTGGTCGGGGCGACTGGATTTGAACCAGCGACCTCCTGAACCCCATTCAGGTGCGCTACCAGGCTGCGCTACGCCCCGACCGACACAAATACTACCACAGGCCCTCCAGTCCCCTCAAGCGCTGGCCCCCGAGCGCGAATCGCAGCCGGTGCAGGGCCAGGGCAGACCCACAGAGTGAGTGTCGATGATGGGATAGTCGGGCATAAGTCACTCCGAGCAGGTTTAGCGGATCATGGGAACTGGCTGTAACGGGGGGAAGGCGCGCTCGTCTTACATTAGCAGAGACAAGCGAAGCCATTGGTGAAGTTGTCGCTAAGTGCCGAGGTAGGCAAAGGTCTGGCGTTGCGAGGGGCTCCCATGTGCGGGACGCCTACGTAGGATCGCGGGAAGGCTGGTGACATCGGCGCAAACGACGCAGGCCCGATGCCTGACTAGAGAAGACGGGGGTCGGCAGTAGGCCGATGACCCCTGTCTACAGACGCCGGCCATGACCGCCCCAACGCCCTTAATCATGGGGCCGCGGGAGCAGGCCGGCGAGCCAACTCATCGAGAGCTTAAGCGGTAGGGAACACGCCACCGGCAAGGAGCGCCAAGTCGCGGACTGCCGAAACGGCCACCCCACCGACAGCTCGAGGAAAGGAGCAAGCGATGAAGCGCATTGTCGCCCTTCTTGTGGTGGCCGGTCTACTGGCTGCCATGGCGGCGACGGTCTATGCGGAGACCGCCACGGTGACCATCAACGCTGGCAGCCTTTCGGTAACCCCCGCCAACGTCACCCTCAGCGCTGTCACCCTGGACGGCACCGACAAGACCTCGACCAGCCCCTACACGTCCAACGCCTGGACGGCGGAGGACGCCAGGGGCACGGGCGCCGGCTGGAACGTCACCATCGAGGCCACCGACTTCCTTGACGGCGCCAGCCACACCATCGACATCTCGGAGACGGACCAGGAGTTCAAGATCCAGATACAGGACGCCAACATCACGGTCATTTCCGGCAACACCAAGCCCACCTCTTCGGTGACATCCCTGACCGCTATCCCTACTGCGGGCGGCACCCCCCTGAAGATCGTCTCGGCCGCCCTGGACGCCGGCATGGGGGAGTACAACATACCGCCAGCCTTCGAGCTGGAGGTGCGCGCCGAGACCGTGGCAGGAGTCTACAACTCCACAATAACAGTCGCCATCAACACTGGCCCGTAAGGGGGAGCCGTTCGGGGCGCTCCGGAACTTCGGGGCTTTGGCCGGAGCGCCCACAACCCTAGGCCAAGAGGGGAGGTAGCGGAGTTGAGATCGGTCTCAATCCGCTGGTTCGCCATCGGGGTGACGGTTGTCGCCGCCGCGGCGCTTGTGGCGGAGGCCGCCGCACTCACTATAACCACGGCGGCTATCACCTTCCCCAACGTCACCCTGAACGGCGCCTCGCAGACAGTACTCGATGACAGCACCAGCGCCTGGCAGGCCGACGCCACGAACGAGACCGGCGGTTGGAAGGTCACCGTTGCCTCCACCGACTTTGGTGACGGTAGCGGCAAGACTATCGCCGTGTCCAACTTCCAGATCCGCTTGTTGGACGCCAACATCGTTCTGGTCTCCGGGGGCACCAAACCGACCTCCACCCAGACCACCTTCGCTGCCCTTAGTGGAACAAGCCTCAAGATAGCCTCGGCGGCTGCGGGCAACGGCAACGGGGTCTATGACATGACCCCCGACTTCCGCCTTACGGTGCCAGCCGAAACCTATGCCGGCGACTACACGGCCACAGTGACCGTTGACATCAGCGTGGGGCCATGAGGGCCTGGGAGGAGCACGTCGTGAGGAGAAATCTTCTTGTAGCCCTTGCAGTCCTTACAGCCCTTACCCTGGGCCTTCTTGCCTGGCCGGGCATTGTCCAGGCCGAAGAGAACGTATCCTTCGGCATCAAGCCCGCCAAGGCTCATGAGAGCAACCCCAAGCTCCCCAGCTACTTCACCCACACCCTGGCGCCCGGGGCTCTCATGGCCGATGAGGCGCTGGTAGTGAACAGCGGCGACGTGCCCATCACCCTCAAGCTCTACGCCGCCGATGGTACCACGGCCATCAACGGCGGCACCGGCTTCGCCAACGACGGCGAGGAGAAGAATGGGGTGGCCCGCTGGCTTTCCCTCCCCATGAGCGAACTCTCTCTGCAGCCGGGCGAAACGAAGGTCGTGCCTTTCCTCATCAGCGTACCCTCCGATGCCTCGCCCGGCCAACACGTGGCTGGCCTGGTGCTGGAGGCCGCCACCAGCAGCGCGGCGCCGACCCGTGGAAGCGCCGACACGCGGTTCACGGTGAACGTAGTTCGCCGCGCAGGAGTGGCAGTGCTCATAGACGTGCCTGGCCCCCACGTCGCCGGGCTGGAGATCACTGGCGTATGCTTGAGGCAGCAAGACAAGGAACAGGGGGCGACCTTCGAGGTTGCGGTGCGCAACACGGGCAACGTCTTCGTGCGGGGTCAAGGCTCCCTGGTGATCAGGGACCGCGAAGGCACGGAGTTCGCCTCCATCCCCATACAGATGGACACGGTCCTGGCAGGGGATGCCACGCACTTCCAGGTGACCCATCCTGCCCGCCTGAGCGACGGCAGTTATTTGCTTAGCGTAGTTCTTGACTACGCGGAGGGACAGACCGCCATCCTGGAAGGGGCGGACCTGAACCTGAAGCACGGCCAGCCAGAGGTTGGGTGTGAGCCGGAGGAGAGCAAGCCCCCTGAGCCGGGCCTTGCGCCCGACATTACCACCCTGACCCCGGCCCAGGGAGAAGGCGGTCCTCCTATTGGACGATATGCCGTCTACTCTACCTTGGTTGCCCTCGTGCTGGCGGCCCTGGCCGTCGTCGTTGTACGCAGGCTAAGGACAAGGCGGCTCCGCCGGCCGGGTCCTGCTCCCCACGCTACCACCCTGACCCCCGTTCAGAAAAAAGGCGGTACGCCCGCTGGTCGACATGTCGCCTATGGGGCCGGCTTGCTTGCCCTGCTGGTAGCGGCCCCGGCCGTAGTCCTCGTCCGCAGGGCAGGGACAAGGCGACTCCACCATCGCTAGATAGATCTCAGCCTAGCCCTAGGGCACAGCGGTGGGCGCTGGCTAATGCCCGAATGCAACAACGATGTTGGAGGGCTCAGAGTAGCAAGGCCCCGCTCCAAGCGCTAGGATGTGGTAGTACCAGAGCCTCGGCCCGATAGGCGGCTCGTCTGTGAACTCCGTGCTATTCGGTCCCAGGCTGGCGACGTAGCCCCACGGCCCCTCAGGGACTACCGCTCGCTGAACCGCGAAGCCTGTCTCCTCCGTGGAGTTGTCCTGCCATTGAAGGTCAACAAGGAAATGGCCGTCCGATTCGTACTGCCTTGTCACCACCAGGCCAGAGGGGGCCTCAATGGTGGTGCAGACCGGCGCTGACGTGGGCGTAGGCCACCGGCCCGGAACCGTAGCGACGTTGGACGCCTCGGAGTCGCACCCCTGTCCATAGGCCTTGATTCGGTAGTAGTAGTTGTCGGGGCCAAACACCAGTGCGTAGTCGGTCCAGCCGGTGCTGTTCGGCGAGGTTGTGATAATCGCCGTATAGGGGCCGGCGGCGCTTGTCGCCCGTTCAACCTTGAACCCCTCCTCATCGTCCGAATTGTCTTTCCAGGAAAGGTCGACCCAGGCGGCGCCTCCGCTCCAATGCATACTTGCCGATAGGTCCGAGGGAGCATCGAGACATTGGGGGCGCGGCTCCGGCGTGGGCGTGGGTGTGGCCGGCCCCGGCGTGGGCGTGGGTGTGGCCGGCCCCGGCGTCGGCGGGGGCGCCTCCGGCGTGGGTGTGGCCGGCCCCGGCGTCGGCGTGGCCGGCTGCGGCGTGAGTGTGGCCGGCTGCGGCGTCGGCGGTGGATTGACGTCAGTCCGCTGGCAGTAACGGTTGTTGCCGATGTTCTTTTC
>Ga0315279_10003631_pt1 | contig 21305 bp, 18 predicted proteins | sample YL17G06_20_MG_FD_203694 | JGI IMG/M metagenome (GOLD analysis project Ga0315279, IMG submission 203694) | Sediment microbial communities from Yellowstone Lake, YNP, Wyoming, USA - YL17G06_20 | ecosystem: Environmental > Aquatic > Freshwater > Lake > Sediment | place: USA: Wyoming | collected... | reverse complement strand
GGCATTTAGGCAAAACAAAAGAAGCGGACAAACTTGAGAACGCCGTCGCTGCGGTAATCGCAGAAGGCAAATACGTAACCTACGATATGAAAGAGAACCGCGATGACCCGACGGCTGTCGGCACAAAAGAAATGACTGACGCGATTATTAGAAAAATCAAAGGTTAATCCGCCGAGAACGCAGGAGAAAGCCACCAAGACACAAAGACACAAAGACACAAAATCAAAGAGGAAAATCCGAATATCGAAATCCGAAACCCGAAACAAATCCAAATAACCGAAACTATAAATTCAAAACAAGTCAGACACAGATTTACACAGATTAACACCGTTTGTTAAAAATTGGATTTCTGCGGTCGCAGTTTTACTGCGTGCGCTGAAACACACCCTACGGTTAACTATGTCGCTGGATGCGGTCTTTGTATATTTGGTCGATATGTCCCGCTTTCTCCAATTGTTTCACACTTGTTTCCGACATATCTAAAACTAATGCGACCTGAGCATATGACAATCCTTCGGAACGAAGCCGGGTAATTATCCTTCTTTTATGATATGCTTCGAACAACCCCGCAGGTTCCAAATTCAGTTGGGAGACGTTCCTTAAAGACTCTTTTTCCTGTTCTTTCGTTTGATAAAATATTACCGTCCTATGAAAGTTGCCATCCAAATGGTCCCAACCCAATATATGTGCGACAACTCTAAAAAGACCAGCGATTATCTCGAGGTCGTTGTTATTGTTTTTACTAATGCTTTTGGCTTCTCTATCCAGAATCTCCAGATCTTTCAAAAGTAACATTTTGAGGGGCTCGTCAGCAGTAACAATTTGTCTGATGCGCTTTTCTATTTTCCTCAACAATCCACAATATGTTTTTTTGACGTACGTGGCATTACCAAAGGCAGAGGCCATTCCATGGGGCCGTTTCTTTTCTCCATAGAACTCGTGTGTAGTAATTTCCATAAGAAATGAATAGTGAAACCTGTCGCGTTTAAGTTTTTTGCTTTTCCGCATAATTCACCTTCCATTCTCAACCAGCATCAAGTCTTATAGGGTGCGCTGAAGCGCACCTTACGTTCTTCAGGATCTGCCGAGTAAGTTGTACGCGGTCGCCTACATACGCATTCTTTGAGAAAATAACGCATTAAGACGTTCACCAAGAGATGTATATTGCTCTACGGACAGATTGTAAGCAGCCAATTCGCTATTGTATTGGTCATACGAATAGTCTTGAGATCCTTCACTTTTTCGGCAAAGTGCCTCTGCTATAAGATAAAGGCGATTGATAGTATCCAAAAGCGCAATCGAATACTCATGAAGCACGGATAGAAATTCTTTATCCGATGCGACCAGATTAGGGTGCGTATTATTTTCCTCAAGAAAACTGTTTAGTTCCGAAAGTTCGGTCAGAAGTGTTTCAAGATTGGTTTTGTGGGAATGATAATTGATAGACTTGAAAATGCCAGGAATAGGAATCAATTTTCGTATCGAAAACTTAAAAATGTCATCATGGATAGAAACATACCGCCCAAGAATTTCATTTATCTTAAGCGTCAAGGATTCTATATCATTCATGACCATTCTCCTGGACTATTTCAATAAACCTACCATCCTGATTATGTATTGTTTAGAATTCCAAATCAACATCTCACACAAAATATTTCGTGGAAATTATACAGTTTCTGGAGCAGCGAAACGAAAAAAACACAAGGTGAAATAAAACAGGCCCCGCAGTTGTGCGGGGCCTGCTGGTTTTTGAACGCTTTGACCTTCATCAGGCGGGGGACACGTTGGTGGCACAGGGGCCTTTTTTGCCCTGGCCAACCTCGAACCGGACCGATTGTCCTTCATCGAGATTCGCATAACCTGTGGTCTTTATCTCTGAATGATGGACGAACAAATCGTCGCCGCCGCCATCCGGAGTGATAAATCCATAGCCCTTACTTGCGTTAAACCATTTTACTTTACCTGTACTCACTGTACTTCTCCTTGGCTCCGTTTCCAGAGCGCATAAATAATACCTCTCATTTGTTAATCTGCCAGGAGGTACTCTTGAGAGATGAAAGAATAACCCTGTAAGACCATTATAGCATAAAACCTGAACTATGCAACAACAAAATAAATATTATTTTCCTACACAATAACCGCATCAGCTTTACAGGGTGCGTTTGCTACTCTGTCCCGGCTCGCCGGGATAGCACGAGTTAGCACATTTAGTGCTCCCATTTTTGCAGAGGCTGATTTTTGTGGCAAAAAAACGGAATCCGGTGTAATATGTAGGCGAAAATCAGAACTTAGAATTTCTAACAAAATGGGTTTTCGCATTATCAAAGGTCAGAGATTGCCACGCCCCCGCGTCTTCCTGTCGGAAGACAGGAGCGGGGGCTCGCAATGACATCCTTTTTGTTAGAGGGTTGCTCTGTTGAAAAGAGTACGCCGACTTGCCGGGGTCATTTCGAGCGAGCCGCAGGCGAGTCGAGAAATCTGTTTTTAATAGATTTCTCCACTTCGCCCCCGTGCTTTCTGCGAAAGCAGAAAGGGGGGCTTCGGTCGAAATGACGTTGGGCCTTTTCAACAGAACATAAAGGGTTTTCCAATTGAACCAGGAAAGTTATCGAAAACTGATTTCAGGCGAAAGTGGCTTCCGGTGTCCATGCGTAGGGCTGGGTCTGTCTTTTGCGGCACTTGGTTACGCACTTGTTATCCGGTTGCGTAATTTCCTATACGACAAGGGGTGGCTGAAAACACATCGCGTAAATGCGAAGGTCCTCAGTGTTGGTAACATAACTGTCGGCGGGACAGGTAAAACGCCACTTGTTGTCTGGATGTGTAAATTTCTTCAGCGAAAAGAAATTCAATGCGCTATATTAACCAGAGGTTATAAAACACACACTCAAACACGAAGGACGATGGACGATGGACGATGGACGAGGGGCGAGGGACGAGAGACGAGGGATGAGGGACGAGGGACAAAAATTGATGAGCCGGGGGTTCTTGCAGAGAGCTGTCCGGAGGCAAAGGTAATTATCGATCCGGACCGCGTTGCGGGAGCAAACGAGGCCATTACCAAATTCGGTGTAAAAGTTTTAGTTATGGACGACGGGTTTCAGCACCGCCGACTGCACAGAGACTTAGACATCGTGACAATCGATGCGACCTGCCCATTTGGTTACGACAGGATGCTGCCAGCAGGATTTTTGCGAGAGCCAATCACCGCGCTGAAACGGGCAGATGCTGTGGTCATTACGAGGTGCGACCAGATTAACGAAACCAAATTGCGTGAGCTGGAAGAAAAACTACGAGAGGTCAATCCCAATATAGTAATTGCAAGGTCGATACACAGGCCTATTTGTGCGAGACTTACAGACGGCAAAGAAATCGGTGTCGAACAGTTAAAGGGCAGAAAGATATTTGCATTCTGCGGGATAGGCAATCCGCAGAGCTTTTTCGGCACAATCAAAAGTATTGGGGCTGAGGTGGTCGGCTCGAAAATTTACGACGACCATCATCACTACACGGACAATGACATTTCCGAAATCTATGAACAGGCTGGAACTGTCAAGGCAGAGTTAATACTGACAACGCAGAAAGACTGGAGCAAAATCATTGGCGATTTTCGATTTTCGATTGCCGATTGCCAACCACCAATACCTCTTGCACGTCTGGTAATTGAGCTAAAATTCATCGGTGGAGAAGATAAAATAAGAAACTTGATTGAGAGCACATTAGGGGGTAAAATCTCCAAGAAGTAAGAATAATAGATTCCTCGCTGCGCTCGGAATGACATTCTATGCAGCGAAGTGAGAAATATGTAAGAACCAAAAAATGTATGAGAAGCTATTAAAAACGGTAACAAACCTCGGGTCGCCAAAAGTTCTGGTCGCGGGCGACTTTATGTTAGATGTTTATATCTTCGGCGATGCGTTGAGAATCAGTCCCGAGGCCCCTGTGCCGGTATTAAAAGTAACCGAGACCGAATACCGCTGCGGAGGAGCCGGGTCGGTAGCCGCCGACGTAGCGGCATTAGGGGGGTTGCCCTTTTGTATAGGCGTTATGGGAGACGACCAAAACGGCGAAGTCCTCAAAAGAAAACTGACAGAAATGGGGGCCGACACGATAGGGCTACTTAAAATCACCGACCGCCCTACCACTACCAAACAGCGGTTGATAGGCCTGGCTCAGCATCGGCATCGGCAGCAACTATTCAGAATGGACCAGGAATCAACAGAACAGCTTTCCGACCAACAATATGAGAAGATTTTGGAGGTCTATAAAAACAATTTGCGAGGAGCGGATATTGTCTGCCTGCAGGACTATGACAAGGGTTTGTTTATACCATCCGTTTGTAAACAAATGATACAGTGGGCAACGGCGGCGAACAAAAAGGTCCTGGTTGACCCTTCGCTTATCAGCGACTATTCAAAATATGCCGGCGCCACTGTCATTACGCCGAACCGTAAGGAGACTTCTGTGGCGGTCGGTTTCGAGATAAGAACCGCGGACGATGCAGCCAAGGCGGCGGAAGAGCTTGTCCGAAAGCTGAAGCTGACGGCTGTGGTAATTACACTCGATAAGGAAGGCGCATACCTGAAAACAAAAGGCATAAGCGAAATGATACCGACCCGGCCACGCAGCGTTTATGATGTTACCGGAGCAGGTGACATAGTCCTGGCAACATTAGCGATGACCCTGGCAGCCGATTGCGATTATAAAACGGCTGTGCAACTTGCCAACATAACCGGCGGGATTGAAGTGGAGAAATTCGGTGCTGCGACAGTAACTATCGAAGAGGTCATCAATGAGATTGTCAGTCAAAATCGAAGCAAGAGCGGCAAGGTGCGTCCGATTGATTCTTTGGTCGAGGAACTTTCCTGGCGGCGGAAACAAAAAGAGAGTGTAGTATTTACAAACGGCTGTTTCGATGTTGTGCACAGAGGACATATCGAATTTCTTAAATTCTGCAAACAGCAGGGTGACATAGTTGTTGTCGGGTTAAACAGCGATGGTTCGGTAAGAGCCATCAAAGGGCCCGAACGGCCCATCAACAACCAGTATGACAGGGCAGCCGTTCTGGCGGCGCTGGAAACAGTCGATTATATTACGATTTTCGATGAGCCGGACCCGCTTAATCTAATTAAAAAAATAAAACCAGATATACTGGTAAAAGGTCAGGACTGGGCACAGAAAGGCGTCGTGGGCCGCGAATTTGTCGAATCTTACGGCGGGAAGGTCATCTTAGCGCCGTTAGTAGAAGGCAAAAGCTCAACAGCGACAATTGAAAAAATCAAGTTACTGCGAACAAAATCAGATGAAACAGAGCGACAAAAAACAGATTACAAAGGCCATAGAAACACACAGGAAGATGCTCGCTGAAATAAAGAGGCGCGGCATTGAAACAATCGCTGCCGCAGCTTTGGCGATAATAAAAGCACTGAAGGCAAAGAGGACAGTTTACCTTTGCGGCAACGGAGGTTCTGCCGCAGATGCACAGCATATAGCAGGGGAATTAGTAGGCAGATACCAAAGAGAGCGAAAGGCGCTGGCAGCGGTGGCACTTTCGACGGACACTTCGATACTTACATCTATCGCCAACGATTACGCTTACGAAGATGTCTTTGCGCGGCAGGTGGAGGCATTAGTCAGAGAAGGTGACATTCTGTGGGCCTTTTCAACGAGCGGCAGCTCGGCAAATGTCATTAAAGCCGCCAGGTTGGCAAAGGAAAAAGGTGCCTGTGTGCTGGCATTTACAGGCAGAGCTAACAGCAAGCTCGAACGAATTGCCGACATTTGTTTCTGCGCCGATTCTGAATCAACGGCGCGCAGCCAAGAGATGCATCAGGTTGCTTATCATATAATTTGTGAGCTTGTAGAACAGAGTTTTTGCAAATAATCAGGCGAAAGGTAAGTTGTAATTTCTAAAAAATGAGATTGCTTCGCTTCCGCCTTCGCAAAGCTACGGCGGACAGGTCGCTCGCAATGACATTTTGTTAGAAGTTTTAGAGATGGCTAATAAAGCGATATTTTTAGACCGTGACGACACGCTGATTGAAGACCCCGGGTATATCAATCACCCTGACCAGGTAAAGCTGCTGGACGGCGTCGCTGAGGCGCTTAGGGAGCTTAAAGAGATGGGATATAAGCTCGTTGTGGCCTCCAATCAATCTGCGGTTGCACGAGGAATTGTTACCGAGGAGGTTTTAGATGAAATCCATAACCGCTTAAAGCAATTGCTTGCGGAGAAGGGCGCTTTTTTAGACCAGATATATTACTGCCCTTACCATCCTGACGGAGTCATCCCGAAGTATCGCAAGGAAAGCGACTGGAGAAAGCCGAGCCCGGGTATGTTAGTGGCGGCTGCTGGAGAGATGGATATTGACCTTGGCCAATCCTGGTGCATCGGCGATAGCCGGCTTGACGTGGAGGCCGGTTCACGGGCCGGCTGCAAAACTATCTTGATAGACCACTCTCCATACCTGAAACAATCCGAGCCGGGCGAGCCGGTTCCAGACTACCGGGCTGTAAATATCAAGGAGGCGGTGAACATTATAAAAAGGTATCATCGCAGCTCCGGCAAAATGGTAAGTAAAGTCGAGGCCGGTTCGATGTATCAAACTGAACCGGTTTCCAAGAAATTATCTCAAGACACAGAATGTCATTCCGAGTCCTTCGCTGCGCTCGAGGATAAATCCGATACACGCCCGACGGATAAATCCTGTGAGGAATCTCTTATTTCAGCAGGCCAGACCCTTCGTCCCGACCTTGTCGGGACTCAGGGTGACAGTTTTGAGATAGTTTCCAAGACCGATAAAACAGTTTTGCAAGCTGATGAACCGGTTTTGGAAACCGCCGAGCCAGTTTTGCAAGTTGTGGAAGAACCATCAGAGCCGGAACTTACTGAGCTGCAAACAGGCCCCGCCGAACAGGAAATTCCCGCTGACAAGACCGCAGAGTTATTAAACGCGATTCTTGGGCAACTGAAAAGTATGCAGCGAGCCAATATGTTCAGCGGCGAATTTTCCATAACGCGGCTGATGGCCGGGGTTGTGCAAATCATGGTCCTGTTTTGCCTGCTTGTAACAATATTGTTTTTGATGAGTCCAACCCGACAGGACAATTCGGTTTTAATTGCGCTGGGGTTTGCTGCGGTTCTGCAAATGATGGCCCTTACTTTATATATAATGCAAGGGCGAAAATAACGTTGAGTGAAGCGTATCTTGTGAAGCGAGATACGAGATACGAAATGCAAGATGCGAAATGCAAGATACGAAATGCAAGATTTTAGTGTGGCTTCCTTCCCCAATGGGCGATGCAATTCTGTGCACACCGGCCCTGCGGGCCATTCGCAAACATTTTAAGTCCTGCGAAATTTCATTTTTAGCCAACCCTGTGGTTCGCAAGCTTCTATCGCCCGGCAGTTTTAACGACAATTGGGTGGAACAACCGAACGACAATCCCTTTGCAATTGCCCGGGGAATTAAAAAACACAAGTTCACGCATGCGATACTTTTCAAGAACTCATTTGGGTCTGCTTTAGCTGTTTCTTTAGCGAGGATACCTTCACGAATTGGCTATGCCCGCGAAGGACGCGGCTTTCTGCTCACCGACAAACTTTATCCGCTAAAATTACCTGACGGCAAATTCAAGCCGGTTTCTATGATTGACTACTACCTTGCAATAGCATCGCGGCTCGGCGCGGATACGAGCGACAGGACCATCGAAGTTCCTCTCGAATTACAAACCCGCAAAAAGCTCAAGTCCCGATTCCCGGAAGTTGCCGGCAGCCAGGGGCCGGTTGTTGTCCTTGTTCCTGGCGGAGCATTCGGCCCCAGCAAATACTGGCCGAGTGAAAGATTTGCACAAACAGCCGACCGGCTCATCACCACCTACAATGCAACAGTATTCGTATCCGTCGGCCCAGACCTCTTTGAGAAGCACATTGCCGGGGAAATTTGCGATTCATCCAAGCCCGCCACACAAATGGCGGGCAGGCACAAACTTATCAACCTGGCGGAAAGGCCTGTAAACCTTGACGAACTAAAAACACTTTTTTCAAGGGCAGATTTGGTGATAAGCAATGATACCGGCCCGCGACATATAGCCATCGCGCTGCGGCGGAAGGTCATTACCCTTTTCGGGCCAAACGACCCTGCGTGGACAGACACCGGCTACGAAAACGAGATTCAAATTGTCGGCAACGTCCCCTGTGCTCCCTGCCAGAAGCCGGTATGCAAAAAGGCGGGACATTTATGTATGGAGGCAATCACGGTCGAGATGGTTTGTAATGCTGCCAGGAAACTACTCGAAAATAGTGATAGACCAGCAGTGGTCAAAGTTTGCCAGGAATTTGTAGAAACTTCAAAATCGTTTTTTGTGGACCCCGGTTATAAAACGGCTCTGGACAAGTCAGGACTGACTACTGTCGATAGTATTTTTTCTTTTAATGCGGGTAAAAACCTTTCCAAAGACAACCTCGCCCGATTCCGCAGCCGGTTACAGCTTGAAATAAATTCGCCTTCAGGTACATTATTTTTGAAGCGTTACGATAAACCGCCGGTATTATTTCAGTTTAAGAACTGGCTCACTCATCAGAGCCGGAAAAGCTGCGGTTTCTGCGAGTTTGAATCAGCAAGCGAACTGGCGGCAGAGGGCATAGGAACCCCTAAAGTTATTTCCTACGGCGAGCAGTGGGGGAAACTTTTTGAGAAAAGAAGCTTTATAATCACCGAAAAAATCCCAAGCGCCGAATCCCTGGAACAGAAACTACCCCCCTGCTTCAATGGTCCTGCGACAGCCGAAACTTTGAAACTGCGGAGGATTTTCCTGGCTCAATTAGCATCCTTTATAAAGAAATTCCACCAGACTAATTATCGTCATCGGGACCTCTACTTTTCGCACATATACTACAGCGATGACGGCAGCTTTCATCTGATAGACTTGGCGCGGGCCTTTAAGCCGATTCTGCTGCGAGAGCGATTTCGGATAAAAGATATCGCCCAATTGCATTATTCCGCCCCGGCCAGGTATTTTTCGAGGAGCAACCGGCTGCGTTTTTATTTAGACTACGTCGGCCAAAGCAGATTAACAAAGAATGACAAGATATTTATTCGCAAGGTAATAAAAAAGGCGGAGCTGATGGCACAGCACGATATAAAACACGGCAGAATTGCCCCCTTTGCAGGGTGAGCAGTAATGAATAGAAAAATCGCAATTATAATAGAGCGGGCAGATGTGGCCCTGGGGGGAGCAGAGCGGTCGGTGTTCGAGCTGGCAGCAGAACTATCGGCGCTCGGTCTGGAAGTTGACATACTTGCTGCAAAGGGGCCGGCCAAAAACAAAAATATCCGCACTCTATGCACAGATAAGCCAAGCAGGCGTGTCTGTTACTTTACCTTCGAAAAGACCCTAAGAAAACACTTGTCGGAAAACCACTACGACATAATTCACAGCGTCCTGCCATTCAGGTTTGCCGATGTTTATCAGCCACGCGGCGGGACATATACCGAATCAATTTTGCGCAACGCCGCCAGCTACCAAAATAAGTTTGTGGAATCCGTAAAGAGACTTACGGCTTTTGCCAACGTGCGCCGGACGATACTTCAGCAGGCCGAACGCAAGCTGTGCAAAAAGCCAAACGGGCCGGTAATCGCTGCGCTCTCGGAATACGTCTCTGAACAATTCAAACGATATTATGCAGTCGGTAATGAGCGTATCGTGGTTATACCTAATGGCGTAAAAACAGATAAACAAATCGACGCAGACGAAGCCAACAGACTCCGCGAACAAATAATGAGGCAATTAGCCATTAAAGAAACGGACAAAGCGGTGTTCTTCCTGTTCGCGGCAAACAATTTCAGGTTAAAGGGATTAACTGTTTTGTTAGAAGCAATGCGGCTGGCAGCACAGCACAAAACGCAAGAAGATATTTACCTGATAGTGGCCGGCGACGACAGAACACTCAAATACCGCCATATAGCAAAAAGACTCGGCGTCCATAAAAAAATCATTTTCTCAGGGGCTATCAGACAGATTCAAAATGCCCTATCAATAATCGATGTGGCAGTGCTGCCTACTTTCTACGACCCATCCAGCAGATTTATTTTAGAAGCAATAGCGGCTGGCAAGCCGGTGATAACAACCATATTTAACGGCGCTACGGACTTATTCGTCAACAATCGGCACGGCAAGGTGATTGATGCCCCGGAAGATATCCCGGCACTGGCAGAAGCTATCAACTATTTCGCAGACAGAAACAATATACGCAAGGCATCAGAAGCAATTATTGCGGATAATCTCAAAGAAAAAGTTTCCGTCAGCCGGGTCGCCGAACAACTGAAATCTCTTTATGAATCTATATTGCAAAGGAAAGGCCCAAAATAATGGACGTGACTTTTGTATTTGCCATCATAGGGGCATATCTGGTCGGCTCGATACCCTCTGGACTGCTCATTGCCAAAGCCCACGGTAAGGACCTTCGCTCGATAGGGTCAGGCAACATCGGCGCAACAAACGTCTCCCGCGCTTTAGGCAGGAAATGGGCCTATATCTGCTTCCTGCTTGATACACTTAAAGGGCTGGTTCCAATGCTGGCGACGATGTTTTTTACCAGAACAATCCAAGGCAGTGGAGCAATAAATCAAAGAGTTGTCTGGCTCTGGCTTGCAGTAGGCTGCGCAGCTATATTAGGCCACATCTTCCCAATATATATAAAGTTCAGGGGCGGCAAGGGCGTTGCAACAAGCTTCGGAGTGGCACTGGGGCTCTGGCCATACTATACAATCTGTGCGCTGGCTGCCATCGCAATATGGGTAGTAGTTGTCCTCGTGTGGCATTACGTTTCGCTGGCATCAATCGCTGCTTCGATTGTTTTTCCTATCGTTCTGGTCCTGACGATGGTCCTGATACCGGGCTGGAAGTTTACAAACTTGTGGCCATTGCTCCTGGCGGCGACTGCAATACCAATAATGGTCATCGTCCGCCACCGTGAGAATATAAAAAGATTAATCGCGGGGACGGAAAGCAAAATCCTGCAAAAGCAGAGCTAAACCATCTGCGCAAAAACAGGATATGGTGTGAAACGTGTGCCAAAAAGGGGGCAAGCCAATCCAAAGCAACCCTCAGGTTACTACACCAGCTTGCACCTGCCCAAAATAACCCTCGGCGAGGCAGCTCGACCAATCCGTCTTTGCCGGACTGGCGCCCCCCAAGTAGCAACACACGCCCGGATGTTATCCTTTTCTCGCCCTCTTCCTGCCCCCCAAGAAATCTCTATTGCTGCTGGGTATCACTCGTATTAGTGTTTTATCGGTCACATTAAAAAAGAAACCGTATAGGGTAATCCTACATATAAGGTCCGCAAACCCTATTATCGGACTACGCAAATCCCGTTATAGGACTAACAGGATGCTATTACGTAACCCCCGAATTAGAAGTCAGAAGGCAGAAGACAGAATATTGGATTTCTGTATTCTGCAATCAACCCGCCGAGGGCAGGTTTAATCCTTCATTCTGAATTCCCTTGCTCATACTGACAGTTTTAAGATGTTTTCTCAGACCCCCATATCGAAGTTTATTCACAATGCCAGCACCGTGGCATCTATCCAACCCAAGTCGTTCAGCGTTCAAGAGAGATGAGGCCCCACTGGATGCTTTTTACGACAAGCTCAGGGATACTGTTCACATCCAGCTTTTCCATAATTTTGCGGCGGGTCGCCTCGATGGCCTTGTCGCTTACGTGGAGCTCTAAGGCAATCTGTTTGGTGCTCTTTCCTTCAACTACGAACTGAAGCACCTGAAGCTCTCTATCTGTAAGGATTTCCAGCGGCGACTCGGTTGTTTCGAGTAAGCGGTTTACGTAATCCCCCATTACTACACCGGTAATACTGCGGCTGATATACCAGCCGCCTCCGGCGACGGTTCGTATTGCCTCGACCAGCTCATCGGACAAACATTCCTTCAATATATAGCCCGACGCCCCGGCCTTGAACATACTGACGACAAACGTCCTGTCAGAATGCATCGACAAGGCGACTACTTTTACTTTAGGGAATTCGTGAGTAATCTGACGCGTAGCATCAACGCCGTTTAGATTCGGCATAGTTATATCCATAACGACCACATCCGGCAATAGTTTGCTTACAAGCTCAATGGCTTTGCGGCCATCGGCAGCTTCACCGACTACCTCCATATCGCTTTCCTTATTGAGCAGAAAACGCAGACCCTCGCGGACAATTCCGTGGTCGTCGGCCAATAAAATTCTAATGCTCATTTTAGTCCTCACCTTCAGTTTTTTCTTTCTTCAGCGGCGCCACTATTTTAACCCTGCACCCGCAGCGGGGTCTGGACTCAATCTCAAGATGCCCCCCTAACCGTTCCAGCCGCTCCTGGATACTAAAAAGCCCGAATTCGCCCCTTTTGGCTGCCATTGAGGCAACCTCCACAGGGTCGAATCCCACACCATCATCCTCGACCGTGATGGATATCTGCTCACCGAGCCGTTTGATAGAAACTTTGACCTTATGTGCGCGGGCATGTGCAACAACATTGGTAAGCAATTCCCGGACATCGCGGAACAAAAGGATACGAATGTCATCCTCCAGAGGTTTGGCCTCCCCATCAGCTTCAAACTCAACGGTTATGCCGTGCTTTTTTTGGATTTGGTTGGTAAGCCATTCCGACACCGCCATTTCAAAGCCCAATTCGTGCAGCACAGGACTGCTGAGGTCGAAGGTCAAGGTCCTGGTATCCTGAATGGTCTGGCCGATGGAGTTACAGACATCATCGAGCGCCTTATCGAGCTTGCGGTCATAGCCGGATTTGCGAAGGGCCTCCAACTTGATTTTGGAAATAACTAAGGATTGGCTGATTCGGTCGTGCAGCTCGATAGCGAGACGATGTCTTTCACGCTCTTCGGCGAGCGTTAACTGCGAAGCGAGGGACTTGAGCTGTGCCTGGTATTCCCTTGCCCTTTTTTCTGCGCGCTTACGCTCGGCATTTTTCGCAATCTTCCATTTGTCTTCCTTCTCGATGATGGCCAACTGATGGTTGTTGACCACATCTACAATTTCAGATGTCCCACACCCATCGAGGCGATACGTGCAAACAACAATTATCGGTAATCTATCGATTGTCTCATTTATCTGATGCTCATATTCGATAAAACTGTCCCAGAATTTTTCATTAAGCCAACTCGTGTTACCAGTTATCCTTGCACCCGCATATCCATTATTTAGAGCCAGGTTGAGTTTATTCATCCAGCCATTCATCACGCGCTGCCTGTCGAAAGCGCCCCCGTCAAGATACCACTGGTCGTGCGGGAGGATTTCTATTTGCGCCTTTTTTAAGTATTTGTCGAAGTCAGGCATAGCTTTTCTCATAGCACTTTTGGCTTCGGTCGGGTCAAGAGGGTCCGAGGTAATCCACATACAGAACTCATTATTTTCCAGTCCTGCCTTGAAGTAAGGGACAAGAATACCAATCAGGTCTTCTTTTGTCCTGTAAAATAGACAAGCGTGCGTGCCCCACACAACGCTGCCTAACAGGTCAATTCCTGACTCTCTGACTAATTGCTTTGTTTCTTTTTCTTTCATCGGGTCATCTCCTTTTGCTTTAGCGGAGCGGTCATTGTAACCTTACAGCCGCAGCCGGGTGCGGAGTCAATCCGGAGATGCCCGCCCAGGTCTTCCAAACGCTCCCGAATACTAAAAAACCCGAATTCGCCCCTTTTGGCTGCCATCGAGATAACCTCAACAGGGTCAAATCCCACACCATCGTCCTCGACCGTGACACATATATGGTTGTCGAGTTTCCTGAGAGAGACCTTTACCTTGTGAGCGCCGGCATGTTTAACAACGTTGATGAGCAGCTCCCGCACATCACGGAACAAAAGGACACGAACGTCGTCATCAAGGGGCTTGGGGTCTCCATCATCCTCAAACTCAACAGCAATACCGTGCTTTTTCTGGATTTGGTCGGTGAGCCATTCCGACACCGCCGTCTCAAAACCCAGCTCATAAAGCACGGGGTTGCCGAGGTCGAATGTCAAAGTTCTGGTATCCTGAATCGTCTGGCCGATGGAGTTACAGACCTCCTCGAGCGCCTTATCGAGTTTTCGGCTGCGCCCCGACTTTCGAAGTGCCTCCAACTTGATTTTGGAAATAACCAGTGCCTGGCTGATTCGGTCGTGCAGGTCAGTAGCGAGGCGGCGTCTCTCGTGCTCTTCGGCAAGGGTCAGTTGCGAAGCGAGAGATTTAAGCTGGGCCTGGTTTTCCTCAGCCATTTTTTCTGCACGTTTGCGCTCGGTAATGTCTATTAAGACTTCCTGAATGCCGACAATTTGTCCCCCGCGCCTTATGGGGTTGTTTCTATATTCTACTACTACATTTCCTTTTGGCGTGATTATTTCGACCTCGCCTTCCACCGGGATACCGCGGGTCAACCTTTCAAACTCCTTAAATGAGTTGTCCCTGTATTTCTTGGCGATAAAATCAAAATGGCTTTTACCAATCACTTCCTCTCGCTTGACGCCATATTCTTCAATCAGTTTATTCACATTGGTTATGTTGCCCTTCAGGTCCAGCGTAAGTATTGCTTCTCGCGCGTTCTCAAAAAGGTCTCTGTATTTTTCCTCGCTCTCGCGCAGCGTCTCCTCTGAACGTTTTCGCTCGGTGATGTCTTCTCCGGAACTTAAGACGGCAATAACCTGGCCTTTATCGTCTCGAAGGATGGTATTATGCCAGGCAATCAGGCGCTGGTCGCCATTCTTGGTCAGGATGGGGTTTTCATAATATTCAAGCGAGTCGAGCTCTCCACTTACGACCTTCTCGAAGGATGCTCTTGCCTGTTCCCTGATTTTTTCGGGGAGGAAATTATCGAACCAGTTTTTCGCGATGACCTCTTCTTCCTTGTAGCCGAGGATTTCACAACCTTTTTTGTTTATAAGGCCGACCCTTTGTTCGGCATCGATCGCCACAAACATAACCCCTGCAACATCCAGATATTGTTGTGCTCTATCCCTTTCTTTTCGCAGCAATCGTTCTACCTGTTTGCGTTCAGTGATATCTCTTATGATATGAACGGCACCGGTGAGGCTGCCCTGCTGGTCGAAAACAGGGTCAACAGAATCTGCTACCCAGATACCGTTTTGTGGTAAATGAAGCTCTATTTCCACGTGTTTTTTTGTGGCTTTTGCTTTTTCGAGAGGACAATCTTTGGGAGGACGGTCTGTCCCGTGAACCAACTGCCAGCAGGTTTTTCCAACTATCTGGTCAAGGGGTCTATCGAAAAGGCGTGAGACAGCAAGGTTGGCCTGAATGATTCTGAATTCATTGTCGGTTAGAATAATCGAATCTTTTGTTGCGTCAAAGGTGGTTTCCCACTCGCGCCACGCCTTGTCTAACTCATCGTCCACATTTTTGTGCATAGTTAATTCGTGGCTGACTTGTTCCAATCTGGTTATGCGCGAATGAATTACCCCAATTTCCCCCGTAAGCTCCCTTCCGCCGGCATCCAAATCTCCCATCCCTACTTTCCCCCACTTAATGAGCCGCTCGGTCTGAACCCGTAACTACGGCGAGACGGCTCCGGTTACCTGTTCACTCCTTTGCCCGACTTGTTGCTATGATATGTCCAGTTTTTCTAACGACTGTTTGCGGAGATATCAACTTAATTCTAATTTTTTTGAAAGAATTTCAGAAACAACTTTTGGATTTGCCTGGCCTTTGGTTTTCTGGATAACCTGGCCAAGCAGAAAGGCCCTGGCCTTTTCGGTTTTCTTACCCCCGCTGGTTACATCGCTGACGGCTTTGGGATTTTCTACAAGAACGCGGTCAACTATCGCCTCCAACTGGCCTGCATCGCTTTCCTGAATCAGATTGAGCTGCTGTGCTATAGGGCGGGGTTTTTTGCCTGTTTTCGCCATTTCCACCATTATTGTATTGCCTGCGGTGGCGCTGACCTGCCCGGATTCAATCATTTTTGCCAGTTCTGCCACATCGTCAACAGCCGGACCGAGCTGGGGGAGGGTGCAGCCAGCCTCGTTTGCTAATTTAAGGCCGACCTGGGTGAGCAGATTGCAAACCCGCTTGGGGTCGGCACCGGCAGCAACGACGGCCTGGAAAAATTCGGCTGTCGAGCGTTCAGCCGTCAAAACACCCGCATCGTAATCGCTTAGTTTATATTCGTTGATATAACGCATTTGCCTGGTAAGCGGCAGCTCACATAAATGTGCCCGGATGTCCGCCAGCCAAACTTGGGTAAATTCGACCGGCACAAGGTCAGGTTCGGGAAAGTATCTGTAATCGTGGGCTTCTTCCTTTTCCCTCTGGAGGACGGTAACCTCTCTTTCATCATCCCAGCCGCGTGTGGTTTTATTGCCCATTTCCATTACCCGGCCTGTTTCGAGGAACTTATCAAGCTGCCTTTGCTGCTCATAGTCGATACTTCGCTCCAATGCGCGAAAGCTGTTGAGGTTTTTGACTTCCACTATGGGCGTTTTGTATTCAGCGCCATCTTTTGTGATAACCAGATTGATATTCGGCTCAAAACGCATGTGGCCTTTCTGCATATCAGCTTCAGAAACGCCGAGGTATCTAACCATTTGCTGAAGCTCCACGGCCAGCGCCCGGGCCTCATCGCCGCTATTTATATCGGGGGCGGTAACGATTTCCAATAGCGGGGTTCCGGCACGATTCAAATCCACCTGGGAAAAATTACCTGTCGCGTGCAGATTTTTGCCGGCGTCCTCTTCGAGGTGCGCTCTGATTATACCGATTCTTTTCGTTTGCGTGTCAGAGCTTATCGGTGGGCTGAAGCCCACCCTACTACCCTCTATAAATGGTATTTCGATGAAGCCATCTTTACTGAGCGGCAAATCATACTGGCTTATCTGGTAATTCTTCGGCAAATCAGGATAGTAATAGCTTTTTCTGTCCCACTTGGTGAATGCAGGTGTCCGACAGTTAAGAGCCATCGCTACCAGCACAGCATATTCAATCGCCTGCTTATTCATTACGGGCAAAACGCCGGGCATACCGAGGCATACCGGACAAACCCTGCTGTTGGGCCGCTCGCCGAAACCGAGAGCACAGCCGCAAAACATCTTCGTCCGCGTGCATAACTGGACATGGATTTCTAAACCTACGATAACTTTGTAGTGTAAGTCAGTCATTCGTTCTATTCCGATATTTCGGTTAAATCCGAAATTCGAAATCCTAAATCCGAAACAAATTTAAACCTCAAATGCTCAAAATTTTCAAAACTGACAGATTTGCTGTCATTCTGAGCGAAGCGAAGAATCTCATCATTCTCGCATAAACGAGACCCTTCGCTGCGCTCAGGGTGACACTTACGTGTCATTTCGGTCATTCGGATTTGTTTCGTGCTTCGATATTCGTATTAGAAATTCTGTTTTATTTGTTAATCGATTACTCCTGGCTTTTTCTTGTGCCAACTGGTTTCTTTCTCGAACATTCGAGCTATCCGCAGAAGTTTATCTTCGGTAAAAGCCGGGGCAAGTATCTGCAAACCGAGCGGCAGACCTTTTCCATCAAAGCCGCAGGGAATGCTTATGCCCGGAATGCCCGTCAGGTTTACCGCTATCGTGTATATGTCCGAAAGATACATTGTCAGGGGGTCATTAATTTTTTCGCCAATTTTAAAAGCGGCAGTAGGCGAAACCGGCATCATAATGCAATCGCACTTCTCAAAGGCACTATCAAAGTCCCCGCGTATCAGAGACCTAACCTTCAGCGCCTTGAGGTAATAGGCATCGTAATAGCCGCTCGATAGAGCATAAGTTCCGAGCATTATTCGGCGTTTGACCTCTTTGCCAAACGCTTCGGCCCGCGATTTGGAATAGACCTCAATATAATCCTGTGCGTTTGGGCTGCGATAACCATAATGCACGCCATCGTAACGTGCAAGGTTACTGGAGGCCTCAGCGGTGGCAATGATGTAATAGGCGGCAATGGCATAATCCAGATGAGGCATATCCATTTCTACGACCTCTGCGCCGAGCGTCTTGTATATATCTATCGCATCATAAAGGGCTTTTTGCACCTGCTGGTCGGCACCTGCATTGAACTTCGGCACAATCGCAATTTTTAGTTTCTTTAGCGGCTCATCAAGCTTTTCAAGATAATCACAAACCGGGGCAATGGCTTCGTCAACGCTGGTGCTGTCGGCTGGGTCGTGACCGGCTATCACATTCATCATTAACGCAGCGTCGGCCACCGTGCGAGTTATTGGGCCAATCTGGTCCAAACTTGAACCATAAGCAACAAGTCCGAATCGTGAGACCCTGCCATAAGTTGGTTTTAGCCCGACGACGCTGCAGAAACTGGCTGGCTGACGAATTGAGCCACCCGTGTCGGAGCCGAGGGCTGCAAAACACAGACCTGCTGCCACCGCGGCGGCAGAGCCGCCGCTGCTGCCACCCGGTACACGAGCGGTATCCCACGGATTGACCGTCCGCTTTAAGCCGGAGGTCTCCGTGCTCGAACCCATCGCAAACTCATCCATATTTGTTTTGCCGACTATCACCGCATCGGCAGCAAGCAGCTTCTCAACTGCCGTGGCATTATAAGGTGCGTGGAAGCTCTCCAGTATTTTCGAAGCGCAGGTTGTGGCCCCGAAAGTGGTGCACATATTATCCTTTATCGCAACGGGCACACCAGCCAGCCCCCCTACCGGCTGGCCGGCTGCTACGCGGCGGTCAACCTCCGCTGCCTTTTTTAGTGCGGGCTGGCGAAAAGTGCTAATATAGGCGCCAATCACCGGCTCAAGCTTATCTATCCGCTCGAAAACCGATGTGGTCGCTTCGACGCTGGATATTTCGCCAGCGGCGATTTTGTCACGCAACTGTTTTGCAGTCAGGCCGGTCATTACCATTCCGACAAACCAAAAATCATTTCGTGCGGCTCTTTCGATGCTGGAGGAACCAATCATAAAGCTGCTGATTATTATAAGTTTCGGTCCAGGAATCATGGCCGGCATCGGGATAAACCGTCAGTTTGGCATCACCGCCGCGGGCCTTTATTGCGTTGACCATATCTTCGGATTCTTTAAGAGGAACAAGGGGGTCCTTTGCGCCGTGAAACGCCCAGATGGGGACATCTTTTAGTTTATCTGCCATAAAGACTTTTCCGCCGCCGCAAATAGGAGCGATGGCGGCAAAGCGGTCGGGATACGCTGAAGCCAAAGCCCATGTGCCGAACCCACCCATACTAATACCGGTTAGATAAATCCTTCCCTGGTCCACATCGCAGCGGGCAACAACATCGTCGAGAAGATTTATCAGCACCTCATTCTTATCCGTCCACCAATCACCGGCGGGACACTGCGGAGAGACGATAATAAATGGGAAATCTTTTCGCTGCTCAACTATCTTAGGCGGGCCGTGCTTTTTTACCAGATTCAAATCATCGCCGCGTTCGCCGGCGCCGTGCAGAAACAGAATCAGCGGCCAACGCTGCTTTTTCTGGCCATAACTTTCCGGCAGAAATAACAAATACTGACACCTGACGGTCTTCGTTATCGTCTTCTCAAACACTTGAGAATGCTGGCTTGGTAACAGAACCGGAGCACGTTTCATCTTGATTTCCTCCTTCTGTGCACAACCAATCAAAATCAGCACCATCATTATCAGCCATAACAAGTAACTTTTCTTCATTGCAATTACCTCCAAATTGGTTTTTACAGCGTAACGGTGTGCACGGCACACCCTACCCGGCTTTTATGCACCGGAAGTCTCATCGAGTATTTTCGGAACTTTGAAAAAGTCGCCATCCCGCTGCGGAGCATTAGCCAACGTCGCCTCGGTTCCGAGCGACGGTTTGATACGGTCTTCACGAAAGACATTAGCTATCGGCAGACAATGTGCAAGAGGGGCGACGTCGGCAGTGTCCAATTCATTCATTTTTTCCACGTAGTCGAGAATCGCACTTAACTGTCCCGTAAACTCCTCAACCTCAGCCTCGGTCAACTCCAGACGAGCCAACCTGGCAACTTTTTTTACGAGCGCCTGGTCAATTTTTTTCTGCATATTTCGATACCTGTGTAAATGAAAAGCGAGGCGGAACCCGCCTCGCTGGAAGAAAACCTCTACGCACAATTATTTTTAGCTGTTTGCTTTTTCGGCGGGCTGGTCCGCCCCGCCAGTGGCGGGTGCGGGGGGCGAGTAATTTCGCTTCGGCCTTTTTTGAACAAGCCCTATTCGTATAGCCTTCGCTGAGACGCGGATTCTACAGGCCTTGCCATTAACAACAGCCCGAACCTTCTGGAGATTCGGCTTAAACTTTCTGTTGGTAACGCCGGTAATTTTTCTGCCGACACCACCAAGATATTTGGCCTTACCACGCCGGGCGATGCTCCTGCCGCTTATTGTTCGCTTTCCGGTAAAGAAACATACTCTGGGCATTTTGTTCACTCCTTCATAAAAGAGCACAAGTCATAAGAGCACAAGTGCCATAAATATATCCTTATTGCTTCAAGATTGCAAGGACAAATCAGATTTAATGGAAAAAGGTTTATATCTAAAAATTGCTTCTCCTCGGGGGGGGTGCCGTTTATATTCCATTGTTTTTTTCGCTTCGGTCGATATACTTTATAACAAATTTTAATTTTGCTTAACAGGTTCTGGACGAAGGCAACTTCGCAGAGCAGCCTTAACGGAAAAACTGTATGAACATTTTAGGCATATCGGCTTTCTACCACGATAGTGCAGCGGCACTTGTCCGCGATGGTGAAATTATCGCCGCCGCTCAAGAAGAACGTTTCACGCGCAAAAAGCACGATAACCGATTTCCCTCAAATGCGGTTGATTATTGCCTGGGAGCAGGCGGGCTAACCTCCGATAAACTCGATTACGTCGTTTTCTATGAGAAGCCACTTTTGAAATTTGAACGGCTGCTGGAAACCTATATTGGCTATGCTCCGCGTGGCTTTGGCCAATTCCTGCTGAGTATGCCATCCTGGCTGCGTCAAAAGCTGTATCTGCCGCGTGAGATGGATAAGGCGCTGCACAACAAATACAAAAGCCGCTATATCTTCACCGAGCACCACGAATCTCACGCTGCAAGTGCCTTTTTTCCCTCGCCCTTTGAGCAGGCAGCCATCCTGACGCTGGACGGGGTGGGTGAATGGGCGACAGGCAGCTTCGGGGTCGGCAGAGGCAACAAGATTGAATTGGCGCAAGTAATGCAGTTCCCGCACTCATTGGGCCTGCTATATTCGGCTTTTACATATTTTACCGGCTTTCGCGTCAACTCAGGTGAATACAAAATGATGGGCCTGGCACCTTACGGCGAGCCGAAATA
>Ga0315279_10003630_pt1 | contig 21312 bp, 19 predicted proteins | sample YL17G06_20_MG_FD_203694 | JGI IMG/M metagenome (GOLD analysis project Ga0315279, IMG submission 203694) | Sediment microbial communities from Yellowstone Lake, YNP, Wyoming, USA - YL17G06_20 | ecosystem: Environmental > Aquatic > Freshwater > Lake > Sediment | place: USA: Wyoming | collected... | reverse complement strand
CCTCTTCACACCAAATAATCTTGCCGCCTCAAGGACGTTAAAGGTTCCGCCCGCATTCACCTCATAGGCAGTAATTGGTTTCTCTTCCGCAGAAGCCGAGAGGAGAGCCCCTGTATGATAGATGCCGTCAATCTTATACCGCTTGACTACCTCCATAACCTCTGCCCATGAAGCAAGGTTGCCCTGAACGATCTTTACCTTGTCCTTAATATCCTTGATAAGCGGAGAAGAACTCATAACATCGAAAAGGACAACCTCTTCTCCTTTTTGCAAAAGAGCACGAGCAAGATAAACACCTATGAACCCTAAACCTCCAGTAATGAGCTTAGCCATATTAATCACCTCTCAATATTAGAGATATTTAAGAGCAAAAATAAGGCCAACATGACTCCCTTTGTGAATAACCATAACCTATTGAATCTATAATGTTTTTAAACAAGTCCAAAATTCAATAGCAGAGACATATGTAGAAAAAATTCTACATGGGTAATAAAGCTTAAGAATTTTCCATTTAAATACAGCGAGGTAGCCTTAATGTAGAATAAATTCTATATGTAGAAATAAATCTACATTTTAAGTTGTAGAAATAGGGATATTTAGCCTTTTCATTTTTTTGTATAAGGCGGTCCGATGTATTCCTAAGAGCTTTGCAGCTTTATTTTTATTATCATTAGAAACACGGATCGCATGGAGCAGTGCCTCTTTTTCCATATCCTCTCTAAGATTTTTAAGCAGAGAAGGTTGAAGCTTAGAAGAACCTTCTTTCATACTTTGGAGAAAAAATGGAAGATGGCGAAAATAAATCGTATCCCCATCGGTAATGTAAATGATTCTCTCCAAGATGTTAGCGAGCTCTCGAACATTTCCAGGCCAATCATAATTTTGTAAAATAGTTAAAACCTCGGGAGAGATCTTCGCGACATTGGTCCCTAAATCTTTATTTAGGATCTGAATAAGGTGTTCTGTAATGATTGGAATGTCCTCTTTTCTTTCTCGGAGAGGAGGGATTTGGATCGGGATGACATTCAAACGATAGTATAAATCTTTTCTAAACTTCCCCTCTTCAACACATCGATCAAGATTTTCGTTTGCTGCAGCGATCAGACGAAAATCACATTTGGTTAAACGAGTACCACCCAATCTCTCCATCTCTTTTTCTTCTAAAACGCGAAGGAGTTTGGGTTGCATCTCCAAAGGAAGATCGCTGATCTCATCCAAAAAAATGGAACCTCGGTGGGCTAATTCAAACTTACCAGGTTTGCCTTTAGTCCCAGCCCCAGTAAAAGCCCCGGGCTCGTAGCCGAAGAGTTCTGCCTCTAAGAGGTCTTTTGGAATGGCAGCACAATTTAATCGGATAAACGGATGGCGCCTTCGTTCACTGGCATGATGAATCGCATGGGCAAAGAGTTCTTTCCCTGTGCCACTTTCTCCTATTAAAAGAACTGGCGCATTCGTTGCGGCGGCTTTAAGAGCCAACTTTTTCAATTCGACAATTCCTTCGGTCTTTCCTACGATATTGTTAATGGTATATTTAGATGATCTCAAACTTTCTAATTCTTTTTCATAAAATTCAACCTTTGATTCTAAAAAATTGAGCTTATTAGCCAAAGCCTGGACATCCCGGACATCCTTAAACATCACCTGACCATAAACGGCTATCACTTTCCCATCTAACTTAATAGGAATACGCTGAACTACCATATCTTGTCCCATAATCCGGTGGGGCTGGTCGATTTCAGGGATTCCGGTTTTAGCAACAATGTCCATTCTTGTATTCTCAATCATTTCAGTGCAATGTTTCCCAATGGTTTCTTTAGGATCGATACCCAAGAAATTTCCATATGTTTTACTAAAAAAAATGATTTTCCCAGCCGGGTCGGTGATCATGACCCCATTATAAATGTTGTCGAGAATGGCTTCGTAGAAACGGATTTTCTCGTTGAGTTCATTCATGTCATTTCCAGCCATGGATATTCTCCTTTATATGTCCTGCCCATATTGATTCCCAATTATGGCGAGTGGATAAGGGAAGGGGAAAATCGTAACAACAATCTATCACAGAAAAAGGAGATTGTGAAGGGGGAAGGGCATATTCCCTATCAAAATCTCTCATCTTCATAGAGAGGGATAACTTTGAGAGAGCTGAGTTGGATCGTTTTTACTCCTTGGATTTCTCTGAGAGGGGTGAAGACTCTCAGCACCTTTCTCTCTTTGATGTAATTTCTTATCACCCCCAAAGCCAGCGTCTCATCATTACTATCCTTCAACCCAATAAGGAGACCGTTGATTTTTAATGCCCAATCCAGAGGAAGGATGTCACCATTTGGATCAAGGACTTCTCCTTCTATTTGGACATTTTCAATGGCCACTTCCTGAATGACAGCGTGCTTAAAATAATCTTGAAATTTATTGGTTCTATGGATTCTCCGCTCTTCCATAGACTTCGGCCTGACCTGGTCTGATAAAGGCAAACGAATAATTTTGTAAAGAGGGTTCTCTTTATAAAGGTCCAAGACATGTTCAATTTCGTCAGATTTTTGTAAAGCAATGATAAACCGCGAGGAAAGGAGATCGATTTTTCTTCTTTTTAATTCTTTCCCTGCATCACCCAAAATGAACCCGGTGGTATCCACGATGATCACCTCAGCTCCATAGGAGGGGGCTTTATCGACCATTCTCTTTACTCCTTTTAAATGGATCGGGAAATGCCCTTCAGGTGTGGTAGATCCGACAAAGAAGATTTCCGGCGGTGATAATAATAACTCCCAATCTGGATCCGATTTGAATACGGAAAACCCAATCGTGGTAGGAGGACCGAGAAAGGATTGCCCAATGTCTGCATCAACCAAAGCAACCTTTAATCCCCGTTGGCAAAGATTGAAGATCAAAAATTTTGCAAGGTTGCTTTTACCCGTATCAGTGGCTCCAAGAAGAATGGCCATGCCCTTTTCTTCCTCTAAATCCTTTAAGACCGTATACCATTCTTCTGGTGCGATAATCTCCATGAACTAAATCCTATTAGGGTAGGGCGGGGGATGTCAAGGAGGTTTACATATAAGGCGAATATGGGTGTCGATATTGACATCGTATCGCCTTTTCTGTATTAATATAAAGGGTAATCCGATAAAGAGGAGAGAAAAGGTGAAAGAAGCATTGAGGTATCTAAATAATGCGAAGGAGATCCTCAAGGATATATCAGTTGAAAATGGCACTTATACTGATATTAAAAAGGTAAGAGAAGCTTTCGGGACAGCCTATCTTGCTGTTTTGGAATCAATTAATGAGATTCTCCTTAAAAAAGGTATAACAAAGAAGGATCTTCCGAAATCAGTGGATGCATACAGAACGGCTTTACGGAAACACATAGCTGTTCATGATGGGAAATTGTTGAGAGAATTTGAAATGCTCTATGATGTCCTGCATATTGCAGGATATTACAGAGCCCTTATTTATAATGTAAATATGGTCAAGGATGCTCTTAAAGCTGCAAAGTCCTTCATAGACAAATTAAGCTAATTATAGACCCTAAAATCCCAAATAAACCCTCTGGTCATCACGATGTTGGGATTCCCTCAGAACTCCAACCCCGAAGAGCATAATAGTCCTGGAGCATTCTCTGAAGGTCTTCTCTTCGAAGTGTTTTTCCATCTTTGCCTAAAGGTTCATCAAAAAATCTTTTTGAAAGGGTATCCTCTTTCGGGTTGAGACCCTCGCGGAGATTGAATCTCCGGGTTTCGTTCTGAATCGTGGATGAGATTTTTCTCAGACCCTTCTCATCCAATTTGAGGCCTGTGGTCAATTCAACGATCGTCGAAAGGTAATTCCAATCCCAGTAGATGTCTCGATAGAATCGGCATAAGATCAGGGAATCATGGATATTAAAACGATCTTCGAATTCAAGAAAGAGTTTTGCCTTTCCCTCTATCTGATCCATAGGAATCATCCCCGCAAGTTCGGCCTTATAAAAGGTTGCTCTCAGATGGCAAGCTCCACGATCGGAGGTGGCATTGGCAAGGCCCATTCCTTTAAGGACTCTCGGGTCGTATCCCGCCGGGTCAAGTCCTTTTGTATGGATGGCAATGTCCTCCATCTCCCATACTTTGGCAGCATGCCGGATTCCTTCTGCCAAGATGGCCCCGATTCCTTTTTTGGATGAAATATCATGGAGAAGTTGAGCAACCTTATCTACTTCTCCCCAACTGATTTTTTCTTTGATTCGTCCCATCTCTGAAGCTTCCATGGCAAAGGCGCAAAGGCTCCCAGCAGAAATGGTATCCATGCCCAGACGGTCACAGATATCATTGAGATAGGCGATCTCCTCAATCTCATGAATCATGCATAGCCCACCAAAGGCATAGATCGTTTCATATTCCGGGCCTTCAATTTTTAGTCCTTTATGTCTCCCCTCTTTAACCTCGCTTAAGTCTCCACAGGCCACAAAACAACGGAGACAGGCAGTCGGTTTCACCTGACACCGTTCGAGCAGGGCTTCTCCGCTGATCTTCTCCCATCCCTCAAACGTTCCGAGATGCCAATATTTTGATGGGAATGCACCCACTGAATTAGTTATGGCGACCAATTGAGGGGTCCCTAGCCTTCGATAATTCTGAACTCCTGGATTATCTTTACCTCGTTCCAATGTCTCCTTCGCAAACTGCTCTATACGATCGGGATAGGCAATCTCCTTTTTCTTTTCGCCGTAAAAGGCAATGGCCTTCATTTTTTTGGAGCCCATCACTGCGCCGACGCCAGTCCTTCCGAGGGACCGCCAGTAATCATTTTCGATGACTGCATATCGGACCAAATTTTCTCCAGCTGGACCAATGACCAGAGCGCCCGCACCTTTTTGATTTATTTTTTTTAAAACCTCATCCTCTGTGAGGTAGGTATCCTTTCCCCAGAGGTCTTTTGCATCATGAAATAGGACCTTTTGATCAGAGATCTCGATCCAGACTGGTTCATCTGAGGCTTCTTCAAAAATAAAGGCATCATTACCCGTCCGACTCATCGGTTCTGCCACTTTTCCTCCTGAATAGGATTCAGAGTAGATTCCGGTCAAGGGAGACTTGGTGAAGACGCCATGCCGGCAGGAACCATAGGTTCGTGTATTGGTGATCGGGCCAGTGCAGAAGATGAGTCTATTTTTTGGAGAGAGAGGATCCACGCCAGGAGGATTTTCTTTCATGAGTAAATGAGTGCCGAGTCCCTTTCCCCCCAAATAGGTTTCATAAATCGAATCGGGGAGGGCCTCCTCTTTAAAGGTTTTCGTTTTGAGATTGATCCTCAGAATTTTATTAAAGAAGCCTTTCATATATTTTCCCTTTCTACCTCTTGTTGAAGATAAGGAGTTGGCAGGATGACCCAAAATTCTGGCATATTACCGATAATTCCTCTTTTAAGTATTGAAGCTCTTTTCAAGTGCAACTGATCATCCGACACCCTTTTAATGGCTCACCTTAAATTATTTTACCATGCTTTTATGTAAATTGCTTCAACATCTGATTCACTCAGATTTCTCGGATTGGGCACGAAGAGACGGGCTTGCTTCATTCCCCCATCAACGAGTTTTGGGATCGCCTCCTTTGGGATGCCGTAATCTCTCAAATGATAAGGAATTTGAACATCGTCGAGGAGTTCAGTCACGGCTTCAACCGCTTTGGCTACCTTTGCCTTTAAATCAATTATGTTTCCCCCTTTTCCCATCATTTCTGCAATCAATGCATACCGAGAGCGATTACCAATTAAATTGAATTCCATGACATGGGGAAGCATGATAGCATTGGTTCGACCATGAGGAAGGTGGTACTCCGTCCCCAACGGGTATGCGAGGGCATGGACAGCCCCTAACCCCCCGCTGGCAAAAGCTAAGCCTGCCAAAAGGGAAGCGAAGGACACATGATAACGTGCTTCGATATTCTCACTTTTAGCGAAGGCCATTGGAAGATATTTGGCAATCAACGCAATCGCTTTAGAGGCTGAAATGTCTGAGAAGGGCGTGGCATTCATCGAAACGTAGGTTTCAATTGCATGGACTAAGGCATCCATTCCGGTATCTGCGGTCACCTTGCCCGGCATGGAAAGGGTGAGCATTGGATCAACAATAGCAAGATCGGCGATGGCGTAATTACTGTAGATCACCTTCTTCATATTATCCTTTTGGTCAGTAACGACAAAGACACGGGTGACTTCGCTACCCGTGCCGGCAGTGGTTGGAACCAGGATTTTGGGAAGTCCTCGTTTTGGAATCAAATCGATGCCACAATAATCGAGCACTTTTCCAGTATTGCGTACTAACAACGAAACTCCTTTGGCCACATCTAAAGAACTCCCCCCGCCTAATCCAACCACTATATCAGCTCCTGTCTCTTTTATATATTGAACACCCTCATCTACAACGGAAGCTGGCGGTTCAGGTTCTACCCGATCGAAAAGAAAAACCTTCAGTCCCGCTTCCTCCAAATTCGATCGTATGGGATCGATTAGCCCGGAGTTAGCAACTCCTGGATCTGTGATGATCAGAGCCTTTGTTCCTCCCAAGGCTTTTGTTTCTTTACCTATCTCTTTGGATGCTCCGATTCCGAAAAGAATTTTATTTGGGGAAAAAAAGGAATGAATTTTCTGATCCATATTAGCCCCCTTCTCTACTATCTAAGAAAACCTAACTTCATTTTTGGCTGTTCTTCTGATATTCTTTTTCGCTTCTGCCAATAATCGGAAATAGTCCCATATAATCCTTTTGGCAAAAAGATGATGAGAGCCACCAGAAGGATTCCATAAAAGACCTGAGAAATTCCTATGAATCTTGCACCGTACATGATGCGAATATATTCTTCTAAGGATACGATCATCGCTGTTCCAATAGTGGATCCCCATAGATGGAACATCCCTCCCAGTATGGCCTTAAATGGAATGGCAAGGGACACACCCACACCGGATAGGGTTTCTGGGTTAACATAGGTCATGTATTGGGTATAGAGGACTCCACCGGTTGCCGTTAAAAATGCACTGATCAGGGTGATAAAAAGTTTGTAGCGAATGATTCGAATTCCGATAGATGCAGCAGCAATTTCATCTTCTCCAATGGCATGCAGGGCCTTCTGTATTCGAGACCGATCTATTATCTGCCAGAGAAAAAGAGCGAACATGAGGAAGACAAGGGAGACATAGTAATAATAAATCTTCTTCTCAAATTGAAAATAATAGAAGGAAGTTCCCACACTTTTTAAGGTCATTCCGAGAGATCCTCCGGTTACATCACGAAAAGCGTTAATAATTAAAGCAACTACTTCCCCCAGGGCTAAGGTCACCAGAGCGAAATAATCTCCGATCACACCAAAACGGAAGCAAGCATAGCCAAGGATCAAGGCGATCAAAGCGGCTCCCATCCCTCCTAAAAGCATCCCGATCCATGGAGAAATATTATAATAATTGAAGAGGAGTATGGAAATATAAGCCCCGATCCCCAAGAAGGCCCCATGGCCTAATGAGACCAGGTGGAATCGACCCATATAGGACCATACAGTCGTGATGTAAGACCAGATAAAGATGAATGTAATGATGTGAATTAAATAAGGAGGCGGAGATAATAAAGGGAGGATTAAAATGCCCAACAGGAGGATCGCAAGAGGAAATTTTCTTTTTAAAAATGATGTGGCGTTCATCTGCTCTCCCTTATTCCAAGAAGGCCTTGAGGTCGAACTAACATGATCAGGATGAATATGATCAAGGCAATACTATCTGCGATCTCTGTAGAGGTGAGGACAGCTGAAATGGAGGTGACGACTCCGATGATAAAAGCACTGATGAACCCACCCAAAAAATTTCCCATCCCCCCGAGAATGACAATAATAAATGCCATCAAGGTGAAGGCAGACCCAAAGTGAGGGTGGACAGTGTAGATGGGCATGAAGAAAGAAGCGACGATGCCGGAAAGTATCCCTCCTGTCGCTTGCGTAATGAGATAAACCCATTTGGGATTAATTCCCATCAATTGGGTGCTGTCAAGATCTTGGGCTGTGGCCCGAATCGCGAGACCCACATAAGTTTTATTTAAAAAGAGATTGAGCCCTAAGAGTGTAATAATGGCCCCGATGAAAGCCACCAAATAAGAAGTTCTAACGAAAAGGAACCCAAAGTGAATCACAGGCAAAAAGAGTTTTATACCTCGATAATCTGCACCCCAAAGCACCATGGCCATATTCTCAAAGATGATAATAAGTCCGGCCAATGCCAAGAGTTGATTGAGTCGAGGTGATTTCAATAATGGATTGATGACAATCATCTGAAGGAGAATTCCTAACAGGCCGAGGATGATGCAGGAGATGAGGGAGGCGATGAAGATGTTCATCTTATAGGTGGTCATGAGAAGAAAGATGATATACATTCCTAACATGACAAATTGGCCGTAGGCTAAATGAATAATCTTAACGACTCCAAAAATGAGATTTAGCCCGAAAACCAACAAGGCCAATACACCCCCCAGGAGGATACCATTGAGTGTCGCACTTAGGATGAGTTGTTCCATCTTTTCCTTCCTTGAGGTTAGATGCCCAGGTAAGCCCTCTTTATGTGGTCATCGCCAAGAAATGCCTCCCGATCTCCCTCCTTTTGGACTCTGCCCGATTCTAAGAGGAAGGCTCGATCAGCAACTTCCAACGCCTTTCTCGCATTCTGCTCCACCATCAGGATTGAATATCCTCTTTTCTTAATGTCATTGACAAGATTTATGACGTGGGTCACCACCAAGGGTGCCAGCCCTGTAGAAGGCTCATCGAGAAGGACGAGGATCGGTTTTGCCATTAAGCTTCGGGCGATGGCCAACATTTGACGCTCTCCACCGCTCATCGTCCCCGCCAGTTGATTTGCTCGTTCTTTCAGAATAGGGAAGAGTTCATAAACCTCCTCCAAAGATTTCTTGAATTTGGATCGGGCCTGTTTGGGGAAAGATCCGATCTTTAGATTGTCTTTGACGGATAGGTATGGGAAAAGCCTTCCCCCTTCAGGTACTTGTGAAATTCCGATTTCAACAATTCGATATGGGTCAAGGTCATCGATCTTCTCTCCATTAAAGAGGATCTTTCCTGAGGCAGGATGCAGAAATCCAGAAATGGTCCGAAGAAGGGTCGTTTTTCCAGCACCATTAGGGCCTACCATAATCGTTGTTTCCCTTTCCTGGATCGTTAAAGAGATTTGGTCCAGGGCTTGTAGTTTACCGTAAAAAGCGCTAACCCCTTCAATCTCTAGCAACATCAGAAGTTTCCTTGCCTAAGTAGGCTTCAATTACATCCTTATTTGCGGCGACCTCTTGGGGAGTTCCTTCGGCAATCTTCTCCCCGTAGTTCAGAACGGTGACTCGATCTACAAGGTTCATCAGGGCACTCATGATATGCTCAATCCATAAGATGGTAATCCCCATTTCATCTCGGATTTTTCGAAGAATATTAGAAGCTTGGTCAATTTCCTCCCGATTCAATCCGCTGAGGAATTCGTCTGCTAAAAGGAGATTCGGTTTGGTGGCAATGGCACGGGCTAATTCAAGCCTTTTGAGTCCTGCTGCGGTGAGCTCATTCGGTGTAGTTTGATCTTTCGCATGGAGTCCAACCATCAACAGAAAATGTTGGGCCTCCTCGTAGGCATCACGATCATCCTTACCTTTAGTTCGTTCCCCAAACATGACTCCCAAGATCACATTTTCAATAACCGTCATATTCCGGAACGGCCTTGGGATTTGGAATGTCCGGGCAATGCCCAAATGACAAATTTTATCGGGTGAAAGAAAGGAAATATCGTGTCCCTGAAATCTAATTACTCCTTTATTAGGCTTCAATACGCCAGAGATCACATTGAAAAGAGTGGTCTTCCCAGAGCCATTGGGTCCAATTAGTCCCCGGAGTTCTCCCTCCTCTAATTTTAATGAGACCTCTTTGAGTGCTGTGAAGCCTCCGAAATTTTTAGTGACATTGATCGTCTCCAACATCTCTTTCTCCAAGATAAAAGAGATAGCCAGGGCTGAGCAAACTACCTCAGCCCTGGCAAAAGGGAGATTATTTTGCAAACACAGAATCTCGAGGTAATGGAAGTTTCGGATCGACAGTCTTCATTGCCTTCGGCCACACAATCTGAATCTTACCATTGATCCACTGCATGACTACAGGATAGGAACGGAGATCCTGGCCGGCGTAAAGATGATCAGGAGGTGCAAACTTAACACCATACCCAGCAGGTGTGGCTCCTTCCGGTATATCTATTTCAAGGGCAGCCTTTCGAATATTATCGGCTGTAGGAGCCCCATATTTTTTCACAGCCAGTGGAATGACGTCATTCAGAAGAACCCAGGAGTGAGCAAAGCCCTGAGTGGCGTGGGTAGGTGGGTTTGGATCCTTAAACTTCTCATTGTAGCGTTTTAGAAACTCTGAATTGAGATCTCCCAGACCTGATTTTAACTTTTTCGGATCGAGGATCTGAGCAGGGGCTGGATCGACATTATAAATATAGTTCATGATCTCCCTTCCCAGAGACTCCTCGAGGAGAAGGAAGTTGGCGTAGCCCGCACCGTGTCCAATAATAGCTTTGGTCTTCAAACCCAATTCTCGTGCTTGACGAAGCAGGATCACGATATCCGGGAAATACCCAGTGTGAAAGATTACGTCGGGGTCAGCCGCCTTCAATTTGAGGACGAGGGATGAGAGGTCTTTCGCCTTATGGGAATAGCTTTCCTTCATCACAAGCTTCATTCCATACTTCTCGACTCTTTCAAGATTGGCAGTGGAGACCGAGACTCCATAAGGCCCATCTTCGTAAATGACAGCAGCCTTAATCTCTTTAGGAGTTTTATAATTAAACCTTCCATATTCTTCGCTTATGAAGTCCACGGTACTCTGACCCCATTGAGAGCCCATGGGTTGAACCCGAAAGACATAGTGTTGATTCCTCCCCTTTACCACTGCATCCGAAATAGCAATGATCACCCAGAAGATGGTCTTATTCTTCTCGCAGATGGGTGCAAGGGGAACGGCGATCGCACTTGAGTAGACGCCTAAAATGACAGGAACCTTCTCTAAGGTGATCAGTCGTTCCGCTTCACGAAGAGCAACATCCGGACTGCTCTGTGAATCGGATACAACAGGGACAATATTATACTTTCCCAAAATACCTCCACGGTCGTTAATCATATCGCTCGCAATGATCGATCCCCTATAGCCTGCCAAAGAGCCTGCCGGAGCAAATGGTCCGGTGAGATCAAATAGGAAACCGATTTTCAGATCTTCCTTTGAGGACGCCTCTTTCCCAATTGAGAGAAACGAGATTAGGGCACACAAAAGTATAATGATTATTTTTTTCATATAAAAGTTCCCTCCTTTGTTAAGAAATGGAAATTGGTTTAAATAGAACTCTTGAATCACCTCCTTTCCCTCAATAAGTCGGGGGACTGATCACCCACATTACTTCAGTGACTCGATCACTTTTATTCGTGTAACCATGTGGTTTCGTTGATTTAAAATAAAAACTGTCTCCCTCTTCAAGAATGTACTCCTTGTCTTCAACCACTAAATGAATCTGGCCTGAAATCACATAACCAAACTCCTCTACTCCCTGACCATGGGAATATTGCCCCCGACTCCCTGCCCCAGGCTCAAATCGCGCTAATAGAGGCTCCATTGAACGACCAGTAAGACGCTTAGTTAGCATAAAGATCGACGCATCGCTTTGAGGATATCTAATTTCAAAACGGTCATTTTTTCTTATCACGATCGTTTCTTCATCCTGTTCCTCTAAAAAGAAATCGACTAATCTCATGCCTAAAGCATTGGATATCTTTTTAAGGATTGTAATGGATGGGGTTACATCTCCTTTTTCAAGTTGAGAAATATATCCATTTGAACAACCCACTAAAGAAGCAAGTTTTCTGATGGTTAAGTTGTTGTTTATCCTGATTTTCTTAATTTTTTTCCCTATCTCTTCGATGGCGATCCTCCATTTAGGATTCGTAAATTTTGCTTAATTATATTAAGCAAAATTTATTTGTCAATATGAAAATTTTCACGAGTTATTGATATTTAAAGAAAATTGGCTGGATTTTATCTACTGTGTTAGGTTTTTATATTCGTTCGTTATTTGGAAGTTATGGAATTTTTAATAAATTGTTATTATAAAACCTATATCTCTATTTTTAGAGATCCCGTGGTGGAAAACCGATTTAATCCATTGAATATCGCAATGGGTTAGTAGGCTGACTTATATATGGCGACGGCATCTTCGAGGGTTACTTTTCTTGGGTTATTCGCCAATAGTCTTGTTACTTTCATGGCCGCTTCGGCTAACCGGGGAATTGCATCCTCCGGGATTCCGACATCTCTGAGCCTCCTTGGGACACGAATGTCATCGGAGAGGCGTTCTATAAATCTTACTGCTATTTCTGCTCCAATTAATTCAGAAATTCCTTCTACCTTTTCTCCAAAGGCTTTTGCCATCTGAGCAAACTTACTCGGGCAACCCAATATATTATAACGCATCACATAGGGAAGCATCAATGTATTGGTGAGTCCATGGGCAAGATGGAATTCTCCACCCAGGGGATACGCAAAGGCATGGACAGCACCGACGCCAGCGTTGGCGAAGGCGATTCCTGCAAGGAGACTTCCCTCAAGCACGCATGAACGGGCAGCCAGATTTTCACCCTGTGCATAGGCCATCCTTAAATTTTTTGAAAGCAGTTCCATGGCTCTAAAGGCAAGAAGGTCTGATAAGTCCGTCGCATTAATAGAATAGTAGGATTCAATGGCATGGGTTAAAGCATCCATTCCTGTAAAGGCTGTGACAGAGGGGGGGAGGCCGATTGTCAGTTTCGGATCGAGGATGGCGACCTCAGGGAAAAGGGTAGGGCTGACGATCCCTTTTTTTAACTTTTCTTTTGTATCGGATAAAATGGCGATGGGGGTGACTTCGCTTCCAGTCCCCGCAGTAGTTGGAATAAGGATCACGGGGACTCCTGGATTGGGGACGAGGTCGATTCCGAAAAAGCTATCTATCTTTCCGGTATTGGTGATCATGATCGAAGTCACTTTGGCGATGTCAAGAGAACTCCCACCTCCAAAACCGATGATGAGGTCAATTCCCTCTTTTTTGGCTTTGTCAACGCTCTTTTCGACGACTTCAATTCTTGGATCCGGCTCCACGCCATCGAAAATGACAAAGGGAAGATTAACGGACTGAAGGGATTTCTCAACGCCTTCCAGAAGGCCAGCCTGAATCACACCCTGATCGGTGATAATCAGAATTTTTTTTGCTTTGAGAAGTTGAGCTTCTGGCCCCAATCTTTCAATTGAGCCAGGTCCAAAAAGAATTCTCTTTGTTGTCCTGAATAAGGTGACTTTGTCAATCATGGTATTAGACTCCCGAAATTAGTAGCTAATTGCTAATTACCAATTGCTATTCGCCATCTGCCATATGCTAACTGCGTTACTTCCCAACAAGCTTTAAGAGTTTTTCGTTTTCGAGAATTTCTCGGGGATGCCCCTCGAAGATAATTTCCCCTCTTTCTACAATGTAGGTCCTCTCGGTGACTTGCGATACGATTCGGACGTTCGATTCCCCTAAAAGGATGGTCACTCCCAATTTTCTAATCCGACTTAATGCCTCCATAAAATGATTTACCACAAGGGGAGCCAACCCTTCGAAAGCTTCATCCAAAAGTAATAATGATGGATTGAGCGCTAAGGCCCTGGCAATGGAGACCATCTTCTTTTCGCCACCGCTGAGGTTCAGCCCTTTCCTGGCTAAGAAATCCTTAATCTTTGGGAAAATAGCAAAAATATTTTCGTAACTAAATATCTCCCCCTTTCCACGAACCCAGGTCGAAAGGTTAATATTTTCTTCCACGGTGAGCTCTGTAAATATTCTTGTATCTTCAGGGGAATATCCGATTCCTGATAGGACTTTCTTCCGGGGTGTGAGGGAAGTAATATCTTTTTCTTTGAAAATGATCTTCCCTGACCTGGAGGGATAGAGACCAATGGTGCTCTTGATAATGGAACTCTTTCCTGCCCCATTTCTACCAAGGAGGCAGACGATTTCCCCTTCGTTCACCCCCAATGAAATATTTCTTAAAATTTGGGTCGAACCGATAAAGACGTCTAAATTTTCAATCTTGAGTAACATGTTCATTAACTCACGATACCGAATACGGTAGCTTTGACTTCTTTATTTTCCATAACTTCGTCTGGTTTGCCTTCTGCCATGACCCTGCCTTCGTGCATGACAATCACTCTATCCGAATATCCTGAAACAATGTCCATATCATGCTCAATGATGAGCGTCGAGATCCCTTCCTTTTTTATTGCCGAGACAATGGAATCCATCACTTTAAATTTATCGGAAGTGGCTACCCCGCTGGTGGGTTCATCCAGTAAGAGTAATTTCGATTTCAAGGCAAAGGCAATGGCGATGTCGAGAATTTTTAAATCCCCTTCTGAAAGGCCTTTTGGAGTCAGGTTCTTTTTATCTGACATATTAAAGTTATCGAGAATCTTGATGGCCTCCTCTGTCACAGAGGAATAGCGATCCGCTGGCAATAGTCCCCTTCGTATCATCCCATATTTTGAGAAAAGGGCAGTTCTGACATTATCCAAGACCGTGCTACTTGAAAAGAGTTGAATCAGTTGGAAGCTTCGGCCCACACCCAATTTGATCCTGACATAAGGGGAAGCATAGGTGATATCTTTGTCTAAAAATAGAATACGCCCACTATCTGGTCTTATATACCCACTGATTAGGTTAACCAAAGTCGTTTTCCCTGCTCCGTTCGTGCCGATGATAGAAACAATCTCCCCCTCCGCGATATCCAAATTAACATTATCCACGGCTTTGACAAATCCAAAATGTTTCTTCAAGTTATCTATCGCTAACATGAAATTTCCTCAATTGTTTTTCTTTTTTATTTTAGTCCATAGGCTTGAAACAGCTCCTGCGACACCATTTGGGAGGAGGAGGACGAGAACAATCAGCGTTGCCCCGATGACGAACATCCAATATTGTGTATTTCCCATGGCATATAACTTTAAGTAGGTAAAAATTATTGCACCGATGATGGGTCCTTCAAAGATTCCGAAACCACCGAGTAAAGTCATGTAGACGATTTCGCCTGAGAAAACCCAATGGGATAAATCTGCTGTGACATGACCATTCACAAAAGTCCAGAGTGCGCCTCCTAATCCAACAAACAAACCGGAGATGATAAAGGAGTAAAGTCGATAGCGCCGAACACGGATGCCGATCAACTCCGCCCGGACTTCGTTATCTCTAATCGCCTGGAGGGCTTTACCAAAGGGGGAGCTGACAATTCCTTTCATGAAAAGGAAGCTTACCGAGAACATCCCTAACAAGAAATAGTAATAGGTTCCTGAAAGAAACTCAGGCCTCCTAATTCCCTTGAATGACACGCCAAACAGGGTAGGAAGGGGCACCCTGAGCCCGTCCGATCCCCCTGTAAGGTGATAGAGTTTGAATAACAAGGCAAAGAGAAGCATGGAGAGAGAGAGGGTGAGGATGGAAAAAAAGATCTTTGTATGCCTTACACAGACAAAACCGAAGATGATGGAAAGCACCAGTGAAAAGAAGAGAGCTGCTGGAATCAATATCTCGAGGGAATAAGCTTTTGGAAAGTACTTGCCAATCATAGCGACGGTATAAGCTCCTGCTGCAAAATAGGCGCCGTGACCAAAAGATAAAAGGCCGGTATATCCTAAGAGGAGATTGAAACCAAGCCCTACAATGGCGAAGGTTATTCCATATTCGAAGAGCATGAGGTCATGTATAGAAAGAAGACGAGGGATAAATAATAAAGCGATGAAGATCAATAGATAGACGATCCATCTTGGATTTTTAGACATTGCCTTTAAACCCACCTTCTATCTCCCAAAAAGACCTTCTGGTTTAACGACTAAAATAATGCCGGCAATTAAGAATAATAAGGGCAATTCGATTTCAGGAAATACGGCAATACCGAAAGACCTTGTAAAGCCTACGAGGAGAGATCCTACCAAGGCGCCCTTGAGACTTCCGAGGCCCCCCACCACGACCACAATAAAGCCGAGGATGAGGGGCTCATGGCCAAACCCCAACAGGGCTGGTGTCGTTGGGACTACTAAAGCCCCAGCCAGTCCAGCCAGCCCTGATCCCAGGACGAAAGCAAATGTGCTGAGTCTGTTAATATCCAGCCCTAATCCTGTAGCCATTTCTCTGTCCAAAGAGATGGCCCTTAGCATAATACCCAACTTCGTTTTTGACATAAAGAGCCAGATAAATAGTCCTGCGATTAAGGCGATGAGCATTACAAATAGAAAGTATGTCGGGTAAACATGGCCCAAAATATCGACTTTACCTAAGAGATCAAAAGGGGCAGAGGCATAATAGGCCTGCCCTCCCCATATCATCTTGATCACATCTTCAAGGAGCATGAGCGCTCCAAAGGTGAGTAGGAGTTGATACTCAAGCGTACGTTTATACATGAATCGGATTAAAGATTTTTCCATTAAAAACCCAACGATGCCTGCCAGCACCAATCCGCTTAAGAGCGATACATAGAGAAAGAATGGTGGAACCTTCATCCCAATGGCGATGATGACCCAGGCAGCTGTAAATGCGCCGATAGCATATAAAGAGCCATGAGCCAGGTTGAGGATGCCCATGACACCCAATATGATATTAAGCCCCAGGGAGATAAGAAATAAAAGGGCTGCAAAATAGAGACCATTAAGAGTATAAACCACCCACATAATTAGCCACACTCCAATAAACCAAATTCTAAATTACAAATAAATTTCCCTGCCTGCCGGCAGGCAGGAATTAACCAATGTTCTAACAAACAAAACGCCCCTCACCCTTCCTCTCCCCCAAGGGGAGGGGATTGAGGTGAGGGGATTAGAATTTAAGTTTATTTCCAGCTATTGATCCAATCCACTGTCTTCATGCCAACGGGTGCGTTCACCTGAGCGGCCGGGAATACCTCCATTTTGTCGAGAGTTGGGAAAGGATATTTTGGTGTAAGCTTTGTGATCCCAACTAAACAGTCCTCAATGCCATTGTGATCCTCTCTGATTGTCAGCATACCTGATGGGGTTGGGAAGGTTATGCCTGTCATGGCCTGTGCAATTTCGTCAATGGTCGGCCACCCGCCCACTGCTTTGGCTGCCTTTTCCACAGCATGTTTATAGGCGTATAGTGCCTGATAGGCATGGTAACATGGATAGGTTGGGTATTTCCCATATCTCTTATGATATTCTCCCACAAACCATTTCTGCAGGTCTGCCGAAGCTTTGTCTTTTGGTGTAAATAGAAAGTAGTGAGTCCCAGCACAGCAGATGATCTGGTTTTCTGGATAATCCTTTCCTCCTTCTTGCGGATAGGGTTCTCCACGCGAATAGGCCATTCTAATCTTTTTAAAATAACCCATCCCTAAGGCCTGCTTCGAGAAGGTGACCGCATCTCCTCCCCAGAGAGAGGAATGGACGATCTCCGGTTCCGCTCCCATCAATGCACTGATATGGGCAGTAAAATCGGTATTACCAAGAGGTGGCCATAGGGTTTTCACTACCTCCACCTGTGGCATCAGTTTCTTCATCGCTGTTTCAAAGATGAGCCAGCTGTCTCTTCCCCACGCATAATCCTGATTGATGCCGGCGATCTTTTTAATTTTTGGATAATTTTTTTTGATATACAGAGCCAATGCAATATTATCAATACCGAGGTGGGCCTTGCTTCTGAAACCCAATTTAAACTTTGGAACTTGATATGGAGATTTGGCTCCTTCCATCAACTCATGGGTTCCACAGTCATAAGCTACAATTAAACCACCCAATTCATCAGAAAGTGGAAGGATGGCCAGACAGGAGGCGGATGAGATATAGCCCAATACCACATCCATTTTATCTTCGAGAATCAATTTCCGGCAAAGTTTGACTTGGGCGTCTACACCACCTGCTTCATCTTTGCTTTGTAAGTCTATCTTCCGACCCAGTATTCCACCTTCCTTGTTAATCACATCGGCACACATCTTGTAGGTGTTATCGCCGGGGATACCAAAAGGTGCAGCAGCAGCACCGGTTAAGAAACTGACGGCTGCGATTTTGATGGGTGTAGTGGGGATGGGTTTTTTAGCCTGGCCAACTGATTTCGTTGCCACACCAAGAGAACCGACTGAAACAGCAGTTGCCCCCATATATTTTAAAAATTTTCTTCTTGAGACATCCTTTGACATTCTTCCTACCTCCTTCCTTTCCGATGGAAAATTCCATCAAAGTTAAGTTAGCGGTCTTCTTATTTCACCTCCTTTTACATTGGGAATGGTTTTTATTTAGAATTGTGATATTTTTATCAAACCAAACACGTTGATGTCAACATAATTCTTGGTAAAGAAATTGATCCATTACTGGAATCTCGACTCGAAAATATTTTTGTGATATACGAATAAATCGAATGACACAAAATATAGCAAATAACGACTATTCGGGATATTCGTTATCATTCGAAAAATTCGTTTCACCTTAAGGGGGTATCTGTATGCCTGAGAAAATGAAAGCTGCCCGATTTTATAAGGTTGGAGATCCCTTAAAGATTGATTTAATCCCTATCCCCGAGTTGGGACGAGATGAAGTACTTGTCGATATAAAGGCATGTGGCATCTGCGGTTCGGATATTCACATTGTATATGAGGGAGTGACTCCGACGGCTTACACACCCATTGGACTGGGCCACGAACCTTCTGGAGTAATCGCTGCTTTGGGGCAGGAAGTCGAAGGTTGGAAAGTTGGGGAGAGAGTGACCGTCAACCCCTTTCTTACCTGCGGGAAATGTATTAATTGCCTTTCAGGGAACTCACAAATTTGTTTATCACGGCGTGTCATCGGCATTCATACTGAAGGAGGACTTGCAGAATTCTTAAAAATTCCAGCAGAAAACCTTGTCCATTTACCTGAAAACATCCCTTTTGATCAAGGAGGGATCGCTGTCGATGCCGTGGCCACTCCCTTTCATGCCATTACAAACAGAGGGGCCCTTAAGGTAGGTGAGAAAGTCGCTATTTTTGGTTGCGGTGGTTTGGGTATCCATGGGGTTCAAATTGCAAAAGTTTGTGGTGCATCGCTGGTCATCGCTGTGGATACCATTGATTCGGCCCTTGAAAGGGCGAAGAAAGTGGGCGCTGACGAGGTGATCAATCCCCGAAATGGATCACCGATTCAGAAGATCAAAAAGATGACTGGAGGAATAGGCGTTGATTTGGCACTGGAGTTTATCGGACTCAAGGAGACGATCGAACAGGCTGTCACATGTATTAGGATAGGAGGGAGAGTGGTGGTCGTTGGCCTTGGACCTGAAAATATTTCTCTTCTTCCACCAACGACTTTTGTTCGGACAGAATTATCATTACTTGGTTCCTATGGGTCGACAACATTAGAGATTCAAAACGTGGTGGATCTTGTTGCCAATGGTAAATTGAATCTTTCAGATTCCATTACGGAAAGATTTCCACTGGAAGAGGTAAATAAGGGATTGGAGTATCTCCATAGAAAAATTGGAAACCCCATCCGCATCGTCATTGAGATAGATTAATACACGTTCTAATTTAGTGATCCGAGAAGGCATTTATTAGATCCATTAAGAGTAAGGTTTTTCTGGGAGAAATCCATGAAGATATTGTTAATCGAACCAACCAAAGCTCCTTTAACGATAGGTGGGGAGGATGTTTTTATCTATGAACCACTTGCCCTTGAGTATATTGCGGCAGGAGTAGTCAAAGACCACGATGTGAAGATTCTCGACCTCCGTTTGGAAAAAGACCTTCAGGGAATTCTCAGAGACTTCTGCCCTGATGTTGTCGGCATTACCGCATATACGGTTCATGTCAATACAGTTAAAAAGCTTTTCAAAGAGATAAAGGAATGGAACCCGAAAGTTCTCACGGTGATTGGTGGTCATCACGCAACCATGGTGCCCGAAGACTTCCTTTCCCAATTTATCGATCTCATTGTCATGGGAGAAGGGGTCTTTGCATTCAGAGAAATTATCACGAGATTCGAAATAGGAGGGGGGTTTCACGGGATCCCAGGAGTAGCTTTTGCAACAGGAGGAAGTCTAACCAAAACGGATTCTTCGCCCGAGGTCGAGCTCGACGCCTTTCCGTTCCCTGAAAGAAAACTCACAGCGATTTATAGGAAACAGTATTATTCGGAATGGATGAAGCCCCTGGCCTCGATACGTACTTCAAAGGGATGCCCACATCGATGCAACTTCTGTGCCCTATGGAAACTCGCAGGAGGGCGTTACCTCAGGAGGAAAACCGAAAAAGTGGTCGAAGAGCTCGCCGAGATAGATGAAAAGTTTGTTTTCTTTGCTGATGACGAGTCACTGGTAGATGCTCCACGGATGAAGACTCTCGCTAGGTTGATAAGAGAGGCCGGGATAAGAAAAAAATACTTTCTATATGGGAGAAGCGATACCATTGCGAGAAACCCTGAGGTTCTTAAGATGTGGAGAGAGATCGGCCTTGAACGGGTCTTCGTGGGCCTTGAGTTTTTTAGAGATGAAGATCTTCAATACATCAGAAAAGGCTCAACCGCAGGTGATAATGAGAATGCCGTAAAGGTCCTTCAAGATCTTGATATTGACATATACGCTTCTTTCATCGTCCGACCTGAATTCAATAAGGAGGATTTTTTAGGATTTAGACGATACTGTCATAGGTTGGGATTAAGCTTCGCCAGTTTCGCTATGCTCACACCTTTGCCCGGTACGGACTTCTATGACCAGGTCAAAGCACAGTTGATAACCCACAACTATGACTACTTCGATCTCCTTCACACCCTGCTGCCAACAACTCTTCCACTCAAAGAGTTCTATGAAGAATTTTACAATCTTTATAAAAAAGGAGTTCCCTTTGGTAAGCAATTCCGTTTAGCTCTAAAAAAATATCCTCTACAAGAGATACTCCCCCTCATCAAGAAGTCAGACCGCATATTAAATCAGCTCAAAAATGCTTATAGGGATTATTAGGAATATTCTCAACTTCTCGAGGAGTTCTTCCGAGACTGTCGAAAAAGCTGATTTTGGAAGTTTGGTCCTTCTGCGTGATCACAATTTTGTAGTCTGCCCTATTTGGTAGTAACAATTTCAATTCACTGAACAGATTTGTTGTCTTTTGACCGAATCCTGTGCTGCTAAAGCCTATTTCTTCCTTGGCCCCCTCTTAGCTAAATGCATACTTGAACCCAAAGTTGAGGATTTTTCCTATGTTGTGAACCATGCAGTAGAGTAACCATT
>Ga0315279_10003629_pt1 | contig 21312 bp, 18 predicted proteins | sample YL17G06_20_MG_FD_203694 | JGI IMG/M metagenome (GOLD analysis project Ga0315279, IMG submission 203694) | Sediment microbial communities from Yellowstone Lake, YNP, Wyoming, USA - YL17G06_20 | ecosystem: Environmental > Aquatic > Freshwater > Lake > Sediment | place: USA: Wyoming | collected... | reverse complement strand
CACATCAGCTTCTGTTACGAGGTCTTCGTTGAAAGCTGGTGGAGGTAGGTCAATTGCGCGAATTGAGGCTAGTTTTTGTTCGAAGCCGTAGTGTTTGACAATGTCCATGAGTGTCGTTCTGCCAATTCCTCCAGCCTGCTTGCCTTTCGCTCCTCCTAAAGCGATTATGATAGAGAACTTGTTGCCAAGCAAGGAGGCTATGGCCATCGACGCTCCTGGCGAAGTCACGACTGGTATGTCGCAGACCTCCTTGGCCGCGTTGGCGCCAGGTTCATTGTAACAGGCTATGCTGACGGCACCGAATCCCTCCTGCTGCGCCTCTAACGCCATTCGCGCATTTACGACGCCAACGAGGTCTGTCTCATAGTCTCCTTCTACCATGCGAACAGGCATGTCCGGAGCCCTTCTGTGCACGATTTCAACTTCTACGCCTTGTTGAACCTCTGTTGCCTCTACGGGTGGCTCAGGAGTGCCAGGTCGTCTGGGTATGTCGATCGACTCCGGCGATAATATTCTGATTTTTCTCAGCAATTCCGCTCGGCAGAATGCGGACTCTCAGCGCATATAACAATTGTGTGAGTTCTTGTGGAGTCCAACGGAATGCAGAGCTAGATGTTCAACCTTCCGTTCTCATGACAAGCTCGTCGTCAAGGTTGCTGATGCCGAGGGTCAAGAGCTCTCTGAATCGGTCATAACGCGAGGTGCGAGCTGCATTACTTTCGCTTCTGGAAGAAGGCCTCCATGCATTTCTGTGGCTCACCAGTGGCAAAAGCGGCCGAGTGGGCCTTGATAGCATACTTGTAGGTATCCTCAAGAGGATCGGCCGTTAGTTGTCTGAACCGTTCTTTGTTCAGCTTAATCGCTATTGAGGGTTTTGACGCTAGCTCGCGTGCAATGTCGCCCACAGCCTTCTCAAGCTGATTGGGACCTACCACAACATCGACTAGGCCCAGCCTTTCGGCATCTCTTGCGTCTATGATTTTTCCTGTCAGGATGAATGGCAGGATCTGTGAGGGCGCTATGTAATTCATCAGGATTCCCATACCGGTGATGCAAGGTATCCCTATGTTCACCTCGGTCATCCCGAACTTTGCATCTTCACTGGCAACTCGGATATCTGCTAGAAGCGCCAATTGCCAGCCAGCTCCGGTCGCGTATCCTTTGATTGCGGCTATCACTGGCACATCTAGAGACCTCACGGCTTCGTATAGTTCTCGGAATTCTTGTATCCATTCATGAACGACTGACTCAGTGAATCTCTTGGTCTCTGAAATGTCCTGGCCTGACGAGAAGGCGCGGTCTCCAGCGCCTTTCAGAATAACGACTCTTACCGAGGGATCCTTCTTTATCTCTCGTAACGCTGTTGTAATCTCGTGTTTCGTCTGTTTGCTTAATGCATTCAGAACCTTAGGTCTGTTGATGACTACTGTGACCACGCCATTCTTGTTTTCAAGCAGGATATTCGTAAAATTCAATTCGCGTTCCCAGTTCTCTTGGAGTCCAAGAGACGCTCTTTTAATTATGCCGCATGAAGATGCTTAGGAAAAGAAATGACTTCGAGCTAAGGTAGCTTCTTTGTTGGAAGTGCGGCTACTCGAACACAGAGGCAAACAGATTCTATCTCAGTTCAACGTGCCGATTCACAAGGGGATCATCATATCAAACCATTGATTTCGTTCATTTGACGCGTTCTGTAGTGGTCGGAAGAGAAGACTCGGAGGAGTACGCTTTGCTAACTCGCTGTCTGATGCCAAGCGAGATCGCAAAACAAAAGGTGCGGGAAGTTCTTGTGGAAGAAAAACTCAACATTGCTAAAGAACTGTACCTGAGCATAACCGTCGACCGGACTCTCCGTACCCCCAAGCGCTCGTGGCGCGTGGAGAATCCGCTGCACCTCGCGGTCTCGGTTGCTACGCCACAGAATTCTAAGCTCACTGTCGATTATTTCTTGCAGTCGAAATGCTCGAACCATTAAGGCTCGTCTCAAGAGCAAGCCAATCTGTTCGGGTCAAGAGCGCTTCAGGCGATAGTCCGAGCGTTCGAGGTCCCAGCAGTTGGTTGTGTCCGTGGAGAGGGGTTCCTTGCGGACGCGCTGCGTGGGCGTTTTCTCGAAGGTCTCGACGAAGGCAATGTATCGGGGAATCTGGTAACGGGGCATACGCGGTTCGCACCACTTGACGAGGTCGAGCGGGTCAAGCACCGCACCGGCCGCACGCTTAACAAATGCTTTAAGCTCCTGCTCCCCGATGTCCGCCTCCACCCCGATCACGGCACTTTCCTGAATCGCCGGGTGCGAGTTGAGAACGCGTTCGACCTCCCAGGCGGAAATGTTCTCCCCGCGATGGCGGATGCTGTCCGTTTTTCGGCCCACATAGAAGAAGTCCCCGTCCTCGTCGTAGCGCCCCAGGTCCCCTGTATGAAGCCAACCGCCCCTCAATGCGGCGGCGGTGGCCTGCGGATTTTCCAAATACCCCTTCATGACCAGGCCGGGTTCTCTTCCTCGCATCACGATTTCACCGATCTGACCGGCTGGCAGGGGGTTGCCGGCATCATCGACGATTTGAACTTCCAGATACGGATAGGGCTTGCCGATAGCGCCGATTTTCCCCGAGGCGTTGAGGGTGGTAAAACACGACCCCTCCGTCAACCCGTACACCTCGCGGATTTGGACACCAAACCGCTCTTGAAACACGCGCCAAGTTTCCCGTGTACACCCAGCGCCAAACGCAACCTTGACGCTGTGCTCTCTATCATTGGAGCCGGGCGGTGATTTCAGCAAAATATCTAGCACGCCTCCCAGATAGTGCATCTTCGTGACGCCGTACCGTCGGACCTGGTCCCAAAAGCGCGACGCGCTGAATCGGGGAACGATAGCTAGGGTTACTGCCTCTCTAAGTGCCAGAATACACATCTGGGCGCCGGCAGTATGATAGATCGGCTCCCACAGCAGAAAGATGTCCCGGGGCTGGACGTCGGCAGCGATACCGGCACCAATAGCACAGGTCTGCAGCATTCGTTCGGTTAGAAGCGCACCCTTGGGCGGTCCCGTTGTCCCGGACGTAAAGATGACGGCACGAATTTCATCTAGCGTGGGCGCTCCAGCCGGAGGTGTCGCACCTCCCTCAGCGACTGCGAAGAAATCGAAAATCTTCCTGCCGATTTCGACTGGGGTTGTATTCCGAAGAACCAGCAGTTCCACAGTACTGCCGGTCAGGGCAGGCTCCAGCTGTTTCCAAAACTCAGCATCCGCAATGATGGCGCGCGGCGCAGACTTTGCAATCACCCATTCAAGGCTGGCCCCTCGCAGATTGACGTTTACCGGCACCCACACCGCGCCAAGTTTGGCTAGTGCAAAAAAGGTGAAGATATGATCGCAATGATTGCCCAGCATCACAGCAACGTGATTTCCGGAGCCGATTCCGAGTCCGGCAAGCCCGTTTGCGAGTCTGTTCACACGCTGCTCAACGGTTCCGAAAGAGATTCCCGTATCACCTTCGATGCCAAAAATGTCGTCCGGGGTGCGAACGGCTCGGTATTCCAGTAATTCTCGGACGGTGCGATTGATGCTCAGACTCATGCTGCTTGCTGCCCACCATAAATCATCAGCAGTACCAGCGTCATGTGCCCGTCTTGTGACACGCTGCCCGTTCCTCCAGTTGATTTGGCACAACGGCCTGCGGTTCCCGTGTGGCGTAAGATTCCATATGAAAGCGGACAGCCGCGTCCGCTTTGGTCAGTAAAACGAATATCAGGTCCTTCATAATCAATGTGTCCTGTCGAGTATCAAGCAGCACCTTGCTTCTCGAATGCTATGAGAGAAGCATCTAGATTGGGGGTTCTGTCCGAGAAGTAGGTCACAGTACGCCTGATGCGAGGAATATCGTCCAGGTCTACTTCGACAGTCATGATTCCTTCTGAACCACGTCTCCTTGCGATCACCATGCCCAAAGGGTCAACTACGATGCTTCTTCCGGGAAAGGAAATGCTTCTCTCTCTTCCCACTCTATTAACTCCTACCAGAAACAGGGCGTTCTCAACGGCCCTCACGCGAGTAAGAACGTCCCTACGTGAATTCGCGTACTCTCCCATGCTGCTAGGACGAAGAGTAGTTCGGCGCCTCTTCGCGCGCTACGTCCTTTGAGTGGCATATGGCGGTTGCAGACCGGCGACAGAAACTTGGCCGCGGACGACGTCAAGCTTACCATCGAGCCCATTAACTCGAATCACTCACCTTCATGTTTATTGTCATTGGAAGCTGTTGGACATGCAAGTTTGCGAGGCTATCATGAATAGGAGAAGCATAAGGAAGTTCACCAAAGGGGAAATACCACAAGACAGCCTGAGGAAAATCCTTGAGGCGGGCATATGGGCGCCAAGCGGGAGCAATGCTCAGCCTTGGTGGTTTGTCCTTGTCAGGAGGGAGATTGACAGGATTAGGATGTTCTCTCCAGGACTCTTCGGCGAGCCTTCGGCCCTCATAGTAATCTGCTCCGACCGGGAAAGAGCGGAGAGAGGTGAAGGCCCGTTGAGTATCGACCTTGTGACTTACATGGACATTGGAGCTGCAGCGCAAAACATGATGTTGCGAGCCTACGAATTAGGAATTGGCTCATGCCCAGTGAGACCCTTCAACCAAAAGGCAGTTCAGAAACTGCTTGACCTGCCGGAAGACAAGATTCCCGAGTTGATAATCACGCTAGGTTACCCTGATGAGAAACCGCCGGCACCACCCAGGAGAAGTTTCCAGGAAACTGTGTACGAAAGAAACTAGAGATGACGCTGCATGAGTGACAAGGGAGACTTCTATAGACTGATCAGCTTTCTTTTGACGAGCGCTAGAGGGTGCGTCGATGAACCCAAAATGTATGGACCCTTCCGCTTGTTGGATGCAAGCAGGAGACTGATAGACCTGCTGGAAGCTAGAGGATTGGCTGACGGTTTCCTGAGGCAAATTAGGATCAAAATGGACGAAGCAGAGGATCTGATGGATCTCAAAGATGAGAAGAGATTTATCGAATCCCTGGATGATCTAATTCTTGCCCTAGTGAAGGAAGTCGAGAAATGGTGACCCGGTATTCAAGTTGGATTTCCTCGCAAGCACATCTCATTCACAGGCTTGCCTAACGACACGATACTATCGAATCTGGAAAAGCTTACGAGGTTAGGAATGGGTGTGGTAATTCGTTACTCCTTGGTCCTCCCCCTTAACGATTCTGATGCAGAAATAGATGACCTAATTACTAGCCTTTTTTCGCTCAAAGAGTGACTTGATGGTCATTTCCAAGAAGAACAATCTTATGTGTTGAGGCTGCTCATTTGCTGCGAGGCATCTTTTGGAATCTGAGAGATACGCCCGGGTTTTAGCTGCTGTTCGCTGTGAACAACCCGATAGGATTCCATGGGGAGTGTGGGGACACTTTCCCTCCCTATCGTTCCTGAAGTACTACAGCTGGGAGAAGGCAAACCGGGACGGCGAGGAGTTGGCTAGGGCGCACGTAGCGTTGTTGAACGAGCTAGACTACACGATGGATCTGCTGAAAGTGACCCCCTTCTATCAGTTCATGGCGTACCACTGGGGTTCAAGATTCCAATTCATCAACAACGAGGAGGACCCGGAGATGGTGGACGTTGCTGTCAAGAGGACAGAGGACTGGAAGCAACTTTGGGTGCTCGATCCAAAGAAGGAGTTGAGAGAGTACGTGAGAGCGATCTCGATTCTCTCGCGAGAGATCGGCAGGAGGATACCCTTCATCTTCACGTTGCCCAGCCCCCTTGTCATAGCCGTCAACCAAATCTCTACGCCGGAACGTGTCTACGCCGACATGAAAGCACAGCCGTGCGCTCTGAAGGAAGGGCTTGAGACCGTGACTCAAACGTGCATAGACTATGGCCGAGCCTGCATGGACGAGGGCGCGACCGGTGTGTTCTACGGCTTGGGGGGCGGCGGAAACGTATGGTCGAGAATGAATCGAAACCAGCTTGAGGAATACGGCCTATACTACGACAACAAAGTCCTAGCTGCTCTCAAGGATGCACCGATCAGGCTGCTTCACGTCTGCTGCAGGAAGGACCAAGAAGATCCGCAGACCAACGGAGGGCTCATGGAGTCGGGTTGGTTCAGGCAATATGGAGTGAACGCGATAAATTGGTGGGACGCACGCTTTACATCCCTTTTGGTCGCGAAGAAGATCTATGGAGACAAGTTCTGTGTTGTAGGAGGAATTGACCAGGAAGGCGCAATGAGGACCGGAACGCCCGAGCGAGTTGAGGATCAGGTAAAGGCAGCAATCGAGAGCGCCGGTGAAGGTGGTGGCCTTGTGATTGGTCCTGGTTGCACAGTGTTCCAAGATACCCCCATCGAGAACTTCAACGCTGTGGGAAGGGCTGTAGACAAATACGGCAGATACAGGCGCTGAATGAAGATCCTAATAATCGAAGCAGCACAGACCAATGACGGCGGTGAATGATCTGGCCATAAGGAAGATCCTGATTACGGGCATGAGTGGACTGATCGGTGGTGCGGTAAGGAAGCAATTGGAGGGCAAGTATGAACTAAGTGCTCTCAACCGTCGTCGAGTGGAAGGCGTTGGGTGCTATCAAGCCGACATTTCGGACTTCAACGCCATTCTCCCTGCATTCGAGGACAAAGATGTTGTTGTCCACCTAGCCGCATTCTGGCACGGAGATCCACCTTGGGAAGATCATCTCCGCTACAACGTTGTCGGCACTTTCAATGTCTTCGAAGCGTCGCGACGGGCCGGGGTTAGTCGCATCATCTATGCTAGCAGTGGGGCTACCGTAACAGGATGGGAGCGCGTCTTTCCGTATAACGCGATTGCAGAAGCACGTTACCACGAAGTGCCAGCGAACTGGAAGAAGCTGACCCATCAATCGCCCACACGTCCTACCGGAATGTACGGATGCACCAAAATATGGGGAGAAGCCCTGGCGCGACATTACTCGGATGCCTATGGTATAAGCGCCATCTGCCTTCGTATCGGAGCAGTTAACCTTGAGGACCGACCGCTCCAGCCGAGGCATTTTTCAATCTGGTGCAGTCAACGTGACGTGGCCAGCATGGTAGAAAAATGCATCGAGGCACCTGAAAGCCTGAAGTTCGACGTCTTCTACGTCGTCTCAAACAACAAGTGGAATTACCGTGATCTAGAACACGCCCGCGAAGTAGTAGGGTTTGAGTCTCAGGATACAGCAGACAGGTATCGTTAGACAGGTTGGGACGAGCCTAGGTTGTCTCACCTTGTTTCCGCATAACGTTCCTCGGACTGGATCTGTCGACCTTCGAGTGTGCGAATACAACTATTCCAACCATCACTGGCCAAAAGATAAGTAATATCAACGGGCAGGCTCGGGCTCAGATATGGTTTCAGGAGTACGAGTCCCAGAGGAAATGAATAGCGAAGCTCAGCGACGAGATCGAAGGGATCCGACAACTGATTGCGAACAGACGACATTGAGCATTTCACACCAAAAGAGTTAATTTCAATGGCAGAAGTAACCCGTCGCGTGACCGAAGTAAGGGCTTTCCACAATTCACTCGCAGAAATATCTCAACATGTATCGAACTTGGAGTCACGTCTTTCCAAAGAACAGCTCCGGAAGTTCGTGGAAACTCTGCTCAAACATACTAGAATTTTTGCTTACGGAGCTGGAAGATCTGGGCTTGTCGCCAAGGCATTTGTTCAGAGATTGAACCACATAGAAATTCAAGCATTTTTCATTGGTGATACATTCACTCCAAGCTTTGGCAAAGAGGATATTTTGGTCGTTATCTCCGGAAGTGGAGACACCGAATCGACATTTTGTTTTGCATCCAAGGCCAAGACGATGGGAGGGAAGGTTGCGGTGTTGACAGCTCATGGTGAGAGTCGAATCGCGGCGGTCGGGGATTATTTGGTCTTAGTTCCTGGAAAGACCAGACTTGTGGAGACAAGAAGTGTGGCTCCATTTACTTCTCTTTTCGACGTCGCAGCTTTAGCGACCTTGGATAGCGTCGTGGCCGAACTCATGAGGCGGAAGGGGGTTTCAGAGGAACTGATCCTTAGGCTTCACGCTAGTTTGGAGTGACGGCCAAATGAATCTCGACATAATAGGCTTGGGGGAGGTCTGCATAGACCTTACTGAGATGGTTGAGAAATTTCCTGAGCCGGATGAGAAAGTATTCTGTTTGTCTTCACAAAGGAGCGTTGGTGGGGTTACTTCCAATTTCTGCGTCGGCATAGCTAGACTGGGTGCCAAAATGGGATTCATAGGCGGAGTTGGCGACGACTTGGAGGGCGAGCAAGTCAGATCTTCCATGGTTCGTGAGGGAGTGGACCTTAGCAGGCTCAAGGTTCACCGACGCGGGAGAACCGCATTGAACATAGTCCTTGTAGACAAATCCGGACAAAAGGTCATCATACAGGATCCACTGCTGAAGGATAATCTGCCGGAGCCAGATGAGCTCGATGAGGGATATATTGCGTCCGCGAATGCATTCCATACTACTGCCGTGAGGCCAGACACAGCACTGAAAGCAATGCAGCTGGCCAAGAAGCATGGACTCATGGTGACGTTTGATCTTGAGAAACATGTATCGGCTTATGGCTTGGATGTTCTGAAACCCTTGTTCCAAGTGACCGATCTAATCATGCCAAACAAGCTGGGTGCTATGTCTATTACCAATTCTGAAGATCCTTTCTCTGCGGCCAAGGCACTTCTCAAGCTTGGTCCGAGGGCCGTAATCATGACGATGGGTTCTAGGGGTAACATCGTAGCGACGAACGAAGGAATCGAGGAATTTCCTGCCTTCAGGACAGAAGTGCTTGACACAACCGGAGCTGGCGACGCTTTCAACTCAGCATTCGTCCACGCAGTCGTGGTTAAGGGAATGGATTTCTCGAAATCCTCGTTAATCGCCAACGCATCGGCTGCCCTGAAGATTAAGAACGTGGGGGCACAGAGCGGTCTTCCCACATCACATGAATTGGCGGATTTCCTGAGAGGGGAAGGTATCGCCATTTAGTCTGCTGCAATCAGCCTGAGAAAACGGAATATCGCCGGATCCAGGTGACAATATGTCCTGACTCTATTCAATCACGGACGAGCGAGTCTCAGTCGATTGTCGTGAGGACTCAACTCTTGTGAAGCTTGTTGCGACTGACGTTATTGAACATATAGTAATTTGATTAAGTATTTATACATGGTAAGTCGGGTTGTTCGCATGAGCATTTTCCTTAGTCGCAAAGCAATAACAAAGATCCAAGCGGTCGTAGTAGTTGTCGTAGTGGTTCTTGCTGCCGTAGGCACTTACGCGTACTTGGGCACGATACCCAAACCTCCCGTGACCGTTAAGTTTGCAGAGGTCACTTGGGGTGAGTCACTTGACCCCGCAGAGGGATATGGAAGTTCGGACGTGAAGTATTACAGAACTATGTACAGCAAGATGCTGAGGTATGAGAGACTGAACATGTCGCAGAAAATAGAAGGCGAACTCGCTGAATCTTGGACAGTTTCAGAGGATGGACTGGTATTCACTTTGAAGCTAAGACAAGGAGTGACGTTCCATGACGGCACGACCCTGAACGCCTCCGCCGTCAAGTTCACGTTCGAGAGAGTCAAAGCACTTGGGTTTGGCCCATCATGGACGCATTCTTACTGGAACAGGATAGAAACCCCGGATGCTTATACTGTGCAGATCTTCCTGGACAAGCCATACGCGCCATACTTATCATCTCTGGCATCACAGTGGACAGCGACGTGGGTCGTCAGCCCCACTTGCGTAAAAGCTCATGCAACCAGTGATGACCCATGGGCGCACAACTGGCTGAAGGAGCAAGAGTGTGGCTCAGGCCCGTACATGCTTGATCACTGGACACGTTCACAGGAACTGACAGTTGTCAAGTTCCCAGGATACTGGGAGGGTTGGCAGGGCCCGCACATAGACACGGTAGTTTTCGTACAGGCAGTCACGGAATCAGCTACCCGAAGGCTGATGCTGGAGAAAGGAGATCTTGACATTACCATGGATTTCGGGTTTTCTCCAACCGATAAGTTGGCTTTGGGTCAGGAGAGTGGAATGAGCCTATACAAACTCCTGAGTTTGAACAACCTATACATCTTCTTCAACTCCCAGAAGGAACCAACCAAGAACGCAGACGTCAGACGAGCGATCTCCTACGCCATCGATTACCAAGCCATAGTGAATGACATCATGCTTGGCGCGGCCACGCAATCTCAGGGCCCATTGCCACGTTCACTGTGGGGACATGACCCGAATCTCCTCGTCTATTCGAAGGACCCAGCTAAGGCAGCAAAGCTCCTGGACGACGCTGGGTACCCTGTTGGAAAAGCGGGTCCAGGCCTACGCATGGAGCTCACCATACTGTACTGGCAAGGAAATGAAGAGGAGCGCAAGGACGCTGAGTTTGTACAAAGCGAACTGGCTCAGATCGGCATCAAAGTGAACATAAGTTCGGGTACCTACGCGTCAATAATGGACCAGGTTCACGGCCAACCGCAGCTAGGACCAGACATGGTCTTCCTCTACTGGTATCCCGACTTTGCTGACCCAGACTCATACCTATCAGGCCAATTCTTGGCAGGCCAACTCTGGAACATGGGATTCTATAACGACACACGCATTGACGCAATGATATTAGCAGCGGCGATAGAAACCGACTCAGCAAAGCGTCTTCAGCAATATTCAGAGATTCAAAGAATCCTCGTGGACGACGCGTGGGCCCTCTATCTCTATGACTTGGGCAACTGGTGTGTCTTGAGATCGTGGGTTAAGAACTACTACTACAATCCGATCTACCATGACACGTATGACTTCTGGTACATGTATGTCCAGAAATAGATCGTAGACCTCCTCCTTTTTCCCCCTTTTTCTGTTTTTTTCCCACAGTGGAGTTCTGACCTTGCACGAGAAGACCGAAGCTTCGAATGTCATCGATTCTATGGCGGCAACGATCATAGAAATCAGTGACACACTACATGATCATCCAGAGTTAGGCAGTCAGGAGTACAAGAGCGTCGACCTCTTAACTTCAGAGCTGAGCCGCCACGGATTCGAAGTGGAGAGGGGCTTGGCTGGAATGAATACTGCGTTCAAAGCTACATTTAGAGGAGGAGAAGGCGGGCCGACAATAGCTTTACTCCCCGAGTATGATGCTTTGCCAGAGTTGGGACATGCTTGTGGTCACAATATTATCGCAGCGGGCTGTACTGGTGCGGCCGTCGCATTGAGCAAGGTGTTGCCCAAGCTAAATGGAACAGTGCTTTTGATCGGCGCACCTGATGAAGAAGGCACGGGTGAATACACGGATGGTAAAGTGAGACTGATCAAGGCTGGGTTGTTTGACGAGGTCGATGCGGCATTGTCGATTCATCCTTCATCGCATAACTCTGTCGGAGAAAGAAGCCTAGCTATGTATGACTTCGCCATTCTATTCACGGGCAAGGCGGCTCATGCGGCTGTTGCCCCGCACGAAGGCATAAATGCGCTAGATGCGGTAGTGTTGACGTTCAATGGCATCAGCGCTCTTAGACAGCATTTGAAGACTGATGCGAGAATTCATGGTGTTGTAACCGAGGGGGGTTTTGCCCCGAATATCATACCTGATCACGCCTCTACGAGATTCTATGTGCGGTCTGAGGAGCAAGTATATTTGAAGGAGATTGTCAGGAGAGTGAAAGACTGTGCCCGCGGGGCCGCATTAGCTACTGGTGCAAAAGTCGACTTCGCAGAAAAGGGAATCTATGTTGATGAAGGATTTCTTGAGAACATGATCCCGAATCATATTCTGGATGAGGCTCTCAAACAGAACATGATTGCACTAGGACTAGAGATGAAAGCGCCAGGTCCACCGGCTGGGTCGACCGATGTTGGAAATGTCAGTCATCGTGTTCCGTCCGCAGTAGCCCATATCGCCATTGGTCCTGAGGAACTGGCGCCTCATACACGAGAGTTTGCTGCGGCAGCGGGTTCTGACGCTGGCCATAAAGGGCTAATAGTAAGCGCCAAAGTCTTAGCTATGACCGCAATAGATCTGCTCACCGATCAAGAGTTAATGCAAAAAGCAAAGAAGGAGTTCTCAGAAGCCAGACACTAACTTCAGAAATTTGGAAAATCATTTGAAGTAAATAGCCGTATCTGTGGAGAGGTCTTGATTTTGGTTTTGCCAGAGTTCGTCAAGGTGAATAAGCTGCTAATTGAAGAAATGCTTGGCTTAAGAAAAGGCGACGAAATGCTCATTCTCACAACCCCAGAGGCGCCGAGTGATGTTGCGGAGTCTACGCAAACCTATGCCGAAAGCATAGGGATAAAGTCTTACGTTCTGAATGTCCACCCACAGGCGAAAGGATCTCCAGCGAGCAAAATCATCACATCGATTGCGAAAGAGGTGGACGGAATCTATCTATTAAGCGGCTGGGGCTCTCTAGATTTCAAAGAAGCGGTCGAGCATAGGACCCCACTGATCTACATTGCTGGAGCTCCCGGCATAGATGAAAGCCTAATCAGAACCATGCTAGGCGTTGAAATCCGCAAACTCAAGGAAGAGGCTTGGAAGATCGCAGACGCATTTACCGATGCCAAGATCGTGAGGATAACTTCCAAGCAAGGTACAGACTACACGGAAGACATAGCCCACATCTACGGTGAGGCTCTATGTGGTTTCGCGTGCGACCCCATAGGCACACCCTGGGAGTACGTACCACCAGCCTGCCCAGGCATAGTCGAAACGAAGAGGGGGACTTCGAACGGGAAAGTTATCTTTGACGCTTACATCTCTGGAATCGGAGTGCTAAGGGAGCCAGTGACAACCTATGTCGACGGGGGGAAAATCACCAGAATCGAAGGAGGAAGACAAGCTGAGCAGTTCAAACAGCTTCTGGAGAGCTTCGATCAAAGTAGTTTCAACTTCCCAGCAGAATGGGGAATAGGAACCAACCCTAACGCTCAACTAGTGGGTCCATCCGGGCGAATACTCATCGAATGGGAAAGGGTACGTGGAACCATACACATGGGCATGGGAGATCTGCAGCCCTACCCGGTGCATTACAAGGGGAAACTTATCAATCCTGAATGGAAACCTGCTCTTCATCATTGTGATGGAATGATGTGGGCCCCAACTGTCTACTTGGACGACAAGCCGATTGTAAAGGATGGCTTCATACAGAAACTGTGAGATGCCTCACTCTATCCTTTCAGCGACCGCTTACCTGACAAAGCAGTCTGTATCACAAGTGCTTTCGCGAAACTCACATCTTCCACAAGAACTGAGTATTATTGGATTCCGGCTCTGACAGCCTACAGCCTGTTGGGAAGGGGAGATCCTACTAGGTGGCAGGCGACCAAGTGCTCGTTACCCACGTCGATCAATTCAGGTTCTCTCTCCTTGCAAACCTCCATGATGTGGGGGCATCTCGTATGAAATGGGCATCCAGAAGGAGGAGAGGACGGACTTGGGACCTCACCGTGTAACATGATTCTGGGCTTCTTGTAGTGGGGATTTGGAACGGGGACTGCTGAAAAGAGTGCTTGAGTGTAAGGGTGGAGAGGTTCTTTGAACAAGTCCTCCTTTGAAGCGATCTCAACGATCTTGCCCAGATACATTACGGCGATTCTTGTGCTCATGTGTTTGATTACGCTTAGATCATGCGAAATGAAAAGATACGTGAGACCCAATTCGCTCTGCAGATCTGTGAGCAGGTTCAGTATTTGAGATTGAACAGAAACGTCCAGTGATGATGTGGGCTCATCCAGGACTATGAGCGCGGGCTCAAGCGCCAGAGCACGAGCAATTCCTATCCTCTGTCTCTGCCCTCCACTAAATTCGTGAGCATACCGACTCAGGTGCTCTTCCTCCAAGCCGACCATTTTCATGAGCTTCAGGACCCTATCCCTGAGTTCCTGTCCTCTGCAAATCCCATGAACCAACAGAGGCTCTCCAATGATATCCCTCACAGTCATTCGCGGATTCAAGGAGGAGTAAGGATCCTGGAAGACCATCTGCATATCGCGCCTCAGGCTGCGAATCTCTTTCTTGTTGAGCTCAAGCAAATTTCTGCCTCTGAAGAGAACTTCACCAGTAGCGCCCTCAACGAGATGGAGAATCACTCTTCCTGTCGTTGTCTTCCCACATCCCGATTCGCCGACTAGGCCCAACGTCTCACCTTTCTTGATGCTAATGTTTATGCCATCGACTGCTCGAACATAGTTCACCGTCCTTTGAAGCAGGCCACCTCTTATTTCGAAGTACTTTCGCATATCCCTAACTTCAAGCAGCAATTGCTCTTGCACTCTAACCGCCACCTGATCCTACTAGTGGGAAGTAACAAGCAACAAAATGATTAGGTTCTATTTCGACAAGCTCTGGCTTCTCCCTTTCACAAACGTCCTTGGCATACGGGCATCTTGGATGGAAGCGACAGCCGGAAGGAGGACTTATCAGGTTGGGCACTGAGCCACGAATCACCGCAAGCCTTCCCGTTTCACGATCCAGCCTCGGGATCGCTTCAAGGAGCCCGTGGGTGTAAGGATGACAAGGGTTATCAAAGATCTGAGAGGTCGCCCCGTACTCTACGACATCACCAGCGTACATGACTGCAATTCTATCGCAAGTTTCCGCGACTAGGCCGAGATTATGAGTTATTAGGATAATTGACGTGCCCGTCTTCTCCTGTATTTCCTTCAATAGTTCAAGAATCTCCGCTTGAGTTGTTACATCCAAGAAAGTTGTGGCCTCATCGCAAATGAGCAGTTCCGGCCTACAAGCAAGAGCCATCGCCATCATGACGCGTTGCCTCATGCCTCCGCTCAACTCGTGGGGATATCGCTTTGCGATCTCTTGGGGATTTGGCATTTTCACCAAAGTTAATGCTTCGACAACCTTCTCCATCGCTGCGTCTTCTAAGTCACGCTTCGAGAAGTTGCGTGATTTGGCATTTTCCGGCTTGAAGATGTTGGTTGACGATTCGTCGGCGGTTTCTTGTTTTATTCCAGCCTTCTGCTTCTTGATCTCAATCACAGTCTCGGTAAGATCTTGATGCAGCATGATCGCTTCGGCGATCTGGCTTTTTATCGTCAGGACAGGGTTGAGGTAAGTCATGGGGTCCTGAAAAATGATGCTTATCTTGTTTCCCCGGATATTTCTAAGTTCATCCTCAGTTTTTTGTAGCAGGTTCTCATCTCTGAAGTATATTTCACCGCCAACTATCTTACCTGGGCTATCCACGAGTCTCAGAATGGACAGTGCCGTGACGGATTTTCCGGATCCGGTCTCTCCAACGAGTCCTAGAGTTTCTCCTTCGAAGACTTCCAGGCTGACGCCATTTAGAGCTTGGACAACGCCTGCATAGGTATAGAAATAGGTCTTCAAGTTCTTTATCGTCAGAATCTTGCATGAACGATTGCCCGTTGGACGTATCACCTCCCGAATCGTCTCAGGCGAGGATCCAAGACATCCCGTAGACCGTCACCCACCAAATTGAAGGCCAGAACCGAAACCATGATCGCAAACCCTGGAAATGTCGCGAGCCACCAATAATCGATCGCGTACAAGCGCCCGATGCTTATCATTAAGCCCCACTCTGGCATCGGCGGCTGAGCGCCAATACCGAGGAAACCCAAGGACGCTGCTGCCAAGATTACATAACCCAAATCCATCGAAGCGTTCACGATAATAGGGGCAACGCAGTTTGGCAAAACGTGCTTGGTAATTATGTGGAAGTTTCCTCCGCCAATCGACGCTGCCGCCTCGACATACTGGGTTTCACGGATTGTCAGTACCTGCCCTCTGACAAGTCTTGCATACCAAGGCCACCAGCTGAACGCCAGAGCAATCGTTACGTTTTGAATGCCGGCGCCAAGAGCGGATCCCACAGCCAACGCTAACACAATTGATGGGAAAGCGAGGAAAACGTCAGTCACTCTCATAATGAGTTCATCAATCTTCCCGCCATAGAATCCAGCAATTCCACCGACGAACACTCCGATGGTTGATGCTATACTGACGACGACGGCTCCAACCACCAACGAAATTCTACTGCCATGCACTACTCTACTGAATATGTCTCTTCCCAACTCATCCGTTCCAAAAAGATGTGCCACACTCGGGGGCAGGAACTTTGTTGATAGATCCACTGCGTATGGTGAGTAAGGAGCGATGAAGTCAGCAAACAATGCAACGGCAACCAGTCCGGCGAAGATTAGGAAGCCCGCCACCGTTAACCTGTTTTGCCTGAGGAGGTAAAGTGAAAAGCCGATCTCTCTTAGATCTGATTCATGTCTTTTCGACCATCTTTGGGTTCTTGTGCGTAAATCTGAGTAAACCAAAATGAGTCCCTAATACCTAATTCTGGGATCGAGAAAGGCGTAGATAATGTCAACAATTAGGTTGACCACGACGAACATCAGGGCAACTATCAAGGTGACACCCATTACCGCTCGGAAGTCGAGTTGAACAATTGATGCGACGGCAAAGCGCCCCATGCCAGGCCAGTCGAAGACAGATTCCACTAAAAAAGAACCTCCAAGATCATAGCCGTACTGTAAACCTGCTACGGTGCAGACAGGTAAGAGAGCGTTCTTGAGAGCGTGCTTGTAGACAACAGCCCTGCGCGAAAGCCCCTTTGCCCTCGCCGTTTTGATATAGTCTTGAGTGAATACATCTAGAAGACTGGCTCGTGTCATTCTGCTCATAAGAGCTATGGTAGAGTAAGATAGAACCAGAGCAGGCGCAATTATATGGCTCAACGAATTCACGAACGCCTGAATATTGCCAGTTAACAGACTGTCAATAGTGTACAGCCCAGTTATGTGGACAGGAGGGGAAATCCCCAAGTCTAAACGTCTTCCATAGGGGATCCACCCAAGATCACGATAGAAGAGTATCTGAACCATTATTCCCAGCCAGAAGACAGGCATCGCCACACCAGTAAGGGCCCATAATCGTGACAGATGATCTAACGCCCTATCCCTATTGGTTGCAGAAAGAACACCCAGAACGATGCCCATTGCTAGGGTGAGGAGCATTGCCAATGTGGTTAGTTCAAATGTTGCTGGGAAATATTCGATCACGTTATCCATGACAGGGCGTCTGGTTATTATTGAGTAGCCCAAGTCTCCTCTGAGTAAGCCTGCCAAATAGATGAGAAACTGTATGGGCAAAGGCTTGTCCAGCCCTAACTTCACTTTCATCGCTTCAACTTGTGCCGCCTGAGCGTGTCCACCAAGTGCTAACAGGGCGGGATTACTAGGGATCACATTCGATATCAAGAACGTCATGATGCTTATGCCAAGGATTGTCGGCGCAAGGAGAATTATTCTCCTTAATATGTAGTACCGGAGCTTCACTGACTGAGAGCCCTCTCGTCATACTACGAGAGAGCTCAGATTATAAATCTATAATCTATTTATGTGCTGCAATCTACCTACGGTGTTGACCGTATGTGCCGATTTCCAATCTTCACGTCCGAATCGCCGTTATCTGATTTCTTCTCCTAAGCCAAGTGACCACAGTCATTACCAGAATACCCAGAGATGCTAGATAGGCTGAGGTAATGAAGGCGTTGTCAAGCCCCCACAGGTCTGCAATGACCCCGAGAATACTTGGACTAACGGTAGTACTCAAGCTGGAAAAGGCACTGTAGAAGCCCAATGTCATTCCTCTCTCCGAGGTTGGCGATTCATCCGCTACGAAAGTGTATCCAGCTGTCAAGAAAAATCCGTAGGCAATCCCGTCTGCAGCCAGAAGGAGCGATAGGGGAGCATGAGCACTAAAGTGCGGTATCAGAAACATCACGATCGTCGAAGCCGCTAATCCAAGAATCATCATGATATCTGGTCCAGTGAATTTGGTCGAGACTCCCGCTGGCAATCTGACTAGGGCCGACAATAAGCCTCTGAATGCGAATCCAGACCCAATTTGCAGTTCATCTAGACCCTTCCACGCGGCATAGAGAGGGAAGAAAGTGAACAGGGTTTGAAAGAGAAGTACGTCAAAGAAATTCGCTACATTTGCGGCCAATAGGCTGGGCCTGTTCGCAATGATCCCTCGTAGGTTGACGAAAAGCCGTCCGCCCTTCGGGGTCGGGCTAGGTCGCCTATTTCTTCCTATCTTGAGACCTCTCCAAGCCAGAGACGCTCCTGCCAACGCCACAAGGGAAGCTGAATAGTAGCTTAGCTTATACCCCCAAAATTGCGCAATCCAACCGCCAAGAACGGGTCCAACCGTGAATCCAGCTCCCATGGAAGTCATGTACAATCCTATTGCCCATTTTCGGCTCGATGGATTTTCGACCTCACTCGCGTAAGCGAAACCGATTGGGAAAGTAGAGCATTGAGCCAAACCTGCAAGGAATCTGGCAGGGAGGAGATGATAGGGATTTGTTGCGAATGTGTAAAGAAAGGAGGCTGCGGAGTAACAGAGGAGACCAAAAGTCAATGGAATCCTCCTTCCTACTCTGTCAGACCACAATCCAGATGGTACGCTGAAAATCGCCGTGGACAAACCTGTGAACGACGCCAGAATTCCTATGAAGGTCAGAGATGCGCCAAGGTCTCTTGCGTATAGAGGGAAAGTTGGTAAAACCATGGAATTGCATGCATCTGCGCAAAAGATGATGATGCAGAGTGCAGTGATGTCTCTCAGAGTCCAGACCAAGACGAGAACTGAGCTGCACTACACTATATAACGTTCGGAGTTTTGCAGGCAAAATGAAAAGAGAGCAGGCGTTATAAGAGGGCCAAGGCATTCCGTTCGCGGACTTCTGAAAGAGGCGACGATATTTTGGCGTTACCGAGGTTTGCACTGGCGAATAAGATTCTGATAGAAGATATGTTGGGCATGAGGAGAGAGGATAGGATGCTGATAGCGTCGAGCCCTCAAACACCGTACGACGTGGTTGAGTCAGTCATGAGCTACGCAGAGAGTGTAGGCGTCAAGTCGCAAGTTCTTATCGCCCACGAAGCATCCAGAGAATCGATCAAGGCTGTAACAAGTTTCGCGAGAGAATTCAATGGAATATATTCCATGGGAATATATTCCCTCTTCGACACCAAGGACGTCATCGAGGCGGGCAGTAAATGTCTCTTCGTTGGCGGAGGACCGGGCATCGACGAGAGTCTCATCAGGACTATCGCTGATGTTGATGTGTTCAAATTGAGAGATGAGGCTTGGAAGATTACGGAGGCTTTCGACAATGGTAACACCCTCAAGATTACCTCCAAGCAAGGAAGTGACTTCACTCTGGACATTAGAGGTGCTCTCGGTTACCCCACGCATGGATTCGCAAGCGACCCCAAGGGGTGCCCAATCGACTTTGAGCCGCCGGCCACACCTGGTGTAGATGCGCAACCTGCCTTGAAGGACAAGGCATACGGCAAGATCGCATTTGACGCTTACCTGTCCGGCGTGGGCGTTCTTAGGGAACCTGTTGTGGCTACGTTTGAGAAGGGACAGATTGTAAAGGTTGAAGGCGGAGTCCAAGGAGAGCAGTTCTGGGAGAAGATCAAGGAGTGGCCAGAGAAGTATCATGCTGAGATAGAGGTGGGTACTAACCCGAACGCGCTCCTTGTCGCTCCCAATGGGCGAGTCTTGCAGGAATGGGAGAGGGTTCGTGGAACAGTCCACATCGGTATGGGCGACTGGATGCCGTATCCCGTGTACCGTGAAAGCAAACTCATCAACCCCGGTTGGAAGCCTGCCAGACACCACTGCGACGGGATGATGTGGGCCCCGACTGTAACCATAGACGACAAGGTCATAGTGAAAGACGGGATCATACAACATCCTTACGCTCTTCTCTGATTGAAGAGAACTTTCACACGCTGTTCTTGATCCCGGAGGGGTAGAACAAGTGGTCCTCACTACGCACGTAAAGTCCAGGGAACTAGTTGACCAGCTCTGTGTCAGCTATTCATGTTGCTAGGCGATTCTAGGCGGACCCTGTCGGATACGCGCGCGCATATCTCTCGGTGAGTTGCACCACCGGTACATGCTTTCTAACCACCACGTGAGTCCAGCCTCAACATAGGGTTGAATCTTCTTAGCATTGCTAGTTTTGGTGCCTCGATGGATTACCGCCGCATCAAAAGGTGCCCTACTAGTACGTTGGTTCCTGATGATGACAAGAATGTCGCGCAAATCTTTCGGCGTGACGGGACTGCCCATTTTCGCGGGGATGACCCCGTCCCACCTAGCTGCCCGCCGGAATGGTGATTGGTTCGGCCAGAAACCTCCAACCCATATCGGAATGCGAGGCAGTTGCTTTGGAGGCGGGAGGAATAGGGCTTTCTGAATCTGGTAATGCCTGCCCTGATAGCTGAAGGCCTTGCCTCTCCAAAGACCTACAAGGATATCTAATCCCTCGTCGAGTTTCTCTGCGCGGATCTTGCTATTACCGCTCTCTCCGAACCTCTCAAACTCTGTTTCGGGAGGGTTCCCCAAACCAACGCCTAGTATCAATCGCCCGTCGGACAGATGATCTATTGTAGCCGATTGACGAGCTACAACCCATGGTCGACGACGAGGGAGAGGCGTGACTGCCGTGCCAATGCGAATGTGTTTAGTATTCACGGCGATCGCAGCGAGCGCCGTGAAGGAATCCACCATGGGAAGCGGCCTCCGCATACGACTACTCATACTGATGTGATCCCAGAGAAAGAAACCATCCCACCCAGATTCCTCTGCGTCATGCGCCAGTTCAATTAGTGTGCGAGCGTATGAAGCATCGCCGAAGTTCGGGACGGAGAGCCCGTAGCGCACATGGCTCTCGCCACGAGGTCTAGTTGTCATAGCCGGACTCCTAGTTTCGTAGATTGGATCTCCCATAGTATAAAGACGTAAATGGAAATCAGGTAGCTATGCCTAGAAAGTCCGCGCCTACTTCTCCTAACTGAAACATAAGGGCGATACATAAAGAGAAGGAAGTTTCACAGTACCCTATTGCTGTCCCTCTCTGCTTCAACAGTGAACGTGACACTCGTGTTAACGCGGCGGTGGAAGCCATTCCAAAGGCGAACGCCAAGATCGACATCGTCAAAGCAGTTCAGTCCTTCCAGTGAGTCCAAGAGCCATTACACAAGTAGGAAGGATTGTTCCTGCAAGCATGAACTTCCACTCACGAACCCTGTCGATTGCATGTCCAACTCCTAGAAAGGTGGCCGCTCTAGCGGCGCCGAACGCTAGCATGAAGAATCTTGCCCATTCTACCGGAAAGCCCAGAACCGAAACGTATGCGGGGAAAGGGGAGAAGAAAACCTCAAGGATTGCACCGTTGATTCCTAATGTTATGAAGCGGGCCCGA
>Ga0315279_10003628_pt1 | contig 21312 bp, 19 predicted proteins | sample YL17G06_20_MG_FD_203694 | JGI IMG/M metagenome (GOLD analysis project Ga0315279, IMG submission 203694) | Sediment microbial communities from Yellowstone Lake, YNP, Wyoming, USA - YL17G06_20 | ecosystem: Environmental > Aquatic > Freshwater > Lake > Sediment | place: USA: Wyoming | collected... | reverse complement strand
AGTTCGAAGCAGATGGGCTCGCCCGTATAACCCGTTCTTGAGATCGTGACATAGACGTGCTCCCCTTCTATTTCACAAACTTTTAAACGATTTCTCCAGGGGTCAGGGAGTTTCGTGTAATCTTCCAAAAGGATCTTTTCTAACACCCTTTTTGCGTGAGGACCTTGAAGTGCGATCATGCCGATTTCATCCGTTTTATCCTCGATGATGACATCTTTGAATCGTGTCTTATGATTCAAAAACCAATCCCAGTCTTTCTCTTTATTGGCTGCATTCACAACAAGGAGGTAATTTGCCCCAAGAGACGGGTCTCCTGCTTCCAATTGGTAGAGGTAGGCATCGTCAATCGCCCCACCTTTCTCGTTCTGGATCAGGGTGTATTGAGCCACGCCGGGTTCAAGAGCTAAAACACCGTTCGTTAACACATACTGTAGAAAAGGGATAGCCCCTTCGCTATGAACCAAAAAACGTCCCATATGGGAGATATCGAAGAGACCTCCGTATTTCCTTGTACAGAGATGTTCTTCGAGGATGCCTTTTTGATAAGCGACAGGCATTTCCCACCCCGCGAACTCCACCATTTGCCCACCATGTTCCTTATGCCATGAATAGAGCGGCGTTCTCTTTAAATCCTTTGACATGCTTCAACTCCTTTTATTTCCATAATATTGCCTCTTTTTAACATATTCCACGCACTTTTTCATGATGAATACGTTTCCCCGGCAGGCACTGCGTAAAAGTTCTGATGTTTGCAGAATACGGGGGCATTTGGAGAGAATGGAATACTAACTTTTAACGAAGAGTTAAGATAAGACCATATGGTCAGAAATTAAAAAAGAATCGTTGGAAGGACTGTGGATAACACCTACGAAGAGTGAGGACTATGCTATGTCAAAAGTTGGCAATTACTAGGAGAAAGTGAGCATAAAGAATATATGTTTAAGAAGTGCCGAAGACATTTAGGGAATTTCTTCTTTCATTTTCTCAACTCTCATTTGATCAACCTCCTCCCCCTTTTCCCAATGGCATAATAGAAGTAGAAAAAATCTATGATTCCAATAAGCGTTAAACAGAAAAACATAATCGGATAGTTAGTCCATTGAAGGATAATGCCCATGATCATGGGACCGATGCCCGCCCCTAAGTCGGCAAGCCCTGTAAAAGTGGCCATGGCTGGACCGCGAGCAGAGCCAGCGCTTTCAATGGCATAGATTAATAGGGAGGGATAAAGCAGGGCCCACCCTGTTCCTAAAACCACCGCAACAAGAATGAACATTGGCAGAGTCGTAGAAAAGGTGAGGATGGCCAGTGAAATAATAATACCGATGAGGCAAGGGATGAGCAATTTCTTTCTGTCATAAATATCCAATATCTTTCCACCCAACATACGACCCAGGATGAGGGTGATGGCCAAAAAAATAAAAAAGATTCCAGGATTTGAAACCCCGTGCCGCAAGGCATGCAGGGGGAAAAAGGCACACAAAGACCCCCAGATAATGTTGAGCATGAAGGCTATGATTGACGATGGAAGGGCTTCACGACTCAGAATGGTTTGGATCTTTAACGGTTGATTTTCCAACGGAATGACTATTCTCGTACCCAATTTCGTAGTGATGAATAGAGAGCATATAGATAGACCCGTGCAGACCAAGAAAAGAACAACGAAGCTAAATCGGTTGACGAGAACCATTCCGAAGTACGGCCCCAAAGCGAAGGCCAAATTCCCAGATAAGTAAAAGTAGCTGATTAACTGGCCACGGTGCATTTCAGGGGTTATATTGGCTACCAGTGTAAAAATGGCGGTGCTAAAGAGGGCTAGTCCAATTCCATGAAAGATCCTCACCGCCAGAAAAGGCCAAAAAGGAGGCGCTAATAGATAGGCAATGGATGAAAGGACGCAAAGGAGTGTCCCAGCAATCATGAAGCTCTTTTCAGGGATATTTGAGAGACCCCTGCCCACGATTGGACGGAGGACCAATGAGGAGAGACTAAAAATCCCAACAAGAAAACCTATTTCTGCCTCCTTGGCTTCGAATCTTGCAAGATAGATAGGAATGGTTGGAACTAGAATGGTGAAAACAGATAGGAAAGCAAATTGAGCAAGGAAACAGAGAATAAAATCACGGCTCAATATCTTCTGCGGTGTCATATCTTCATATTTTGGACTGATAATGCCTCCTTTGCAAAGGTTTTGGAACTCCTCCTTTGATCCTAAATTTACGTGAGAGTAATTTGACCTTCATCAACTATTTATTGAAAGTCGTTTTGTAAACATACGGTTCCTGTGTATCCATATACTTTTATGTGTTCTCATCTGGAGGTAAACATGTAGATTCCTATTATTGATTTTCATTTGTAATGTTGCATTGTATGGTGAGATTTAAAGAAGTCGAGTACAGGAAGAAAGAGGTATCTGAACAGGAAAGGATACGGGGATGACCTCGGTCTGCCAATCCGAATCAACCCTAAAATACTGTTGTGTAAATTGATGTGACCCCAGCGCGAAAATGAGTGATTTTCTGTGGGACTATTGATAGGCAAAAACAGAGTGTGCACAACCCTTGCATAACTAAAACTTAGAATAATTTGCTCTCACTTTCATCTCTCAAACTCTTTTACAAGCCTCCTCGCATATTCCTGACATCTCTTTTCAACTTCCTTATCACTTTCACCATCCACCCGCAGGATACCCTCGACCACCTTCATCCCGTGGTGAAATCCCAAGGCTATCTCAAGCATCTTCAGGCAATCCTTACCATCTCTGCTTGTCCCAGCAGATGTGAAGATACCCGCCACCTTCCCCTTCAATTTTCCACCACTGTAATGCACGATAGACTCATCAATCACCTTTTTTACTTGCCATGCCACGTTGGAAAAATAGGTAGGTGAGCCAAGAACGATGCTGTCATAATTGGGGAGAAGAGAAACGTCAAACCTCCCCGCATCGTCTAACGTAACATTCACAGCACTTGACTTCATGGCCTCGGCTATCGCCTTCGCCATCTTCTTTGTGTTCCCACTCCCGCTATAATAAAGAATCAACGCCTTTTTTGAAGACATCTTGCACCTCCAAAATTTTTATTTTCCTATTCCAATCTATTAAATCAGGAGCAGAATGTCAATAAGAATTGCAAAGGGTTGTCTCTAAATTCTGGCCCTAAAGATTGAGTGTCTGAGCAGGCGCCCTTTAATGAGTGACCCCGAGGTCTCTTCCAGGTCTTTTCCCTGAGATTTTTCAGTGAAGTGATCCCTCTTAATTTTCAGCCTGCTTCCCCGCAAAAGCTTGATTATCGAGGACTTGAATAATTTCGATATGGTTTGCTCTTTTTGATTTGTTCCATCTTTTTGCTCTGCTACTTTACAATTTCTTGACAGTGCCCTTATTCCTCAATCTGTATTGACATTCTGTTCAAGATTCAATACACTCCTATCTAAAAGGAGGGTATTATTTGTGATTCTAATCTATACAGATGAGTCGGGAATAAATTATGGTATTCAAAACAATTTTTTCAAAGACGGTCCGTTCATTATACGGGGTGGTATGTGTGTAGATGACTCAAAGTATTTTCATCTCGAAAGAATGTTCATTCAACTGATTGATAGCTATTTCCAGATTGATGACTGGCTAAAACAAGAGATTCATGCAACAGATATATGGAATAGGAAAAACTTTTTTTCCAAGTTTAGCGAATCTGAGATAAGAGAGTTTTTCGAAGAGCTTTTGCAATTGATTTGTAAACTCCATACTTTTTGTATATTTGGAATTCAGTTAAAATCTCATGATGCAGATAAAGAAAAGATGAAACATGAAATTGCAAAAGCAGTTTATTCTTTCCTCCATGGACTTGAATATTTCTTGGCACAGGAAAAAGAAACGGGGCTAATTATTGCAGACATAACTGGTTCTGGAGATGAAGTGGCGGATGAAACTAAGCATCGAACGATTTTAGATGAATTGCTTTATCAAAAAATGATATGGAGGATAAATCCAAAAACATCTATTCACCCTTTAATTTCTTCAAAATATAGGTTTGAATCGCAAACTTGCTTTATCCTGGACGATATTCATTACGTCCAATCCAGACATTCAATATTTCTTCAGATCATTGATGTCGTGGTTTATGCAATTAAGAGAGTGTTTACATGTCTATACCTTTTTGTGAAAAAAGGGATTATGAAACCAGATAAACAAAAGGTTCCTATTACAATCGATACATTTCAATTCTTTGTGACCAATAATACGTGGTTTGCGATTTTTGACGATACAATTAATGATGTCATGTTCTCCCCAGGGCAATTTCTTATCCCCGTGTTTTATAAGGAAAATTTTATGGAACCAAGAATTTTTAGAGATTTGATTTTGTTGTCAAAATAATACGGTTAACCTGATGGTTTCTGCCAAGCCAAGTTTCGATTTGCAATTCTCTTTAATCCCCTCCTTCGAACCCTCCAATTATTCAATCAACCGGGAAATTCATTGACCCTCCTTAAATGTAGGTCTATGACAGGCATAAATAACTTGGAGGAGGAACACATGGCAAAACGCACAAATATATTTACTTACCTGAAGAACAGATGAAAAGGTTGAAGAGGTTATCCTAGAAGAAGGATGTTTCTGTTTCTGACTTGGTAAGATGGGCAATTGACCAATATTTGGAGGTGGAGGAACGGGTGAAGAAAGGGGAGGGTCGGCATCGCTTCGATCTATTCCCCAATAATCTTGATGAGAACCCTCTTTCTTCGCTTGCCGTCAAACTCCCCGTAAAAAATCTGTTCCCACGGACCAAAATCGAGCTTCCCTTTGGTGACCGCCACCGCCACTTCCCGACCCATCACCTGCCGCTTCAAGTGGGCATCGGCATTATCCTCGCTGACATTGTGACGATATTGAGAGATGGGTTGATGGGGAGCAAGCTTCTCCAACCAGACATCAAAGTCATGATGAAGTCCGGATTCATCGTCGTTAATAAAAACAGAAGCAGTGATATGCATCGCATTGACAAGCATGAGCCCCTCTTGAATGCTACTCTCCCTAAGGCATTCTTCAATCTTTGGGGTAATATTGATAAACGCCCTCCGAGTCGGGACTTCAAACCACAATTCTTTTCGATAGCTCTTCATCGGTCTTCCCTTTTGATTGAGCGGAGAGATGTCTTTATTTGATATAATATCCTGAGACTCTCCATTTCCCATCTTTATCTAACATCGGAGTGATCGTTTCGATCGCTGAGTTCTTGTTCTCAAACGTTGTTTCGTACTGAATGACTACGTATTCCCCATCGGGAGCACCAGGCAGGGTCTTCGTATATTGCTTCAACTTGAGCTTCCTTATTACCACTTTCCCGAGAGGGACCTTGACAGCTTTCACCGTGTTCTGCCATTGCTCTTTAGTCACTGCGGCCTTGAATAAACCAGCCGCCTGGTTCCAGCTTTCAGCGTAATTTCCTTCATCCACCAAGGACAACCATGCAGTAGATGCGGCGACAGCAGCTTTCTCAGATAATTCATTTGCCTGCAGGGCACTAGTGAAAAAAAGACTGCCCAATAATGTTAATATTAAAATTGCATTCCATCTGTTTTTCATCATCATCCCCCTTTCTTTGTCGTCCTTGCCTTATTCACTCCAACCTCCCCTCTTCTTTGAGTTTAGTGATGATTTGCATGATTTGAGGCAAGGCCTCTAAAGCTGCCTTTTCACCCTCAAGAATCGCTTTATGTCTTTTTGAAAAATCGGCCGAACCGATATGGGCAAAGCCCTTCGATAACCCAACTCCGAGCACCAGGGCAATCTTTGCCGGTTTGGGAGGAGGTTGAACTGGAGGTGGGACTAGAATCGGTGGAATCTCTTTTTTAATAATACATGAAGTTATCATCAGTATAAAAATCATGAGAATTCTAAATAACCTATTAAGATTCATCATTTCTATTCTCACTCTTTTCTCTCCTTTCAGTGGTCTATGATATCATCTAATGCAAACTAAATAAATGAATTTAAACATTTAAAAACTGGTAAATTTTTATCTTCCTCCTGACAAAAAGTCGCCCCAAAAGGCCATTCCGTTATCTATAATAAATTTTCAATTTTTAAAATTCTTTTTTGAAATCAATTGGTTAAATCACACAATCTTTTTGGGCATCAAAATTGCTTTAAGTATTATAAAAGTTTAATATATGAATTACCGATAAAGCCAAACCACGAGTAATCGTGGGACGCCTGCCCGCCTCAATTGGTGGGGGGCCCACTGTTCCAGAGATTGAGCAGGCGGGGAAAGCCACGGGTCCTGAGTTCTCGGGATAGCCGGGTTGCCGAAGCATAGGAAGTTGTGCGGGGGCCCGTGGTCTACTTAGAGCACGGGCTTTTTTAGTGTTTAAAGCATGATTATGATAAATCCCAAGCTTACCGATCTAGATGACTTCGAGCTGATGATGTACCACAAACGTTCTGTGGTGAAGATCAGTCTATTCATAGGAATGCCTCTTGTGTCCGCAATGGCAATAAAGAATGTCATAAAAGGCGATCACTTCATGGTATTCACGAACTGCATGATGCTTCTGATATTGATCCTTCTTGGCTTTGTGATCATGAGGAGAATTAAGGAGAAATCCGAATATAAGATCTACTCAGTTCTTTTTAGGCTGTTTAATGCAGTGGTTGGCGTTTCGCTTCTCTACGATATTGGTTTTCAATCGAATTTTAGTCGAATAGAATGGTGCTACATCTATCCCGTCTTGGCCTTCTTTGCAGTCGGTGTAAAGGAAGGCATGATTTGGGTATCCATTTTCTATGGCATTTTAGCGTTCTTGATACTTAATTTTGATCTACAAGGGATCACCTTTTTTCAAATTCAGGAATTGAGATCTCGATTTTTAGTTTCATTCTTCGCTGTATGCATGCTATTCTTCTTCATGGAATATGGTTTCCGCCGCGTCCAGCAGAGATTGCTCCTTCATCAGCGCATCCTCAAAGAATCCGAAAATCGCTATCGTCAAGCTTACGAACAACTGAATATTGAGATGCAGGAACGCAAGCGGGCTGAGGAAGCACTGCTTAATGCTGCCCAACAATGGCGAACCACTTTTGACAGTATTACAGACATGGTAAGCTTGTTAGATCTTGAAGGAAAGATTTTGCGATGTAACATGGCCTTGAAAAATTTCGTTGGAAAACCGTTCAACGAAATCATCAACCGCTCTTGTTGGGAAATAACGCTCGGAACTAAAACTCCTATCGAGAATTGCCCTTTTTTACGCATGAAGGAGACGCTTCATCGAGAAACTACCACTTTTCCCCTTAATGACAGATGGTTCAATGTTTCAATAGATCCTATCCTAGATGAAGCCGGCAGTCTCATCGGGGCTGTCAACATTATGTGTGACATGACTGAGAGCAAGCAGGCGGAGGAGGCCCTTCGGGAGAGTGAAGATTGCTATCGAGACTTGGTGGAGTTTAGCCAACACTTGATCTGTACCCATGATCTAAGAGGTCAGATTCTCTCTGTGAACCAAGATGGTGCAAAACTTCTAGGTTACGAACAAAGTAGCCTTCTGAAGAAGAATATCCGGAACTTATTAGTACCTGAGGTCAGAAATGAGTTCGATACGTACCTGGATACAATCCGGAAGCACGGTGTCGCCAAAGGGTTAATGTTGCTTCAGACGGCTACAGGGGAAAAGCGCGTGTGGGAATATAACAATACCCTACGTACGGAAGGGGTTACGGCGCCGATTGCGAGAGCCATCGCACATGACGTTACCGAGCGTATCCTGGCAGAGAAGGCGGTGACAAGGCTGTCTCAAGAGAATGCGATCATGGCCGAAATTGGACGAATTATTACCTCAACACTGAACATCGAAGAAGTATATGAGCCCTTTGCTGAAGAAGTAAAGAAGCTTATTCCCTTTGACCGGATTGTGATTAACATCATTAATATTGAAAAGAGCACCGTTTCAAATGTCTACATGGCAGGAAAAGGGATTGCGGATCGGAAAGTTGGGGAGATCTACCCCCTCGAAGGTTCAGGCATTGCCGAGATGGTACGTACAAAGTCAAGTCTTCTCATCCAAACAGAAGACTTCAATGAGTATAAAGACCGTTTCCCCATGCTTTTGTCCACTTTTCAAGTGGGGTTTCGATCGATCATGAATGTCCCTTTATTTTCAAAAGGGCGGATAATAGGGGGGCTGCTTTTGAGATCTCTTAAACCCTATGCCTATACGGATAAGGATGTGAGGCTTGCTGAAAGAGTGGGGAACCAGATCGCAGGAGCCATTGCCAACGCTCAGCTTTTTATTGAACGGAAGCGAGTGGAGGAAACGCTGCGACAGAGTGAAGAGAAATATCGAACCATTCTTGAAAACATCCAGGACGGCTATCTTGAGGTTGACCTTGCTGGTAATTTTACCTTCCTTAATGATGCGGAGTGCAGAAATCTCGGATATACCAGAGAGGAATTGATCGGAATGAACAACCGGCAGTATACAGATGAAACAACCGCTAGAAAATTGTATCAGACCTTCAATGGAGTCTACAGAACAGGGGAACCGGTTAAGGTATTAGATGTGGAAGTTATCAGAAAAGACGGGACTAAAGTGTTTAACGAAATTTCGGTATCTCTTATGAGGGATTCAGAAGGCAAACCGATCGGATTTCGAGGTATTGCTCGGGACGTCACCGAGCGCAAACGGGCAGAAGAAGAGAGGTTAGCTCTTCAAGAACAGCTTCGCCAATCGCAGAAGATGGAAGCCATTGGACAGTTGGCAGGCGGCGTAGCCCATGATTTCAATAATCTTTTGACCGTCATCCACGGCTACAGCGAATTAATACTGACAAGCCTCAACGAGAACAGCCGTCTTCGCCAGGATGTCCGGGAGATCATACACGCCTCAGAACGCGCCTCTTCACTGACACGCCAACTCTTAGCCTTCAGTCGGAAGCAGGTACTCCAACCCAAGGTGCTCGACCTCAATGCTTATGTGTCCAATATGGATAAGATGCTTCGTCGCATGATTGGCGAAAATATTGAACTGATGACTCTATTAGCTAAGGATTTGGGAAGGATCAAGGCAGATCCGGGTCAGATCGAACAGGTGATACTCAATCTTGCAGTCAATGCCAGGGATGCGATGCTGAACGGAGGAAAACTCACGATTGAAACGGCTAACATAGAGTTGGATGAAAACTACACTCGTTCCCATATCGGTGTAACACCAGGTCATTATGTGATGCTCTCGGTGAGCGACACTGGAGTGGGTATAGCACGAGAGGTGAAGGAGCGGATTTTTGAACCCTTTTTTACTACCAAGGAAAAAGGTAAGGGAACGGGTCTTGGCCTTTCAACCGTCTTTGGCATCATCCAACAGAGTGGTGGAAATATTTGGGTTTACAGTGAACCGGGCCTGGGGACAACTTTCAAGATCTATCTACCAAGGATCGAAGAAGATACCGAATCACTCAAGCCGAGTGCTGTCTCAACTAAATCACTGCAGGGTTCTGAAACCATCTTATTGGTAGAAGATGAAGAGATAGTCCGAAAATTGGCTTGCACGATCCTCCAAAAGAACGGATATGAGGTTTTAGAGGCACCCAATGGTGAAGAGGCCCTTCGTATCGTCCAAGGACAAAATGGGAACCCGATTCACCTATTGGTAACTGACGTGGTGATGCCTGGAATGAGCGGACGTCAGTTGGCAGATCGTCTGGAACGTGTGCGGCCGGGGACGAAGGTACTCTTTATGTCGGGTTATACGGATGATACCATCGTCCACCATGGCGTTTTGGACCCAGGAATTGCCTATATTCAGAAACCCTTCACTCCTGACGCCTTGGCGTCCAAGGTGCGTGACATCCTGGATGGACATTAACAGAGCACAGCGGGCTGGTTGGGAGTAGACCTTTCCTTTATCCATATCCCATTTATTCTAACTTCCCCTCCGCTCTGAGTCTGGTGATGATTTGCATAATTTGAGGTAAAGCCTCTAAAGCTGCCTTTTCACCCTCAAGGATCGCCTCGTGCCTTTTTGAAAAATCAGTCGACCCAATATGTCCTACCTTCGGCTTGATGACCACATCCGCATTGCAAAGTTGGATGGATGCCAGTTTCGAATACATGACATTGAGAGATTGCAGAATCGTCTCTATTGTATTTTCAGGCTGGGTCCGCTCCACTCCTGTGGAAATATCCACTGCAATGACGATATCCGCACCAAATCTTTTTGCGGCATCCACTGCCACCGGACTGACCACACCTCCGTCGACATACATTTTATCAACAATTTTCACGGGCCTGAATATACCTGGAATGGAGCAACTCGCCCTCACGGCTTGCCCTGTATTCCCTTTTCCAAAAACCACCTCCTGCCCATCCTTGATCTCTGTCGCCACGGCATAAAAGGGAATTTTCAACTTCTCCATCGGGGTGTTTTTCAATGTCTTATTGATGAACTCTTCAAGTTTCTCTCCTTTGATGAATCCATTGTCTGGAATGGTGAGATCAAGAATATCTCCTTTCTCTATCGAAAAAGACATCTTCTGAAGTTGAAAGGCATTATAACCATAGGCATAAAGGCTTCCGACAGCACTGCCTACACTCGTTCCAACAATCATATGGATCGGGATTTTGTTAGACTCAAGAATCTTGAGCACCCCGATATGGGCAAAGCCTTTTGATACACCCGCACCAAGCACCAAGGCGATCTTTGCTGGTTTGGGTGGAGGTTGGACGACAGGAGGAGGTTGGACAATAGGTGGGGGAGCTTGACCGGGTTGAATTTCTTTAAGCGTGCATGAGGTAATCATCAGCATAAGGATCATAGGAATGCTGAATAATCGATTTGGACGGATTCGATCTCCCTTCATTTGCTCTTCCCCCCCTGTTGCTTCTTAACGGTATTCCTGACACGGTACATTTTGGCCCAAGTTAACCTTAATATCGCATTGAATCGGCAGTTGGGTATACTTCCAAACCTTTACCCCGTTGGAAAGTCCGCTATTTATGGCGGAGATATGAGAAAAATGTTCATCATTGAAGGCGAGGTTAAAGTCATATCTTTCCTAACGGGGTTTACCAAGCGGATTTTCCCTAAGTTTTATGGGTAACCAGCGATGTCACCTGAGTGACCTCTTCAATAGGCTTGAAAATTGAGTAGTAAAACGTTCAAGGTGCCGCCCTGCCTTCGCCGAAGCGGCTACGCGCAGGCAGGTGTAAAGGTTTCTCAGCACACCCAACTGCCTTTTGGAACGTTTTTTATGCAACTGGTGGGTTAACTCACTAACTTTTCCGTGCCCGACTTTAATGTTATTTTATTTGGATTGGACTGCCAGGGCCAAAGAACAGCATACACAACCCTACTGCCATCTCGTTTGTAGAAGAAGGATTGTTCAATTCGCACCCCTCCCAAACCATCAACGAATTCCTGAATTTCCGTCGGGAATTTTGCATTTTTTCCGGGTTCTTTAGCTGCTGACCCAAAATGTTTTGTGAGTATCATGAGAAGCGACTCAATGTCATTCTTATCAATGACCGCTTCGAGGTACTCTGTGCCTTTAGAGTTAGGCCTGACCTCCACTCTTAAGCTTGCTCTTATCTCTTTAATCATATTCATAACACTCTCTCCTTTTTTCCAGAAAATGAGGCTATCAATTGAGGATGATTTGAATGTTTTCGGCCAGTTTCCTTTGGCTCGCCCTCCCGATCATCCCCAATCGTTTAAGAAAACGACGATTGTCAATGGCCCGAAGTTGATCAATCATGATGTCCGATTTTTCCATAAGCCCAGCTTCCCCTTTTCGAAGGTGGACCCGAAGGATATTTGATTGAGCATGGATGTGGGTCGTTAATGGGCAAACAATGGTAGAGGAATGACGGTTGTTAAGGAGATCGGTTTGAACGACAACGACTGGTCTTGTTTTTCCAGGTTCTGTCCCAAACCTTGGGCTCAAATCAGCAAGGTAAACATTCCCCTTTCTAATTCCCATTGGCTTCTCCAGGCAAATCCTCCTCGAATTTTTCAAATTCTTCTAAGACCGCCATGGAATCAGCCGCCACGATATTTGATTCTCTGACCAATCTATTTTTGAGTAACCTGCGGGCAATGAGTTTATTATAAAAATGAATGGCTTCATTGATGTAAGCGTTTCGGGGACGCTTAACTTTCTTCAAAACCCGCTCGGTCTCTTCAAAGATTTCGTCTTGAACTTTAAGTGAAAGAATCTTAGACATAAAGATAGACCTCCTTAAATGGTATCACTGTTAGTATATACCAATATATCTTTTCTTTCAAGAAATTCACAACAATTCTTATAAAACCTTTTTATGTTTGTGCAATGATGGAATTTTTGGGATTGATGTACTTTCAAACATCTGAGCGGCATGGAAGGAACTCCGGACAAAAGGGCCAGAGGCCACCGATTTGAAACCCATCTCTTCCCCCATCTTTCTATACTCTTCAAACTCCTCGGGAGGAATATATCGGACCACCAACAATCGATCCGGCCGGGGCTGAAGATATTGACCGATCGTTAGGAAATCACACCCCACTTCTCTCAAGTCAAGAAGTAGATCAAAAACCTCTTTCTCCGTCTCTCCGAGCCCCAGCATAAATCCTGATTTAGTAAAAAGATGGGGATAAAGTTCTTTTGATTTTTCTAACAAATTGAGTGATCTCTCGTAATGGGCTTGGGGGCGAACCTCGGGATAAAGTCGAGGGACGGTTTCCACATTGTGATTCAGGACATCCGGAGATTCCCCTAAAACCGTAGTCAAAGAGGAGGGGTCCCCTTTAAAATCAGGAATCAATACCTCAACCTTTATCTTTCGATCCCATGCTCGAATCGCCTGAATCGTTCTGGCAAAATGGGATGCCCCGCCATCGGGCAGATCATCCCGGGTCACTGAGGTAATCACCACATATTGAAGGCCCATCTTTTTGACAGCCTGGGCAATCTTCTCTGGTTCTCCTTTGTCAAGTGGAGAAGGCACCCCATGTTCGACGGAACAGAAACCACAGTTCCGTGTGCAAATCCTTCCCAGAATGAGAAGGGTTGCTGTACATTTTGAGAAACACTCTCCCAGATTCGGACAGCGGGCTTCTTCACAGACCGTATGAAGGTCTCCCTCATTCAAGATCGCTTTAACTTTTATGAGATCCTGAAAGGGAGGAATTCTTTTCTTTAGCCAGGGAGGTTTTTTCATACAATGAACAATGAACTATGTACAACGTACTATGTTTTCAACTCTCTACCCTACGCTCTTTGCCCTTTGCTACTCCGGAGTGGCCTCGGAAGATGGATGGCCATTCCCTCCACATCAAGAAATGCCTCTTTCAAGGCCTCTGAAAGGGTTGGATGGGCCTGAATCAGTTGGGTGACATCCTTTACTTTACCACCTTCCCTCATCATTGAAGATGCGGTCGATATAAGAACACTAGCGTCTGGACCGATGATATGGACTCCCAGGATTTCATCCGTCTCTTGACTTGTGATCACTTTTATTAAACCTTCGGTCTCCCCAGAGATGACAGCTTTTGGATTGGAGCGGAATGGAAAACGACCAACTTTTATTCCACCCCTTGCCTTAGCTTCCTTCTCGGTAAGCCCAATCGATGCGATCTCTGGATAGGTGAAGACGCAAAGAGGGATCGGATGATCTTCCATCTTCCGATCGATTCCCATAACATTCTCTGCGGCAACCACTCCTTCTTCCATTGCCCTATGGGCTAAAAGGACCCCTCCAATAGCATCCCCGATCGCATAAACATGGGGTGCGGTCGTCTCCATTCGATAGTTAACTCGAATACCTTCGGAGGAGACCTGGACACCTGCCTTTGAGAAATTGAGTTCCAAATTGGGAACCCTCCCCACGGCCAAAAGCACCTTCTCTGCCCAAATCTCCTCAATCCCTTGCGGGGTCCTTACGGCCAGTTTTACCCCCTCTCCCTGCTGTTGCATGTCTTCGACCGAAGATTGGGTTAGAATTCTTACACCATCCCTTTCCATGAACCTTCTAAGATTCCGGACCAATTCTCCTTCAAGGCCAGGAAGAACACTTTCCAGAATTTCGACAATGGTTACCTTCGAACCCAATGTATTGAATAGCGTGGCAAACTCAGCACCAATATAACCTCCACCAATGATGACGATTTCTTGAGGAATCTTTTTGATCTCCAATGCCTCGTCACTGGTGATGATCCTTTCGCCGTCTGGGAGAATATGAGAGAGGTTTTTTGATTTCGATCCTGGAGATAGGATGATCGCATCGGCCTCAAAAGTCTCTTTTTTTCCATCTCCATTAAAGAGGACCACTTGATTAAATCCTAAAAGGTCAGCACGCCCATATTTAACAATCACCCGGTGAGATTCGAGGAGTATCTCCACGCCCTTCACCAATTCATCCACGACCCTCTGCTTCCGATCCATCATCGATTCGAGAAGATGGATACCGTCGGTTGAAAGAGACTGAAAGCAAGAGGAGTTTTTGAGAGAACGGAGGAGTTTGGCATCGTGAAGAAGTGCTTTGGTTGGAATGCATCCTCGATTGAGGCAGGTCCCGCCGATTCTGTCTTTCTCTATCAGGGTGACTTTGGCTCCCAGTTGTGAAGCTCGAATGGCCGCCACATAACCACCCGGTCCTCCCCCAATGACAACAACCTTTTTAGCATCCATAGAGTTTCTTTCAATAGCCCCCCTCCCCTCTATCCCCTCCCGCCAGGGGAGGGGAAATTGAACGGGAGCCCCTCTCCTCAAAGGGGGAGAGGGTGGGGCGAGGGGGTAGATCCTATCTTTCAATCTGCAAGCAATTCTTTCAAGCTCTTTTCCTCCCAGTCTCTTTCGAAGATGTGCTTGAAATGGAAACTTATCCTCTCAACCAAACGTTCTCGGGAGATTTTTGTTCTAAGGATTTTTGCCATGGTCGTCATCTTTTTCCCCACAAGACCACAGGGGTTGATCAGGTCAAAGTATTTCAGGTCTGTTTCGTAGTTTAATGAAAACCCGTGGAATGAGACCCAGCGCTTGATGGCCACCCCGATCGAGGCAATTTTGTCTCCATTGACCCAGACGCCCCGGTTGGAAGGATCTTTTCTCCCCTCGATCCCGAAATCCTTTAGGACCCGGAGGATGACCTCTTCAAGTTGATCAACGTATCGAATGAGACGATACCCATAATCCTTCAAGTCGAGGATGGGGTAAACCACCATCTGTCCAGGGCCATGGTAGGTGACATCGCCTCCTCTCTCCACATGGAAGATGGGAATCCTCATCGCTTCCAAGATTTCCGGAGAGATGATGAGATGCGAGCGGTTCCCACGTCTTCCCAAGGTAATCACATGGGGATGTTCGAAGAGGAGGAGAAGATTGGGCACTTGGCCTTCCACTCGTCTCGCCCAGAGATGATGCTGAAGGTCCCAGGCCTTTTCATAATCCATCAGACCCAGATCGATGATATATCCATGGTCATTCATGAATTGAAACCTAAATGTCAAAGCCAAAATGCCAAATGAATGTCAAATGACTAAATGTAAAAATTTTTTAGGAATTGGGAATTTGAGCTTCATTTGAACTTTGACATTTGACATTTTTATTTATCAATAGTCCATCTCAATTTTGGTTTTCTCGCAGCCAGAACCTCATCAAGCCTCCTTACCTTGACCTTCTGGGGTGCCTGTCGAAGGAGGTCCGGATTTTGCTCTGCCTCTTCTGCAATCGCAATCATCGTTTCGATAAATCGATCGAGACTCTCCTTACTCTCCGTTTCCGTCGGCTCCATCATCAGGGCTCCCTTGACCACTAAGGGGAAGTAAATCGTGGGTGGATGAAAACCATAATCGATCAATCTCTTTGCAATGTCGAGTGTGCTAACATGATGCTTCTCCTGTAACCGGTCCGTAAAGACGCATTCGTGCATGCAGGGCCGATCGTAGGGAAGATAATAATGCTCCTTCAACCTTCTCATCAAGTAGTTAGCATTGAGCACTGCCATCTCGCTGGCCCTCCGGAGCCCCTCTGCACCCATCGAGAGGATATAGACATAGGCCTTGAGGAGAACGCCGAAGTTCCCATAAAAGGCCTTCACCTTTCCGATGCTCTGCGGCCGATCGTCATTGAGTCGGTAAGCCTCCCCTACCCTTTCGATTACGGGCATGGGGAGATAGGGAGCAAGTTCATTTTTGATGGCGACCGGACCCGCTCCAGGCCCACCTCCACCATGAGGTGTTGAAAAGGTTTTATGGAGATTGATATGGACCACATCCACTCCCAAATCACCCAGTTTTACAATCCCCATCAGGGCATTGAGATTGGCTCCGTCACAGTAGACAAAACCTCCTTTGCGATGGACGATCTCGGCAATCTCGCTCAGATGTTCCTCAAAGAGACCCAAGGTGTTTGGGTTAGTCACCATGATGGCTGCGACCTCTTCGTCCATCTGTCCGGCCACCTGCTCTGGGCCGATCACTCCTCTCTCATTCGATTTGATTCCGACCATCTGATAAGAGGCGACCGCTGAAGTGGAACAGTTTGTTCCATGGGCGGTATCCGGGACCAACACCTTTCTTCTCTTTTCTCCACGAGCCTGAAGACAGGCCTTAATCATCATTATCCCCGTCAGTTCACCGTGAGCACCTGCTGCCGGCTGAAGGGTGACATGATCCATCCCTGTAATTTCGGCAAGAAAACTTTCCAGTTCATACATCAATTTCAAAATCCCTTGAGAAAGATCTTCAGGATAATAGGGATGGATGTTGGCAAATCCGGCCATCCTTGCGATTTCTTCATTCACCTTGGGATTGTACTTCATCGTACAGGAACCCAATGGGTAAAGTCCACTATCGACGCCATAGTTCCATTGAGAAAGTCGGGTAAAGTGGCGAACCACATCGATCTCGCTCAGCTGGGGAAACCCTTCCAAATCCTTCCGTAAAAGGTCGGGAGGGATGACAGTACGGGTCTCAACCTCCTCAACATCCCATTGGGGCAGGGAATATCCTCTTCTTCCCTTGCCCCCCTGCTCAAAGATCAAGGGTTCATCTTGAATCAATCCAGTATCTTTTATTTTTGTCATCCTCTCACCTTGATTTATTAAATCCCCCTTCATCCCCCTTTTCTAAAGGGGGAAAGAGGGGGATTATGCTTTCTCCAATACCTCGGCCCAGCGATCGATCTCTTCCTTCCTCATCATCTCGGTTACTGTAATGAGGAGGTGATGATGGAGTTCAGGGTAGAATTTTCCCAAAGGGAGGCCACCTATCATCCTCTCCCTTCTTAACATTTCCAAAACCTTTTCTGGCTTCTCTTCCATCTCCAAGACAAACTCGTTGAAAGTGGGAGAGGAGAAGACGAGATGGCAACCCGAGATCTGGGAGACGGTCCTCTTTGTATATTCCGTTTTGCTCAGATTCATCATTGCCAGTTCCTTCAATCCCTCCTTTCCAAGGCAAGAGAGGAAAACCGTTGCCATCAAAGCACAAAGCCCTTCATTGGTGCAGATATTGGAGGTGGCCCGCTCCCTCCGAATGTGCTGCTCTCGCGTGGCTAAAGTGAGGACAAATCCCCTCTTCCCTTCTAAATCCACCGTCTCACCAACCAGCCGACCAGGCATATTTCGAACAAACTTCTCCCGTGTTGCAAAGATCCCCAGATAGGGACCCCCGTAAGAAACCGGGATACCCAGGCTCTGACCTTCCCCTGCGACGATATCGGCCCCCATCGCTCCAGGGGATTTCAAAATCCCATAGGCAATCGCTTCAGTGAAACCAACAATCAATAATCCTCCTGCTTCATGAACCCTTTCTCCAATGGGATGGAGATCCTCGATGACCCCGAAAAAGTTGGGACTTTGAATCACCACCGCACTGACCTCTCCATCGAGAAGATTGAACAGTGCCTTCTCGTCTGTTCGGCCCTCCTCCTTTTTATAAGGAATCAGAACGAGTTCCTGTTGATCAGGGTCAATGTAGGTCTGGATAACCTTTCGATATTCGGGATGGATGGTCTGGGAAAGAAGGATTTTCCTCCTTTTGGTGATCCGTTGGGCCATCAAAACAGCCTCTGCTAAACTGGAGGCCCCGTCATACAGGGAGGCGTTCGAAACCTCCATTCCCGTCAATTGACACATCAATGTCTGGTATTCAAAGATCGCTTGAAGGGTTCCCTGACTGATCTCAGGTTGATAAGGCGTGTAGGCCGTATAAAACTCGGAACGGGAAGTCAGGGCAGAAACAACAGCAGGAATGAAATGATGATAAGCCCCTGCACCCATAAAACTACTGAAAACAGGAGATTGAAGCCCTTGAAGGTGCCGGATGAGGTCAGGTTCAGATAGAGGATGGGGCAGGTTAAGAGGCTTCGAAAGCCTGCATTCCATAGGGATAATTTCGAAGAGATCCTCCACCTTCCTCACACCAACAGTTTCGAGCATCTCTCGACAATCTTCTTCTGTGTGTGGGATATAACGAAGGTAGTCCTCCATTTATCATTCCTCTGGTAAGGTCCCCTGATAGGCTTTCGATGACAAAAGCCCTTTTATCTCTTCTCTATCACTAAACTCCATTTTGAAAATCCATCCTTTGCCATAGGGATCTTCATTCACAAATTGAGGATGATCCTTGAGGCTCAAGTTTGTCTCCGTCACCTTACCGGTGACCGGGGAAAAGATATCGGCCACTGTCTTCACTGATTCGACCACCCCAATGCTCTCCCCTTTCTTGAACTCGGATCCAACCTCCGGAAGTTCCACATAGACGATATCTTTCAATTGGCTCTGGGCATAATCCGTCAGGCCAATCGTCACCTGTTTTCCTTCGTCTCGTAGAGTCGAGTCTTCGACTTTCACCCATTCATGGCTCTCTGTGTAAAGCAAACCTTCAGGAAACTCCATCATACACCCCCGGAAATACTTAATTTCAGATTTTAGATTTTAGATTTCAGATTTATTTTTTTCAATCTGCAATTTGTAATTTGAAATCTGAAATGAATTTTATTTCAATTTCTCCAACGGAATATTAATGACCATTTCTATACAAGAGATGTGTTTCCATTCACCATTGACCATTAACATATGTCTTGAAGTCTTGGGTGGCATTCTTTTACCTGTTCGAGCCGTATGGATGATCACCTCTTTTGTTATATCTTCTTCTTCTCTCCAGGGAATGACTTTGATCTCTGGCGATTGATAGTCAACGAGGATGACCGGAATTTTTTTACAACCTATTTTTTTCAGAGCATGCAGTCGATGATGTCCATCCAGGATGATGTAAGTACTTTTATCTACGGCGATGGGCATCTTGAGAATACCATCTGACAGGATCTGATTTTTCAATTCTTCCAAGTAATCGGGTCGAATCTCTTCGTGTTCTTTTAGTTCTTCTATCTGGATAAAAACAACATCTTTGATTTCATGCAAATCGAGCAGATCAATAGGGTTGGGTTTATGATTGGTGTAGTGAGCTGTTTTCTTTTTCATGGGGTTCGACCCCTTCCTCACCTTCCCCTGAATGCACCAAAATAAAAGGAGGAAGACGATATAAGTATAACCGCCTTCCCCCTGTCTCTTGACCTGAGAGATTATCCCTTAAAAGTTCGGGATTTGTCCCCTTCGGTGTCCAACCCTTCGATCAAAACTCAGGGTAAACCCTGAACGAAAGTCGAAGGGTCAGATCTTTCCAGGATTTTATTAAGTTACAGTCCTTTTGCCTGAGAGTTTCGTCCCAATCTTTTTGGGATTTGCCCCTTCGGCGCCCCTCCCCTGAGGGATAGGGTCTCTCCTGTAACTTAAAAAAATTCTGTTCCAATTAGGAAGATAAGTCAAGAGAAATTTTCGCATAAAGTCAGTTTAGCAGATAGATTTAACCTACTTTGTTCAATTCCAATTTTGGGTCTCTTACTATTGAAGCACTTCCTCATTCACTAAATTTGGAGGACGCTTTCCTATCAGCCCTGCCACAAGGTTTTCAGCTGCCATCGTCGCCATTCGAAGCCGGGTCTCACGAGAGGCACTTGCAATATGGGGTGCTAAAACAACATTCTTCATCTGGATGAGGGCAGGTTCGACTTCAGGCTCTCTTTCATAGACATCCAAACCGGCCCCGGCAATCTTTCTCTCTTGTAAAGCCTGAACCAAAGCCTTCTCATCCACTACAGGACCTCGAGAAGCATTGACCAGAATTGCAGTAGGCTTCATAAAGACCAATTCAGCCGTCGAGATATAGTGCGCGGTTTGGGGAAGCAACGGGACATGAAGCGTTACGAAATCGGACTCTGTCAACAAGGTTTTTTTATCTACAAAACGTACTCCTAACTCTTCTTCAATGGACGTGGAGGCCTGAATGACATCCGTATACAATATCTGCATATCGAATCCTTTGGCCCGCCTTGCAACCCTTTGTCCAATGCGTCCTAGGCCACAGATGCCAAGGACTTTATGATGAACATCATACCCTAAAAATTCCATCAGTTTCCATCCCATCCACTTGGACGCACGTAAATAATTATCTGCCTCTACAACCCGTCTTGCCGTGGCCAGCAATAGGGCCCAGGTAAGGTCAGCTGTGGTATCGTCTAACACTCCAGGGGTATTCGTCACCATGACCTTACGACGGGTACATGCCTCGACATCAATATTATTGTATCCCACGGCCACGTTAGAGATAATCTTAAGTTTGGGACAATGAGATAGGATGTCATCGTCAATCCGATCTGTGAGGAGAACAATCGTACCCATTTTGTCCTTTAGCTTTTGTATCAAAACATGGGAGGGTAGAGGATGATCACCTTGATTATCCTCTACCTCGAAATACTGCTTGACAATAGCGATGGCCTCATCGAAGATCTTTCGGGTGATTAAGACTTTTGGCCTCATGATATTTCATTCTCCATTGATCGTAGGGAAGGATCTGGAAATTAGATCTCTTGACCTGAGAGATTATCCCTAAAAAGATCGGGATTTGTCCCCTTCGGTGTCCAACCCTTCGATCAAAACTCAGGGTAAACCCTGAGCAAAAGTCGAAGGGGCAGATTTTTCCAGGATTCCATCAAGTTACAGTCCTTTTGCCTGAGAGTTTCATCCCGATCTCTTCGGGATTTGCCCCTTCGGCGCCCCTCCCCTGAGGGATAGGGTCTCTCCTGAAACTTGAAAAAATTCTGTCCCAAATATGAAACGATGTCAAGAAGAATTTGAGAGACGGCTGAGCTTGACCAGCAATGAAGAGTGACTTTTTTTCGCGTTTCTAATCCGCTTCAGACCTGCCTTTTTTCTATTTGTCCAGACAAACCCAAACTATTTTTTCGCAATGACAGCATTTTTTTGTTGACAATCATATGGA
>Ga0315279_10003627_pt1 | contig 21319 bp, 18 predicted proteins | sample YL17G06_20_MG_FD_203694 | JGI IMG/M metagenome (GOLD analysis project Ga0315279, IMG submission 203694) | Sediment microbial communities from Yellowstone Lake, YNP, Wyoming, USA - YL17G06_20 | ecosystem: Environmental > Aquatic > Freshwater > Lake > Sediment | place: USA: Wyoming | collected... | reverse complement strand
TCGCGCCAGCGACCAAGCGGCTGCGGCGGCGGCGCCGCGAGCGTATCATAGACAACATGCGTATCGGCGTCCCAGTGCGGCCGCAGATAGCGTACCGTATGCAGCGAATCTTCCCACCAGGTGCGCTCGTAACGCACGTTGACGCCCAGGTCGACCGCGCCCTGCGTCATGCTCTTCTCAAAAAGCCGGCCCGACCAGGTCGCCGCGCCTTCATATTGATAATGCGTGTCGTCGTGTTTGAGCCAGCGCGCAAAAGCGCCCACGGAACCATACTCTCCCAGGCACACCACCAGCGCGCCGGGAAGCGAGAACCGGAACAGCGAATCGCGTCCGTAGCCCGCGGCGGCGGTCAGGCGCAGGCCGCCGCGGTATTTCGCATAGGCGTTGGGCAGCGCGGGATTGACGTCCGCGGCAGCCGCGCCGTCCAGCAGGGCGCACCCGGCGCCGGCCATCGCGGCCGTGCGCGCGTTGACAAACGCATTTTTCGCCGTGAGCGCCGGGTCGATCACCCGCACGGAATCGGCGCCGGCCGCAGCGACGACCATCATGCAGCCGATGACGGCAGCCGCAGTTGCCGTCCGTACCGGAAATGCCACTTGCATCATGAAAATTCCTTCCGCTTCATGCCCTGAAAAGACACCAGGCGTCGAACAGCAGGTCCGTTGCCCGCTTGTTTTCATACTGGTAATAGCACCCGTAATAGCACCCGGAACATGCGCTGACGGCCTTCCGCCGGTATTCGCGCCATTGCGGATCGCGCAGCGATTGCAGGTCCATCACCGCGGGCCCGCCGCCCCATTCCTGGCACGCCATGAGCGTGCCGTCGTTATTAACAATGAGAAATCCATCACGAACGCCGCGGCATTTCCAATCAAGACGGCGATAGTGTTCGAGATTTTCGGAAAGATACCCCATCGAGGGCGAGACCAGCCCGGTGCGGCGCTTATGCGTGCGGATGATGCGCATAATGCCGGCCAGCTTCACATAATCGTCCGGCTTGAGCGCGGCATCATCCGGCGAGAACTCGCCGCCCACATGCTGAAAAAGCCCCATATCGAAAATAATATTCCGTTTTGTCACTTCCGCGAGCAGAACCGGGATTTCATCAAGGTTTTCGCGCGTGACCACCGTGAGCGTGGAACAGATGATGCCCTTGCGCCGCGCGTACATGAGAAGGTCCAGCACCGCACCGTCGGATTTAACCCCTCGCCGCCCCATCGAGTCGAGAGACACGGTCAGGAATTGCAGCCCGACATCGGCGCATCGGTCGATCAGCGCCGGCGTGCAGAGACGGCCGTTGGAGATCATCCAGCAGACCGACCGGCGATCGCGCGTGATATGGCCGATGATATCGAACATATCGTCCCGCAGGAACGGCTCTCCGCCGGTGATCGTGAACATGCGAACGCCAAAGCCGTGCAGCCGGTCGATGATCCGGCGCCACGTTTCGCCATCCGCATCGAGGTACGACTGATTGACTGCGCGGCAATACGGACACCGCAGATTGCACTGCCGTGTGATGAACAGCGACGCAACGCGCGGCCCGCGCAGGGCGGAGAGCATGCGTTGCGCGATGTCCCATTTGCGGGAGAGCGGGATCCGGGCCGGCTTCATGAAATCCAATTTACATCGCGCCCGGCTGTTTCACTCTGAGTATACGCACGGTATCACCGATATGCCGGTCGCCGGGAAGGAAAAGCCTGATGGTTGGAAAAGCCGCAAGGATGGCCGCATAATTGAACCGCTCCCGCGCGTATTTTCCGGGATTCTGGTTGAACCGCCCGTGACCGGCGGCGATACAATAATCGTATCCGGCTTTGACCATGGAATCGGGCGTCACATACGCAAGGCCGCAAATGCCGATATAGCGCACGCGGAAATCTCCGCGGTCGCACATAGGCGTATAATCTTCGCGTGCGATGAGCGAACCCGCGGGCAGATTCGCCCCGATCCAGGCGTCGGCGACGCTCCGGATATCCGGCTTCATCAGTCGTTGCAGCGAGATACCGTCTTTAATAACCGGCAAGGCAACCAATGCGGCGAGCGCCGCGTATCGGGCGGTGCGCATGCCGATTCTGTCAAGCAACAGCGCCGCGCCCGCTGAAAACGGGATTGCCAGCGTCATCAGATTATGTGTGAAGGCGATATGGTAATTGCACAGCAGGATGAACCAGAGCAGCGGCGCGGCGCAGACGACCGCCATGCTCCATGGCTTTCGAGCGAACGCGGCGATCACGCCCGATATCCCCGCCAGAAAAAGCAGCGGCGTCATGCCGTCCATCAGGAGATAGCGGAGGAAAAAGGCGAACAGATTTCCCGATTCGGCGCCCGGATGACCGCCGGCATAGGTGCCGCTCTGCATCAGAAGCGCGCGTATGAACTCCTTTATTGACAGTATGGAAAACGGCGTCGTGATCGCGAACGCCGCCGCGCTGATCGCGGCGATCAGCGCCCATCGGCGCACAACAATCCGCCCTCGCGTCCACCGATTGCCGTCACGCAGCGCCGCGATCAACGGAGCAACCGGCACGAACCACATGTATTTGCTGCCGATGGCAAGCCCCGCGCATACGGCCGCGGCAACCAACGGCCGTATCCTCCCCGGGGCGTCCATGGCGCGCAGCGAATAATACATGCACCAGCAGACGAAGGTCATGGCGAGGACATCGGGATCAATGCGCGTGGAATGCGCATAGTGTATAGGCGCAAGCGAAAAGAGCAGCGCGGCCACGGCGCCCGCGCGGTCCGAGCGCAATGCGCCGCCGATACAAAAAACGCCCCAGGCGCAGACGCACAGCAGCAGCACATTTACAATGCGCGATACCGCGAAAAACAGCCAGAAGGGCGTATGTTCGCCGGCCGCCCAATGCACCGCATGCAGGAGGTGATACGCGGCATTGACTCCCGCGACAATGCCGGCGTTCAGGTAATAATAGAGCGACGGATATAAAAAATAATGGGGGTTCGGATCGCCCTTGACAATACCGACCGCGATGAAGATCGCGTCCGCTTCGCCCGCATCCGGGTACGACGGCAGGCTGTGCAGAATGCCGGGAAGGCGCAGGGCCAGCGCGAGCAGAAAGATCGCGCCCAAACGCATATATGCAGGCGACGGCGTCATCCTTGGTATCTTCATCGCGGCGCTCCTGGGACATACCGGTATGCCGTGGCGCCGGCAAAGGCGTGGACATGGCCGGCGCGGATGGCGCAGCGGTCTGCGCATGCCGCGATATATTTCTCTTCGTCAATGCCGCTTTCGGTCCAGACATGCGAAAAAATCAACCATGCGCCGGTCGTATCGGCGCGCAGAAGCGCGCAGACCACGCTGTCGTATTCGGCCCACTTGCTGCGCGGCGCGGAAAATGATTTCCACTCGCCGGTGTACGAAAACATTCGCGCGTAATAGGCGAATGCCGGCGCCGCCCCGGAATAGACCAGCAGGCGGTCCGATGCCGCTTTCCGCGCAAGCACCGATTTGACCACCGGCCGCAGGTTTTCATCCGCCGCGGGACAACGCACGCGCCGGACCGCTTCACTCACGGGAAACAGGAACACCATGATGACCAGCAGCGCGGCAACGGCTCGATGGCCGGCCAGCATGCCGATCAATGCATCAAGCCCGGCGCCGACCAGCACGATCAGCACCGGCGCGAGAAACAATCCAAGCCTGCCCTCGATCGGATACACATGAAAAAGCGATGCGCAAAAGGCAACCGACACCGGCGACAGCAGCAGCGCGGCGGTCCATTTCTCCTTCCGCCACAGCTGAAGAACGCCCACCAGCAAGACAAACGCGGCAAGCCCGGCAAAAACGAATCCGCCGGGATATTTCATGAATTCAAAGGGAAATTCCAGATACCACTCCAGGCCGGACGCCGACAACGGCAGCGGCGCGTATGATTGCGACCAGTACGCCGCCAATCCCGCGTCGCCGCGGATGGCATCAAGATGTATCAGCTTGACAGCAAGCGCCGCTGCCGCCATCGCGGCCGCGGCAATAGCGATGCCGCCAATGCCGTTGCGGTTTCTCGAAAGCAGGCGTTCGAGGGCCAGGACCGCCAGCGCGCCTCCGATCACGAACATGGCGGGGAATGAAAACCAGCATGATGCCGCGCATATCGCGGTCCACGCAGCAAGGCGGCCGGCAGTCGGCCGCTGCCGATACCAGGCACTCATGGCGATCACCACCATGGTCACGACCGCATCCGGGCCATACGGCTTGAATTCAACCGCATACTGGATAAGCGTCGGATTGACAGCCAGCAATCCCGTTGCCGCCAATGCCGCGCGCCCGCCGAGGGTCATCCTGGCAAGCAGATAGACAAGCGGCAGCGAAACCAGGCTTGCCAGAAACGGCAGCAGCCGCAGCGCGCGCTCCCCTTCTCCCAGCACCAGAGACGACAGTTTGGCCCCCATCAGAAATCCGAGCGGCGCAACCTGGGTGTTGAACAGCTTATGATGCAGCGACCACAACGGCGTGCCCAGCACGGCGTTTGCCAGCGCCGCCTCGTCCATCCAGAAGGACCGGTTGTACAAATACGGAACCAGCCGCAACAGGACGCCGATGCCGATGATGGCAACCAGCAGCCAATCGATCCGCCGGTGAGTGGCGGCCGGGAAATCAGAAGAACTGCGCGTTCGCATAGGTTCCAACATATGCCGCTACCGATTCCGATCATAGCGCAAAACCACGGGTCCGCCGCCGCTTGGAAAAACCGGCACAAAAGCCGCCGCATATCGCTGCTGCGCCTTGACAAGCGGCTGCGGCGCCTCGGCGACCATGATATATCGGACGCGATACGTATCGCAATAGGTCACCAGTTCATCGGCCGTCGAGCGGTCCGGAGGAAAGGGAAGGTTATATGCCCCTCGCCGCAAATACATATATGAAGGGATATCCGCAATCACAGCCTCCCCCGGCTGCGCGTGATCGATGATCCAGGAGACGCATTTCTGATACGCAGCGCTGTGATATTCCGGCGGCATATAGCGCCGGGGTGTGGTGCAGGTCCACCAGGCATTGTCCGCAATCACGCACAACCAGAGGATCCCCGCCACCCAGCCGCCGGCGCGCGGGCTGCGGATAAGCCATCCGACAATCCAGCGAAATCCCGCATGCAGATACAGCAGCAGAAACGGCGTGATGGGGATTAGCAGGCGCACATAAAATGCGCCATAAACCAGCAACACCCCCATATACAGCAGCACATACAGATTGATCAGCGGATACAGGCGCCAGTTCCTGATCCATCCTCCTGCGACAATCAGCGTCACGAGCAGACAGGCAGCCGCCTTTGCCTTCCCCATAGGGACCGATGCATACGCCGTCTGCAGAATCGCCTGCGGGAACAGCGTAATCGCATAGCCGCGCGCCGAGTGCGCCACCTTGTTGAAAACGCTTTGCGCCGCGGCCACGTGACCGGGCGCCGCCGACGGATGGCCGAAATCCGGATGCACGCCGAAAAACGCGGCGACCGACCCGACCTTGACTGCCGGAATTGTCAGCACGGCAAACAGATAGGCCGCCGTCATGATCAGCGGAAGCGCGAAAAGCCAGCGCGCAGCAAGCGATCGATCTTCCCTCTGCGTGACAAGGAGGTAAACGCTCAGCGCGCAGGGCAGGGCCAGACAGACGTCCCGCACCGAGGCGATATACACCGCCGCGATTGTCAACATCGCCACGCGCCGGACATCCAGCCGGTCTTTCCATCGCTGCCACAGGCAGAAGAATGCCAATGTCAGGGCCGCGCAGAACGTCTCGGAATAGAGGTATGATGACAACGAGTGTATCGCCGAACTCATGACCACCGCCACGGCAACCGCCGCGGCATCGCCCCGCCTTTCCCCGGCGCGCAACATCATCCGGAAAAACAGCAGGACCGATCCGAAGAACAATAGCAGGACCACAACCGTCATTGCCGTCCAATGCGCGCCAACGATCGCATACAACGCGGCCAGGAAGACCGGAAATCCCGGCGGCCACCATAACGCATGCGGGGAATTCGGGAACGAGGGATTCGTGAAACCGCGGCCCTGCGCGAACGATGCCGCCAATGTCATGTACCCGCAGTTATCGCCGTATTGGAAAATCGCGGATGTAAACGACCAGGCAAAGACCATGGCGCAGCATAGTGCAAAGACGCCTGCGCCGGCAAACAGCTCCCACGATCGATTCATCATGTCCGTCCGATTGCTAATACGAAAACCACCGCGCGACCAGCAATGCCCATATCCGCCACATGCAGAGGAAAATGCGCAGGAGCGTCCGCGCCGGGCCGCTCTCCGGCGCCGACGCCGGGCGCCGCTCATATCGACAAGCATACCAATATGCGGCGATATTGGCAATAAGCACCATCGATAGTGCGCCAAGAGTAACGATCATGCGGCGTTTCTCCCATGGAAAATCGGCGCAAACAACGCCGCCATCCTGCTGATCACGGCTGCGTATATCGGGATCCAGAGCGGCAACGCGGTCAGCGTCAGCCGGTCGCCCTGCCAGAAAGAGATGCCGCAGCTCGCAATGACAAACGCGAAAAGCAGATACGTCGCCGCGGCTTTGGCCGCCGTCTGGTCACGAAAGGCAACCAGCACCAGCAAAACCATCGGAAGCAGCATCACATGCAACTGCACATAGGCGCGATTGAGCGTCTCAATCACCAGCGCGCGGCGGCTGAATTCGGGCGCGTCGCTTGCCGATTGTAATAAATTTCCATGCAGCAGGTTATCATAATAGCAGCGCGCCGCAATGATCGGATTGCGCGCCAGAAACCGTATCGTCTTCACTGTACTCACCGGTTGATCGGCCGTGAGTGCGGAGCGCACCCCTTCGCGGTCGACAATCCCCGCCTTGCCCGCGAGCTGGCTCAGATAATAGCTGCGGAGCGTTACTTTCCCGATGATCGAAACTGTGGGCAGATGATGCACGGACATCATGAACGCCATCTGCGCCGCCACAGGCATTGACGCCGCGAAAATCCACGCCACAGCGCCCTCGCGTCGCCAAAACATCACGACCGCGGCGACCGCCATTGCAACAAACGGCATAAAAAAGAGCGGCCGGATGACCGTGGCGACCGCTATCAACAAAAGCGCCGCGAAGATCCGCCATCCCCGCGCCTTCGCGAAATCTATCCGCGCAATGCAATAGACCCAGGCCGACAGCGCGAACACCGCGCACGTCTCCGTCAGCGCGCGCCAGGAGATCAGGATCAATGAAATATCGGTCATCATGATCACCCCTGCAATATACCCCCAAACGCAACGGCCCGTAAACCGCCACGCCGCGGCAGCGATCAGATTGATCGATGCAAGCCAGAGCAGGAATTGCGCGATCACAACCGCCATCGGCGTAGCGCTGACGCTCCGAATCATCGCCAGAAACGCCGGATACCCCAGTGGCCGCACGATCGTCGCAGGTGGAACATCCGATACCTTGCCGCGGATCCATTCGGCCACGGCCAGATACGATTGCGCATCAGGCGGCGCATAGAGAATTTCGCTGCTTTGATGCATGAGATCGCTGCGCAGAGCAAGGAACCAGTAGAGGGCAATGGCGATCGCGCTGAGGATGCTGAACATTGTCGTGGATTGGTGGAGATATTTCATTTGATTTATATCGAGTATAGGCGCTTATATACAAACTACGTATCTCAAATAAGGCTGTCAACATTAAATTCCATTAACATCGCGCATGGGATCATAGTCACCTGCAATCGGGGCAAGCTGCAAAGTTATTTTAATCAATAACTTGCCCTCGTTTGGTTAATGTTATATAATAAATGTTATTGCTTTTCGGATTCGCAATGCAGGCTTAGTAGATTTGATCCATCTCATCGGCCTATCAATTTGGTGCCGCCGACGGGGCGAAGCATTATCCATCCCTATACCTTTAGCCGGTTTCAAAACCGATTGATTCTCATATCAGGTACCATCATATGGAAAGTAAACTGATGGATAAAGAACACAGAATATGTGTTCGATGCGTAATGGACACTACAGATCCGGATATTGAGTTTGACGCGCAAGGGTTGTGCAATCATTGCAGGGGCTATCAAGAAAAAACATCTTTTTATCTGCGCTTTGGAAAAGAGGCGGAAAAACAACTTCAAAAGGCCGCAGATGAAATCAAGGCTCGCGGCAAAAACCTTGAATATGATTGCCTGCTTGGTTTAAGCGGGGGCGTGGACAGCTCGTATGCGGCATATTATGCCAAAAAATTAAATCTCAGGGTCTTGATTGTCCATCTAGATAACGGATGGAATTCGGAGATTTCCGCTCGGAATATCGAGAACATAGTCAAGAAGCTGGATTTTGGTCTTTACACCTATGTCATAGATTGGGAAGAATTCAGAGATTTGCAGCTCGCATTTTTAAAAGCATCGGTTCTCGATATCGAGATGCTGACCGATCATGCGATCTTGGCGGCATTGCTCAAGGTGAGTAAAGAAACCGGGATACACGATATTCTGCTTGGTTCAAATATGATATCAGAGGCGATTCTTCCAAAATCCTGGCGCTTTGCGAAATGGGACAGCTGCAATATCAAAGCCATTCACCGGCAATTTGGACAAAGACCGCTAAAAACTTTTCCGTTCTACGGCTTATATGACCTGCTTGCCATACAATTATTCAAACATATCCGCATTTTCAACATATTGAATTATATCCCGTACGATCGCGAGCAGGCAATGAAAATTTTACGCCTGGAAATTCAATGGGAATATTACGGCAAAAAGCACCATGAATCGGTGTTCACGAAATTTTATCAATCGTATATACTGCCGCAGAAATTCGGCATTGATAAAAGAATGGCCCATTTTTCCTCGCTTATTTGTGCCGGCCAGATGACGAGAACGCAGGCCGTGGAAGAGCTAAAAAAGCCGCTGTATGATCCTTTAGAACTGCGGGAAGATACGCTGTATGTAATGAAAAAACTAGGTCTGACGCAGGAGGAATTCGATGACTATATGCGGCGCCCACCTTGTTCTCATCTTGAGTATCCTAACAGCCAGCTCGTGTATAATCTATTGCTGAATCTGCGGCCGTTGATGATAACTATTTTCCCGGGTTTGCGGACCATCCGTATTTAATCCGCCTCAAAGCAGGCCGCAACGAAATTGTACATGCCGATGACCAGCAGAAATCTATCCGCCCTTCTTCATCACTTCCGGGAACATCCGTTTTCTGCAGGGCAAATAGGTAATGATCTCATTTATAGAATGACTCGCAGGGTCTTTTTTAACAGAACCGTACTCCCATGGAAGCCTTTGACGCTGTCGATTGTCGCCACGGGGCGATGCAATCTGAATTGCAGCATGTGTCATACGCATTCGCCGCAAATGCCGAACGATTATGCCTGGAAGCAGGAATCAACCGCCGATATGAACCTGGAGACGTTTCAATATACCCTTGACCGTTTTCGAAACGCTATCCATGTTTCTATTGTTGGGCAAGGGGAGCCGCTGCTTAATGCGACTTTTTATCGGATGATTGAGTACGCGGCAATCAGACGCCACATGATTGTCACAAGTGTTTCGAATGGTGTTGAATTACATGATCACATAAATGCCTTAGTTGAAAGCCATCTTCACCGAATTTCGATTTCGATTAACGGATATAATAAAGAAGAATATCAGCGCATGACCGGCAATGCCCCAGAAATGTTCTCTCTGGCGTGCAACAACACACAGTGGCTGATACAAATGCGCAATTCCAGAAAATCGCATTTGATCGTTGAGTGCTCATTTATTATTGATCAGGAAAACTATCGGCATATCCCTGATTTCATCCGGCTTGGAGAACGTCTGGGCGCGGACTGTGTTCATTTGATCAATTTTCTCCCGGCCCCCTGCGATGGGTTTCGGCCGCAACACCGCAGTCTGCTGGCAAGCGATCAGAGTGTGGTGGGCTTTTTGCGTTCTATGAAAGAAACAACGTGGCGAACCGGAGTTTCCTTTCCGCGCGTATTGGATTTGGCTGGACAGAATAAAAGATGCCGCACTCATTTTACGGTCCTGCGCATCGATGGCAACGGCAACTATTCCGGGTGCCCGATCATGCTGTTAAAAATGGGGCAACAGCACAAGATCACGGATGTGGAGGTATGGAACAGCGTCTTTTTCAAAGAGATGAGACGTCGCTTTCTATCGCCTGCGAAAGAAGACCTGCTTGAACCGTGCACACTATGTCCGACAAACTATCGGGTGTAGCCAAATCACCAATGAGTGTTTTTTCCGAAAATATGCCCGGCCAACTCCCTTCGCGTATTACAGCAGCACTCCTATCGCTCCAGTACTCTTGCAAACGCGGGCTGGCGCGTTCTTCGGCCATCTATGTCATGGGCACCGGGATCAATTCCGCAATCTCATTCATCACTATTTTTTTGTTGACGCGTTTTTTGTCCCCGCATGCGTTTGGCCTGGTGTCGATGTATCAGGTAACGCTCAACCTTATGCTTCCCATACTGTCTTTGAATTTGCATGCGTCAATATCCGTTCGATATTTTTTGCAGGACAAAGCGGATATGCAGAAATATATCAGCACGCAAATCACCATTGTCATTATGGCTATTGCGGCATGTACAACAGTATTCCTCGCGGTTGGCCCGCTGGTTTCCAAACTGACGGCCATTCCGCTTCCATGGCTCTGGACGCTTTTTGCGGTGGGCCTTTGCTTGTCCATTCAGAAAATAGCGGGGGCGCTCTGGCTGGCGCAAAACAAGGCCGCAACCTTGACCGGAGTGGGAATCGTACAGAACCTGACCGGGCTGCTGTTCATGTGTGTCCTCGTGATCGCCTGCGGCCTTGATTGGCAGGGCCGCATAGAATCAATAATTATCTCGTCCTTTGTAACATTGTTCGTTGTGCTGATCGTTCTATGCCGCGACAAAAAGATCGCTCTGTCCTTTGATTGGAAATTCGCACGCTCTGGATTAGGATTCGGCATTCCGCTCATTCCCCATGATCTCGGGTCATTCTCTCTTGCATCGCTCGATCGGTTCTTTATTACAAAAATGGTGAGTATGTCGGCAATGGGCGTCTATTCCGCCGGATATCAGATCGGCAGTATCATGAATATCCTGGTGGAATCATTTAATCGAGCCTATGTTCCCTGGCTTTTTAGCCGGCTGAAGAAAAACGATCGCGCTATAAATGCGGGGATAGTTCGATTCACCTACCTGTACTTCGTGTTGATCATAGGGGCCGGGCTGTGTCTATGGGGTATTATTTCGCTTTGCCTGAAGTTTATTGTTGGAGCCGCATTCTTGACGGCATTGCCGTTTATCCCATGGATTATTGCAGCGTGCGTTTTTAACGGCATGTATCTCATGGTGACCAACTATATCCTTTTCGCCTCTAAAACGCATCTGATTGGGGGCGTAACGATGCTTACCGCCGCATTGAGCGCCGTAAGCACTTATTTTTTAATTCGATATAACGGCGCCCTTGGCGCCGCACAATCCGCGGCGCTGTCATATCTTTTGCTTTTTCTCTTTACCTGGGTGCTGAGCGCCCGGGTATTTCCCATGCCGTGGTTTCGCTTTTCAAGCAGATAGGATTACCTAAGCCTCGCCTTGGATAAGGAGGACCATGAATTTAAAAGGTGCGCGGGTGCTGGTCACTGGGGCCGGCGGGTTTATAGGGAGTCATTTGGTGGAAGGATTGCTCAAAGAAGAATGCTCGGTCAGGGCTTTTTTACGGTATACTTCCAACGGACGCGCTGGATGGATAGATTCATTTGCCCATTCTCAAAAAAGCGCTATCGATTTTTTTTGGGGCGACATACGCGATTATTCAAGGGTAAAAGCCGCGGCCAAAGGAATGGACATCATCTTTCATCTCGCCGCGCTCATCGGCATACCCTACAGCTACTTTGCACCGGAAAGCTATTTGGAAACCAATATTTGGGGAACATACAATGTGCTGGAAGCAGCAAGGGAATTGCGGACCCGCAAGGTCATTGTAACCTCCACTTCGGAGGTTTACGGGACCGCCCAATATGTGCCCATCAATGAACTCCACCCCAGGCAGGCGCAATCGCCGTATTCGGCAAGCAAGATCGCCGCGGATGCGCTTGCCGAATCGTATGCCCGCAGTTTTAAGCTTCCGGTTGTTATTGCCCGGCCCTTCAACACCTACGGTCCCCGCCAGTCTTCCCGGGCCGTGATTCCCACGCTCATTACCCAGGCCCTGGGCAAAGCGTCACGGATCAGGATCGGCTCTCTCCACCCGCGGCGTGATTTCGTATTTGTTAAGGACACGGTCGGCGCGTTTTGCGCGATCGCGGAATCGGATCTCCCGGCAGGACTCGCGGTGAATATCGCAACCGGAAGCGAAATCTCCGTTGGTGAGTTGGCAAAACACATTCTACGTGAAACCGGTTCCCATGCGACAATCAACGGTGATAACGAGCGGAAGCGCCCGCAGGCAAGCGAAGTGGAACGACTCCTTGGCGACTCCTCACGCCTGCGCAATCTTTCAGGTTGGAAACCGCGTTGTTCTTTGGACCAGGGGCTTGCGCGCACCATTGCATGGTTTGCGTTGCCCGAAAACCGCGCGCGCTGCCGGGCCGATCGGTACTGCATTTAATGGCAGGCCGCGCGCCGCTTGATGCTAGTAGCAACAGAAAGCCAAGATCGTATGAAGCCAGGCCGCGGAATCGTTCTTCTCGGCGGCGGCGGCCATTGCGAAATAGTCATTGACGCTCTACGCCAGTGCCGCCGGTTTATGATCGAAGGGATCCTCGACCCCAATCCCGATCTCCGATCCGTCTCCGGCATCCCCGTGATCGGAGATGATGATTGTCTGCTTAAAATCCGATCCACGGTCTGTCCTAATGCAATGATCACGGTTGGTTCCGTGGGTTTTCCTGCCGTACGAATTCGTATTGCCGCACGATTGATCGAACTCGGTTTCTGCTGCCCCTCCGTCATCCACCCGGCTGCGCGTGTCGCGAAGACTGCGATCATTGAAGACGGCGCGTTCATCGCGGCAGGCGCAATTGTCAACCCCTATGCGACCGTCGACGCCCATGCCATCGTAAACACCGGCTCGATCATAGAACATCATTGCAGAATCGGGCGTTTTGTTCATATTGCGCCGGGCGCCGTCGTATGCGGAGGCGTGGTCGTTGGTGATAACACGCATATCGGCGCCAACGCAACGGTCATTGAAGGCAGACGCATCGGCAGCAATGCGCTCATCGGGGCCGGTGCGGTGGTTGTGCGCGATGTCCCGGCCGGCAGAAAGGCGTTCGGCAACCCATGCGCTCTGAAAGGCCGGCATGAATAGCAATGATGGCGTATTTATTATCGGCGAAGCCGGCGTCAATCACAACGGCTCCCTGCGCATGGCACGGAAGCTTATCGATATCGGCGCGGCTGCGGGGGTCGATGCCGTCAAGTTTCAGTCGTTCGGCCCGGAACGGCTGCTGGCGGTTGACGCCCAGAAAGCGCAATACCAGAAGAAATGCGGCCCCGCGGGAGAAACCCAATACCAGATGCTCAAGCGATATTGCCTCTCGCAGGAGGACCAAAAGGCGCTTTGGGAGCATTGTAGAGCGCGCGGCGTTCAGTTTCTCTCATCACCGTTTGGGATTGAAGACGCCGATTTTTTGGCATCCCTTGGCATGAGGATATTCAAAATCCCGTCGGGAGAAATCACCAACCTGCCGTTGCTTCGCCGGATTGCGCGGCTGCGTATAAAAATATTCCTCTCGACCGGCATGTGTACCCTGCGCGAGGTGGAGACCGCACTCAAGGTATTGTTTGTGAATGGCGCGCGCAAAAAGGACATCGCGCTCCTTCATTGCACTTCGGAGTATCCGGCGCCATTTGAGCATGTAAACTTGCGTGCGATGGTCACCCTGCGCGACCGCTTCAATGTCCCTGTTGGATATTCGGACCATACGCCCGGCATCGAGGTCGCGATTGCAGCGGTAGCGCTGGGTGCGCGGGTTATTGAAAAGCACTTCACCACCGATAAAAATCTTCCCGGGCCCGACCATGCGTCATCGTTGAATGAAACCGAGCTGCGGAACCTGGTTGTGGCGATCCGCAAGGTACAAACAAGCCTTGGCTCCAGCGCAAAGCGCCCTTCGCCCGTTGAACTCATGAACCGGACCTCAATCCGCAAATGCATTGTTGCACGCCGCATGATCAGCAAAGGAGAGGCTTTTAGCGATGACAATATCACCGCAAAACGGCCTTTTATAGGACTGAGCCCGATGCAATGGGACCGCGTCATCGGCAGGAAAGCGCGAAAAGCCTTTATCCGGGATGAGCCGATAATCCTATGAGAGCGGTATTTGTCGGCACGGTGGAATTCAGCAGGGCCGCGCTGATCAAATTGATATCCCTGAAAGCGGAGATTGCCGGTGTCGTCACCATGGGCTCATCGCCGTTTCATGCGGATTTCGCCGATCTGTCGACCCTGGCGCTGGAATCAGGCATTCCCTGCCTGAAAATCACCGATATTAACAGCCAGCCAACACTCCAATGGATTCGAGACCGGCGACCCAACGTGGTGTTCTGTTTCGGTTTCTCCCAGCTACTCAAGAAGGAAGCCTTGACTGTTGCGCCTATGGGTGTTATCGGGTACCACCCCGCCAAACTTCCTAAAAATCGAGGCCGGCACCCCATCATATGGGCGCTTGCACTGGGACTGAGCCAAACGGCGTCGACCTTCTTTTTCATGGACGAAGGGGCGGACAGCGGGGACATCCTCTGTCAAGAAGAGGTTTCCATCTCCCTTGCCGATACCGCGCGAACGCTCTATGATAAAATCACAACAACCGCTTTACGTCAAATGGCCGCATTCCTGCCCACCCTCGAAGACGGTACCTGCAGCCGCACTCCGCAGGACGCGTCAATGGCGAACTACCTGAGAAAGCGCACGAAGGATGACGGACGCATTGATTTCCGGATGAGCGCCCGCGCGGTCTATAACCTGATCCGGGCCTTGACAAAACCCTACCCGGGCGCGCATGTTTGCTTCCGGGGACCCGAATCGCGCATCTGGTCAGCCCAGGAGCGCTCGTGGCCTGATGCAACTATCGAGCCCGGAAAGGTTCTCGGCATTGAAGAGAGAAAAATTCTGGTAAAATGCTATGATAATGCGATACTGCTTACTCAACACGAGTTTAACGAAATTCCAAAAGTTGGAGACTATCTACAATGAGTGCTCGAAGAATAATGGTCATTGCCACGCATCCCGATGATGAAACCTTAGGATGCGGAGGAACGCTTCTAAAGCATCGCTCAAAAGGAGATGCCACCTACTGGATTATCGCCACGGCAATGAGCAAAGATGTGGGATTCAAGCCACAGGAGATTCGCCAAAGAGAGCGGGAGATCGAACTGGTGGCGCGGCGATATCAATTCAGCGATATTATCTCCCTCGGTCATGTCGCAACGATGCTGGACCAGGTTCCCATGCGGACCGTTATTGAGAGCATCGCGGCTGCGATACAAAAAGTCAAGCCTCAAATCATTTACCTTCCGTTCGGTGGAGATGTGCACGGCGATCATCGGCTGGTCTTTGAGGCCGTATGCAGCAGCACCAAGGTGTTCCGCTTTCCAAGCATACGCAGACTTTGTATGATGGAAACTCTCAGCGAAACGGAGTATGCGCCAGCGTATGGAGCCCGCTCGTTTGCCCCCAATCACTTCGTCGACATATCCGATTTCATGCGCGATAAATGCGAAATACTGAAAATATACAAATCAGAAATAGGCCTGCCGCCATTCCCCCGAAGCATCGCCACTGTTCGGGCGCTTGCTGCGTATCGCGGGGCCAATGCCGGCTGCCGTTTCGCGGAAGCATTCATGTTTCTTAGGGACCTATGGTGAAAAAAAAGCTCTGCGCATTTACAGGTAGCCGGGCGGATTATAGCCACCTTAAGCCCTTGATGGAGGCAATTCGCGATAGCGGTGCCTTCTCGCTTCGCGTGCTTGCGTCCGGAGCGCATTTGTCGCGCGAGCTCGGTTTGACGTATACAGAAATTGTTCGCGACGGATTCACGATCAATGAGAAGGTGAAGCTTCCCTTGGGCTCCGGCACTCCCATAGACATCTGCAAATCGATGGGCGTTGGCCTGGCTGGCTATGGGCGTGCCTACCAACGTATGGCCCCGCATGCGGTTATCATACTCGGCGATCGATACGAAGCGTTTACAGCAGCCGCGGCCGCTATGATCGCCAGACTTCCCATCGTGCATTTCAATGGAGGAGAAGCCACCTATGGCCTCATCGACGAAGCTATCCGCCATTCGATAACGAAGATGAGCTATATTCATTTCACAGCTACGGAGGAGTACCGGCGCAGAGTGATTCAACTGGGTGAAGATCCCAACCGCGTGTTCTGCGTGGGCGCCCTTAGCCTCGATACGTTGCGGCGAACGCCGCTGCTTGAGAAAGCAGGATTGGAAAAGGCGCTCGGGATATCGCTAAAGGCAACGACGCTCGCTGTAACGTATCACCCGGTGACCCTCGAAGATGAAAGCGCGGCCGCCCAATTCAGGCACGTGCTTGCGGCCATCGACCGGCTTGAAAATACGACCATTATTTTCACTAAAGCGAACGCCGATCCAAACGGCCGCCGTATCAACGCCCTCATTGATGCCTATGTCGCCGGGCATCGGAACAAAGCAAGGGCCTTCGCTTCGCTTGGCTACAAAACCTATTATTCCCTTCTGTCACATGCCGATGCTGTTGTCGGCAACTCTTCAAGCGGCATTATCGAGGCGCCGTCCCTGGGAATACCAACGGTCAACATAGGAGACCGGCAACGCGGCAGAATCAAGGCGAAAAGCGTCCTTGATTGCGCGCCGGCGGCATCGAGTATCTTCCGGACGCTTGACACGGCGCTTTCCCCGGAATTTCGGCGCATGTGCAGGAGCGTGGCTAATCCGTACGGCTGCGGTGATGCGTCCTCTCGCGCGCTTGCGATACTCGAAAAACAGATGAATACCATCAATCTCAAGAAGGAATTTTATGCGCCACCGGGATTGTGCGCAAACTCCGGCTTGTCACGAAAGAAGGCCCATCATGGATAGCGCATCAATAGCGGCGATTTCGATTTTGCCTGTCACGACGATCCGGGAAGCATTGCTTCGCCTTGATAAGACGGGCAAAAGAATCCTTTTTGTCGTCTCCGGCGACAACGCGCTTATTGGCGTTGTGACCGACGGCGATATCCGCAGATCCATCGTTGCCGGCACGCAGCTTGCTGATCCTGTTTCCCGTGTCATGAACGCAAACTACACTGCGCTTCACCAGGCTACGCCGATGATCAGAGAGCAGTGCCGCAAAATCATGATCGAAACGACCATAGAGCATATCCCTGTCCTCGATGACAATAAAAGAATTGTCGACATCATCAGGTGGACCGACGCGTTCGGGGATGCGTATCGTGCGGCGGGGGCGGCCGCACTACCAAACGCGGTAGTGATCATGGCCGGAGGCAAAGGGACGCGGCTTGATCCTTTTACACGAATCTTCCCCAAACCGCTCATTCCTGTTGGAAACAAGCCGGTCATCGAGGTAATCATGGAAAAGTTCCATGCTTCAGGGTTCCACCGTTTCATATACACGCTCAACTACCGGAAAGAATACGTTATAGCCTTCTTGAGGGAGAATACGTTTCCCTATTCATGCGAATGGGTTGAAGAGCGCGAGTATCTGGGTACTGCCGGCTCTCTCAGGCTGCTGAGCGACAGAATCGACAATGCCTTTTTTGTAACCAATTGCGACACCATTCTGGACATCGATTTCGCGGAAGCTCTCGCTTTTCACACGAAACAGCAGGCCGCACTGACCATCATCGGCTGCTACAACGAAATCAAGATCCCCTTCGGCGTTTTAGAAACCTCCGAAGGCAAATTGGTGCGCATGGAGGAAAAGCCGGTCCATAGTTGCATTGTCAACACAGGCGCCTATATCATGGATCCGCGGGTCATTCCCTATCTCCCGCCGCAAGGGCCTTTTGATATGAACCAGCTTATCGACGTCGTGGCTGTGCGCGAGAAGGTTTGCGTCCATACCATCTTCTCCGGATGGTATGACATCGGCCAACTTGAACAGTATCGTCTTGTAATCGACAAGCTGTCCGCGGCGTCATACTAAGGAGGAAACGGAATGTATAAAGGAAAAAAAGTGCTGGGTTTGGTCCCCGCGCGAGGCGGATCCAAAGGCCTGCGGGGGAAAAATGTCCGGCCGCTGCTGGGCAAACCGCTGATTGCCTGGACAATACAACAGGCCGGGGGCAGCGCGCTTCTCGATGCGGTCATCGTGAGCACCAATAGCGCCGCTATTGCCCGGGTATCGCGGCGCTACGGAGCATGGGTGCCATTCCTGCGCCCAAAGCATCTGGCATCAGACACAAGCCCGGTAATCGACACAATCCTGCATTTGCTTGACGCTCCGGAAATACAATCGCACAATTTCGATTACGTGGCCTTGCTGGAACCAACATCGCCTTTGCGCAAACCGGGCGACATTGATGCGGCCATCAAATCTTTGATTGACAACCGCGGCCGCGCCGACAGCCTGGTGAGTGTCGGTGAGATCGCCCTGGAGCATCCGGCGTATGCCAAGAAAATCGGCGCCGATCGCCTTCTACATCCGTATTTTGACGGCATGGCCGGCGCCTCTTTGCGGCAGTCCCTTCCTTCCGCATTGTTTCCCTATGGGGTCATCTATATTTCTTCGGCGCCGGCGTTGAGGAAATTCCGCGTCGTGTACGGCGGCCGCATTATGCCCTTTCCGATTGAAAGATGGCAGAACTACGAAATAAACGATATCTGTGATTTCCGCTGCATCGAAGCGCTGTTGCGACATAAAAAGGAGGTTTGCAAACCATGAAATTCCTTCAAATTGGCCTGGGATCGATGGGTAAACGCCGGATCCGATGCCTTAAAAAACTTGGTCATGGCGACATTATCGCGTATGATGTTCGCGCGGAAAGAAGAACGGAGGCCGGGGAAAAATACGGTATTCGCACGATATCAAGCCTTGATGATCAAGATCTGAAGACGTTCACCGCCGCGATCGTTTCAACGCCTCCCGATCTGCATGCGCGGTACATTGAAATGGCCGTTGCCTCACGGCTGCCGGTCTTTGTTGAAGCGAGCGTTGTTCTTGACCGGCTTCCTGCGATCAATGTCCAGGCGAAGAGAAACGACGTCCTCGTTGCGCCGTCCTGCACGTTGCGTTATCATCCCGCGATAAAGGACATTTCCCGAATTGTAAAAAGCCGCGAGTACGGGAAGGTGACCAACTTCACCTACCATAGCGGCCAGTACCTGCCCGACTGGCACCCGTATGAAAAAGTGACCGACTACTATGTCTGCCGCCGGGCCACGGGCGCGGCGCGCGAAATCGTCCCGTTCGAACTGACCTGGCTGGTTGACATTGTGGGACTGCCTGCGCGGATACGATGCCTTAAGGGTCGCTCCATGGATGTCGGCGCGCCCATCGACGACACCTATCTGCTTTCCATGGAGTTCAAAGGCGGCATGTTCGGATCCCTGACTGTTGATGTTGTTTCGCGATATGCAACCCGCAGCCTTATTCTCAACATGGAAAGCGGCCAGGTCCTCTGGCGATGGGATGATGGCGTTGTGAAGCTTTACGATGCGCGCGCCCAGCGATGGATACACTATACCAGCCCTCAAGGGCAGGCGGAGGGCGGCTACAACAAGAACATAATCGAGGAGATGTATGTTGAAGAGCTGCAGGCATTCATTCGCGCCGCGACAGGCGGAAAATGCTTTCCCAACACGCTCGCCGATGACATCGCCGTGCTGAAAGCGCTTGTTGCGGCGGAAAGGAACGCCCGCCATGCATAGCCGAGGCACGGCCCTTTACCGTACGGCAAAGCAACGCATTCCCGGCGGAACGCAGCTCTTGTCGAAACGGCCGGAAATGTTCCTTCCGGAGCGCTGGCCGACCTATTATTCAAGATGCAAAGGGATTTCCGTCTGGGACCTTGATGGCCGAAAATACCGGGATTTCACCATCTGCGGTGTGGGCGCCTGTACGCTGGGCTATGGCGATCCCGATGTTGACCGGGCGGTTGCCGAAGCAATAAAGCGCGGGAACATGTGCACGCTTAATGCGCCCGAAGAGGTTGCGCTTGCCGAACTCCTGTGCGAACTGCACCCCTGGGCCCAGATGGTGCGATATGCGCGTACCGGCGGAGAAGCAATGGCAATCGCGATACGGATTGTTCGCGCCTATTCCGGCAAGGAAAAAATCCTTTTTTGCGGTTACCATGGGTGGCACGACTGGTATCTTGCCGCTAATCTCGGGAAATCGCATGCGCTTGACGGACAGCTTCTGCCGGGCCTTGAGCCCCGGGGTGTTCCGCGGGTGATGCGAGGCACAGCCGTGCCTTTTCACTACAACGATCCCGACGCCTTTGTGCGGCTGATAACAAGGTACCGCCGAGAACTTGCGGCCGTGGTCATGGAACCGGTACGCAGCGTCTGGCCTCAGCCGCGGTTTCTTAAGACCATCCGAGCCGTTACCAGGGAAGAAAATATCCCTTTGGTGTTCGACGAAGTGACATCAGGACTACGAATGGTAACCGGCGGCATTCACCTGGCGCTAGGTATTATGCCTGACATCGCCGTGCTCGCAAAGGCTCTGGGCAACGGCTATCCGATGGCGGCGGTCATCGGCAAAGAAAAGGTAATGCAAGCTGCGCAAAAAACATTTATCAGCAGCACCTATTGGACCGATCGCATCGGCCCTGCCGCCGCATTGGCCACGCTCACAAAGCACCGCCGGAACAATGCCGGCGCCCATCTTATGCGCATCGGCACGAAGATCCAGTCCGGATGGAAAGCCCTCTGCGCAAAACACGGCATTCCCGTGACCGTTACCGGTATTCCTCCCCTGGGTCACTGGCACATCGATCTTCCCGACAGCGACCGCATACACACCGCGCTGAATAAGGGCATGCTGGACCTCGGGTTTTTAACATCACGGGCATTCTATGCAACCATGGCCCATTCCGACAAAGCCATTCACTCCTACCTTCGGGCATTGGATGAAACCTTATCGCAATTATCCCCTTATATCAAGCGCGGCGCCATTGCGCAAACCTACCCGGGCCCGGTTGCGCACACCGGGTTCAAACGGCTGACATGAGCCGCATGCTCACGCGGCAGCGCCGTAGCATGCAATTCTCCACTCGAGGGGAACATCCCTATGAAATTTCTTCTAGTACTACAACGAAAGTTGTTTAACTCTTCCGAGTTCCATCAATCGCCGTTTACGATGTGAGATATAGGCTTGGTGATTTCGATATTGTATGCC
>Ga0315279_10003626_pt1 | contig 21320 bp, 33 predicted proteins | sample YL17G06_20_MG_FD_203694 | JGI IMG/M metagenome (GOLD analysis project Ga0315279, IMG submission 203694) | Sediment microbial communities from Yellowstone Lake, YNP, Wyoming, USA - YL17G06_20 | ecosystem: Environmental > Aquatic > Freshwater > Lake > Sediment | place: USA: Wyoming | collected... | reverse complement strand
ATCTTCACCGCCAGCAAGCGGCAGCTCAGGTCCGGATGCAATCGGGCAATGGTCAGGATCTGATCCCGCTCCCCCGGGGTCAGCCGGTTCCAGATCCGGCCGTGCTTCGGCGCCGGACTCAACGCCATCAAGCCGCCGCGCTCATAGCGCTGCTTCCAGTCGTAGTAGGTGGACAACGGAATGCCGAGCGCCTGCAAACGGACGCCCCGGTCGCCCCGCAAGGACCCGATCTCCCGCAGCAAGACGACCTTCTGCGCGCGGTCCATGTACCGATACCAGCTCTTGCCCGCTACAAGAGACTTTTTTTGAACAACGACAATTCCAGGGCCTGTTCACCCAGCAGCTCCTTTAATTGACCGTTCTCCTGCTTTAGGCGCAGGACCTCGTCCTGGGTCGCGCCCCGCAGGGTATCCCCCCGCAATTGCGCCTTGCCCGCTTCCATAAAGTCCTTGGACCAGGAATAATAAATCGCCGTACTGATCCGTTCCCGACGGCAGAGGTCGCTGACCGACAATTCCTTGCGAAAACCCTCTAAGATGATCCGGATCTTGTCCTCAACCGCGATTTTCCGACGGGTCGCCTGCTTGATCCGGTGGATTAATTTGGCCGCTCCACCGGGCTGACCGCCGGCACTCGCGATACCGGCTTCGGCCGCGGCTTGTTCAACCGATGTAACGGCTGGGTCTGATGCCTGAGTCGTGCTGTCCATAGCCATTTTTTCCTCCCCTGGGGCTGCTCATTATACCCCTTTTTTGGCTGGCGCACAACCCGGAAAGTCTCTACTCATTTTACCCCTTGACTTTTCCAATGGTCGCTGAAGTTCAACAGCCGAGATCGTCGGCATAGGTAACGAGGAGACTCTCGATTTCCGGAGGGCCAAAAAGCGGGTTATAGGCAGTAATCAGCGCGGCCAGACCGCTGACGAGCGGCGCCGCCATGGACGTGCCGTTGTAATAGGTGTATTGACCCCGGGGCAGGGTCGAAAGAATCGCCACCCCCGGCGCGCAAAGATCGACATACGAACCGTAATTGGAAAAGGACGCCTTTTCATCATCCTGATTGGTGGCGGCCACGCACAGGACATGATCGCAGCTCCCCGGATACACCGGTCGATCAATATTGTCGTTCCCGGCGGAAGCAACGATCACGCACCCCGCGGAATGCGCATAATTGACGGCGTCATCGTAGGCCGGCGAATAATCATAGCCGCCCAGGGATAGATTCACCACCTTCGCGCCCAGATCGGCGGCAAACATAATGCCTTCACAGACATTAAAGGTGGTGCCCAAGCCCTGGCCATCGAGAACTTTTAGCGGCATGATCTTTGCTTTCCAGTCAACGGCGGCAATGCCCTTCGCGTTGTTGGTCGCGGCCGCGGCGATACCGGTGTAATAGATATACAGATTTTTCAGGCATTAAATTAAGAACTATCCAAAAAAGCACAAAATATGTGCATTTAATAAGCAAATAAATTAAATTTTGTTAATTTTACCCCTTGACAAATCAAAAAAATTGATTATACTATATCATGATAATTAAAAAATTCAATATAAGGAGTCAAAAATGAATAAAATACATACCAAAACCAATGATCAAGCTGTGAATAAAAGCAAGACCATTCGATGGGACAGGATCAACCGGATCATCATGGACGGTATAACGAAAAGCGTTGATAAAAACGAGTATTACTTCGCTAAATTCGTAACCGCCCTGGGTGAGTACAGCATAATCAATACTAATTGCCTGACCGGTATCATCTAAAATAGCGAGCGTGGAAAGAAGGTGATAATGCCGAAACGAATAATCAACTGCCCGCTCTGCAGCGAGAAGATGGTGATCAGCGAAATGCGCTGCGCGAAATGCGACGCGCGCGTAAAGAAAGATATCGCACTCTGTCCGTTCTGTCAGCTGTCGGACGACGATTATGAATTCCTGCAGGTATTTCTTAGGACCGAGGGCAAGATTACCGATATTGAAAAGATCCTCAACGTTTCCTATCCGACGATCAAAGCCAAGATCGATAATCTCCTAAGAGCCCTGAACCTGTCCGCCTACACGGAAGAGCAGGACCCGATCGATGCCTTGTCCGAGGGTAAGATATCCGTCGACGAGGCGATAACCATGTTAAGACAAAGGAGGAAGAAATGAGGTTCTGGTTCCACGCGATCTTTAACGGTATTATTCTGATCTGCGTCGGCGTGGCCATCTGGCTGTCCAACTGGGGCGTGCTGCATATAGTCTGGCGCCGCGACTGGCCGCTCATCCTGATCTTCGTCGGCGTGATCAACCTGGTCAAGTATTTCGTTTTAAAGAAATAATGAATGATAGGCTATGGGTTGGGGTTGGGATGCTGGATCAAGCATCTAAAACAATAAACCATTGACCATCCATGAAGGGTTGAGATGCTGGATTTTAAAAGGAGAAACCATGTCTGAAGAAAGAAAGAAAATATTGAAGATGATCGCCGAGGGCAAGATCACGCCCGAGGAAGGCGACCGGCTGCTGGGCGCGTTGCGGGAAACGGACGGTCGCAGCCGGTTCATGAAGGTGCGGGTGACCGATATCGTAAGGAACCGGACCAAGGCGCGGATCGACATTCCGATCGGCGTGATCAAAGCCGCGCTCAAGCTCGGAACCTTGTTCAAGGGCGTCATTCCCGAAGGCCAGAAGATCAACGTCCAGGGCAAAGAGATTTCGCTGGACGGGATAACCCCGGAAATGATCGAATCGATCATCACGGAGCTGGGCGAAGGCGGTAAGTTCACGCTGGCGGACGTCCATGACGACGAGAAAGGCGAGCACGTGGAGGTGTACATTGAATGAGCGATTGAGGATCCTCAAGCTCCTTGAAGAAGGCAAGGTCAAGGCCGAGGAAGCGGAGCGGCTCCTGCAGGCCCTGAACGAGGGCGAGGGACGGAGAAAGGGTCATCACGGGTGGGGTTTCTTGAGTTCGATGGAATCGATCCCGGATATTATCGGCGCGTCGATGGCCGGATCCTTTCATAACGCGTCCGGTAAGGAAAAGATGAAGTTTCCCCGAAAGAAGAAGATTGCCTTCCGGGGTTTGAGCGGCGATATTGAGATCCAGGGCGAGGATACCGAGGAAATATTCGTCGAAAAGGACGGCATGGCCAAGGTCAGCGAAGACGGTAACACCCTGTTCATCAAGGCGGTCAGCGGCGACCTGCGGATCGAGACGCCGCGGGAAACGGATATCGAACTAAAAGGGGTATCCGGCGACCTGGACTTACAGGACCTTAAAGGCCGGATCGATATCTCGTCGGTTTCCGGTGACATCAAGGGCGAAGGCCTATCCGGTTCGTTCCTGGGTGATTTTGTATCCGGCGACATCGAGCTCGAATATGATGCGGTCGAGCGGATCGAGATCAAGTCCAAGTCCGGAGATATCGAGATCAAGCTCGATCCGAAAGTCGAGGCGACCCTTGAAATCGAATCCAAATACGGTAATATTGACTGTGACTTTGATCTTCTGGAAAAAGAGGACGACGGCGAGCGGCTTAAAGGCATCATTAACAAACCCACGGGACGGATCGAGATCCGGAGCGATTACGGGGACGTTACGATACGGAAGAAATAGAGACTGGGTTGGGGTTGGGATGCTTGAAAAAAATAGAAGATGGGTTGAGTTTTGGAAGCTGGATCCAGCATCCAAACCATGACCTGTTAACCATTTTTATAGGAGGTCAAATGGGCTGCGGAATTTTCTCTTCGCTACTTTTGATCCTGGTCGGGATCTGGATCTGGGCATCGAACTACGGCATCCGGGTGTTCTCTTTTTACCGTGACTGGCCTTTGCTTTTCGTGATCCTGGGACTCTGGATCCTGCTTAAGATCAACCAGCGAAGAAAAAGAATACGGAAAGACTGAGCTGAGGGGCAGGGGAGATGGGGAGAAACGGGGAAACGGAGAATCGGGGAATGGGAGCAACGGAGAATGGGCTTGGGGTTGGGATGCGGGAGCTAAAAAGACTATTTATTTTTATCGGAATCCTATCCGCGACCACGGTTTTTGCGGGTAATTTATACTGTGACAGCGATTCGGATTGTTCCTACACGCCATTTGATACCGCCGCGAGCGGCGTCTACTATCCGGCCCTTTTGTATTTAAGCTGTACCGGCGCCACCCGTGCCGATCTCGATTCGATCACGCCTATGGCGGAGAGCCTGGGTATGATCGTTGCTACTTGCCACGCCAGCCGCAACCACCGCGATATCGGAACCAACGATCGGGATATCATGCGCACCTATGAAAAACTGGTCCGGGATCATCCGGTTGATCCGGAGCGGATATTTATTTACGGTTTTTCCGGCCAGGCCGTGCAAGCCCTGGCGGAATTATTCAACCACCCTAAGTATTTCCGGGGCATCGTGTCGGTCTGCGGCCATGCCGGCGCCATGCCAGCGGCGAAAATGGAAGAACTGGAAGGAAAACTTATTTACCTGATCTCCAAAGAAGAAGACTGGAATTTAAAAGCCAACCAGGATATATACAACCAGTTTTTCACGAACAATATCAGCGTCAAGTTATTCGTCGCGCCGGGTCCGCACGCACCGGCCGCGGCCCAGGACCTTTTTTCCGCCCTGAAGTGGTTGGCGGATAACAGCCAAAAATAATATTCTCTTTTTTGATGGTAATATTTATTTATAATTTTCGTCAATAAATCATAAGGGCTCAAATAAATTCCCCTCCCTCGACGGGAGGGGATTAAGGGGAGGGTGAAATAAACAACGAATCACCCCCACCTCCATCCTCCCCCATTCTCTCGGCTTCGCTCGAGACTTTCAGCAAGGGGGAAGAATTTTTGTATTATATTTCCCCATCAAGGTGGAGGAAACGTAGGTTCCGCTTGACAACCCAGTTTAATTCGTGATAATGATGCGCCATGAATCTGTCCATCGGCACGACCTTCAATTACGCCATTCCCCTGAAAGAACAGCTGCCGCGGATCAAGGCCGCCGGATTCACCCATGTTTCCCTGGGCGGCGGCGACATCGAACACTCGGGTTATTTAAGCGCGGCCGGCCAGAAGAACCTGAAAGCTTTATTGGCGGACTACGATATTCGGGTCTGCTCCGTTCATGCTCCATTTCGTTCCAACGTCGACATATCTTCCCCGGATCTGGTCCCGGCTAAGGCGGCGCTGGCGCTTTTAAAAAAATGCGTCGACGCGGCCGAAGCATTGAGCGCGGGGACAGTGATTTTTCATCCGGGCCCGGATCAGGCCGGGAATCCGAAGCGAAGGAAAGAGATCCTGGTCAGCCAGGTTGTCAAGTTGATCGGTCATATCGGGCCGCGGGATATTAAGTTGGCCGCGGAAAACTTACGCGGCGATATTTTAAATGAAATATTGAGCCATTCCCTGGATATTATCCTCAATCCCAAGTATGGTCTTTGTTATGACACTTCGCACGACAACCTGACATCCCGACCCATGGGATTATTGCTTATGTATGGGCAGCGGTTGGTTAGCACCCATATCTCGGACAACCGTGGCGAAAAAGACGACCACCTGCTTCCGTTTGAAGGGGTCATCGACTGGAAAAAGTTTAGCGGGATATTCGCCCGGATAAAATTTTCGGGCCCTTTTCTCCTGGAAGTGGAAATGCGAGAGTCGGCTTACAAGGATCCCGACGAATTCCTGCGACAGGCTTACGCGCGCGGACAAAAATTACTCGATCTCATCCGGGGATAGGCATGAACTTTTGGTACTTTTATCAAGTGAGGAACCCATGAACGACGAAATTTATAACCGACTGGCCGATGCTATGGACCGGTTGCCCAACGGGTTCCCCCGGACCAAGTCGAACGTCGAGATCCGGATCCTGGCTAAGATCTTCACGCCGGAAGAAGCCGCGCTCGTCGGCAATTTGACCGGAGAATTGGAAACCGTCGCCGTGATCGCCGGGCGGGTGGGGTTGAAACCGTCCGAAGTTGGGTCCCGGTTGATCGCCCTGGCCCAGCGGGGTCTGGTCTGGATCGACAAGAAAGAAGGCAAGCTGTTTTTCCGGCTCCTGCCTTTCATGGTCGGGATCTACGAAACCCAGGGTGATATCCTGGACCACGAACTGGCCCATCTCTACGAGCATTACATGCGCGAGGGCGGCGCGGCCGGGATCATGAAACCGTTTCCGGCCCTGCACCGGGTGATCCCCGCCCGCAGCGCGATAAAATCCGAATGGATCCTACCCTATGACGATGTAAAAGCGATCATCATGACCGCGAAGACGTATAATAACCAACCATGTATTTGCCGAAAAGAGCGCCGCTTGACCGGCTTTACCGGGTGTCCTTTCCCGAACGACATGTGCCTGAGCTTCTCCAACCGGCCCGGTACCGGCGACCCGACCGAGATCTCCCGCGACGCGGCGCTCGCGCTGCTCGACCAGGCCGAGGCGATCGGCCTGGTCCATACCGTGAACAACAACATCCAGGCGCGCTACTACTTCGGGTATATCTGCAACTGCTGCGGCTGCTGCTGCGGAATCCTCAGGGGCATCAACGATTACGGGATCGAAAGTTCGGTCGCCCATGCAAATTACAACACCGCGCTCAATCCGGATAAATGCTCGTCCTGCGGCATCTGCCTGACGCGCTGCCAGGTCCACGCGCTACAGCAGAAAGACGGTGTGGTGGTCGTCGAGAAGGAGCGCTGTATCGGCTGCGGGCTTTGCGTAAGCAGCTGTCCGGAGGAGGCGATCGAGCTCAAACGAAAATCGGACAATGAGATCGTCCCGCCGCCGGTCGATTTCGCGGCATGGGAAGCGGAAAGGAACAGGAATCGGGGTAAAACGTAATATTATCTTGACTTTTAGCCCTATTTTGATATAATCTAACACTCTAGCGGCGGTTGCTCGCCGCTTTGGCTGCCTAAAGCTACACCATCCCAGTCGGGACTTATTCGATTTCCCGGTTGCTACTTGACTATTGACATATTGACGTTTTTATATATAATTAATGTTTGCTTAAATATTAAGCCAATTATCTGTAATTAAGGAGGATTTTTATGGCCAAGACAAAGTTTGAGCGGACCAAGCCGCATGTCAACATCGGGACGATTGGCCATGTGGATCATGGCAAGACGGCGTTGACGGCGGCGATCACGAAGGCCTTGTCCGAGCGGACGAAGGGCAAAGTGAGGTACGTGTCCTACGACGAGGTAGCCAAGGCGTCGGAGTCGCAGGGTCGGCGGGACGAGACGAAGATCTTGACGATCGCGATTTCGCACGTGGAGTACGAGACCGAGAAGCGGCATTACGCGCACATCGACTGTCCCGGGCATGCGGACTACATCAAGAACATGATCACGGGGGCGGCGCAGATGGACGGTGCGATTCTGGTGGTGAGCGCGGTGGACGGGCCGATGCCGCAGACGCGGGAGCACATCTTATTGGCGTACCAGGTGAACGTGCCGTCGATCGTGGTGTTCATCAACAAGATCGACGCGGTGACCGATCCCGAGATCTTGGATCTGGTGGAGTTGGAGGTGCGGGAGTTGTTATCGAAGTATCATTTTCCGGGCGACGCGATCCCGGTCGTGAAGGGTTCGGCCTTGCAGGCGTTGCAGGCGAAGGGTGGAGCGGAGGATCCGGCGTACAAGTGCATCTGGCAGTTGCTGGATGCGGTGGACAGCTACATTCCGACGCCGGCGCGGGAAGTGGACAAGCCGTTTCTTTTGGCGATTGAGGATATTTTTTCGATCACGGGTCGGGGCACGGTGGTGACGGGGCGCGTGGAGCGTGGCAAGTTGCTGCCGGGCGAGGAAGTGGAGATCGTGGGTTTTGGGAAGCGGTTTACGACCGTGGCGACGAGTTTGGAGATGTTTCGGAAGACGTTGGACGACGCCGAGGCGGGGGACAACGTGGGGGTTCTCTTGCGGGGTGTGGGTAAGGAGGAGGTATTCCGGGGGATGGTGGTTTCGAAGCCCGGGTCGATCAACCCGCACCATAAGATCAACGCCGAGGTGTACGTGTTGAAAAAGGACGAGGGGGGTCGGCATTCGCCGTTTTTCCCGGGGTATCGGCCGCAGTTTTACATGCGGACGACGGACGTGACCGGGATCGTGAAGCTGCCCGCGAACGTGGAGATGGTGATGCCGGGCGACAACGCGAATTTGGAGGTTGAGCTGATCACGCCGGTGGCGATCGAGCAGGGCTTGCGCTTCGCGATCCGCGAGGGCGGCAAGACGGTCGGCGCCGGGGTCGTAACCAAGATCATCGAATAATAATGAACAAGCTTAGAATTAGGTTAAAATCTTACGACCACCGGATCCTTGATCAATCGGTAAAATCGATCGTGGAAACAGCCAAACGGTTCGGCATCAATATATCCGGACCCATACCCCTGCCCACGGAACACTCACTTTATACGGTCCTCCGGTCGCCCCATGTCGACAAGAAATCCCGGGAACAATTCGAATTGAGAGTCCATAAACGGCTGCTCGAGCTTAATGACGTTACGCCGGATATCATCGACGCCCTGAACAAACTGGAGATCCCGGCCGGCGTCTACGTCGAGGTCAAGGCGATATGAGGCGATCGTCATGATTACGGTGATGACAAGAATGATTACAGTGGTGAGGTACGTATGATAGGACTGCTCGGCAAAAAAATCGGCATGTCCCAAATATTCATGGATGACGGGAAAGTGATCCCGGTCAGCCTGGTCAATGCCGGTCCCTGCCCCGTCGTGCAAATTAAAACCAAGGAAAACGACGGTTACCAGGCGATCCAGGTCGGTATGGGCGAGCGGAAGCATGTTTCCAAACCCATGAGCGGCCACTTGAAAAAAGCAAACCTGAAAAGCGTTAAAAAATTGGGTGAATTCCGGCTTAAAGACCTCGGAAAATATAAGGTCGGAGACCAGCTCGATGTTACCATGTTCGCGGTCGGCGAGAAGGTCTCGGTCGCGGGCTGGACAAAAGGCCGCGGTTTCAGCGGCGGCATCAAACGCTGGGGATGGCATGGCGGTCCGGCCACGCACGGTTCGATGTCCCACCGCCGTACCGGTTCAAATTCCAGCGGATCATCTCCGGGCCGGGTCCGGAAAGGCAAAAGACTGGCCGGCCGGTACGGTAACGAACGAGTGACCATAAAAAACCTCAAAGTCGTTAAAATTGAAAAAGAAAAGAACCTTATCTATCTCGAAGGCGCAATCCCGGGCGCGAAAAACGGATATATCATCATCACCAAGAAGGATTAAATGGAAACTAAAATTATCAACCGCAACGGCGAAGAGGTTGGCAAGGTCAAACTGAACGATAAAGTGTTCAATCAGGAAATTAAAACCCCCTTGATCTGGGAAAACGTTACGGTCATCCTTCGGAACCAACGCCAGGGTTTGGCCAAAACCAAAAACCGCGCCGAGGTCCGGGGCGGTGGGAAAAAACCCTGGCGTCAAAAAGGCACGGGCATGGCGCGCCATGGTAGCATCCGTTCACCGATCTGGCGTAAAGGCGGTGTCGTCTTCGGACCCAAACCGCGTGATTACTCGACCCACCTCCCTAAGAAGAAAAAGATCCTGGCCTTGATCTCCACCCTGAGCGAGAAGGCCCGGGATAACCGGGTTGTGGTTATCGATCAAATCGCGCTGGATACGCCTAAAACAAAGGTTTTGGTTGAAATCCTGAAAAAAATCAACCTCGCCGGCAACAAAACTCTGATCGGCCTCGAAGAAATGAACCAAAATTTAAAGCTGGCCGGGAAGAATATCCCGGGGCTTAACTTAAAACGCGTCGAGGATATAAATTGCTACGACGTTCTGGCAGCCAACTACGTGATGTTCACCAAAAAGGGATTGGAAAAATTGGAGCAACGATGCACTACGAAAAAATCATAATCCGGCCGCTCATCACCGAGAAGGCCGACCGCTTACGCGACGCCAACTGTTATCAGTTCGAGGTTCTGCCGATCGCCAACAAGCGGGCGATCAAGGAAGCTGTGGAAAAACTGTTCAATGTTAACGTGATCGATGTGAAAACGGCGAACTTCCGCGGCAAACCCCGCCAGCTGGGACGCTCCACGGGTTATAAAACCGGGTACAAGAAAGCCTGGGTGACCGTGAAATCGGGCCAGAAAATTCCGATCATCGAGGGTGTCTGATGCCGATCAAAAGCTTCCGACCCACTACCCCCGCCCGCCGCTTTTACACCGTCAACAAGCTGGCGACCACCCGGAAGAAACCGGAAAAATCACTGGTGTTCGCGATCACGAAATCCGGCGGACGGAACAACACGGGCCGGATCACGAGCCGCCACATTGGCGGTGGCGCTCGGCACTTTGTCCGGATCGTCGATTTCCGGCGCGAGAAGAACGATATCATCGCCAAGGTCCAGCAGATCGAATACGATCCCAACCGCACCGCCCTGATCGCCCTGGTTGCCTACATGGACGGCGAAAAACGGTATATCATTTGTCCTGAAGGGCTCCAGGTCGGCGATTCGATCGTCGCCGGCGATAATGCGCCGATCAAAATCGGCAATACCCTGCCCCTCTCGAATATTCCCCTGGGCGTGGAGATCCATAATGTCGAACTATCGCCGATGAAGGGTGCGGAACTTATTCGCAGCGCCGGGCTTTCCTCGCAGATTCTGGCCAAAGAAGGGAAATATGCCCATCTGAAACTGCCCTCGGGTGAGATCCGGCTCATCGACTTGCGTTGCCGGGCCACGATCGGCAAAGTTTCCAATGCCCTGCATTCAAGCGTGACTATCGGTAAAGCGGGCCGCAACCGGCACCGGGGGCGGCGGCCTCATGTCCGGGGCGTGGCCATGAACCCGATCGACCATCCCCTGGGCGGCGGCGAAGGTCGTGCTCACGGTGGACGCCATCCCGTTTCTCCATGGGGTTGGCTGACCAAAGGCAAAAAAACCCGGAAACATAAAAAGGCTTCCAGCAAATTCATCGTTAAAAGGAGAAGGTAATGTCCAGGTCGACTAAAAAAGGCCCCGTTATTGACGTCAAGTTAATGAAAAAGATCGGCAAGCTTATCGAAACCAAGGAAAAGAAAATCATCAAAACCTGGGCTCGGCGTTCGGTGATCCCGCCCGAGTTCGTCGGATTCACGATCGCGGTCCATAACGGCAATCGCTTCATACCCGTCTATATCACGGAACGAATGGTCGGTCATAAACTCGGCGAGTTCTCCCCCACCCGGACTTTCCGCGCCCATTCCGGCACCCGGAAAGCGGAAAAAGAAAGGGAGTTTGAGAAATGATGGCCCGCGCCGTTAAAAGGTACGAACGGGTAGCGCCGCTCAAGATCCGGCGCATGCTGCGGGAGATCAAAGGCAAGGACATTCTCGCTGCCCGGGCGATCCTCCAGTTCTTCCATTCCCGGTCCCGCATGCCGGTGCTCAAGACCCTCAATTCCGCGGTCGCCAATTTTAAAAACCGGGTTGGTGGTGCGGTTCGGATCGACGACAAGGACCTGTTCGTCAAGGACGCGTGCGTTAACGACGGTCCTCAGATGCGACGCTGGCGCGCCGGTTTTCGCGGTTCGCCCACCATGATCCGGCGCCGGACCTGCCATATAACATTGGTTGTCGATTCCCGAAAACCAATTCCCGTAAAGAAAGAGAAAGGAGCATAATGGGTCAAAAGACGCATCCGATCGGATTCCGGCTGGGGATCAGTAAGGATTGGAAATCCAAGTGGTTCGACCAGCTCAACTACTCAAAACTGCTGGCCGAGGATATCCATATCCGCCGTTACCTGAACCAGCGCCTCGCGGAGGGAATGGTTTCGGATATTATCATCCGTCGTATTTCCAACCGCGTGATCATTTCCATTTATACTGCCCAACCCGGCAAGATCATCGGCAAGGGCGGAGAGGAGATCAAGAAGCTACACGAGGAAATTAAAAGTTTGATCAAAAAGGAAGTCGCGATCAATATTGAAGAGGTCCGGATCCCGGAACTGGACGCGGCCCTCGTCGCGCAGAATATCGTCAAACAGATCCAGCAGCGGGTATCGCACCGTCGGGCGATGAAACGCGCGGTCATTTCGGCCATGAAGATCGGCGCCAAGGGGATCAAAGTTTGTTGTGCCGGCCGGCTCGGCGGCGCGGAGATCGCCCGCACCGAATGGTATCGCGAAGGCCGGGTTCCGCTCCAAACCCTTTCCGCGGACATCGACTTCGTGCGCGCCACCGCCTTCACGATCTACGGTACGGTCGGGGTTAAGGTCTGGATCTTTAAGGGAATGGTTTAACCATGCTGGAGCCGAAGAAAACAAAATTCCGTAAATTACAGCGGGGACGCCGCAAGGGTAAGGCAACCAGCGGTGCTACGATCGCTTTCGGCGAGTACGGGCTGATCGCCCTGGAGCCTTGCTGGATCACGGCCCGGCAGATCGAGGCGTCCCGCGTCGCGATCACTCATACTATGCGCAAGGGCGCCAAGATGTGGGTTCGTATTTTTCCCGACAAACCGGTCACCAAGAAACCGGCCGAAACCAGAATGGGTAAAGGCAAGGGTGCCCCCGAATTCTGGGTCAGCGTCGTAAAACCCGGCCGCATCCTCTTCGAACTCGAAGGTCTCGACGAAACTGAAGCCCGGCACCTCCTCCGTTTGGCCTCCAGCAAGCTTCCGTTAAAGACCAGGTTCGTTAAAAGAGAAGCGGGGATAAAATATGAAGGTTTTTGACCTGCGCGAAAAATCTAGACTCGAGCTTATCGATCATTTAAAGAATCTCCACAAGGAACTTTTCAACCTTAAGATCCGACGGGCGTCGCAGGAATTGCCGAACCCTCTGCGGCTGCGAACCCTGCGCCGGGAAATAGCCCGGGTTAAAACCCTGATCCGCGAGGATGAAAAGGGGATCAAACCGCTGACTCAACCAAAGAAACCGGTTGGGAAAGCCAAGCCTAAGAAAGGAGAGGCGAATGCGTAAACGAAAAGTCGGCATCATCATCGGCGACAAGCCCCAGAAGACCGTGGTCGTCCAAATGATCAATTACGTCAAGCACCCCCTCTATAAGAAATATGTCCGCCGGCTGACCAAGGTTTACGCTCACGACGAGAAGGACGAATGCAAGGTCGGAGAAAAAGTGATCCTTGAGGAATCGCGTCCCCTCTCCAAACTCAAACGCTGGCGGGTCATTCGGAGGCTGACATGATCCAGATATATTCCCGATTGCGGGTCTGCGACAATACCGGCGCCCGCGTGGCCATGTGCATCCACGTCGTCGGCAGTTCAGGCCGTCGCTACGCCTACATCGGCGATATAATCAATGTATCGATCAAGGACGCCCTGCCTAACGCACCGGTGAAAAAGGGTGATAAAGGCAAGGCGGTCATTGTCCGGACGGCCAAGGAACTCCGGCGGTCGGACGGATCTTATATCCGTTTTGACGACAACGCCTGCGTACTGATCACTGATCAGAAAGAGCCCAAAGGCACCCGCGTCTTCGGTCCGGTCGCCCGGGAGCTACGCGAAAAAGGATTCACCAAGATAATTTCTCTGGCCAGCGAGGTCGTGTAATGGCGATCAAGGATATTAAACCAAAAAATCCCAAGTTCCATATCCGGAAGAACGATTTGGTCGAGATCATTACCGGCGAGGAAAAGGGACGCCGGGGTCGGGTTTTAGAGATCAACCGGGAAAAAGCCACCGCCCTGGTCGAAGGCGTCAACCTGGTCAAAAAGCACCAGCGTGCCCGCTCCCAAACTACAACCTCGGGCATCGTAACCTTGCCCGCTCCCATCCATGTCTCCAATCTCGTGCTCATTTGCGCCAAATGCGGTAAAAAAACGACCATTAAAAAAACCACCGTTGAGGAAAAGAGGGTCAGGATCTGCAAGCTTTGCGAGGAGATAATTTAGAACATGGCTAAAGACAAGGACACCAAACCACCGGAAACCAAGGAAAAGGATTCCAAGCGTCCGGAACCCAAGGAAAAGGATTCCAAGCGTCCGGAACCCAAGGAAAAGGATTCCAAGCGTCCGGAACCCAAGGAGCGCAAGCCGCCCACGCCACCCCGGCTGAAAATTTTCTTCAATCAGGAACTGCGCAAAAACCTGATGAAACAGTTGGATTACAAAAATATTTACCAGGTGCCGGAATTGAGGAAGATCGTTATCAATATCGGACTGGGTGAAGCCATCGCGGACCAGAAGATCCTGGAGATCGTCCGCGACGACCTGGCCAAGATCACCGGGCAGGCGCCGGTCATGACCAAATGCAAGAAACCGATCTCCAATTTTAAGATCCGTAAGGGCATGGTCATCGGCATGAAGGTAACCCTGCGGGGCGCCATCATGTACGAGTTTTTCGACCGCTTTGTCAACATCGCCTCGCCGCGCATCCGCGATTTCCGCGGTTTCGCGCGCGATTCGTTTGACGGCCGCGGTTCTTATAACCTGGGACTCAACGAACAAACCATATTCCCCGAGATCGAATACGACAAGGTCAAGAAAGTCTTTGGCATGGATATCGCGATCGTCACTTCGGCGCATAAGGACGCAGACGCCATGGCCCTGCTCGAAGGCCTGGGCATGCCCTTTGCCAAGAAAAAGTAAGGAAGGTTAAATGGCTAAATTATCGCTCATTGTCAAGTCGAAGAAGCAACAAAAATTCTCGACCCGGCGCTATAACCGCTGCGGACGGTGCGGACGGCCCCGGGCTTTTTACCGCCGATTCGGGCTCTGCCGGCTTTGCCTCCGCGAACTGGCCTTGAAAGGCGAGATCCCGGGCCTGCGCAAAGCAACCTGGTAGAACCTACGGTTCGCTGATTACATCCCCCGGCTCCCGTAATGTCATCCCCCGACTTGATATAGTCCCGAAGTTTTGTTGAGGGGACCGGTGGATCTAAAAAAGCGCCTTTTTAAGGCGCTTTTTTTTATTCCATTCTGAGGGTTTTGCCCCCTCTGTCATTCTGAGGGTTTCGTAAGAAACCCGAAGAATCTATAATATCCAGATCCTTCAGTCGGGCTTTGCCCTCCCTCAGGATGACAAATTACGTTCCCAACTGTTTTTTCAACTCGGTGATGGCTTCGAAATCCGTCAAATCCAGCTTTAAGGGCGTGATCGACACATAACCCTCGTTGACGGCCTGGAAATCCGTGTCCGCGTCAAGTTTGCAGGAAAGGACGCCATCGATCACGCTGTACATGACGTTATCCTTCTCGTTGTTCCGGTATACCTTGTCGTTATAGATCCGCTTCCCCATCTTGGTGATGCGCTCGCCCTTGATCTTGCCTTCCGGGATATTGACGTTCAGGATCATGTTCTCCGTTTTGAACTCGAGGACCCGGTCGATAAGACCCTTCACGTATTCCACCGCGTGGCTGAAATTCTTGATCTTAGGGTCGGCCATGGAAATCGCCATCGATTTAATGCCGAAATGCGAGGCCTGGAGCGCGGCCGCGACCGTGCCTGAATAAAAAACGTCGCTGCCCATGTTCGGTCCGTTGTTGATCCCCGAGATCACCAGGCTGATCGGTTCTTTGATCAAATCGTGATATGCCAGAAGTATGCAGTCGGTCGGCGTGCCGTCGATGACGAAAAAACGATCCCGCAGTTTTTCGACCTTGATCGGCCGGCGTAGGGTCAGGGAATGGCTTGAACCGCTCTGCTCGTAGCGGGGCGCGGACACAAAGACATCGTACTCTTTTTTTAACCCGTTATAAAGGACCTGAAAACTTGTCGCGTCGAAACCGTCGTCGTTCGTGAGTAGGATCAACGCCATAAAAACCTCACCGCCATGTTGACGAACCTTATTGTGTCGATCATGGGTTTGATATAGCTCCTTTCGCCGTCGTAGACCGCGGTGATCGGTGTGGACCCGATCCGGTAACCGCTCCTCGCCGCCTTGTAGACCAGTTCCGACTCGGTCTGGAAGTTGCTCGTTTTCAAATGGACTTTCCTGAAGATCTTCAGGTCGATCAACCGGTAACCGGATTGAACGTCCGGTACGTATTCCTGGCCGAGCAGGGATATGACCAGGGATGTCGTACGGTTGACGAAGTTCCTTAAAAATGGCATACGCTCCTGGTCGATCACCCGGGTGCCGATCACCAGGTCATAGGTAAGACCGGCCTTTAGAAAACCCGATATCTCCCCCACTTTGTGCTGGCCGTCGGCGTCCAGGGTTATGATCCGGTCCAATTTTTTCGCCTCGGCCCGTTCAAAACCCCGGTGCAGGGCGAACCCTTTGCCCATATTTTTGGGATTTTTTATCACCTCGGCGCCTAACTTACCGGCAACCTCGGCGGTCCGGTCCCGCGAACCGTCGTCGACGACGATCACGTTATCTTTTTTAAAACCGTAAGCGAGGAGTTCCCGGACGAGCGGGCCGACCGTCTTTTCCGCGTTGTAGGCGGGGATGACAACACCGATCTTGCTCAAGTCCACCCCATATTTTAGCCCGCTTTTCGTCAAAGTCAAGGATTGCCAGCACAATATAATATCTCTTCTTGTCATTCTGATGGTTTCGCCAGAAACCAGAAGAATCTCAATAACCAGGATACTTCGGTCGGAATTTATCCTCCCTCAGGATGACGGGCTTTTCCAGCATCCCAACCCTATGCCCAATAACTATCCGTGCGGGGTTGACCCCGTTAGAAGTCCCCATTGAATGATAATCATCGTGTATAATCCATTCTGTGTACTTGCGCGATTCATCGCGCTCTTTTATGAACAGAAACAACACCCCATGAATGGGGCAATTACTATCTTGTAGCCCGGGACTTCTAACGGGGTTGACTTCGCTTAATAATTGGCTAAAATACCCCATGAAGAAGATCGCCGTCTTATGCTCGGGCCGCGGTTCCAACCTCGAGGCTATGATCAAAAATAAGGAAGCCGGAATACTCCAGGCGGAGATCGCCGTGGTCCTGAGCGACAACGCCGACGCCCCTGCGCTCGCGATCGCGCGTAAGCATGGCGTCAAAGCTCTTTTTCAGGATCCTGGTCCGAAAAAAACCTGGCTTACACCCGAGGTCGAGGCCCAGTGGGTGCAAACTCTAAAAGACCACGAAGTCGACGTCGTGTGCCTGGCCGGATTCATGCGCATCATCAAAAAACCGATATTGGACGCCTTTGCCGGCCGGATCCTCAACATTCACCCCTCGCTTCTCCCCGCTTTTCCGGGCCTCGAAGTCCAGAAAAAAGCTATCGAGTACGGCGTTAAATTCTCCGGCTGCACCGTGCATTTCGTCGACGACTCGATCGACGGCGGAGCGATCCTCACCCAGGCCGTGGTCCCGATCCTGGATAACGATACGCCGGATTCCTTAGCCGGCCGGATCCTCATGGAAGAACACCGCATTTACACCGAAGCGATCAACCTGGTCCTCTCCGGCAAGTACCGGATCGAAGGCCGCCGGGTGATCCGGACATAAGAAATGCTAAAGAAATACGCGATCAAAGCTGAAAAGATCTGCACGATCGAGGACAACGATTGCCCGGTCATGGTCTACGTCAATCCGACCGAAGAAGAGATCAAAACTCTGGTTGATAATTATCAGATCGACGAGCATACCCTTCACTCGGCCCTGGACCCGGATGAGCTTTCGCGCCTTGAATTCGAGCCGAATCATATCGCTTTTATATACAAGCGGCCGAAGAACTATTCGGCCAAGGACCAGTTTTTATTCAAATCCGGAACGGTCGGCGTATTTTATTATACCGACCGTTTGATCATCGTCACCGCCGAGGATATGAACCCTTTCGACGGCAAGCAATTCAACAAGGTCACCACCCTGACCGACATCATGCTAAAATTGATCTATCGGTCAATATATCATTTCCTCGAACATTTGAAGGTCATCAACCAGATATCCGGCGAACTGGAGCAGAAGATCAACCGGGCCATGGAAAACAAGTACCTGCTCAATATGTTCACCCTGGAAAAAAGCCTGGTTTTCTACCTGAACGCGATTAACTCCAACGCCGTGCTCATCGAAAAAATGAAAATCAACGCCGCCAAGTTCGGCTTCACGGCCGAAGCCATCGAGCTCCTCGACGACATCATCATCGAGAACAACCAGTGCTACAAGCAGGCCGAGATATATTCCAACATTCTCGCCAGCCTGATGGACGCGCGCGCCTCGATCGTCAGCAACAACCTGAACGTGCTCATGAAGACCCTGAACATTATCACGATTGCGATCATGGTGCCCACGTTCGTCGTCTCGGTTTTCTCCATGAATGTCCCCATGCCCGGCGGGATGGGTAATCTTGTCCACTCGTTCTGGTTCGTCATAGCCCTGGCGTGCATGGCCACGGGCACTTTTCTCCTCGTCTGGCGCCGGAAAAAGTGGTATTGACCTTTACCCCAACCATCTTCCCACTATGGGAGAGAATTAAGGTAAGGGTGGTTTTTAATTCGTTTTATTCTTTATATCCTGTATCCTGTAACCTGTATCCTGCTGCCTATTGTTTTGGACGGGCGGTTAGCTCAGCTGGTTAGAGCGTCGGTCTCACATACCGAAGGTCGCTGGTTCAAGTCCAGTACCGCCCATGTTTTCCTGTCGATATTTCAACAGTTTTCATGGGTAAATAATTACACAGAATTTTCCCGCAACAGCTTGTGCCAGATTTGTGCCATATTTATTCTAAAGATAAATTTCCATTTAAAAAACTATTGTTTTACTTTCCGGATTCTGGAATTTCCTCTTCCTCTGAAATTGGTATATTAAGTATATGCTTTGGTAAAAAGACTGTATTTGCTATTATGGTTGGTATAACTGCGCTGCCAACGACAACCGCTACTAAATATGAATATTGTTCTTTTGTAACTATTCCGTGCGTTAATCCGTACAAAGCAGAAATAGTCCCAAAAGTTAGCCCCGTCGACATCAATAAAGTATAATACCAGCGTTCTTTTTTATTGTTTCTAAACCGGCTGATCACCGGATATAAACCGAATATTTTTGCTAAAACTTTCCCGGCCAGAAGGATTAAAAAAATCACTGGCGCGGAAATGAATGCCGGAATGGAAACCAAGACTCCAGCGCGAATAAAATAGAACGGAGTTAAAAACCCGATAGTCAAGGTCCTTAATCTTCGGATAAAAAAATTATCTTTACTTATGGTTCCAGCGAGAAGCATCCCCGCTATATATGCAGGCAAAACCGCTTCACTTCCCGCCCATAATGCAAGACCTCCTAATCCAAACAATATGAATAATATCCATTTTGTTCTTATCGCCGCAGTTTTAAAACCGTATGTACGGGTTAAATATGAAGTAACAGATGGCATAATGAAAAAAGCAAATACCAAAATGGCCATGAAAATAAGTGTTTTATAAGTAAAAGGAGCGAATATAAGCCCAAGCGCGATAACGGTTCCAAGGTCGTTAATAAAACACGAACCCAAGACTCCTTTCCCGAATTCCGTATTATTGAAACCGTATTCCAACATTACGGCATATACAACCGCCATCGATGTGGTTGATAAAGCTATTCCGGTCAGCAAACTGGCCCGTATGTTCCAACCCAAAACAAATCTCGCGATTAAGGTGCAACCAATGAAGGGAGCAAAAAATCCAACTAAACCGACAATTGATGATTCTTTTAATTTGGTTTTTAATGAAACCGGATCGAGTTCAGCTCCAGCTAAAAATGTTAAAACCACCGCTCCGGAGCCGGCTATAAATTTCAACCATTCGGAATCTGCTTTTAATGAATTGAAACCGAAAAAACACGTGGCGACAAAACCGGCAACCATTCCGATACAAATTTCCATTAACGCCATGGGCATTTTAAAACGATTCGCAAGGATGGTGGCGATTATCGCCAATGCAAACCAAATCGCGGCAACAAGATAAATCTCTGACATAGAAGTCTCCTCATAAATATTTTCGTAGAAGTCATTAGCCACATGGCATTTATGAGGGAGACTTCATTCCCAAAATTCGAACAATTATATTGATCAATTACATACTGTCAATAGTTGAGATATATGGTATTTGTGATCACATGCTTTTCTTCTCGGAGTTTTTATGGTCAAATACTACATGCGGACATCTAAAAGTCGGGTAGCGATACAACGGCTACGAACCGTTGCTTATACTGTAATGACTCTCGTTTTTTTCTTTATGATCGCAAGCGCTGTAATTCCTACTTTTATTGTCTTAAAATGGTTTATACCGATTAACGAATAAGATTTATCGAAAGTCAATATGAATAAATTAACAAGAAAACCCGCAGTTATCCTAAACCCAATATGAAAAAATCGAAAGAAACATAAACACGAATCACTGTTTTTTAAGGGTTAATAATTAAAAATAGTATATTTTACTTTCAGTGGAATTTTTAAAAAAATTTAAGGATCTTGTTCCTTTAACTTATTGAGTTTCAATAACAGATCGTCAAATTGATAGACCGCTTCTATTATCTTTTTGGTGAATTCTATGCCAACTACCGTCTCTTCAGCGGTTATGTTATCATAAACTTCTGCATTGACGTTAGCCGCATCATTACTTAAGATTCTCAGATTTTTAAGTTCATTCAATAATACTTCAGGCAATGTGATTATTTTTTTTAACGATTCAATCCGATCAAACAAATTCACACCTGGAACATTTTTATCTTTGCATAAGAGCTCGACACTTTTTCTGATCATGATTGACGATGCCCGGTAATTACCATTTTGATAACAATCAATAGCCTCCCTCATACTATCGGAAATCAAAGCGGGAACCTTCTCTGCATTAAATCTTATTTGTCCATGCGGGAATATTTGTAAAACATCCATATTTCTCATGATAAAGAAAATAATTCCATGACACTCGGGATTAGGACAAGATCGCAGACCTACAAAATAATTTCCATCGGTAAGCAGATCAAATGCTCCTGTGCGGTTAAATGTAACAAGAAGGTTACAGAACGGGCAGTTTATAGCGAATTGATGCCCCGCGACTACGCTGGGATCTCTTAATAATATCTTCATAAGCCCTCCATTGTATATTGACGACATTCAACCCAGAAATTTAGCAAACGCTTGTGCAGCGCCTTAACAAACAGTTTAGGAAGTTGAGATCATCTCCATAAACCGCAAAGGCTTTTTATCGATGCCGACAGAGGCAATTGTAAATCATGTGTAAATTGGCATGTTTTTTCGTAGAATCTGATAAAGAAATTTCCCTTCCTTATGTATTTTTTCTTCAACCTGCTGCAGGTTTTTAATGAGTTCGTCGAAAGGTTGATCTTTATCTACTTTGCCGCCCGATTCCACGATAACATTGGCTATTGCCTCTTTCATCTCGACTCGGAGCAGTTGCCATAGTTCCATGCCCTGGGTATGGCTGATCATGCGGCCCAGAGCAAGGGACATAGAAAGGATAGCATTCATGCCAAGA
>Ga0315279_10003624_pt1 | contig 21325 bp, 20 predicted proteins | sample YL17G06_20_MG_FD_203694 | JGI IMG/M metagenome (GOLD analysis project Ga0315279, IMG submission 203694) | Sediment microbial communities from Yellowstone Lake, YNP, Wyoming, USA - YL17G06_20 | ecosystem: Environmental > Aquatic > Freshwater > Lake > Sediment | place: USA: Wyoming | collected... | reverse complement strand
GGGTGGTATGTAAGGAGCGAGCAACAAAGCCAGCGGGCCTGCGGGCCGCAGCCCGGAGGGGCGCGGCGGCGGGCGGGCATCTGCTTCGTTGCCGCTCCTCGACGATGCACACCGACATCGCCTGCGTTGCGGCGCCTCGCATCTGCCCGCCCGGCGCTCGCGCCAAAGTACAAACGTTATTCATTGACAGACCCTAACCCTTGACGAGAGCATCCGGAGACACCCTTATGAGCGAGTTCACCGAACGACCCATCGGTTACCGCGACACTATCGCAGTGCATTGCGGTGAGAACCGATGGATGGGCAGCATCACCACCCCCATTGCCTGTGCCAGCACGTTCGTTTTCAAAGACGTGGCCGAGATGGTCGCGTTCGCGAATAATCAAGTCGAACACTACGAGTACGGCCGATATGGCAATCCAACCCGCGAAGCCGCCGAACGCAAACTGGCGGCCCTCGAGGGTGCCGAGCGATGTGTCCTGTTTGACTGCGGCATGAGTGCCATCTGCGCTACCATCCTCGCTCACTGCAACCAGGGCCAGCACCTCGTCATCACCGATGACGCTTACAAGCAGACCCTCCACTTCGTCACGAACGTCATGCCCCGGTTCGGCATCACTGCCACGGTCGTCCCTATGGGTGATTACCAGGCCATGGACGACGCCGTCACCAACGACACTGTCATGATCATGTCCGAGTCGCCGACCAACCCCTACCTAAACATCGCCAACGTGGACGAGGTCGTGCTGATTGCCCGCCGACATAACATTCTCAGCGTCATCGACAGCACATTCGCCACGCCTTATAACCAGCGTCCTCTCGACCAAGGCGTTGACATCGTCATTCACAGCTGCACCAAGTACCTGGCTGGGCACAACGACGTCCTCGGCGGAGCCGTCCTGGGGCCTAAGAAAGTCACGGAACCCATATATCAGTGGCGTCGCGTCACCGGCGGCGTGATCGATCCGATGAGTTGTTATCTGCTGATTCGTGGGCTCAAGACATTCGGCCTGCGCATGGCACGGCTCAACAACACCGCCCAGCATGTCGCCGAGTTCTTGGAGAAGCATCCTAAGATCCGCCGGGTCTACTATCCCGGCCTCGCCAGCCATCGAGACCACGACATCGCTCAGAGACAGATGAAGGGCTTCGGCGCCGTAGTCACATTCGAGATCGATGGCGATCTTGACCGGACACTGAAGTTCCTGGACGGCCTGAGAATGTGCATGCTCGGCCCTAGCCTGGGCGGCCCGGAGACGCTCGTCACCCATCCGGCCCTCAACAGCTACTACAATGTCAGCCGCGAGGAACGCTATAGACTCGGCATCATCGACGAGCTCGTCCGCCTCTCGGTCGGCCTCGAAGATCCCCGCGACATCATCGCCGACCTCGAGCGCGGATTTGCCAATATGGGATAGGAAGTAGATATGGGCGTTGCCGGCGGCAGTACGTGCCAGACAAGGGATTTGCCGGCAAATTCGATGCGCGCGACCTTTGTTGGTGTAAGATCCGCGGATACGGGAACTCCGGAACAGCCAGTGGAGTTGACACAGCCGCCGCTGTCCGGAGGCAGGGGAGGCGTCATGCCAGGGCCTTGAGCCCAAAGAATGTGCCTTATCCAGACTATCCTCTGGTTGACGCCCGAGGGTAGTACCGGAGATCAATTGCCGCTCGACATATCCAAGAGCATAGCTGTCCAGCCGGAATCCATACCGGCGCTCGCACCAACTCCCCCGCGCCGGCCATTGCGCAGCTCACGCCAGATCTCAAGCTCAGCCGCTTCGGCAGGTCTTTCGATTCTGTCGTACATGGATTGCAGCCGCACGTGCCGCTGTCTGATCATGTCGTCATGAGCGGCACCGTTCCCGCTCTGTCGTTGGGAGAGTAGGAACTCGGCTGCTTCCATTCGCATCTCCGAATACAGACGCGCGTATTCGGGGTTTTCCAGCATCAGGAAAGCATGAGTCAGTTCGTGGCCCACGACTTCAGCGTAGCGTTCGTACTTTCCCAGCCTGTAAAAGGGTATTAGTCCGTCAGAGCGGTGCACCGCCGGATCCACATAGGCATGGTCAATAACCCGGAGCTGGAGCCAGAGGATTGCTGCCCGGCGAAGTCCGTTCGAATTGCCTTGTTCCGGGGTGGTGCTACCCCCCATGTCTGTCGGATCCCTTCGCTCCGCCATTTCGATTGTGATGGTATGCCCGCTGGCCTTCGCCCATTGCCAGAGACTGTGCAACCTTGGATGCAAGGGCCGTCCGGCTTTGTCTGGCGCTTCGGCGATCCTCTCGATTTTTGTCCAGATTCGAAGCTGCTTCGAGGTCAGCCTGTCTGTGTTGATTCCGGATATCGAATCGGCGGTTCTGACTCTTTCGCGTGATTGTGCCAGGGTGCCGGGAACCGTTGCCAGGAGGGTTAAAACCATCATTGCTATGCAAAGGATCGATCGGTTTGCCATGGGGCCGCTCCTTCCGGGGCGGCTTCTTGCCGCCCTCGACCCTTAAGGCGGGAACCCGATCGATAATGGGTAACGGCAGGAGAAAGGCCGGTGATCGGCGCGAATGACACTCAGGCAAGGCCAAGCTCAATGGAATTGACGAATGACGATTGATGTGCGGAGTACCATCGGGACCGCGCCATTCGGCAATCATCGAAATAAATAGCGGGTCATTGAATCTCGCGGGTATAATCGCCGCAAGTACCAGAATGGGTGGCCTTACTTGAGGTAACCCCATGACACGCAGCTCCCCGCAGGAAGTCTCGTTACTGCTTCACGCATGGCGCGGCGGCGACAAGGCGGCGCTGGATAAGCTGATGCCGTTGGTCTACAGCGAGCTGCACAGGCTAGCCCATCGTTACATGGTCCGCGAGAGGGCCGACCGTACCCTGCAAACCACCGCGTTGGTAAACGAAGCCTACCTGCGGCTAGTCGATCTCAAACGCATCGACTGGCAGGATCGCGCCCATTTCTTCGCCATAGCCGCCAGTTTCATGCGCCGCACCCTGGTAGATTTCGCGCGCTCGCGCGGATACCAGAAGCGAGGGGGAGACGCATTAAAGGTGTCACTCGACGAAGCGCTCTTTGTCTCGCCGGAACAAGGAGCAGACCTGGTTAAGCTCGACGAAGCCCTCAGCGCCCTGGCGGATTTCGATGAAAGGAAAGCCAAAGTGGTGGAGCTGCGCTTTTTCGGCGGTATGACGGAGGACGAGACTGCCGAGGTGCTGCATGTTTCGCGCGAAACGGTGAAGCGCGACTGGAGATTAGCGAAAGTCTGGCTTTTGTGCGAGCTGACCGATGGAGGGAGCAAGGATGAATCCCGAGCGGTGGCAGCAGATCGAACGGATCTATAACCGGGCCCTGGAAATTGATACAGGCCAACGAGCAGCTTTCCTCGAGGAGGCCTGTGCGGGCGACGCATCGTTGCGTAAAGAAGTCGAGCGCCTGCTCGCCCGCCAATCGCAAGCGGAGCACTTTATCGAGTCTCCTGCCATAGAAATCGCCGCCCAGGCGCTTGCGAGAGACCAGAAGCCGGGAATGGATACCGACTTGGTCGGCCGCACACTCCTGCACTATCGGATTGTGGAGAAGATCGGTGAAGGGGGCATGGGAGTGGTCTACCGTGCCCACGATGAACATCTCCTGCGTGATGTCGCCATCAAGGTCCTGCCGCCAGGCGCCTTCGGCGATGAATCCGCCCGGAAACGTTTCCGCAGGGAGGCGGTCGCGCTTTCCAAGCTGAGCCACCCCAACATCGAAACCGTCCATGACTTCGACACTCGTGACGGCATCGACTTTCTGGTGATGGAGTACATTCCCGGCACGACCCTCAGCGAAAAACTTGCCGCAGGGGCGCTCCCGCAGAAAGAAGTCATCGGGCTGGGGATGCAGATTGCGGCCGCGCTCGAAGAGGCACACGACAGAGGCGTAGTGCACAGGGACCTGAAACCCGCAAACATCATTCTGACGCCGAAGGGTCAGGTGAAGGTTCTCGATTTCGGACTGGCGAAGCTGCTCCGTCCCGCGATCGAGACCGCTTCCATGGAGAGCCTCAGCGAGACGCAAGGAGTGGCAGGTACGATTCCATACATGGCTCCGGAGCAGTTGCGTGGGGAAGCCGTCGATGCTCGTACTGACATTCACGCGGCAGGCGCAGTGCTATACGAGATGTGCAGCGGTCGGCGCCCGTATCACGAAGATACTGTTCCGAAGCTCACGGATGCAATCCTGCACAAGGCACCCGTAGCGCTGCGCGTGCTGAACGCAGGGACATCGCCCCGGTTGGAAGAGGTCATTCTGAAGTGCCTGGAGAAGGAACCAGAGAATCGTTACCAGTCGGCTCGCGAGATGCTCGATGCCCTAAATACCGTGTCTCTATCGAGCAGCACTGGGCATGCCGTGCAAACCCGGACCGTAGCGCGCCTGATTGCCCTTCCGTTCCGGGTGCTAAAAAGGGACGAGGAGACGGACTTTCTTGCTTACAGCTTGCCGGACGCGATCAGCAGCTCGCTTTCAGGTATCGACAGCCTAATAGTCCGCTCAAGTCTGTTGGCTGCGCGTTTCGAAGGCCTGATGGATCCAAAGCGCATCGCGACCGAAGCGGGGGTCGACGCCATCTTGACCGGCTCCGTGATGCGCGCGGGCAATCAATTTCGGCTCACGTGCCAGCTTGTTGAAGCACCCAGCGCCACAGTGATCTGGTCTGAGACGGTCAACTCCTCGATGAAGGATTTGTTCAAGATTCAGGACGAGCTGTCCGAACGCATCGTGCAATCGCTCATGTTGCCTCTCAGTGAACGTGAACGGCACATTTTCCGCCGGGACGTGCCCGCCAGTGCCCAGGGGTACGAGTTTTATCTTCGCGCCAACCAGATTGTAGCTAAGCGGACCCTCGAGAACATGAGGCTGGCGCGCGACCTCTACCTCCAGTGTCTCGACGATGATCCGAATTACGCGCCGGCGTGGGCGTGCCTCGGGCGGGTCCACCAGTTCATAGAGAAGGTCGGCGAGGATCCCGATCAGAACTTCAATCGGGCCGACGAGGCTTTCCGCAAAGCGTTCGCTCTCAACCCAGACCTCGCCATCGCGCACAATCTGTACACACCAATCGAGTGCGACCAGGGCCGTGCGCAGCAGGCAATGGTAAGGCTGCTTGGCCGCGCACGCTTCCGGCGAAACGATCCGGACTTGTTTGTAGGTCTCGTGCAGGCTTGCCGGTATTGCGATGAGTTGGAAGCTTCGGTGGCTGCTCACCATCGCGCCCGACAGCTCGATCCCCACGTCTCCACCAGCGTCGCGCAAACGTACTTCCTGCTTGGCGACTATCAGAAGACAATCGAGTGCTACCCCCCGAAGGTCGCCTTCTACCTGGACTGCGCCGCGCTTGTAATGCTGGGTGACAAGGAGACAGCCCTTGCAAAGCTCCGGGAGCGCGAGCAAGCAGGAGGTGCTACTGGTGTGTTTCGGGCGATTATGCAATCTCTGCGGGCTTATCTCGAAGGCGACTTCGAGGGATGTCTCGGTGCGATCGAAGTTGGAGAGTCTCTGACGCGCAGAGATCCTGAGGGCCTCTTTTATACGGCACGCCACCTCGCGCAAATCAATCAGCGGGAGCGTGCCCTTAAGATTCTTTCCGGTGTGATCGACAGTGGATTTCTATGTGGTTCTGCGATATCGGGTGATCCGTGGCTGGCATCGCTGCGCTCCTTGCCTGATTATTCGGAACTGCTCCATATTGCCGACCAACGACGCAGCCAGGCGCATGCCAGCTTCGTGGAAGCAGGTGGCCCTCAACTCCTCAATATCACTTGAAGCCATGCACCTTTGAGAGGTATCAGCCCTGCATAGGGGCATCCACGCCGCCCCAGAGATTCATCGTATTCAGTTCATCGCGGCCGCAGGCTTTCAGATAGAGGAACAATTGTGTGCGATAGGCCGCGTGTGCGCACAGCACCAGGTTTACGATGAGCGAACCGCGGCTGGCCTTCCGGTTGAGCATCTCAATCTCGCCGCGAAACTCGTCTCCGGACCATCCCTGGAGCAGTTCGGCGTAACCGCTCCTTTGCTTTTCGATCGTCGAAAGAACCTGGTCGAAGTTCGCGCCACTGGCAGCCGAATGCGCGGCCTGCCATGCCGTCCCGTCGAACACCCCGGTCTTGATGAACGGGATCAGCGTCGGTCCCATGACGCTCAGATACCGGAGCAACTCGATTGTGCTCCGCTGTGTGGGCGTCGGCCGATAGTCCAGGTGAGCGCGGTCGATTTTGCCGGCTAAGTGCAGAAGGATTCGAATCTCATTTTGGAGCGATGCGATGAGTTCTTCTTTTGTGAGTACCATAGGGGATCTCCATTTTTGCTGCCGATCGCCAGAGAGTATACATCTGATTGCCTCAGGTCAGTCCGGGTCCCAATCGGGACATCTAAAATGTCACCCGGAAGGACTCAGTTGGGTCACGACTAGCTGGTCGGATAATCTTAGAGTCCGCGCCAGACGCAGATCGAAACTGACATAGGTGTCTCTCTTATAGGTGTTTCTTCCAAGCACTCCCAGGCGGTCTGTCATCGGATTGCCACCTGTGTTGACATCCATGCCGGCGTAAATGCTGTAGCAATGTGCTGCTGCCAATGAGGAAATGGCCGCAAAATGGAAATCACGCAGCCATGTCTGGGCAGGACCATCGACGGTAATCCTGCCGGCGAACCGATGCGGAACATCCTGTTTGGAAGGAGCGCGCTCCAGATCTCGTCTGAACGGATCCTCTGGAGAATTGGGGACTGACGACGGCAATTGTTGGAAGCGCTCGGCGATGTGCCGATCAGAGGCCATGCAAATGGCCTTAAATCCTTAGTGGCGAAATGTGGGCCCGTCTTTTGGCTATTAGGGGTAGTTATTAGCCTCAGAATCGCGGAATCCCCAGAAGTAAGCGTCGTCAGTCCCACTCCAAGATCTTTGCTCCTCGCCCCTTAGGGCTCGCGCAAAAATAACTTGGCATTTTGCTGCTGGTTCCCAGATCTGCGAGTCATGCAAAAAAGAGAGATAGGAAATTGCAGATCTGGGAGCCAGCAGCCCTGCGGGGCGCGGCGGCGGGCGGGCATCTGCGACTCCTCGCGCGCGGTTCCTTGCCACGAACCGAACCGCGCGCGTCTGGGAAGCGCGTCAGCGAAATGAATTCGCAAGCTGCACCGACTGCACCTCACTTCGTCGAGCCCGCGAAGCAGACCTGAAAGCAATTGGCGCCGGTCAATGCGATTCTTGGTCCACGCGGTTCAAACGACTACTAAGGACAATTGGCGGGGGCCACCCCGTATCTATGTTGACCAAGTCCAGGGCTCCTCCATGTTTGCCCACGAACAGTTCGAGGTGAAACTCCTGCCCAGGTGGGGGGTCGTCCGTCATCAGTACCATCGTTCCCGTGCAGTCTGGATTGACCTTGTACGAGCCTGTGCCGGTCCGTGGCACGATTACTCCATTTATGCTGACAGTATCCCACCACGCGACAGAGCCGCCGCCGGGCGTCGACGAAGGGGGCACGCGAGGGTGGAATTCTATTGCACCACTCATGGCGAGCGGAAGGTAGCCAGCCAGCAACTGGTTGGCTGGAAAGGTCGGAGCCAGGGCCCAGCCCTTCGAATTGTAAGAATACTTCCCATTGAGGGTGTTGTTGCTGCACCCCCGGGTGTCCACGGGAAAACCTGTCACGCCCACGATCAACCCTGGGTCCGTATGGATCATCTCGATCTGCTGCCCGTCTTGTGTCACGAGCAGTTGGAAGTTAAACGGTGGGACATTCTTCGCAATCAGGGTCATTGTTCCGGAGCAGATAGCAGGCGTTTTGGTGGTGTCCCAGGAAAGAGAGTATTCGCTGGTGTTGTCAAACACGAGGTCTTGAAGGAGCGCTAGTTGGCCTATTGCGAGAGTGACCTGTCCCGTCACCTTGCCGTGGGGAAGGAAGGTGACGAATCCGGCCCCGGCAGTGGGGACAGGCCCACCACCCTCATTCAGGAAACCCTCAAATCCCTGGCTAAACGAATGGTTAATTACCAGATTGCTGCAGTTCTCTCCCTGGACTTGCGCGTCTAGGGGATGTGCTGTCAAGAGCAACGCGACAGCCGCAAACACGAAAACAAGATAGTGAAACCGTTTCATATGCGTTCTCTCCTTTGTTCAATGCGCGAGAATCGTGCGGGCCTTCCCACATCCGCTGTAGCGGCGATTCTCGCTGCTTTCTCGGGACGGCTTCTTGCCGCCCTCGACCCTTAAGGCGGGAACCCGATCGAAAATGGGTAACGGCATAATGGAATTGACGATTGACGATCTACGATTGACGCGCGTTGGGACGGCGCCGTTCGGCAATTATTGAAATAAAATAGTGGGTCATTGAAGCTCGCGGGTATAATCGCCGCAAGTACCGGAATGGGTGGCCTTTCGTGAGGTGGCCCCATGACCCGCACCTCCCCGCAGGAAGTCTCGTTATTGCTCCACGCCTGGCGCGGTGGCGACAAGGCGGCGCTGGATAAGCTGATGCCGCTGGTCTACAACGAACTGCACCGCCTGGCCCACCATTACATGGTCCGCGAAAGGGCCGGCCGCACCCTGCAAACCACCGCTCTGGTAAACGAAGCCTACCTGCGGCTGGTCGATCTCAAACGTATCGACTGGCAGGATCGCGCCCATTTCTTCGCCATCGCCGCCAGTTTTATGCGCCGCGACCTGGTGGATTTCGCGCGCTCGCGCGGATACCAGAAGCGAAGGGGGGACGCCCTGAAGGTGTCGCTCGACGAAGCGCTCTTTGTCTCGCCGGAACAGGGAGCAGACCTTGTTAAGCTCGATGAAGCCCTCAGCGCCCTGGCGGAATTCGATGAAAGGAAAGCCAAAGTTGTGGAGCTGCGCTTTTTCGGCGGCATGACGGAGGACGAGACGGCCGAGGTACTGCATGTCTCGCGCAGAACGGTGGAGCGTGACTGGAGATTGGCGAAAGTGTGGCTTTTGTGCGAGCTGACCGATGGAGGGAGTAAGGATGAATCCCGAGCGGTGGCAGCAGATCGAACGGATCTATAACCTGGCCCTGGAACTCGATACAGGCCAGCGAGCAGGTTTCATCGAGGGAGCCTGCGCAAACGACGCATCGTTGCGCAAAGAAGTCGAGCCCCTGCTCGCCCGCCAATCGCAAGCGGATAACTTTATCGAGTCTCCTGCCATAGAAATAGCCGCCCAGGCGCTTGCCAGAGATCAGCAACCACGAACGGATACCGACCTGGTCGGACGCACACGGCTGCACTACCAGATCACAGGCAGGATCGGCGAAGGGGGCATGGGGGTGGTGTACAGGGCGCAGGATACAAATGTTGGTGTAAGATCCGCGGATACGGGAACTCCGGAACAGCCAGTGGAGTTAACACAGCCGCCGCTTTCCGGAGGCAGGGGAGGCGTCATTGCAAGGTCTCGAGCGCGAGCGTCTTATCCCGAGTATCCGCCCAACTCAACTGCCGCAAAGGGACGTATGAAACGCCGCATTCAAATCATTGCAGGCACATGCTTGCTTTTCTCATTGGCAGTCTGTTTGCAGTGTTCTTGGGCTGTTGCCCAAAGCAAGGAGCAGGTTTCCTCCAAGCACCAGAAGTGGTCATTGGATAGGCCGGCGGAGGCAGAGGTTGTGTTTGGTAAGAATGATAAGTACTCTGCGGTGTTGCTCTGTTGTTGGCACATCTTGGTCTATGAACAGCGGGGTGACAGACAGGTGATAATCTGGGATTGGGACAAGTTTGATGGAGCTGTGGGTGAAAAGGACGATCTTCTTGTCCGAGATGTAGACGAAGATGGAAATGAGGAAGTAGTATTCCAGATTAGCAAATTGAACTTCTGTCTCACAGAAAATGCCGCGGTCCTCTATTCTCCGGAGAAGCGAATTGTCTTCCTTCTGAAATATGATGGTGATACTGCTCTCCGTCTGTCTCCTAATCTGAAAGACAATCAGAAAGTCAGAGAATGGCTGGTCAAGTATTGGCAAGAGCGGCGCAGAGTGGATCTCAATAAGATCACTGTGACCTACGACGCGGAGCCTTGAGATTCCATTCATTCTCGGTTGCTGAGCTCACTCAAAGATTAGAGCAGAAAATGCAGCGTGTGTTCATCAATCCCCATTCGAGTTTGAGCTCTAATTCTCGATTCCGAACTTCGGGCGATGCCTCGGAGTGCGGCAGTTTGCTCTGAACCCTATACGGATCTCGTTAGATCGAGCTTCGGCGTCCGCTTGTGCCGCATATCCCCCAAGGGTATATTTGGGAGGTGGCGACACTGCCTGCCATCCACATTCATGACCTGCGCAAGACCTACGTCGTCAGCGAGCGCGAAGCCGGCGCGCGGGCAGCGCTCAAGAGCCTTCTGCATCGCCGAACGCAGGAAGTTCCCGCCGTGGATGGTATCTCCTTCGATCTCGCTGCCGGCGAGATCGTGGGCTTTCTCGGTCCCAACGGCGCAGGCAAGACAACGACGCTCAAGATGCTTTCGGGCCTGCTGCATCCAACCGCCGGGGAACTGGCCGTGCTGGGCCGCGTGCCATGGAAGCGCGAGAAAGCGTTCCTGCGCCAGATCACTCTCGTCATGGGCCAGCGCAACCAGCTCGTCTGGGACATACCCCCCGCCGATTCGTTCGAGCTCAACCGCGCAATCTATCGTATCCCGGCCGCCGACTATCGCCACACCCTCGAAGAGCTGACCGGCCTTCTGGAGCTCGGACCGCTGTTACGCAAGCCGGTGCGCAATCTCTCGCTTGGTGAGCGAATGAAGTGCGAGATCGCCGCGGCGCTGCTGCACCGCCCGCAGGTGGTATTCCTGGATGAACCGACCATCGGGCTCGACGTAACGATGCAGCGACGCATCCGTTCCTTCATCGCGGACTACAATCGCCGGTATGGAGCAACAGTTCTCCTGACCAGCCATTACATGGCGGACGTCGAGGCGCTGTGCCGCCGCGTCATCGTTATCCATCATGGCAGGCTCCTGTTCGACGGCGAGCTGTCCGGCCTAGTGCGGCGCTTCACGGCGCACAAGACCATCGTGGTGCAGCTGGAAGACTGCGAGGCCGACCTGCGCGACTACGGCGAGGTCATATCGTGCACGGACGGCCGCGCGATCTTGCGCGTTCCCAAGGCCGAAACCGCCCGCGTCACCGAACGGCTGTTGGCCGATCTGCCGGTGATGGACCTGACGGTAGAGGATCCTCCGATCGAGGAGGTAATCGAGCAAGTGTTCGCGCAGGAGGTCACATGAAGGGCCTGGTAGATATATACGTCCAACAGTTCAAGACGACCCTCGCCTCGCAGCTGCAATACCGCGCGGCGCTGTTCATCTGGCTGATAGGACATATACTCGAGCCGCTCGTCTTCCTCGTCGTATGGTCGGCGGTTTCTCGCTCGAACGGCGGGAGCGTCGGCGGGTTCAGCACGGGCGAGTTCGCGGCATATTTCATCGTGCTGATGATCGTTAATCACCTCACATTCACCTGGATCATGTTCGAATACGAGTACCGCGTCCGCCAGGGGACGCTCTCCTTCGCGCTGCTGCTGCCCATACATCCGATCCACTCGGACATCGCCGACAACGTGTCCTACAAGTTGATCACAGTTCCTGCGATGCTGCTCGTAGCGGCGCTGCTGGGCGTCGCTTTCCATCCTACGTTCCGTATCGTCCCCTGGGCGGTCGCGGCTTTCATCCCGGCGCTCATAATGGCCTTCCTGGTGCGATTCCTCGTTGAATGGACGCTGGCCCAAACAGCGTTCTGGACGACGCGCGTGAACGCCGCCAATCAGGTGTACTTCGTCCTGGCTCTGTTTCTTTCTGGGCAGATTGCACCGCTCTCGCTGTTGCCCGCCCCGATTCAGGTGGCGGCAGTGATCCTGCCCTTCCGCTGGATGATCGGCTTCCCCGTGGAGCTGCTGCTGGGAAGGCTAACGCCGGTCCAGGCACTGACGGGGCTCGCAGCGCAGGCTGCGTGGCTCGCGATAAGTCTGATTCTGCTCAGGATCGTCTGGCGCGCAGGGGTTCGAGTCTACTCGGCGGTGGGAGCATGAGATACCTGCGCCTTCTCTTCGAATTCCTGCGTATCGGCGTGATGAGCGAGCTGGCCTATCGCGCAAACTTCTTCGTGCAGCTGTTCGTGTCGCTCCTGGAACTGGGCACGGCGTTGGGCGGGCTGACGATTGTTTTCGCCCACACCGACACGCTTGGCGGGTGGCAGCCCGACGAGGTTCTCGCGTTGGTCGGCATCTACTTTCTTGTCGGCGGTGTGATCCGCCTGCTGATCCAGCCTAGCATGGAACGGCTCATCGAGTCCGTACGCGAAGGGACGCTCGACTTCACGCTCACCAAGCCGGAGGACGCGCAACTTCTGATCAGCATTCAGCGCGTGGAGATCTGGAGTTTGACCGACATCCTCTTGGGCTTCGGCGTGCTCGCGGTGGCGCTCACGCGGCTTGGTGCGAGTGTGCGAGCCTGGCAGGCGGCGGCGTTCGCTGTGGCGCTGCTTGCGGGAGTGGTTATCGTGTATAGCTTCTGGCTGATCCTCGCCACACTCTCCTTCTGGTTCGTGAGGGTGGAAAACATCCTGGTGATTTTTCAGAGCATGTACGAGGCAGGCCGGTGGCCCGTGAGCCTCTACCCGGCGTGGCTCCGTTTCGCACTTACCTTCCTGGTGCCAATCGCCTTTGCCACGACCGTGCCGGCGCAGGCTTTGGCGGGCCGCCTGACATGGCAGCTCCTCCTGGGAGCGGTGGCATTGGCAATTGCGTTGTTGGTGGTCTCACGTCTCTTCTGGCGAGCGGGCATTCAGCGCTACTCCGGCGCCTCCGCCTAAGCAAAAATACGGTGACAGGCTACGCTGTCCCAAGCCTTTCGGGAGCTGTCACCCGTGCCGCTTCCCCGAGCGCGCGGACAGTATGGCTGTTCAACAAGGGGATTCCTGTTCAGAATCCACTCTCCGTGGCATCCCTTGGGTGTAAGATCGGCAGCATACCGGGGCCTCGGAGGATCAGGCGGAGGCGACCGAACCACTACTGCACGCGAGCAGGGCAGGTGTCCTAGCCGGGCCTCGAGTCAAAGATTCATGTTATTTGGATTTTAGGCTTGCCTTCAGTTTGTTTGGTGAACCGTTTGATTAGCGTCAGGGAATTGAAGTGACCAGGAATCAGCGTTTTCTACTCAACGGGGCCGCTCTAATCATCTATTGTCCCCTAAGCTGCATTCTAATAGGTCTTCTTTCCGCGTACATAGGTCGAATTGAGCTTTATAAGGTCGTGATATTTGAAGGGGGCTTCCTGCGGTACGCGATTCCCTTCCGGGGCTATCCAGGTGCAATCCAACTCCCTGGGCTCGTTCTCGGCTTTTCCACGTTTGCCCTTCTGATACTTTCCAGCAGTTCGTCGCGCCCGCCCATAAGTGTGTTTCAGGTTCGTATATTTCTCATTACCCTCCTTTGGTTAGTGGTATTCCCGATTATGGCTATGGGGGTCACCGCACCAAGAGATGCCACATTTGGATCATGGGTGCGATTGATTTTCGTAGCCGTTCATCTGAACATCGTATTCTTCGCCACCTTTCTTCCTTTCCTCAACTCTGATTCCAAACGGATGATTCCGCTCTTTGGCGTGGGTCAGAGGAAGAGATGACTGAATGTCACATCGTAATCGACCTGGCAATGCTGCGCGTCAGAAGGTGTCAGCCTCCTATCTCACCCCTCCGAGAATTTGATTCGAGTCCTCTTTCAGTGGTAAGTATTTGACATGAGAACTACCATAGATTCTGCCGGGAGATTGGTCATTCCCGGAGGCATACGGAGAGAAGCCGGATTGAAACCCGGGATGCCGCTTTCCGTAGCCTACCGCAACGGGACGGTCGAGATCCAGCCTGCTTTCCTGCCCGTGAGGCTAGTGAGAAAGGGACGATTAACCATCGCGGTTCCTGAGTCCAATGCGGGCGTGCTGACCGGCGAGACGGTTCGAAGGACCAGGGACCAGTTGCGAGCAACATCATCGATCCCCAACTCTGAGGTCTGACAGGTTCTGCAAGCGGCCATGCGATGGCTTCATTGCTCAGGGGACGGCAATTCATCAGGATACCGCTGAACGCCAGCTCGAGGATGAGGTCATGGGCTAATTGGGAATCTGATTGACAATTAGCCCCATAAGCTGCTAGCCTTACTCCCATGATCCGCCGCACGCTCGAATCGGAACTGTTGCGGCTGTCTCGCAAGTTCCCGGTCGTAACCCTCACCGGGCCTCGGCAGTCGGGCAAGACGACCCTTTGCCGAATGGCCTTTCCCGAAAAGGCCTATGTTTCCCTCGAAGCACCGGACGTGCGGGAGTACGCCCGCACCGATCCGCGGGGCTTCCTGCAGGACCATTCCCGGGGTGCCATCCTCGACGAGATCCAGAGGACTCCAGACCTGCTCTCGTATCTCCAGGTAGAGGTCGATCGCGAGCCCAAACGGGGGCGCTTCATTCTGACCGGGTCGGCCAACCTCGCTCTCCTACAGTCTATATCCCAATCGCTTGCGGGACGGACTGCTCTTGTCAACCTCCTGCCGCTTGGTTTGGAGGAACGGCGCAGGTTTCCCAAGGTCTCCGGCGATCTGTTCGAAACACTGCGCCAGGGAGCCTATCCCGCCATATTCGATCGGGAACTGGATTCCGCAGACTGGTTCGCAGGCTACGTTGGAACTTACGTGGAACGAGATGTTCGGCAGATCCTTAACGTCGGCGATTTGACGGCGTTTCAGACATTTTTGGGATTGTGTGCCGGCCGGACAGCGCAGTTGTTAAACCTTTCGAACCTGGCCGCTGACGTTGGAATCACGCACAACACCGCGCGGTCCTGGATTTCGGTGCTCGAAGCGGGCTACGTTACCTTTCGGCTGCCTCCTTTCCATGCCAATTGGACCAAGCGGTCCGTTAAGACGCCGAAGCTGCATTTTTACGACTCTGGTCTTGTATGCTATCTATTGGGCATTCGGAACGCAGGGCAGCTCCGATCGCATCCCATGAGGGGAGCCATCTTCGAATCCTGGGTGGTTTCGGAAATCCTGAAGGCCCGGTTGCATCGTGGGCAGCCGGCCAACCTTTTCTTCTTCCGAGATAGGAAGGGTGACGAGGTGGATCTCGTGGTGCAACGGGAAAGTGGCATCGTTGCAGTCGAGATGAAGTCTGCAGCGACTGCGGCGGAGGATTTTTTCCAGACGCTCCGGAGATTTTGTTCGCATGACGTTCGTCCCCGAGGCCGGACGGAAAAACCCATGCTCGTGTATGGCGGTGATCGGATCGAGGAACGAAGCGATGTCCGTGTGCTTCCATGGTCCAGCCTGCCGGATTGCGATTGGGGGTAGGACCGGTCCGACCCCATCCTTCATTCACATTCTCATTCCTCGCGCAGCGCCGCAATCGGATCCACTCGCATCGCCTTGAGCGCCGGGATGTAACTCGCAGCAGCCGCAACTGCAAGAAGCACGGCCGCAACCAACACGAAGGTCGCCGGGTCTGTCGGTGTGACACCGAAGAGAAGCTTCGAAAGCGCACGCGTCACGCCCAATGCGGCCACCACCCCAATGCCGACGCCGGCTGCGCCTAATGCGACGCCCTGACCGAGCACCGACTGCAGCACCTCGGCCGGGCTGGCGCCCAGAGCCATGCGGATGCCGATTTCCTGAGTTCGCTGGCTCACCACGTAGGCGAGAACGCCGTAAACGCCGATCGAGGCCAGCAGCAGAGCCAGGGCGGCAAAAACGGCCAGCAGCAGTGTGTTCACGTGCCGTGGAAAAACTTCGCGATCGAGGATATCTTCCATGGAGCGCACGTCCGCGATCGGGCTGTCTGGATCGACAGCACGGATCGCCTCGCGAACGGCCGCCGCCAGATGTCCCGGGTCTCCCTGGGTGCGAACCGCAAGCCAGTTTGCGAGGTCCGGCCTCTGGGTGGCAGGCAGATACAATTCAGCTCTGGGCGCCGTGTCCAGTCCCGCTTGGCGCACATCGCCTACTACCCCTACAATGCTGATCCAAGGCTCTGCGGAACCGAAGCGGAAGCGCTTGCCGAGCGGGCTCTCGTTGGGCCAGAATTTGCGCTTCATGGCTTCATTGATCAGTACGACAGGCAGCGCATCTGCACTGTCGTGCGAGTCGATCGTGCGGCCCTGGCGCAGAGGGACGGCCAAAGTACGCAGATAGTCCGGCGTTACCACGCGATAGTTTGCATTGGTGATCGTATTGCCGCCGAGAGTCGGCTGTCCTTCGATGGTGAATCCGTCCACCCATCCCTTGAATGCGATAGGCACTCCATTGCTGAAGCCCGCCGACACCACGCCCGGCAGTGCCGTGACGCGCCGGAGGATGCCATCATAGAAAGCCGTTCTCTTGGCGGCATCACGGTATTTCCGTCCGGGCGGTGCCATCCGTACTGACAAGATGTGGTCTGTGCGGAACCCCGTGTCGATTCCGCGCACACGGGCCAGGGTCTGGATCATCAGGCTGGCGCCCACCGTCAGAACGAACGCCAGTGCCACTTCGCTGACTACCAGCGCGCGTTGAAGTCCACGGCCACCCGCGGCGGCCCGGGCGCCCCCCTGCTTCAGCACATGGTGGAGATCCACCCGCAACGCCTGGAATGCGGGCACCAGCCCGCAGATCACTCCCGTAAGAAGCGAGATCGCCAGCGTGAAGCTCAGAACTCTAATGTCCACGCTGAGCGAGGCCAAACCCGAGATCCCGCTAGGCACCAGCTTCTCGAGAAAGCGCAGGCTCCAGAGCGAAATCAGCAGGCCCACCGTACCCCCGCAGAGCGCAAGCAGCAGGTTCTCGGTGAGAAGTTGGCGCACAATCTCCAGACGGCCGGCGCCCAGGGCCGTCCGGATTGCGATCTCGCGCCTCCGGATGGTGGCCCGCGCCAGCAAAAGGTTGGCAATATTAGCGCAGGCGATGAGCAACACGAATCCAACCGCCGCCAGCAAGACCAGGAGCGTCGAACGGATTTCGCCGACGAAATGTTCGCGCATCGGCGCAACGAAGGCGCCCACCCTGCGGTTCGTCTCCGGGTATTCCCGTTGCAGGCGCTGTGCGATCGCGCGGATGTCTTCATTGGCCCGCTGAAGGGATACAGCCGGGCCACGACCATCGAATCATGCATGTCGCGTCTGGTGAAATCACTGGGTCGGTAAGCGGTGCCGACCGGGGTCCAGAGTTCGTTGCTGCTGTCCGGGAAGCGAAAACCCGGCGGCATCACGCCCACGATTTCGTACTTTTCCTCGTTCAGAACCAAAGTCTTGCCCAGGACAGATGGATCGCCGCCGAATAGGCGGCGCCAGAATCCATCGCTCAAGACCGCGACCTTTGCAGTTCCCGGCTGATCCTCCTCTTCGCGAAAGAGGCGCCCGATCGCAGGCTTGACGCCCAGTGTACGGAACAGGCTGGCGGTGACGATGCTCCCCTGGATCTGCAACGCCTCGCCGGCCCCGGTAACGAGGTAGCGCCTTTGCTCGAGCGCTCCCATCTGTTGGAATACATGATTCCGCGCGCGCCAATCCATGTAATTGCCCATGGCGACCACGCTGTCCTTGAGCCCGAACATATTGGTGTCTTCCCAGACGAAGACCAGTTGGTCCGGCTCGGGGAAGGGGAATGGCCGCAACAGCACTGTGTTGACCAGGCTGAAGATCGCGGAATTTGCCCCTACCCCCAGCCCCAGCGTCAGGATCGCAACCGCGGCGAACAGAGGACTCTTGGAAAGAACGCGGGCGGCGAAACGGAGATCGTGCATGAGGTAGCCTCCGTAAGTTTAGACGAACGAATCCGGAGTTGGTTGGGATTTTTCCCCAGGGAAGACTGGCGTCAAAGATTGGTGTCAGGTCTATAAAATCCAGATTCCGACCTCTGCCGCTTTGCTGTTGCTGGCTGAGAATCATAGATTGGATTTTGCAGATCTGACACACTTCTTCCAGCTGTGTTTTAAACCTTTGCTTCCTCAGGACTATCTTATTACAGAGAAAGTGGACCATGTCTGCTACACCTGCACCGGCGGTCAGAGTGACCAATACGGAAAAGAGTGAGCATGAACTGGTCGCGCAGGCCAAAGCCGGCAACCAGGATGCATTCGAAAAGCTCTATCGGAAACACGTTGGTCGCGTTTATGCCGTTTGCCTGAGAATGCTTGCGGATCGCTCGTGGGCGGAGGAACTGACCCAGCAGATATTCGTGCGCACCTGGGCAAAGCTAAGCTCGTTTCGCGGCGAGAGCAGTTTCGATTCCTGGCTTTATCGCATTTCGGTGAACATGGTTCTCGGAGAATTGGGATCCTCGAGGAGGAAGCTTCATCAGCATCTAACCTGGACGGATCTCCAATCAAGCGCCGGTTGCGCTGTGGGGCGCTCGCCCAACACCCAACTGGACCTCGAGAAGGCCATTGCATCCCTTCCTCCTCAAGCACGGGCCATTTTCGTGTTGCACGATATCGAAGGCTATAAGTACGAAGAAATAGCCGAGGCGATGAAATTGGCGGTGGGCACCTGCAAAGCTCAGCTTTTCCGAGCAAGAAGACTTCTACGGGGGGCGCTCGAATCATGAACTGCGAGAAGTTCGAGACATTCATGGATGATTATCTTGACTTGTCCCTGGAGCAATCCGATAGGGAAGTCCTGGAAGCTCACCTGAAGGGATGCTCCAGCTGCCGTCGACAATTTGGGTTTCTTCAATCGCTGTTAAGCCAATCGGCTTCACTCCGCAGAAGCCTGATGCCAAATCGAGATCTATGGCCTGCGATTGCAGCCGAGATTGGAATCGCTGGTCACCCAAAAGGCGCCTCCACCCGCCCGATCCTTCATTCCAAGCGGCGGTGGGATCCGCGAAACTTGCGCCTGGGCTGGCGCCTGGCTGCAGCGGCAGGTCTTGGGATATTAGTCCTCTTGGCTGCGACGCACTTAATGACACGTGCGCCGGCTCCGAAGGCACCTGCGGCACCTGAGTCTGGTCGGGCGGGACAAGAAGAGAAGTCCCCAGAGGCTCAAAAAAGTAGCGGGGGTGTGCCGGGGGCCCCGCAACAGCCGAATGCGGCCGTATCTAAAGAGACAGAACTTGGCTCTCAATCACCGGTGCAGCATGAAACGGAAGCGCGTGGTATTGCCGGCCGGAAAACGCAGAGCATGCCAACCAACCCGGCGGGCGCTGTGTCCCAGGCAAGGCCTTTGTTAGGGAGGCACAGTGCATACACAGTGGGAGTCCTCCCGCTAGGTAGCGTTCAGCAGGATGTGCCGATAGGTAACTCCACCGTTGCAGTCGGCGGGAGCGCAGTTTACATAATGCGGCAGGTCGCCATAGGAGAGACACCCAAACAAATCGATCTGGCGCGCTGGAAGGCTGGGCAATTGACGACATTGGCAGTGTTGCAGTCCAGCAGCATTGATATCTATGCGGGGCTTGGGATTGGGTCATCTCCTGATGATGAGCTTTATGTGGCCTTCGCTCACCAAACGAGACCGTATACGCCACCGACCAGCGAGATTGCCAAAGTGGACTTCGAGAATCGCGGAGGGACAGCCAGCCTAATCTGGACCTCGAGCAACCTGATACCGAGAAGCTTTGCGGTGTCACAACAGGGATATATCTATGTTGTTGGGGCAACAGTGTCGGACGAGCGCGCGTGCGACAAGAATCCGTCAGGTACCGTTATGAACATACTGCACATTATCGATCCTGCGGGTAATGGGGTTGCCTCACTCCTCCCTACACTTGTCACCAAGTTTAGCTCTATCCTCGGGCTCATGGGTAAGGCGGCTTTCTCGGTCAGACCAAATGGCAATTTCGTTTTGAGTTTCGACCAGGCGGCGGTGGCACTCAGCAATTATCGAAACTTGGTCGCGCGTGACGTCAAGGAATTCTCACCTCAGGGATCTATAGTGCAAACGCATACCTTCCCTGATCTCCCGGAGGATTCGTTCATTGGATCTGCGGTTTTTGACCCGGAGGAAAACTTGATTGTTCAGGTCGTCAGAGGGGTATTGACGCCAAATGGGAGAGCATTTCGTTGGTTGGGAAGCTATCTAATAAAGGAATCAAATAATACATCAGAGCAAATAAGACTATTCTATTTCTCATCACAGCCAGAGTCACTTATCGGAGTTCTTAGTGACGGTACCTTAGTGATGAAATGCCAGGGACAGAGTCCGGGACAATCCTTCCTCCGATTCCGCACTCAATAGCCCCGAACCCCGAAGTCGTAGCTCGTCTTGCGGGGCTGCATTGTTACAAATCGCACCTCTTATCCCGGCATAATTTCCCCATCCTAAAACAATACCCGATCATGGTAGCCTCGATGGAAGAATGATTGGCATCCTCAAAAGTTGCTATACTCCGGAAGGTGCGATTCCGTTCCCTCCAGGCGACAGACTCGTGACCTGAGACGTTGAGATCGGTGCTTCCGGTCTCCGGTCTTTTCTCCGATATAGCCGTGAGCGAATCTGGATTCTTGTAAGGGAGTGCATGGAGCAGCACGGCGCGTCGTCGAGAGCCGTATACGCGTCCTTGCGCCGGACTTAGACCTTCGTAACTAATGCCCCCGGTTGCGTATAACTTGACATCTGTCCAAAATAGCTCCCGAATCGTGGGTTCACATGGTGCTCGGCACAAGGCTTTTATGTGAAGGTTTCGGGGAGAGCGCATGCTCCGGGAAAGAAGGAAATGAGAAAGTCATATGAAAGCTTTCATCTTTCCGCGCTATCTGTTTTTCTTCTGCCTATGGTTGGGGGTCCTGGCCTTTGCTCAGGAACCTGTCTCTATCGGGGGCAAAGTGACCGATGCCAAGGGTTTATCGATTCCGGGTGCTACGGTCCGTGTTTCTACAGGCGAACAGAGCAAGCCGGTTGAGACCCTCACGGATCTGGATGGGTCTTTCACGTTTCAAGGGCTGCCGGCAGGAGTCTATCAGCTCACGGTCGAGATCGCAGGATTCCTGAAAGCGACGAAAGATACGGTGGCTACCTCGGCAGATGCGAGCCGGAACCTGACTATCAAACTGGAAAGCCTGCCACGCCCTCCGCGCCCCAATGTCCCCCGACCGGCTGCAGAGCAACAAGCGCAAGATACTCCGACTTTTCAGGCAGCCGACGTCACGGATCTGCCTGGACTGAATCAGTTTCAACAGGATCTTGCCCAGGGGGGAGGTGACGCAGCCACCCCATAGGCGTTAAAATAAGGAATTGACCGCACCCGTGGATTGTGGCATTCTGGTGCGCATGAAAATTCCATTGGTGCATGAGGACAAACAGTGGCCCTATATCCTTACACTGCTTCCGCCGGACCT